>Ga0073928_10001463_pt1 | contig 45221 bp, 37 predicted proteins | sample PaiPotPPA55metaG_FD_76969 | JGI IMG/M metagenome (GOLD analysis project Ga0073928, IMG submission 76969) | Iron sulfur acid spring bacterial and archeal communities from Banff, Canada, to study Microbial Dark Matter (Phase II) - Paint Pots PPA... ...
CTCAACCGCGCCTCACGCAAGGTGCGCTCCACCAAACTAAGATGACAATAGCTCTTCGCCATGCGCAACTATCTCCTTTTTTGGAAATGTTGCACTTGGACCTTGAGACCGCCGTCCTTCACTCCGTTCAGGATGACGACTTCTCAAAAATGGAATTGGGTACAGCCATCTAGGATTCGCTCTAGTTCTGAGGCTAGAACTGCAGCCAGAGTTTGGGGAGTGCGCCGGTGGCTCCGGTGAGTGGGTCGGAGGCAGGGAAACGGACGTGGCGCATGCGCTCAAGGACTTCGGGGGTGGCGGCGGCGCGGCAGATGTCCCAATGTTCGTTCTCGGGGTAGGCGCCGATGACGAGAAAGTCGTCCGAGGCGGTGATGCGGCAGTGACCGGTTCCTGTTGGTAGTACAAGCACGTCGCCTGCATGAACCGTTACAGGTTCGCCGCCTTCTCCGCCGAGAACGAGGTCGGCGTGGCCTGCGGCGAAGCCTAAGACTTCGTGCGCGGTGGAGTGATAGTGGTGGAAGTCGTAGACGCCGTTGCGCCATTGTGGAGGCCATCCGTTGGCGGTGAAGCGGCGCTCCATTGCAGTGGCGCGGTCACTCCTCGACGGCATAGCGTTGCGGTAGAAGAGAACGGGCAACGGACTGTTTGGCATCCAGCCGTTGGGCTTGAGGTGGAGTTGTTGCGGCACCACGGAAGAGAGTGCTGATGCCACTGCCCTGCTGGTTCCGATGCCAGTGGCGACAACTCCTGCCGTAAACTGTCTGCGATCGATTGGCTTGGTCATGGTTATTTAGATGCAGCGCAGAGTTGTTCAGGCGTGGTGAGCAGAGGGTCTACGAAGGTGTGGAGTTTTTTGGGCGCTATCAGCCGCCAGGCTTCGAGGAGGCGGTAGGTTAGTTCGTCGTCGCTGACCTGGTCGAGTTCGACGCCTACCCAGCCCCGTACTCCTACGTAGGGCGGCTTGAAAAATTTTTCCGGCGTGGCGCGGACGAGGTGCTGCTGGGTTCCGAGGACAGCTGGAATCCAAACGGCTATGTGGCCGTCGTGGTGGTGATTGTTAGCGAACATGGCGAAGACTTTCTTGTTGACGAAGAAGGTGGGCTCGCCGTGGGAGAGCTGCTCGGAGGTTGCGGAGAGAGCGGCGCAGATTCGGCGGACTCGGCTGAGGTGCTCGTGGTGTGGATCGGACTTTTGCGGGAGGGTTGGCATGCGGAGACCTCGCGGTCTTCCATAATAGATGAAAGAAACGTCAGCGGAGTTGGAACTCGGGGCTGCCCATGACGAGAGCTGTTAGCAGGTTGAGGGTGTCAGTGGAGTTGGCTGCGGGGAGGTCGGCGATCTGTTTGTGGATGAGTTGATTGGTCTGAGCGGAGACATCGCCATCGATCAAGGCCGACTCGAGGACGTGGAGGGCAATGTCCTGGCCGGCTGCATTGGGTGGTGGCTGGCTGGGGAGGCTGGTGTCGACCTCGGAGGTGAGAATCGCTTCAGCATATTTTGCGTGGGGGGCTTTGGCAGGCGCTGACGCAGCGGTGTCGGCTTTGGTCGCAGGTTGGGCCATGAGGCCGAGAGCGAGGACGTGGGCGGAGTCGAACTTCTGGTTGGCGAATTTGCTGCCGGTGAGGGCGTAGGCGAAGTTGAGGCGGTCGACGAGGGCAGTCGAGTTCATCCAGTGGTCGGCGGTAATGTAGTAGCCGGTGGGCGGAAGCGCGTAGTAGAGGCGCATTCCCATGGTGTTGATGATATTGACGAGAGCGCCGGGATTGGCGGGGTCGGTCGCGGTGGTGCGGAAGGCGGAGGCGAGGAACTCCATCGGGGTTTTGACTTTGTTGCGGAAGTATTTTTTGGAGTTGAACTCAGGAGATTGGACCAGGGTGCGGAGGATGGCTTTGATGTCGCCGTCGGTCGAGAGGTAGGTGGCAGCCATGCGGTCGACGAGGGCGGGTGGCGGATCGTCGGCGACGAAGCGCTGGGCCAATTTGTAACTGATGAATTGCGCGGTATGCGGATCGGCGGCGAGGACAGTGAGGGCTTCGATACCCTCCTTCATGTTGGCCTGTGCGGCTGCGGGCGATCCCGGAGGCAGGCCGAGGTCGGAGGAGATCGTGCGTCCGAGCCACTGCTTGGGGCCGGGCTCGTGCTTCTTCGGGTCGAACTGGAAGGGGCCGGCCTGGTGGGGGCGATCGACACTCCAGCCGGTGAGGATGGCGGAGAGCGCGGTGACGTCGGCCTGGGTGTAGCCGCCATCGACGCCTACGGTGTGGAGCTCCATCACTTCCCTGCCGTAGTTCTCATTGAGTCCGCGGTTGCCCTTCTTTGAGTTGGGGTTGGCGGGGTTGACGCCGTTGGCGATGGAGTCGGGGCCAATCGACAACCAGTTGTCGAGATAGATCATCATCGCTGGGCTGGTGGCGGTGGCGAGGAGGAGGTCGCGGAACTTGCCGAGGGCGTGCTTGCGGATGTCGTCGCGCTCGTAGCTGGTGGTGTACCACTGATCGGAGTCTTTGCCGATGTAGATGTTGAAGTGATTGAACCAGAAGTCGGTCATGACCTCCTGGAGCTGGCGCTCGGAGAGGATGGCGCGGAGGAATTTGGCTTGGGAGAGCTCGTTGATGATCTGGTAGGAGGCGCCGATGTTGGACGCCATGCCGTTGAAGATCTCGCGCTCGCGGGGATTGAAATCGTTGAGGAGAAGATTTTTCTGGTCACCCGCGACGTAGGTGGTGAAGGCGATGCGATCGGGTACGGGGAGCTTAATGAGCGCGGCCATGCGCTGATTTTTCGGCAGGGCGAAGAGGTCTCCTGCGATGCGCGCGGCGGTGGCCTGGTTGGTCTTCTTTTGCGCGGCGGCTTCGGCCTCGGTCGGAGAAGGGATATTGGGTTGGCCGTTGGCGTTAATCTTTTTGGCGTCGAGATCTGTGTTGTATTTGTAGACCTGCACCTCATACATGGCGGCGAGGTTGGGGTCGGCTGGGTAGGGGCGCTTGCCTTCGGCTATCTGCTGGATCGCTCCACGGTCGGGGAAGACAAGGAGGGCCTGATCGGGCTGCATGTTGAGGGTAGGGTAGTCGTTGAGGCGCTTGTCGAGGACCGCGTCGGGGATGCCGGCGGGATTAAGCTGCTGCTCGAACCATTTTTCCGGGGTGATGGCGAGGACTTGTTCGAGGTCGCCGGGGCGAGGGCCGAAGGTAAAGCGGTTGAGGAGTTGCTGGGCTCGCTCTGGTGGATTGAGAGGGACGAGCGGGGCAGGTTTGGGGGAGACCAGGGGCTTCGACTTGGCTGCGGGCCTAGCAGCAGGCTTCGTCTGGGCGTGAGCGGGCACTACGATGGCGAGAGCAAAGAAAGCGAGAAGACTTCTGCGCATAACTACCCCCGTATCAATTAGACATGATATTGCACTGGAAGTTGCTACCCGGATCGAAGGAACCTTGGGGTACGAGAGGCGAGCGCAGAGAAAGCTAGCTTTGGGCCCTCGCTACGATGTTTTCGAGTAAAACGCGAACGGACTTGCCCCACGTCTCCCAATTGAGCACAGACTCGTAACGCTGCCGGGATGTACGCCGAAGACGCTGGTAGCGCGCGGGATCGGACCAGATGGCAAAGATTTCATCCGCGTATGCCTGGCCGTCCGCCGAAGGCGGCAGGAGAACTCCGTTGATATTTTGCTGCACCGCCGTCGGGACACCGCCAGTGTCGGTGGCAACGATGGGAAGACCATACGCACTGGCTTCGCAGAAGACGATCCCCCAGCATTCGGCGCGGGTCGGCAGGACAAAAAAGTCGGCCTCATAATACAACTCCTGAAGGGCAACGCGTTCTTCTGGAATGTTCTGGTTTAGCCGGGGAATTATGGTCACGTGAGGATGATTGATCGGCTGTGGGGGGCTGCATCCTACGATGGTAAGTTCCGCATCTACATTGCGCTCGCGGAGAGCAACCAGAGTATCGAATGCAAGCTGGCCGCCCTTGCGTCGCCAGCCGCGACCGACAAACAGCAGGCGGCATTTTCCGTCGGCGCTTCCCTGCCGCAGAGCATCGCGGGGAGGAATGGAATCGATGTTTGCCCCAAAAGGGATGACGTGGATCTTGTCGGCGGGCGCCGCGTAGTTCTGGACGGCGGAGTTCGCTGCCCATTCACTGCAATATACGACGGCAGTCGCGTTTTGAATAGCGCGCTTTTCGAGATGGTTTCCCTGCCAGAGATAGAAGGGGCTTACGTGCGCGGTTTCGAAGTAGTAGTTCTCCATCTCGGTGAAGGTCGCATCGGACAGGTAAATCACCGGCACGGAGGTTTTCAAATATCCAATTTCATTGGACGCGACAGGAGCTACGATGACGTCACACTGCGTGGCTGAAATCTTTTTTCGGTAGAAGCAGCCATACGCCAAACTGAGCGGCAGGCTCTGCATCATGCCCAGGTGCTGCCCAAAAAACCTGTTGGCCGAACTCATAGCACGCAGGAGGACCCTGACGAAATGTGATTCTGAAGGACTGTCTAGTGTCTCGACCTCGCCGGCATGGTGTTGGAGAGCGCGGTGAAGGTTAAAGAGTATGCCCGACCATGCTGCCCGGTCGCTGGCGTCTTGAGAACTTAAAAACCCAATTCGCAATCGGCCCATGGCTGGATTTTAGCTTATTTAGCTGGAACTCGAGGGTGAGTCAAGGTCGCAATTTCGAATTAGCAACCAAGCCTTTGATTTATATAGCTCCCACCGATTCCGTCTTGCGGCGATGCTTGATGATGGCGTAAATGACGCGGGCAAGGAGAAGGATGGTAAGAACGACGGTGTCCTTCCATGGGGTGAGGTTGTCTTTCTTCACCTGCCACCAGTAGTGAACGATTCCTGCGAACGCCGCGACGTAGATAAGGCGGTGGAGGCGCTGCCAGTTTTTTCCGCCCATGGCGCGGAGGATAAAGGCCGGGGAGGTAACGGCGAGCGCAAGCAGAATGATCCACGCGAAGAGGCCGACCTGGATGAAACGGCGCTTGAGGGCGTCGTCGACCATGCGCGGCCAGACGATCTTCCATTGGTTGACGAGTTCTCCTGGGTGTCCCGTGCGAAGACCGGCGAGGGCGGTGGTGATGTCGTAACCGGAGAACAGGAAGATGTAGGTCGCCAGATGGAGCGTTGCGTAGAAGAAGGCGTAGAGGCCGAGCATGCGGCGGAAGCGGATGAGGAAGGCCAGCTTCGGCGACAGGCGGCGGATGGGCGTGATGGCGAGGCAGGCGAAGAGGAGGTAGAGGGTCCAGTCGCCGGTGAAGTGGGTGATGTAGTTGATCGGGTCGGCGTAGTTGGCGAGTGCGGTTGAGGTGAAGAGGTGGAGCAGCCACACGAATGGAGCGAGGCAGAGGAGATGCAACAGGGCTTTGAGGGTGAGGATGGTGCGTTTGGACATAGTTCGGCTGGGGTTAGTTTAGCTGGTGCTGTTGCTGTGCGCGCGAGAGAGAGGATGGTGGAGGATTAGGGTAGAGAAGATCCGAACAGCTTCGATGGGCGGAGTCCCTCTGGATCCTTCGCCGCGCTCAGGATGACGGCAAGAACCGACAGCAGCAAAGACTCAGGATTGATAGCAGGAAAAGGCAAAGCAACAGCAAATCCCCTGCGGGGATGACAACTAGAAAGGCAACAACAGGAAAAGCAACGAGAGCAAACCTGCGGCAGCGACTAATTTCTAGTAATACTTTTTCAGGTCCATGCCGGCGTACATGCTGGCTACCTGGTCGCTGTAGCCGTTGAACATAAGCGTGGGGATGTAGTGGGGCAGGAGGCTGGAGTCGATGCGGCGCTCGCGGGCCTGGGACCAGCGCGCGTTGTCGTAGTTTGGGTTAACGTTGGAGAAGAAGCCGTACTCCTGGCCGTCGGTGTCGTTCCATGTGGTTCGTGGTTGCTTGTCGGTGAAGTGGAAGCGGACTATGGATTTTGCCGACTTGAAACCATACTTCCAGGGTACGATGACGCGGATGGGAGCGCCGTTCTGGTTGAGCAGCGTCTGGCCGTAGCAGCCGAAGGTCAGGAGGGTGAGGGGGTTCATGGCCTCATCCATGCGAAGGCCTTCCTTGTAAGGCCAGTCGTAACCGAAGGGGAGATCGGGCATGACTTTTTTGTCGACGTAAGAGAAGAACTGAACGTATTTGGCGCTGGGGAGGGGCTCGCAGAAGTTGATGAACTCGGAGAGCGAGTAACCGTCCCAGGGGATGACCATGGACCAGGCTTCGACGCAACGGTGGCGATAGACGCGGCTTTCGAGGGGGCGATAGTGGAGCAGGTCGTCGATGTTGATGGTCTGAGGCTTTTTGACCATGCCGGTGATTTGTATGGGCCACGGGCGACTATGCAGCCTATAGGCGTTATGCGCGGGGTCGGACTTGTCGGTGCCAAACTCATAAAAATTGTTGAAGTTGCTGGCCTTGTTGAGTGGGGTTTCGGCGTCGGGAAGGGTGTATTTGCTGGCAACAGTCTGTAGCTGGTCTGCGGCGTGAACTGTGGTCTTGGGATCGATGAGACCCGGGATGTAACGGGCTGCGAAGGCTCCTGCGCCGAGGGTAACGGCTCCGGTGAGGAAGCGGCGGCGGTTGGCCTGATGCTGCTCGAAGGCATGCTGCGGCGTGATGTCGGAGGAACGGATGGTTGATTCGAGGCTGACGGACTTGCGAAGAAGCATTGCGGTGTTCCCTTCCGATGGCGGGACTTCCGACCCCCATGATATGACGCCGAATCCTGCTGCTGGTTACAGTACGTTCCGGAATAGACGGCGGATGGGGGCGATTTACGCGTGATTTGGGGTGGTTGCGTATGAGAGATTAGGAGGGTAATGATTCCTATGCGGATGTTTGTGGGCTGGAGTGCCGCGGCGGGGATGGCGCTCGCCGCGTTAGGTGGGGTTTCGTTTGGACAGGAGTTGCGCGATCCGGCGAACCTGGCGGGCGAGCGGGTGCGGGCCTCCGTAACGGAAGATCCGCTGCCGGTGAATAAGGGCGCGCTGGCTCTGGAGCAGAGCCTGATCAAGTTGCAGACTCGAGCCAGCCTGCTGATGATCGTGGCGCATCCGGATGATGAAGACGGCGGGATGCTGACGTATGAGTCGCGTGGATTGGGCGCAAGGGTGGCGATGCTAACGCTGACTCGGGGCGAAGGTGGTCAGAATCTGATGTCGGGAGACTTTGACGACGCGCTGGGGCTCGTGAGGACGCAGGAGTTGTTGGCGGCGGACCGGTATATGGGCGTGGATCAGATGTTCGGGACCGAGGTGGACTTCGGGTTTTCAAAGACGAAAGAGGAGTCGTTCGCGAAGTGGACGCACGAGCGGGTTCTGTACGACGCCGTACGCGCGGTGCGGTTGTACCGGCCGCTGGTGGTGACGAGCGTGTTTGTGGGCGGGCCCACGGATGGACACGGACAGCATCAGGTGTCGGGCGAGATGGCGCAGGAGGTGTTTGAAGCGGCGGGCGATCCGAAGGTGTTTCCCGAAATGGGGCTAGAGCCTTGGTCGCCTTTGAAGGTCTATGCGAGGGTGCCGTTTGCGCGGATTACGGATAAGGGGATGTTCGACTATGCGACGAATAAGACTGTCCCCGTGCGGTTTTATAACTATGTGACGAAGAGCTGGTCGAACGAGGCTCCGAAGGCGAATGTGGTGGTGCATGAGGGCGAGCCAAGCGCTTTGCTGGGGATGAGCTATGTTCAGTTTGCGCGGAAGGGACTAGCGCTGCAGAAGACGCAAATCGGTGAAGGCGTGAGACTGGCTCCGGCGGGTGCGTTCGATGTGAGTTATCACCGGTATGGGTCGCGAGTGAAGACGTCAGACACAGAGCATAGTTTTTTCGATGGCGTGGATGTTTCGCTGGAAGGGATTGCCACACTGGCTCCATCGAATCAGGAGTTGCGGCCGGCGCTCAAGACGATTGAGGAGCATGCGGGGCGGGCGGCGAAGATGTTCTCTGCGGAGGCTCCGGAGAAGTGCGCGCCCGAGCTGCGGGATGGGCTGAAGGCCCTTGATGCGTTGATCGCGAAGGTTGAGGCTGGTGGACTGCCAAAGCAGGAGAAGACGAATGTGCTGCATGAGCTGCGAGTGAAGCGAGTGCAGTTCAATGATGCTTTGGTTCAGGCGCTGGGGCTGCGGGTTCAGGCGAGGATGGAAGACGTCAGCGCAGTTGCATGCCTGAACGCTATCACTCCACGCTGCACGGCACATGTGCCGACAAAGTTGATTAATGACGGCAAAGTGCCGGTTGGAGTGGTGTCGGACTTTTTGTCGACGACGGGCGTGAGTACGGGGCGAGAGCACGGCTGGGGCGACGGGATTATGGTCGCGCCCGGCAAGAGCGCGGATTCATTTTTCGAGCAGAGCCTGGTTAACAATGACCATGACCCGTACTTGGTCATCCCAGATCGACTGACCCGGCCGTACTTTACCAGGAAGAGCATTGAGCACCCTTATTACGATGTGAGCGACCCGTCCCTTCTGCTGGCTCCCCAGACACCGCCGGAGAGTTTCTGGGTGCGGGCGAACTATGACGGCGTTCCGCTGCTGATGGGGCAGGTGATCCTCGCAGCGAAGAGCAGCGAGAACGACGCAAGCCAGCCGATGGCGGTGATTCCTTCTCTAAGTTTGGCAATACGGCCACCGGCAGGGATCATCCCTCTGACGGAGAAGAGTTTTACGGTCGGCGTTGCCGTTCGCGGGAATGAGCGGCGCGGCATCGCAGGCACGGTACGGTTGGAGCTGCCGCAGGGTTGGGTGTCGGAGCCGCGAAGCGCAGTCTTCTCGTTCCAGCATGCAGGCGAGACGAAGACTGTTTCTTTTCGCGTAACTCCCGGGGTGCTTACGGAGACAAACTACACGCTGAAGGCGGTGGTGGATACGGGTAGCGGAACCAAGACGAGCGAGGGCTTTCGAGCGGTTGGGTACAAGGGACTGACGCTGACGAATATGTATGCTTCGGCGACGTACCGGACGCGGGGCGTGGATGTGAAGGTGGTTGCTGGATTGAAGGTGGGGTATCTGCCTGGGACTGGGGACGAGGTGCAGGCGTCACTCGAAAATTTAGGCGTGCATGCGACGACGTTGACGATGGACGATATTTCCGGAGGCAAGCTCGCCGGTTACGACGTGGTGCTGTTGGGCGTGCGGGCGTATGCGGCGAATCCTGGGCTGGCGGCGGCGAATGGTCAGTTGCTGAACTATGCGAAGAACGGCGGCGTGGTGATCGTGCAGTACAACCTGGGGCGGTTTGACTATGGCCCTTACCCTTACTCGCTCGGGAGCGCGGAGAAGGTGGTGGACGAAACGGCTGCGGTTCAGTTGCTGACCCCGGAGAATCCCGTGCTGAACTGGCCGAACAAGATTACGTCGCGAGACTTCGATGGGTGGGTGGAGGAGCGTGGGCATGGGTTTATGGAGAGTTGGGACCCGCAATATGTGGCGCCGCTCGAGACGCACGATCCAGGGCAGGACCCGCAGAAGGGCGGGCTGCTAGTGGCGAAGGCGGGCAAGGGCATGTATGTGTATGTGGCTCTGGCGCTGTATCGGGAGCTGCCGGAGGGAGTGCCGGGGGCTTACCGGCTGTTTGCGAATTTGTTGAGCCTGGGCAAGGCGGCGAAGTAGGCGCGAGACAGAAGCGGGCGGGTTGCGAGACACTGAGTAGATGATGACTGGTGCCCGGGAACAAGAGCTGATGAGTGCGGCGGGGATGTTGCTGGACGCTCGCGGGACAAATACGCCGATCGATGATCTGCCCGAGGAGCTGCGGCCGGTGTCGCTGGAGGAGGCTTACTTCGTTCAGGACAGAATTGCGCTGGCGTATGGAGAGATCGGCGGATGGAAGGTTGGGGCTCCGGCTGCGGACGTTACACCGATGTTTGCGCCGATGCCGCGGACCTGGATCGCTTCGAATGATGCAAAGCTGGGTGGAAGGCACAGGTTTCGCGGGTTGGAGGCGGAGATTGCTTTTCAGATGGGGAAGGATCTGCCATCGAGAGAGACGGCTTATTCGCGGGACGAAGTCGCGGCGGCAATTGCGAGTTGCCATCCGGCGATTGAGGTGATTGAAAGCGGGTTGATGGATCCGACGAAGGCGACGAAACTGTCGATGATCGCCGATCTGCAAATGCATGGCGCGTTCGTCTATGGCGCGGCAGTTGCGGATTGGCAGAGGATTGATTTTTCGAAGGAGCATGTCACGCTCGCCGTCGATGGTGTGGTGCGCGTGGAGCGAACGGGGTCGAATACTTCGGGAGACCTGATGCGTCTGCTGCCGTGGCTGGCGAATGAAGGCGCGGCACGGACCGGTGGACTGAAGGCAGGCCAGTGGGTGACGACGGGAAGTTGGACCGGGTTGTCGCTGGGGACGGCAGGATCGAGTGTGGATGTAACGTTTTCGACCGCAGGCGAGGTCCATCTGCGGTTTGTGTAGGTCAATTGTGAGTCAGTTCTCAGTGAGGTGATGGATGCGGTCGGTTAAGAGTGTGGAGTTTGTGGCTTCGGTGACGGGGCGGTATGCGGAGATTTTGACTCCGGAGGCTGTAGCCTTCGTGGTGGGGTTGCAGCGGACCTTCAACGAACAACGGAAGGAGCTGCTGGAGACGCGGGTTGCACGGCAGAAGCGGCTCGATGCCGGAGAGCGGCCGGATTTTCTGAAGGAGTCCAAAGGCATTCGCGAGAGTGAATGGACGGTGGCTCCGCTGCCGCAGGATCTGCTTGACCGGCGCGTGGAGATTACCGGGCCTGTAGATCGGAAGATGATCATCAACGCGTTGAACAGCGGCGCTAAGGTGTTTATGGCGGACTTTGAGGACTCAACGACGCCGACGTGGGACAACGTGATGGAAGGACAACTCAATTTGCGCGACGCGGTGCGGCGGACGATTACGTTTGAGGATGAAAAGACCGGTAAGAGTTACAAATTGATTGAGAAGCCAGCCGTGTTGTTTGTGCGGGCGCGCGGGTGGCATCTTGAGGAGCGGCATCTGATCGTGGATGGAGAGCCGATGTCGGGTTCGCTGTTCGACTTTGGCTTGTATGCGTTTCATAACGCGAAGGAGTTGCTGGCGCGGGGTTCGGGCCCGTATTTTTATCTGCCGAAGATGGAGAGTCATCTGGAGGCAAGGCTCTGGAACGATGTGTTCATCAAGGCGGAGGGCGAGCTGGGGATTCCAGCGGGGTCGATCAAGGCCACGGTGCTGATCGAGACGATTTTGGCGACGTTTGAGATGGATGAGATTCTTTGGGAGCTGAAGGATCACTCAGCTGGGTTGAACTGCGGGCGGTGGGACTACATCTTCAGTTACATCAAAAAATTTGCCGGGGACACGAGCGTGCTGCTGCCGGACCGTGGGCAGGTGACGATGACGACGCACTTCATGCGAAGCTACTCGAAGCTGTGCATCAAGACGTGTCACCGGCGCAAGGTGAGTGCGATGGGTGGGATGAGTGCGTTCATTCCGATCAAGAGCGATCCGGTGGCGAATGAAAAGGCGCTGACGCAGGTGCGCGCGGATAAAGAGCGCGAGGCGACCGACGGGCATGATGGGACGTGGGTGGCGCATCCGGGGTTGGTGCCGGTGGCGCTCGAGGTCTTCAACCGCGTGATGCCGCAGGCGAATCAGATCGACAAGCAGCTGCCGGATTATCATGCGACGGCCGACGATCTGCTGCAAATGCCTGAAGGGACGATCACTGAAGCGGGGGTGCGACAGAATGTTGCCGTTGGGTTGGGATATGTCGAAGCGTGGCTGCGTGGGATTGGATGTGTGCCGCTGTTTAATTTGATGGAGGATGCGGCTACAGCTGAGATCAGCCGGGCGCAGTTGTGGCAGTGGGTGCATCATCATGCCGTGATGGATGATGGGTTGCCGGTGACGGTGGAGATGGTGGATACGGTGATTGGGGATGAGTTGGAGCGGGCTAAGGCGGCGGTAGATGCCGAGCGGTACTCGGCGTATGTGCGGGCCGCTGAGTTGATGCGGGAGCTGGTGCGGGCGCCGCGGTTTATGGATTTTCTGACGGTGCCGGCTTATGAGAGGGTGTTGGCGGAAGGGCTTTAATTCCCTGCTCTGTTGAGGTAGTGCTCACCTTGTAGGAGTGCGGTTCGCGCTTAGCGCGAATAACCCGGCTTAGTACCGCTTCTATTAAATTAAATAAGGGCCAAATGTTCAGTTCCCTGTTTTGAGAGCAGGTTTCGCCCAAACGTAATCGAGCTGCGGTTTGCAATGGGATGCTGCCACAGGATGCAACATTATTATTATGCTGCCACTTATCTTCCCGCCGCGCGGTGCAAGCCAATCTTGCCATTTAATTCGGCCTCGATTGCCAAATCCAGCGGTCCGCGGCGGCATGGCGACTCCGGTCGGAGCAACAGGTAGTAAGGTGCGGATTGCCCGTAACTCGGAAGTTCCATCTTCTCCTGTCACCGCACCCTGGCTGATCTCGTTCCACGGTTGACTAAATGGACTTTCGCTCCGTTGACTGCCGCACTGCTCGGATCCGTTACCCGGCCAGTGAAGGCTTCGGGAACGTGAGTGAAGGTGCCGCCCGGGCCCTGGGCAGAACAACTGGGACGCAGCATTCACGAAGACAACTCACGTCCGTGGGCTCACGGACGAGGGGACCGTTGAGTTTCGCAGTGACTTCTTCAATGCATTTAATCATCCTCAGTACTCGAACCCGGGAACTGCGGTGGGCACGGCCAGCTTTGGCGTGATTCCAACCGCCTCTGTGGCGCCACGGATGATTCAATTTGCATTGAGGTACCCCTTCTAACGCCGTGAAGTTTGTGCGGGTCGATGCAGGCTGCCTAACGCCGTAGGCAGCCTGCTGAATCGTCGAATTCCCCTAACGGTTTCGAGTGAGGGTCTATGCGCGTCGCGGTACCTGTGTCGTGTGTCATGATTTCAGCGTCTTTGCACAGGCAAATCATTATGATGTGCTTGCCACTCCTGCCACAGTGGAATGGGGTCACTATGCCGCCGATGCCAAGCCGGCAATTACCGTGCATAGCGGTGATACGGTCAAGATGCAGGCACTCTCCACATGCGGTTCACCAGAGCGCCAAATCAGCCGGGGAATAAGTGCGGAGAGTATTCCAGTTTACACCGCTCCGATTTACGAGAAATACCCTGACATGGACAAGGGGCCGGGCGGGCACATACTCAGGGGCCGGTCGCGATTGCTGAAGCTGAGCCTGGCGATGTGCTCGAAGTGCAGATTCTGGATATCAGGATCGATACCGACTACGCACGCAACGGATTTAGCCTTCACCATGGGTTCCTCCCCATGGAGTATCCTTACACCCGTTCGAAGATCGTTCCATTGGATCGGGCAAAGATGATTGGACATTTCGCTCCCGGAATCGAACTCCCACTGCATCCATTTTTCGGCAGCATAGGAGTGGCGCCAGCACAGGGACGACTTGATAGCAATCCGCCGTTTGCGCACGCGGGCAACATGGATAACAAGGAACTGGTTGCCGGTACGACATTGTATATTCCAGTCGCGGCAAAGGGGGCCTTGCTCGAGGCAGGCGATGGGCATGCAGGCCAAGGCAATGGCGAGGTCGATATCAGTGCGCTGGAAACCTATTTAACCGGGACCTTCAAATTTGTGCCCCATAGGCATCAGCAACTCAGCTGGCCGCGCGCGCAAACACCGCAATACTTCATTACGATGGGTTTCAGCACTGATTTGAAGGAGGCAACGGAACACGCCCTGCGGGAAATAATCGATTACTTAGTCACGGAAAAGCATATGACCCGTGACGACGCGTACATGCTATGCAGTGTTGCAGTGGACATGGACATCACGGAGCTTGTGGACGGGAACGTCGGTGTACACGCCATGTTGCCAAAGAAAATCTTTGCCGAAGAGGGAACGGACAAATAGGTCTGCGCTATTCCACGCAGATCTCAAAGTTCCTGTTGGCTTGCCCTATGTTTCGTGCTGACTGGAGTATTAGTTTAGCGCAATGAGCCTTTTATTAATCCCGTCACCGTCGAGGGTGTGGGGAAGTGGGAAGTGTAGTTTGCGTTCCACCTTCCCCACACCCTGTTTTGAGTTTGTGTCGCCACGTCTCGGGCGCTGGCGATCGGTAGCCGAGCGAAGGGGCGTAGACAGATGGTATTGTAGTGGAGACGCCAGCGTTCAGCCAGCACCGGCACTTCCTTGAGCGAGTAGAAGATCTCGCCGTTTAGGAACTCTGATGGGGCCGGTAGCGGTGGAAGAAGCTGAGCCAGGCGATGTGCTGGAAGTGCCGATCCGGAAGATCAACATTGACGCCGACTGTGCCTGCAACCGATTCGGCCCGCACCGCGGATTCCTGCCCATGGAATTTCCTTCCAACGGCAGCGGCTTCTTCCGCTCGACCGGGAGAAGATGACCGGGCACTTCGCTCCAGGGATCGACCTTCCGCTACATCCATTCTTTGGCAGTATAGGCATGGCGCCGGCGAATGGACTCATCGACAGCAATCCTTCGTTCGCGCACGCAGGCAATATGGATAACAAAGCTGGTAGCGATATCGGCAAAAACGGAATCGTGATTGTTCTCTGTAGCGCATTCACGTCGGAGCCATCGACCCCGGCGGCAGCAATCGTGGAAACGGACATTTTAAGCACGCTAGGGCTGGCGTGGGGAGCGAAGCGGTCTGAACTTGCCTGTGGCGAGTTTGTTGCTCCGCCCTTGATAGTCTCCAGCCGCTTTTTGGGAGCGAATCGCCCTCTCAATATAGACCGTGTTCCAGAGCACGATGGCTGCCGTGACGAGGGTGAAACCACTTCCGCGATAACGCTGCTGCTCGAAGGTGCGCTCCCTTCTCCCTCCAAGCCGGCAGAGGGAGACAACTCTCGCCAATGCGTTCCTCCCCTTCGCCTTTCGGACTAGAGAGGACAGCAAGCCTGCGTGGCCGGCTCCCGCTGGCGCCACTCTCGCATTAAAAACCCGGACAAACTTCAGATGGAACTCCGTCCCGAATTTAGGTACAACAATCGGAGATTCAAGTGCCACTACGCTATGATTGAATCCCGGAAAAATCATTGAAAAACAAACAACGGCAATTCCGGGATTTACGTGCCGCGTGACTGCAGTGTCCGTGATCGTGTCACCACGAGTCTCTCGTATTGGCGGAACGTTTAGGCTTCTAACCAATGTTTATAAACTGAACGGGAGAGAGGGGACACATCCTATGGAACGACGAAGTGTACTTAAGGCACTTTCAGCCGCTGCTGCAGTTGGTGCAGTCACAAATCTGGGGCGAGGCCGCACAGTTTCCGCTGAATCAGCAGAAGGAATCCTAGGAGCCATGGGTGGAGGGGGGCCTCTCGCTCAAGCAAAAGCAGCGGCCCGCAGAGGTATGCCGCCGCTGAAAATCACCGATGTGAAAATCATTGCGACGGCTCCTTCCGGATCGAATTGGACGATCGTCAAAGTAGAGACGAGCGAACCCGGCCTCTATGGCCTCGGTGCGGCGACACATCAGGAGATTCCCCAGGCTGCGCAGGCATACATCGAAAAGCGCCTTAAGCCGTTTGTCATCGGCAAGAATGCGGATGAGATTGAAGACATCTGGCAGTCGGCATACGTCCAGGAATATTTCCGCTCAGGTCCAGAGGGTAACAATGCGCTGAGCGGCATCGATGGCGCACTATGGGACATCCTGGGCAAGCGTCTTGGTGTCCCCGTCTACCAGTTGCTGGGAGGTAAGGTGCGTGCCGCCGTTCCGCTGTACGGCCACGCTGCCGCCTTGACTCAGAGCGCGCTGAATGATCAGGTGCAGGCATATATTGAAAAGGGATACCAGGTTGTTCGCGTTCAATTGGCAACTCCCGGATGGTCCGGCTATGGCGTGGGCGGTGCCGCAACTTCGGCAGCGACGCAGGCTCTGCGGCCCGATGGCGTTAAGTCGTCACCGGTCTTCGACGCTAACAGATACATCAACACAACAATCGGCATGTTCGAGGCTTTGCGTGTGAAGTTTGGCTATGACATCGGACTGATCCACGATGTGCACGAACGTCCCGCGCTGAATCAGTCGATTGAACTTTGTCGTGCGGTTCAACAATACCGGCCATTTTATATAGAAGATCCAGTGTCACCCGAGGATGTGGGCTGGTTCCAGATCTTTCGTCAGGAAACCTCGGCGCCACTTGCCATGGGAGAATTGTTCGTTAACCGCAATGAATGGCTTAGCCTTGTAGCCAACCGCTGGATCGATTTCATTCGTATCCACCAATCCGCGGTGGGTGGCCTCAACATGTGCAGAAAGGTAGCGCACTGCTGCGAGTTCTTCGATGTACGGACGGCGTGGCATGGACCAAACAACGTTGATCCCGTCGGCCATTGTTACAACCTGCACCTGGATCTCGTCACCCCGAACTTCGGCATTCAGGAGGAGACATTCTTCGACGAAAAAACCCGCGAAGTCTTCCCTGGAACTCCGGAGATTCGCAAAGGTTATATGTACGCCAACGATCAACCTGGATTTGGCATCGATATCGATGAGAAAGCTGCCGCGAAATATCCCTATAAGACAGATTTTGAAGGTCGAGGTAATGACCGCATGCTAGACGGAACCATAGTTCGGCCGTGACAGCTTACGGCTGAACTATATGTGCAAGGCGGATTGGGCATTGGCAGGACCTCCGTTCGCCGCCTCCTGAAGAGCGCCTGACGGCTCAAATCACCGAATGGCCCAATTTGTACCGAATCGTTGCCATACCCTCTGTACCTCAAACCCCAAGTTTTTGGAAAGAGCCGAGGGTCATAGTTTGCTCTCGTCGTCTCGATGATCCTGATTTGACCGGCCGCAAGATGTTCAGGGTTAAGCAGAACATTCCAAGTGTTCAGCAGGATAGCTGAAGGCACACGCGCTAAGGCTGTGCGTTTGGAGTTCAACCAGTCTTCACCTAGACCTCTGGTAATGATTGGTGATCTTTTCCAGTCATCGCCGGCCAGTACGTTGAGAGTTTCGATTTTGATGCCATCAGGAGCCGCTATCTGCATCAGATCGTAGAAACGTGGCCAGTTCCTTTCATTCAGCTCTGTGTGAACGAGGGACTCGACCAGAGCACCCGCAGGGGATTCCGCCAAATAGACGATCCTGTGACCGGCTGTGTGCCACCGCGCTGAGTAGTACAAACCGCCTTCTCCTGACAACGAGTTGAAGGCGCTTATTCGCCATAGATTCAGCATCAAGCGAACATGCCATAGTAAATTTGACCAAGCATCTCCTCGACCATGCGGCCACCTAGATCGGTGCGCAACATTTGAATCGGAGTACGCCCGTCAAAACGCCTCTTCGCTTCGCCCAACCAGTACAGCGCCTTCTCCTTGTCGCCAAACACGCGAACAGCTTGGTCATAAACGCGAATCAGCCGCACGAGCTTATCGGACTCATCTGGAGTCAAGTGCTCTTTACGCGCTTTGCGGTGCTTGAGTGTCCGCGCCGGAATTACGACCTCGTAGATATCCTTGAACTGCATCCCGGAGGCAGCAACAAAATTCGTCAACGTAGGCACGGGCACACCCGCTTCGACCGTCTCAAGATCGAGGTGAAGGGAAATCATGAATGGCGTCTGTTGTTCGAGTACAGCTACCTGTTCCATGAGTACATTATGCCACATATTACTCGGCATAATGTATCAACCGACTATCGTTTCTTGAGCCGCCCCGCTACGCTCAATGGAGTCAATAAAGTATTCAGAATAAACCAGTCCGGTAAAATCCGCGACTGCGCACGGAACATGTGATATTTCGCAAATGTCATATCGTTCAGCATCGTCTTAAAGCGTCCATAGACTTCGAAGGGTTGGCCCCATTCCTTCAAGAGATCCACGCCTCTCCACCTTGAAATGGAGACGCTTCGTATCGGACAGATATAGGTCTTGTCACCGATCACCACCGGACCGTATTCAACCATGATGTCGGAGCTCAGCATCGGCAGTCGCGGCTCCAGATCCGCATCCACTGTCACGCGAAGTATCGCCCCGCTCGCTGGATCGATCGCGACCTCACCGTGATATGCGGCGATTTTGTTTAAGGGAATCGTACCGTCGGGATCTGCCAGGCAGCAGAAATTCACTTCGAAATGAGATGCGGCCTGCGTTGCCACGTCCCAGTTCAGCGTTCAAGAACGGCTTACTTACTCCTCCGCTTTGGAGCCGGGCCAGTGGATTCTCGCACGACCAAAGTCGTCTTCACGTTGTGCTGCTCTCCTTGAGCATGAGGATTATTTTTGAGATGTTCGAGCGCATCGAAGAACGCTTTTGCCAACTCGAATCTTGGCAATCTCAAAGTCGTCAGTGGCGGATGGACAATATCGCTCATCTCGATGTCATCAAACCCTATAATCGATACATCATCCGGGATGGAGAACCCCATCTTCATCGCCGCGCGCATCGCACCGATTGCCGTCAAATCGTTCGCTGCTAAGACGGCGGTCGGTCTATCTTCAAACGAGAGTAACTCGGTCATTGCTGCTACACCGCCGGTGATTCGGTAGTTCCCTACCTTGATGAACTGTGGTCGCGGCACAATATCGATTCGCTTCAGCGCACGGATAAATGCCTCGACGCGATGATCTGAAATCGTCAGTCCCGCGGACCCGCCGATATAGCCAATTTTCTTGTGGCGGAACTCCTTCAGATGCCGTAGTGCCTGGTCCATTCCACTCTTGTTGTTGATTGCCACATCGCTCAATCCATTAGCCGTGTGCCCCCGATCCATGGTCACCAGGGGAACGCGGTTTTGTATCAAGTCCTCAAATGGCTCCGTCTCAATCTCGGAGGCTAGCAAGGCCACTCCGTCCACCTTACGAATCAGCATTCGTCGAATGGACTGCTGCATGCGTCCAGAGTGAAAGTCGGTTGTCGCCATCAACATCTCTTTATCATTTTCGACGACGATCGCCTCGAAACACTTAATGAACTCCGGAAAGAACGGATTTGTAATGTCCGGAATGATCAGGCCATACGTACCGCTCCTCCCGTATTTCAGGGTCGTCGCGCTATTATTCGGAAAGAACTTCACTTCCTCGATTACCTTGCGCACGCGCGCTACAGTTTCCGGTCGAACCAGACTTGAGCCACTAATGACCCGCGATACGGTAGCACTCGACACTCCTGCAAGTTTGGCAATGTCGCGCATGTCCATTGTGCAATCGATCTCCTTCTTAGGTGTGACGAGCCGAGTGTAACTTTATAAAGACGAGGGAGGAAGGCAATATTGTCCTTCGCGGATATGAAAGCCGACACAACGATTAGACAATACAGCTTCTTACTTTGCCATGACTCCCAATGTACACGTATACGCAGTACCGCGAGTTGGCGCCGTGTAAACAGTAGTTCGGTGCAGTACTAGAGATACCGCAGGCAATGCCTTTGGCGGATCCGGTACTTCTCCGTATCACTACAAAATCGACTTCACCAAACCCGACGCACAGGAGGTCTGTGAACCTGACTGCATCGACTACTGGCAAAGTTGGAGGCTCAGATCATCGTGTCTGGAAGCTCACACTGAGCAACTTAGGAACACAGACGTGCTGACAGGACTCAGATCAACATCTTCTCGCTGACGCATCGCAATGACAATGCGACATGCCATCCGAGAGTGATAGGGCAGCTACCAATCAACGTGGGAGATATCGCGCCAGGCACCGATGTTAATGTTGCGGTTCCTATCGATTTCTCCAGGTGTTCCGACAGCGCACGGTTCAACGTGAGCCTGGTGTTCTCCGCGAACAACGGCGCAGATGTCGGCAACGTCATCGAGACCAATGAGACAAAGTAGCGATTCGGAATCCTCACGGAATAGAAAGACCCTTGCGGCAGCTCATCAATACCGCAGGGTCCTTTGGACATTTCAGGCCTTCAGTGCGCAACTGTCTCTAATGTGAAGGCTGCAGCCTGAAAGTCTCCTCGCAGATCCACATCGACGCCATGGTGCATCCAGAAAGCACCACTGGCAATCACAGGGGTATCGGCCGAGATCTTGCCGTCGAGTGCCGCGATGCGGTACACGGCATCCGGTTTCAACCCACGAAGATAGATACGCGGAAAGGGATAGAACATCCGGCTGGAGTGGAGGAAGGCGAACGTAATGGCACGATCCTGGTCTTCTGAGACTGTTTCAGTGACAGACTGCTCGCTTCCGTTTTGCGGCGAGATCAAGCGGTAGAGCGATCCTCGCTGCACGGTCTCGCGAACCTGCTTGTACTGTGCCACCATCTTCTTCGCTGTCGCAAAGTCTTCGGGCTTCCAGTTGTTCAGGTTCGCCCCGATTCCAAGCGACCCTTGCATGGACGAGAGAAAGCGATATTCGAGCGAGAGGGTACGCTGATTGACCCACGTGGGTGAGTCGGTAACCCATGCCATCATCACGCCGGGACTATAGGCATAGGTGAATCCATCTTGCATCAGAAGACGATCGAAGGCATCGGTATTGTCCGAAGGCCAAACCTCGTCGGTGTAACGCATGATGCCAAGGTCAACGCGGCTGCCACCGCCGGAGCAGCTTTCGATCTCCACAGTGGGATGCTTCGCGCGCAACTCTTCGAGGATGGAATAGAGATTCTGCACATAGGTGACGTAGACCTTCTTCTGGTCTTCCGGCGCGACGGCAGGCCATCCTGGCTCAGACCAGTTGCGGTTGTAATCCCACTTCAGAAAAGCGATATCACTTTCATTCAACAGTTTGTCGAGAAACCGAAAAACATAGTCGCGCACATCGGGTCTGGCGAGGTTAAGCATGAGCTGATTTCGTCCCTCGGTGCGCGGGCGGCCGGTAAAGTTCAATATCCAGTCCGGATGATTCCGATAAAGATCGGAGTTCGGATTGACCATCTCAGGTTCAACCCACAAGCCGAAGTCCATGCCGAGCGAGTGGACCTTGTCTATGAGAGGGTTGAGGCCGCGCGGAAACTTAATGGGGTTTACGTACCAGTCACCTAAGCCTGCCTTGTCGTCTGCTCGCTGACCGAACCAGCCATCGTCGACGACAAAGCGCTCAACACCAATGCTTGCGGCCTTTTCCGCGAGTGCTTCCTGTCCGGTCTCATCTACCTTGAAACCCGTGGCTTCCCATGAGTTGTAGAGGACGGGCCGCAGCTTCGGGTTTGGCGCGTGCGGTAGGATGCTGGAGAGTTCGAAGCGGTGCAGCAACCTGGAAGCACCCCCGATGCCGTCGTTAGAGTAGCCAGCATAGAAGTATGGCGTCTGCAGATGCTCTCCAGAGGCCAGGCGATAGCCAAAGTCGAAGCTGTTTGGGCCGCCTGTCACACGTACTTGTTGGATCTGGTCCTGTTCGATGCTGATCTGCCAGGAACCACTCCAGCCAAGCCCGCCAAACCAGACGTCGCCAGTGTCCTCATCGCCGGAGCTTTTTCGATCTATGGCGAACCAAGGGTTGTTCTGGGCGCCGGTAGAGCCGCGTCGGCTCTCGAGAATAATTTTTCCCGGCTGGATGGTCTGCTCGTGCAAATTCCACTCCCCAGCCCATCGACCCGTGAGATAGCGCAGGCGGTAGTTCGTTCCACGAGGCAGGTTCCACGTACCCGAAGCTATTTGCTCGATGGTCAGCGGAGAGGAACTACTATTCTGCAACCGTGCCGATCGTCGGAGGATGCCGGTGGCTGCGTCTGCCTGATACTGCAGGTCAACATAAACCTCCTGGGAGATGTCCTTAAGCCGGATGATGAGCTGGTTGCCCTTGATGGCGTGCGATACATACTGCAACACGAGATCGCGACTGCCGTCCGGAAAGGTGACCTTCAGATCGGGCTCAACGTAGAGGCCTCCGCCCCAAGCAACAAACTCTTGACCCGTGGTGGTAATAGGAAGATCGAATGATGAAGAGCCGGGGGCTGCGTGCGCCGCTAAGAAGGAGTCCGCGTTGCTGAGGCGCTTGCCCCAATAGAGCGTCTGCACCTGTTTCTTCTCGTTGACACCGAGCACGTAGGACATATCGGCAGCATCGATGCGGAAGACCTGCGTCTGCTGGTCGAAACGAATGGAGGCCTTGTCTGACTGTGCTTGTACCAACCGGGGAGCGATCAGACCTAGAAGGGAAATCCCCCATAGAGCTGCGTGAAGAGTGCGGAACCCACACGCAGGTTCCTTGCGGGACAGGAACGAGAAACTTAGGCGATCAATTGTGGTTCCACTAGAAGTACGCATCAGTACGCTCCATCAACCAAATTTTCTGGGCCCTTCATTTTATATTTGCGACGCCTGATTATGTATACCTATACAGTCATCCAATAAACAGGATGACTTAAACGGAGTGTATACGTATGACACTCGAGCGCTGCCGAAGCACCCAGGTCATGCTTCGAATTTGAAAGGGAGGCCGACAACATATCTAGGTCCAAGGAAGTCGTAAACGCATCTTCCTGACGTCGTAGATAGCGTTCTGTTTCTGCATGCTGTTGTTCGCCGCGCGAGCGCAGGTCGATCAGGGAGTCGTCACTGGCACCGGTGGTGGATCAACAAGAGCCGTGATTCCAAACGCCAATGTGACCGTAACGGATCTCGGCACTGCGCTTAAGCTGAAGATACCGAAGCCGGCGCAGCAAAAATATTCCCTTGACAAGATTTCAGAAGATGGTCTAAGGTGCTCTCGTCCCAGAAATGTATACGTCATCATTATTGAAAACCCGCCAATTCGGCGGGAAAGCAGAGAACTAGCACAACAGTGAGGACGTAGTCGTTTCGAGCATCTGAGCCTAAATTTTCTGATATAGAACCACGCCGCGGTTCGGCGTGCGCTTGTACCGTCATGCGTCAAGACAGCACCTTGGAGGCAATGTCATGAACTCTTACCTCTGATTCAGACACAGGAGCTGGCCAGCGCAACGTTCCCGGCTACACGCAACGACGCGGAATTCCTAAGGAGGCTGTATGCAGTCTTGCAATCGCAGTGAGGAGAACAGAGGGATCGACAGTTTTTTTCTCCGCCAAAGTCCAGCCAGAACTTTCGCTCTGGCTCTTCTTGTCACGATCGTCATCCTAATGAGCGGAAGAGATGGTACGGCCCAGGTCCTGTACGGTTCCATCGTCGGCACCGTGACCGACTCATCCGGATCTGTGGTTTCGGATGCGGCCGTCAAGACACAAAATATCGAGACGAATGAGACCCGCACAACGACCACTAACCAGAGCGGTGTCTACACGCTTTCGACTCTCCCTGCGGGCACCTATACCGTCGAAGTTTCGAAGCAGGGGTTCCAGGTTTTCGCCGCGAACCACATTGCCCTCACGATGAACGCCACTGCCCGCGTCGATGCAGCGCTAGTCGTCGGTTCTCAAACGCAGACGATCAACGTCTCAGCCGAGACGGCTCAGTTGGAAACGGATCGTGTCGACGTGCACGGGAACGTCAGTTCGAAAGAACTGGCAGAATTGCCGCAGCCTACTCGCACCTATGAAGGATTGCTGGGACTGCTGCCGGGGGTAGCGCCTCCAAACCCGCAATGGGCAGGTGGAGGCGGCACTAATAATCCCGACCGTTCGATGATCGTCAACGTGAATGGGACCAGCGCGAGTGGCACCGGGGTCACCGTGGACGGTGTGAGCGCCCTGAACTCCTGGGTGCAGTTCTACTCCACCGCTGTTCCCTCAACGGATGCCATTGAGACGGTGAATGTGACCACCGCCAGCTCCAGTGCCGACCAGGGAATCGTGAATGGCGGCGCAGTTCGGCTGCACATCAAGAGCGGGACGAATAACTTTCATGGGAGTGCGTACTGGTACAACGTCATCAATGCGCTGAAGGCGAAGCCCTATTTCACGCCATCCGGCACGAGGATCCCCAAGTACATCGACAATGACGCCGGAGGTACAATCGGCGGCCCGATCATCAAGAATAAGCTCTTCTTCTTCGGCAGCTACGAGGGTGATTTTCTGCGCCAGGCTTCGGGGGGACTCTATACCTTGCCTACTCCCCAGATGACGCAGGGCATACTTTCCTCTCCGACGCCGATTTACGATCCCTCCACTGGAAATCCTGACGGCAGCGGAAGAACGCCTTTTCCCAAGGATGCAAATGGAAACTACATCATTCCCAGTTCCCGCTTCGCCTCCGCCTCAAAGACCTTGATGTCTAACATTCCTTCCGGCGTGCCCAATGGTGTCTACGCCAACAATATCTACATCAACACGCCCTATCGATACGATTTGCAGAAAATCGACACGAAAGTAGACTGGGATACAACATCGAAACTCAGGCTGACGGGCCGTTACAGCACATATCCGTATAAACAAACTCAACCTCCGGCATTCGGAGTCGTACTGGGATCCAACGGAGCCGGAACAGACCAACACGGCGACATTTACCAGCTTGGGGTGATGGGGACCTATGTGGCGAGTCCGACACTGGTGATCGATGCCCTGTTTGGCCTGACCCACATGGCCCAATATGCCTTCCCGCCGAATTACAACGTACTTTATGGCCAGGAGACGCTGAAGATTCCAGGGACGAACCTGGGTCCAATGCCCTCCGCTGGCGGTGTCCCGCAGTTTAATTTCTCGGGAGGACTGAATGGCTGGGGTGCTAACTACCCGGCACTATCCTACGAGGATCCAGTCTTTCAGTACACGGGCAATGTGAGCTGGACCAAAGGGAACCATAGCATCCGCTTTGGCATCGACATCAGCCAGCAGCACATGAATCACCAGGAGGTAACTCCGACTGCATTCAGCTTCTCAGGGGGTAATACAGGGCTGTATTGTCCCACCGCCACAAGCGCAGGTTGCCAGAACGGAAGCCCGGCCATCGGCGAGTTCAACTCGTTCGCGGACTTTCTCCTGGGCATTTCCAACTATGCCACGAACAGTGAACTGACAGAAAACTGGGTCACGCTGCGAACCTGGCAGTTCGCCCCGTATATCTCCGACACGTGGCAGGTGAATCGCAAACTGACCCTCTATGCAGGCACGGGCTGGGACTATCTCCCGGTGCCAAAACGCGATGGCCGCGGCATTGAGTACTACGATCCGAGTACCAACGTATACGAGTTTTGCGGCGTAGGAGGAGTTTCCAGTAACTGCGGGATCTCGGTTCAGAAGTATCTGTTCGCTCCACGAGCGGGCGTCGCATACAGACTGAGTTCCAACACCGTGGTAAGAGGCGGTTATTCGCTCACGCCGGAACAGATCAACATGGCGCGTGATGGCCTGTATAACTACCCGGCGACCATTACTCAGAGCCTGAATGCGCCGAACACCTATACCGCGGCTACAACCCTGACTCAGGGCCTCCCGACGCTAACTCCTCCGGACATCAGCAAGGGAACGCTGACCTTGCCGAGCGACATTGGTGTCTCGACACCGGCCAAAGACTTCATCCGTGGTTACACCGAGTCCTTCAACGTAACTGCGCAACGGGAGCTGAAATGGAATCTGCTGGCGCAGGTGGGGTACGTCTCCACGCTCACGATTCATCAGCACACCCGAGCGAACATTAACTACGGTCAGGTAGGCGGCGGTCTCGCCAGCGAACCGCTGTACCAGAACTTCGGGGTCGCGGCCGCGATGACCAAAACATTGGCCTTCGAACACATGAACTATAAGTCCCTGCAGGCCCAGCTCCAGAAGCGGATGGCAAACGGGCTTCAGTTCACGGCCAGTTACACTCTGTCTAAATGGATGGGAATGTGCTGCGAAGAACAGGGGGATGGTGCGCCGCAAATACTCATTCCTCAGTACTCTTACCTTAACTGGGCGTTGATGCCTGACGATCGCACCCACAACTTTGAACTTAGCGCCATCTATGAACTTCCTTTTGGCAAAGGCAAGAAGTTTGCGACCAGTGGCGTCGCTTCCGCGATTGCCGGGGGGTGGCAGACCAACTGGATCTTCTCGCGCTACTCTGGAACACCGTTCTCGGTCACCGCTCCAGGGACTTCACTCAATGCTCCGGGTAATAACCAGATGGCCGATAAGGTGAAATCGAGTGTTACGATCTACGGCGGGCATGGATTGAATTCACCGTACTTCGATACCAGCGCGTTCGCTCCAGTTACCCAGGCTCGCTTCGGCAATGCCGGGTGGGACTCATTGCGCGGACCCGGATATACCAACCTTGACCTGAGTGTATTCCGTACCTTCCCGATCAGGGAGCCGGTCAGGGTGCAACTCCGTGCGGAAGCCCTCAACCTTATGAATCATCCGAATTTCGGCAATCCTGACAGCGGCGTTACTGATGGAAATTTCGGCATCATCAACAGCATAAACCCAGGAAGTCGACTCACCGCGGAACGTTTCCTGAAACTCGGTCTCAAGTTCATGTTCTAGCGACGGTCCGGCTTTCTGGTGGGCGGGCATCGCGAGATGCCCGCCCTTTCTGTCAACGCTGATGGTTGGCGCTCATCGTTTCAATTCTGCTCCGATCTGGGTGCGGCCAACACTGTGGTAACTCCGGAACGGAGAATCGCTGCAGTTTAAAATCCCTTTTTCAGTGGGTGTCTTTCTATGAAATTTGCCTCGCGCAAAAAAGCTGAGTACGTCGATGTGCGCGCCGATTCCTTCAGCGGATGCTTACGGTTAGCGATTGGACTCGTTGTCTTTACAGTCGCCCCCATATTGCAGCTTTCACCTCGTCTCGCTTACGCGGCCGGGGCTACTGATACACCGAGTGCGCCCACGACGGCCTGGAGAGACGGCCGCTTCCAGATGGACGTGGGCCAGGTGATTGGACGTTCTGATGTGATCTTGCTGCGTGCGGGCCGAATGCGTGAGGAGTCTATGCCTCTTGGGAACGGCCGGCTTGGGATCGGCGTCTGGTCGCAGGACGGCTACACAGCTCAGATCAACCGGGAGGACACGCTTCCGAAGCGGTTGTCTCCTGGGCAGATCGTCTTGCCGGGGCTGAACAAGCTCGCCAGCGCCGCCGATTATCACGGCCGCCTGGACCTTTATAACGGTGAGTTTGTCGAGAGCGGCGGTGGAATGACCGCCACCACCTGGGTCGACGACTCGGTGGACGTCATGGTGGTCGACGTAAAAGGTGCCGATCCGGAGGCAGAACAAACGGCAGAACTGAAGTTATGGATTCCCCGCAAGCCCGAGGTCATTGTGGACGGGAAGAACGCCGCTCTCGCAGAGACATGGCGCGACACGACCGAGCTGGGATCAACGGGGCTGACCTTCGGATCGATGGCGGCTGTAACCGCCGATGGCCGTGACGTGCGAGCAGAGGCAGCGGGTCCACTGGCCGTCAGAATCAGGTTCATGCCGAATTCTGACGGAAGCTTCAGATTATTTGTCGCTTCGCCTGAGTGGCAGGGAGGAGATGCGGTTGCTGTATCGGCCGCAATGTTTGCTCAGGCCAGGTCGCTCGGAAGCAAGGAACATTGTGCATGGTGGAACCACCTGTGGACCAGCGTGGACCTGATGAGGCTCTCGTCCGCCGATCATACCGCCGAGTATTTTGAGAATCTCCGGATCATCGATATGTTTACGACGGTTGCAGAAAGCCGCGATCGCTTTCCCGGATCGCAGGCCGGCATCGGCGACCTCTTCTCTTCCTATGAAGACGATCATTACTGGAGTCCGTCGGCCTGGTGGCACTGGAATCTGCGGATGCAGGTTTCGGCGAATCTTGGCGCCGGGCTTGCTGCATTCAACGAGCCGTACTTCAATCTATACAACGACAACCTCGAGAATATTGTCCAGTGGACGAGAGGCCATATGGGGGGCCGTCCGGGCGTCTGCATCCCGGAGACTCTCCGGTTCAACGGTGCGGGTTATGAGAACGAGTATTGGCTGAAGAGTCAGGGCATCAGCTGCAGCGAGGACTCCCGGCCTTACTACAACGCGCGCACCATCTCCACCGGTGCAGAGGTGGCGCTGTGGGTGTGGCAGCAATATCAGTTTACCGACGATCGCGCCTTTCTGGAGAGCCACTATGACCTGATGCGGGACGCCGCGCGCTTTCTGCTTGCGTATGCAAAGCGGGATGCGGCCGGGAAGCTTTACACATGGCCGTCCAATGCTCACGAGTCGAATTGGGATGTGCGAAATCCAATCACCGATGTGTCAGCCATGCATGCCTTGTTCCCCGTCGTAATGAAGGCCGCTAACACTCTGAACATCGACGATGGCCTGGTGAAGGAGCTGCGGGCCGATATTGCTTTGCTTCCAGCGCTGCCGGAACGGAATCCTGATGGGGCCGCGCTTCTGAAGCGCGGGGAATCCGACCAACACGCGATCATTGCTAACTCGTACACTCCCGATGCCATAAAACATAACGAGGAGAATATTGGGCTCGAGCCAGTCTGGCCCTTTGCGCTGATCGGCGATGACGGCCCCATGCACGAGTTGGCTGTGCGAACGTATCTGAACCGTCCCAACAAGTTCAAGGCAGACTGGAGCGCCGACCCGGTGCAGGCGGCTCGCCTCGGTCTGGCTTCGGAAGTAAGGACAGGGCTCATCGAGTTGACGGAAGCCTACCAGGCGGCTCCTTCCGGACTGGCGCAATTCAGGGGGCGATCGGAGTTCTACGTGGAGCAGGTGGGAGTGGTAGCCGACGCGCTGCAAAATGCGCTGGTGCAGGACTACGATGACCTGCTTCGAATCGCTCCGGCGTGGCCGAAGGACTGGAGCGGGGACGGTTCCGTATCCATCGCACACGGGGCCAGAGTTTATGTTCAGGTGTTCAATGGCCAGGTCGTAACGGTCGGCGTCAGGGCCGGCGCGGCGCAGGACCTCAGGATTCGCAATCCGTGGAAGGGCAGGAGTGTGCAGATCATCGATGCAGCCAGTAAGGCAGTGGTCCGGCAAAGCTCGGATCCCGTGTTTACATTTCCAATGGAGGCTGGAAAGGCCTATCTCCTCGAGCCGTCTGGTACCGAAGCGGCATCTCTGCCGTTTGCGCCGGTGACTGGAGCACTTGCAATGCAGCCAAAGCGATTGGGACCCCGTACCATCGGGCTTGAGGCCAGAGCACAGTAAGGCAGGGAAGGGGCGTCCACCACGATGTTGCAGGTTGTACACTTCAACGAAGATGAAGCAGATCTCGGGGAGCAGGCCGCCAAGTTCGCAGCAGGAGTGCTGGATGAATACAGCCAAGGAAAAACGGACAGCGCTCGTCACCGGGGGATCGCGCGGACTCGGCAGGGCGATGGCTCTCGAACTGGCAGCCGCGGGCGCGCAGGTGGCTGTCAACTACTTCAACAGACGAGATGCGGCTGAACAGACTTGCGCAACCATCCGGCAGAGTGGCGGTCATGCTCGGGCCTTTCCGGCAGATGTTCGCGATGAAAGCGAAGTCGCGCGCCTCGTGCAGGAGGTGAACGAAGCCTTCGGCGCCGTAGACATCCTCGTCGTCAACGCAACCGGTTCGCAGCCGTTCCTCTCGATTGAGGAACAGACGTGGCAGCGCTGTCTCGATCAGTTGGAGTTCTTTGTGAAATCTCCTCTGCTGTTGCTCAAAGAGGTGCTTCCCAGCATGAAGCAGCGCGGATTCGGCCGAGTGATTCAGATCGGTAGTGAGGTCTTCGAGATCGGGAATCCTCGATTTGCGAACTATGTCGCCGCGAAGGGTGCGCAACTGGGACTCACCCGCTCATGGGCGCGCGAACTCGCGCCCACCGGCATCACTGTCAACCTTGTAGCGCCCGGCTGGATTCCGACCGAGCGCCATGCAGATGCCACGCAGGAAGAACTGGATGACTACGCTCGGAGCGTCCCCATGCAGCGGATGGGCAGCGAGAAAGATGTTGCGAGGATGGTCGCATTTCTGGCCAGTGACGACGCGGGTTTCATCACCGGGCAGAAGTTCTCTGTGAATGGAGGCAACACAATGTCTTAGTCATGCCCGCGGTTTCATCGGACACGCAGCTTTCGGCGAATCGTTCCGCCGGTTGAGGAAAATGTCTTTCAGAATCCGCAACGAATATTCGTCAAAAAAGGATGATCGGCTTCCGTGCCTTCGCTGTGCCTGTCCTGCCTCGCGGCGGTCCCAGCGATGGAACGAGCGGTGATTCCCACCCAAAATACAATGCAGTACGCCACAAACTTCTTTATAGACACGGAGCGTTTCAGGTGAAGACCACCCGCAGAGCATTTCTTCAGACTTCGGCCCTTGCATCTCTTGGCGCCGCGCAACACATGGCTCCCGCGCAGCCGGTCCCTCCTTCGATGGCGGAAGACTCCGCCCGATTCGGGCCCAAGGGAGCGAGTTTGGACGCTTTTGCCATCGCGAAGCAGCATACGATGCGACGCGATATTCCGGGACCCACGTTTCTGGATGGAATGCTGCTCGGAAATGGGGACGTCGGGGTCTGCGCCGTGGTGAGGCCCGATGCGCTTGGAATCCACATCGGGAAGAACGACTGCTGGGATATTCGCGTCAGCGAGCCGTCCGCGGATAAAGTGCTCGCGTTTGCCGACCTGCTCGAGATGTGGAAGAGGGCGGGCGAGGAAGCAAAAAAGCAGGGCAAGCCCGACATGGTGCACCTGGAGGAAAACATCGATTTCTTCCACGAGTATTCGCAAACGGTGGACCAGTCGTACAGGAAGAAGTGGCCTCGCCCGTGGCCCTGCGGCACCCTGTGGATCAACTGGGATGTACGCTGGGTCGAGCCAGCGCAATACCGGCTGGACCCGTCAAATGGTCTGCTCACGCTGGATCTGAAATGCACGACCCTGGAGAAGGGCTCGCAAGTCATTCAGTTGAACGCCTTCGTCGACTGGGAGACGGGACTTGTATCGATCTCGACGAGCGGCCCAATGCATGTGCTCTCGGTTGTTTTTTCACCGGAGGTGGATGGTCTTCGGATCGGGCCATTCGATGCCGGTCGCAAGTCGCAAACCCTTGATCTTCTCCCTCCGCCGGAAACGAAGTCGCACATCGACAAATCGTTTGCCGAGATCACCTGCTTCCAGCTTCTGCCCGCCATCGGACCGACCAGCGAATCCCCTGCGTCACGGAAATCCGATAAAGATCGGAATTTCTCGCTAGTGGCGAGGGTGGATGGACGGTGGTCGCTCGGAACCTCACGCGTCGCGACGGATATACCTCTGATTCCAGCGGGCGTCCAAGTGCTCTCAGTGCATGCGATAGTGGCAACGCCGCGCGATCTACTGCTGGCCAAACTGGAGAAAGCGGCGGCCGGGCATGGCGATTCAGGTTGCTCTATCCCGCAGACGCATGTCTACACACCGGACGAGCTGGACACGCTCGGTTACGCCCAGGAACAGTTACATCGCCTCGCATCAGCTGGATTTGCTGAGCGGCGGCAGGAGAGCGAGCACCACTGGCGTCAGTTCTGGTCGCGGTCCGCTGTGCAACTCGGAAGCCAAGACCTGGAGCGGATCTGGTACCACAATCAATATTTTCTCGCGTGCTGCCTGAAGAAGAATAAAGTCGCTCCTGGACTCTTCGCGAACTGGTCGACCGGCGACATCGGAACTTCCTGGCACGGCGATTATCACACGGACTACAACTGCCAGCAGGTCTACTGGAGCGTCTTCTCCAGCAATCATCCGGACATGCACTATCCCTACATCGAGCTGTGCGAAAACCTCCGCGCTATGTCGGAGAAGTTCGCGCAGGATAAGTTCAAACTGCCCGGGGCATTCTTCCCTTTGTCCGCGTATCCCGTGCCAAGCCAGGCCATTCCTTATCCGGTACCTGCCTGGGCCTACCAGGTTTCGATGACTCCATGGACGGTCCAGAGTCTCTGGTGGCATTACCTCTATACGCAGGACGAAGAGGAATTGCAGCGGGTTTATCCCCTTCTGCGCTCCGCGGCGCGGTTTCTCACGGCATATGTCCAAAAAGGGTCGGGCGGGAAATATCACATTATCCCCACGGTATCTTCCGAGAACTGGGGATTCACCGTAGACTTCCGTCTGAATAAGGACTGCATTCTGGATCTGGCGCTGACGCAGTTCCTTCTCGATGCGGTGGTTACCGGATCGACGATTCTCGGCGCTGATGAAGGCGAACGAGCGCACTGGAATGAAGTTCGCCAGAACCTTGCTCCATATCCAAAAGTTAGCGCCTCATACGGCGAGGTATGGAGCGATGTGACCGATGCGCCACCGGACTGGATCTACAACATACCGATCACGCTGGCACCGGTTTTTCCCGGCGAACAGGTTGGGCTTGGGACAAAGGACTCTCTCGATATTGCGCGCCTCACAGCACGCACTATCAGACTTGAGGGTGGGAACGACCTGGTCTACCAGCCGCTGATTCGAGCGCGCCTCGGAGTCTTGGACCTGGACTGGTTTGTGCGCGAGGTTCGTTATTGCAGCTTCCCCAATGGAGTGGCCAACGACCGAATTCGGCAGTCCGGCGGCCGATATGCTCAGTCCGCTAACTTCGACTTCATGATGCCCATGGGAGTCTGGTGTGAAAATTTTGCGCTTCCGGTGGTCGTGAACGAGTGCATGATGCAAAGCTATTCCGGGACCATCCGCCTCTTCCCGAATACAATCAATCTCGGGCCCGCGCGATTTGAGAATCTTCGTGCCGTTGGTGCCTTCCTGGTCAGCGCGGAATATGATGGCAGGACTGTTACGTATCTATCGCTGATAAGCGAAAAGGGGAAAGAAGCACGAATCGTTTCTCCCTGGGATCAGGGAGCTCTTAGAGTAACGCGGCTTCGGGATCATAACCGCCAAATCGTTCATCCCGACGCTGGTGTTTGCAAGTTTGATACAGAGGCAGGTGAGAGATACGAGTTGGATCGGGCATGAATCGCCCGGAAGCTTCAGACGGCTTTGCTGCTGACATCCGCTGCGAATTGCTTCTCCTGATTACCTTGGGAGCCAGACGAATCGGCGTTATCTGCCGAGTGTTTTTAGAGTTATGTGAAGGGGGCTCAGGCCGGCTCGCTGATGCGTGGTTGCTTCTAATCCAGGAGGAGCGACTCGAAGTGGTGATCGACAAATGAGGAAATCGAAGCGAGGCTATAACGGCGATGTAGTTCTGCTCAAACATACTGTCGCAGAGCAATTACGCGCGGAGATGGTCAAAGGCGCCCTGAAGCCAGGGGAGAAGATAATCGAGAGACGCTGGGCCAACACGTTTGGCGTCTCGCAGGCCTCCATCCGGGAAGCCATCAATCTTCTCGCCATCGACGGCTTCGTTACCAAGGCCTTAGGGCGTAGCGCGCGAGTCATTAGCCTGAGCCCGGAGGACGTGAGGCAGATCTATGAAATGCGCGGAGCCCTGGAGAGCCTGGCAGCGAGACTTGCGGCAGAAAAGGGGAATGATATTTCTGACGTTCAAAAGGCTCTCATTACTATGGAAAGGTCCGCGCAGAAGGACGACGTCGCAGCTCTGTTGGATGCGAACCTGGCGTTCCACCTTGGTCTTTGTCGGTTGTCGGACAATTTATTCCTGATCGACCATGCGGACCGGCTGCTGACGCCATTCTTTGCATTTGTCCGTATCCGTGCCCTCGTAAGCGGTCAGAGCGGGCCACTCTGGGTTAAGGACTTTCCGGCATTCCGGCGAATTGTGGAGTTGATCGAAGAGGGCGAAGGCGAGACCGTCGAGCAGTACATCAGGAGAGTCATGGTCCGGATTGCAGACACCGCCTATGCTAGTTGGGAAAGAAAGCCTCGCCCCTGAACACGGGAGCTGTGAGCAGGGTTCATTATGCTGAAGGAGTTTTCGATGCCGTCTCTCTATCAATTCCGTTCCTCTGATTCGCATGGTGTACTGAGGTATGCCTGCATCGAAAGTTTCCTGATTGCAACTTTTCTTGTCCTCTCATCTGCCTCCGCATACGCACAGGCGGCGACACCTTCCTCTGCCGGTGAGGTGGCCGTAATGACCGTCGCCGAGGCGCATAATGAGCTGCTTCACGGCAAGGAAAAGGAGGCCATCCAGGCGCTGCAGCGGCTCGCGTCGGCTCAGCCTCCCGTACGCGGCGCGATTCGGGAACTGGGCATCGCCTATTACCGGACTGGACAGCTGGAAGATGCGGAGAAAGCCTTCACTGCCGCGATGGCTGTGGATCCCGTGGATGCCGAATCGGAACAGATGCGGGGCCTGACACTCTATCGGCTCAATCGCCGCGCCGGAGCCATTCCCTTCCTCGAGCACACACGGCAGTGGACGAGCGCGTCCAGTGTGGATGTGAATTATGTACTCGGCCGGTGCTATATCGATGCCAAAAGATACGACGGTGCCAGAGCAGCTTTTGCTGCCCAGTACGGTTTTGGCGCGGACTCGGGCGCGGCCTACCTGCTGATGGCCCAGGTATTGCTCCGCGAAGAATTACCGGAGTTAGCAGAGGAGAATGCAAAGCGAGCGCTGCAGCTTTCGCCCCAACTGGCGCTGACCCATTTCGTGCGGGGGAAGATTGCTTTGGCCCGGGGTGACACGACCCATGCATTGTCGGAGTTCGAAGAGGAACGCACTCTCAATCCAGGCTATCCTCCGCTGTATGAACTTCTCGGAGATCTGTACATCCGAACCGGCCAGTTCCAGGAGGCCCAGCATTCATTGACTCAGGCCCTCTCACTCGACCAGACCAGCACCGGCCCGTTTATCCTAATGGGCAAGCTCTTTCTAAACGACAACGATCCTCAGACCGCCGCCAGCTATCTCGAGCATGCTGAGCAAATGGATTCGAGCAATTACATCACTCATTACCTTTTAGCCCGGGCCTACCAGTCGATGAGCAGGAAAGAGGACGCGGCTCGTGAAATGAGTGCGGTCAAGCGCCTGCACGCCGGTGAGAATCAGTTACTGCACTAATCGAGCACCACAGCGCAGCAAAATCCTGCTTGCTTATTGAAGAGCGAAGGGGTGTTTCTCGGGATTGGGGCAGCGGCCCCTAACGGGGCACTTCTGGAACCCTGCCGTGCAAGATCGGGATTGGCGTCCTCCTGACGGCCCAAGTGAATAACGCGCAGCTAGTTAGCAGAGAGCTTGAAGGACTGAACTTGGCCAACGCCGCATCGTGCGCATCAGCTCGTACATGTCCGGTGGACAGTCTTTCTCGATTGGCCTGCAAGGACTCTCCCAAAAAGCGCCCGAAGCTACGAGATCAGGCTGTGTGGGCTTCCTGAGCGGCGGTGATCTCTCAGAGTCTCAAGAAGTGATCCGTCTTTAGAACGACTTCGCGCACCGCCCTGGTCCAATCAATTCGAGGACAACTAGCGCTTGCACAGCGGCGATAGAAATTACGGCTTATGCATAGTGGCGCTTTAGATTGTGGGCTGAGGATTGCCCGAGGTATGGCGCACACAGATCGGAACTCGGCTCGCTAAAACCCCGGACCGTCTTCTATACGCGCTGGGCGTTTTCAATCTAGGTCCTGCCGCCGAATGAATGCCGCGGGCATCAGTTCGGGGCCGCTGGATGTTCTCGCCGGGTACATCGGTCGAGAACTCAATTTTTTCTGGTCGGGTTCAAAGTTAAGTGGCACACTCTGAGCCGAAGGTTGAAATCGATGTACGTCTGTTCGTGGCCTTCGGGGTGCTGCTCTCGCCACAGAACCAACAGAAGCGGCGGAAACTCCGTAAGGACCACCTCGGTCCGGTGGACCTTCGCGTGACATCCCGCACAGAGGGCGATCATCAGATGCAACAGAGACTTGCCCGGTTCCCGCAGAGGCCCAGGGCGGGAATCTTCTCATTCCCGCAGGGACAGAAAATTACGGTCTGGATGCCTAAGTGTCTCCGACTCCAACGGCTTTCTGGTAACGGCCAACCGGTGATAACAAGGGAAGATGTACCGCGTGAGCTTCTTTGTCTTTGGGTCTTCTCGGTCACGAGGTAGCGGCCCAAGATTTCGAGGAAGCTCTCGCGCTCCCAAACTTCCTCCCATAGATAGCTGGTGCGGTGGCCAGAGTCGGAGGGAGGATTACCCCGCTGCGCCACGGTCACCTTTATTGAAAGGGAGAAAGCGGGTTGCCGGTCCTGCCAGGCGGGTCGTCATCTCGGCTTCGGAGTTTGAGACGGCGAAGTGGACCAACGCACCGCCCGGAAAGCTCAACAGCAGTTCGGGCCTTTGGCCTTTCGGCTGCGAATGCCGATCGAAGCGATACTGATCGACGACGTCCTGCACACTCTGTGTAAAATCAGACTTCACTTACACCGTTGCCCACCGGAAGACCATTCAGAAAGAATCAGAGATCGAGGCTGTTCTCATTGCCCTCGGAGAAGCGTACCTGCCGGACTACACGCGGGCGGTTGGCCTTGTATCGCGTCAGGATTGCTGCGTTGATGCCGGAGGCAGGCCGGAACTGCGCCATCGCAATCTTGCCCTTCACCGGGAATAGCTCGATGCCGGTACGCAGCAATCCAGCGTTCCACGGGCATCCAGATTCTGGCGTAGTTGGTCCGGCAGCCTTGCATCCGCGTTGAGGCCATGCCCCTTCGCGAGTGCCTGCCAGGCTTCCGGCTGCGAGTCTTGCACCCACGCAATCACATATTCGGGGAACAGACCGCGTGCGCGGTCGTACTGCGCAGACGCCCCCTCCTCGTACACCCGGCCATGCTGCCCGAGGTGCTCAGCGATCTCTACCTCGAAGTGAATCTCTTTGTGCAGGCTCATGCGGCCTCTTTCGGTGTGCAGTTGCGAACGTCGATCTTGCCGGATATGGCGGCAGAGATGAGAGTGGAGCGGCCTTCTTGGAGGAGACCAATAGCCAACTCGGCTTGCTCAATCAGCGCCACAAACTCGTCGCTCTTGACCTTAAGCCAACTTGCTATCTCGAACTGCTCATTCACAGGAGGAACAGCGATGCGAAGGTTCTGAATCTGCTCACAGGTAATCGCTCCCTTCGTACTGCCGCCCCCCTCGCTGTCGGTCCTTAAGTCCACGTACAACATGTCGAAGACGCGCCTGAGAAAATCAACTTGGATTTCACCATTTCGGGGAACGAAATACGCAATGTGTTGGTTGATCGTAGCCTCGAAACGGAGGGTGGTGGCCATCCCCCGCGTCTTTCCTTGGCCGGTGATTCCAACTAGAACCGCTGGCGGCGAAACCTCAAACCACCGATACCCTCAACCGTCCGTATGCTCCGACGGATGCACTCAAACGACCGGGTTGTTGTCGTGAGGGCCGTCAGCAGCTTCAGTGCGATCTCCAGACACAACTGGGTCACATGTCGCGCCGTTGGCAGGTAATGTGAAACAAAATCTCGCGCCTCGCGGAGAATTGTCAGCAGCCCACAAGCGGCCCCCGTGCGATTCAACAATGGAGCGACTGATCCGCAGTCCCATGCCCGTGCCGTGCGTCTTGGTGGTAAAGAACGCATTAAAGATCTTGTCCGCCTGCTCCGGTGGAAGCCCCACGCCGGTATCGCTGACCGAGATCAATACCTGACCGTCCTCGCTGCGCCGCGATTCGATCATGAGTTCGTGGGTCCCATCCACATCCTTCATCGCATCGATGCTGTTCATCATCAGGTTCATGAGCACCTGCTGCAGTTGCACGCGATCTCCCATGACCCGAGGGATGTCTGCAGCCAGTTTCGTCCGAACGAAAACGGCGAATTGAGTTGCCTCGCTATGCAGGAGAAGTGTCATCTCTCGAACAATCTCGTTTGGATCGACCAACTCCCGTTGCAGCGTACCCTTCTTAAAAAGCAGGCGGACGCGGTTGACGATCTCGCCCGCACGCCTTCCGTCTTGTACGATTCTCGCCGCGGCCGCGCGCGCCTCCTCCAGATCGGGTTGCTCGCGGGACAGCCAGCGCAAGCAAGTATTGGCGTTCATGACGGCTGCCGCAATCGGTTGATTGACCTCATGCGCCAGGGAGGCAGTCAGCTCTCCCATGCCGCTCACCCGGCTGGCACGTGTGAGATCCGCCTGCGCCTGCCGCAGCGCCTCCTCCGCTTGCTCCCGCTCAGCGCGCGCTTCCCCCCGAAGTTCAATAATCCGTAGCGCTGTGGCCCAGCCAAAGAAGCCGGCGGTGAACAGGGTAACGAATCCTGTGACGATTGCGGTCAAGATGATGCGACGTTCTACGATCTCAATATTTAATGCAGCTTGCGTGCGCTGTTCTTCGACGTCGCGGGCTACGTCTTTGACGAGCTGCGAGCTAAGGTATTCAAGCCGCTGAACTTGATCGTCGGTTCGACTGCGTACGTCCGCCCACTCTCCCGAAGCCGCTAACGCCCCGATCGCATCCAAATGAGACAGCAGGGTGTTCTCGATTGTTTCGACCGTTGGAAACACTGTTTCGTCTACCCTGACCGCCGAAGGCAAATGACGGAATGCTGCCTCAGTGCGTTGAGTCTCATCGAGTACACCGCTCCTGAGTCCTTCCGATACTGCGATGAGCTGATCCTGGTCCTCGGATCGCGCCGCATGGCTTAGCCTTTCGTAAAACGAGAAAAGCTCTCCATGGACGCGCAAGACCTCGATCAGTTCTCCGTCGACTCCCTTCAGGAGTTCAACTTGCGAACGAACCTCGCGCAACTGCCAAAGCAGAACGCCATCGCAAGCGACCATTATTCCAATCAGAAGGGCAAAGCAGAGCGCCAGGTGACGACCGATGTTGAATCGATAAAGAACGGGGCTAGTGGTCGCCTGCCTCATCCAACCACTCCAGAAGTGTTAGCGAACGGCTCATACAACACTCTACCTCAAGGAATCGTGTGTCGACGCACTCGTTGAAGCGGCAGCAGGACTCGTGCCGGAGACCTTGCCTAAGCTCTTCTGCTTTGGAACGCGGTTCCGGCTCGGCGGGCCTGTTTTGAAGCCGGTGATCCGCACCAATTCCCGTTCCAACGATGCCGCGGCCTCTGCCGCCCTGCTTTGGCCCAGCAAAACAGAGCGCACTGCCTGAATATAAGCTCGCGAAACTTCTTCGTATTTTTCTCCTGCAACTGTAGAGGGTCGAGCGACTACGCCGCTCACCGGTTGTTGCCCGGTTTCGGCCGAACTTCGTTTTACTCGCAAGATCGCGGTCGGATCATACAACTCCGGCCAGTTCCGTGACTCGTAGTCCGCGCGCGCTTCTTCAATCTCGATCTCCCGATGGATCAGAAATCGGATCAGCTGCTGCGCCTCAGCGCTGTGCCTTGACGATCGCGAAAGCCCGAGTCCAAAACCTCCCAACGTCGCCGCTTGCGCATTCGTTCCCGCCGGAATGTTCGTGATTGCGATCGTGTCCCGAACCGACGGAATATCGCGGACGCTGAGAAGATAAGTCCGTGCCCACCCACGATAAAAAGCGGACGTTCCCCTGTGGTAAAAGTCGTTGATGGCGTCCCATTCCTGGAGAGAGGTCACGAACGGGGGCGAGATCCAGCCTATCCAATGGGCTGCGCGTTGCCAACTGCGGATCGCATCAGGATTATTCACGCTAATGGTGCCGTCGGCTTCGATGATACGCCCTCCACCTTCAGAGACCTGCCATTCCTGGGCGTTACAGGTCAAGCCTTCGCCGGCCGCACCTGGCCATAGAAATCCCCAAAAATCTTTTTGGCCTCTGGCGCGCTCGCCCTTCTGGATCTTGGCGGCCATTTGCTCGAGTTCGTCCCACGTACGGGGCGGCGCCGCGTACCCATACCGTCGGAGCAAATCCCTTCGGTAAAATAGGACTCCGATATCGGAATGATAAGGCACGGCGGCTAGTCTCCCCTTGACCGTGTAACTGGCCGCGACATCGGCGTTGATCGAAGAGAGTTCCGTCGCCAAATACGGCTTCAGGTCCATCAATTCTTCGCTCAAAACTCCGGGCCAGATCACATCGACACCCGACACGTCCGGAGTGGAGCTTCCCTGTCGAAGTAGCTTCCGGACCAGGTCTAACTGGTCTAACGTGGTCTCCGGGGTCGGCAGATGCTTGACACCAATTCCCGTCTCCTGCGTGAAATCCTTCAATCGGTCGTCTGCGACGACAGTATGTTCGGTCAGGTCGTGCGACCACTCTGGGTCGACGAACGTGACCGTCACGGATTCCTTAGATAGTGGGTGCTCTCCATGAAGAATCAAAGAGAAGAGGAGAATGCACACGATCCTGGCGGTCTTCGTCGAACGCGGCCATGAGACTTTACAAATACCGATCGTGAGGCCCATTTGACAACCCCCAAAAAGGTTTCTGATTATATCGCAGGAACCTCCTTGGTGCATCGGTGTACTCTCTGCCCGGCGCAGGCCGCAGCCGATGAACAGCGCTAGTATCGCCCGATTCCGTTGTGCTCAAAGATCCACTCCGGCAGAGACGCCGAGAAGGAGTCTTCCTTGCTCGGCAGACAGCCCGTTGCCCACTCATACGCCGACAAAGGTCGCCGTCGGAATGGGCATTTGTCGGGACTGATCTTTGGATCACCTGCTGTTCAGCGCCCCAACTCTCGATCAAAGAAGTTCGCCATATAGCCCCAAGCCTCGCGCGACTCCGGTAACGCATTGTTATTCCAGAAACAATGCGGCAATCCCTCAAACACTATCAATTGCGATTGGTTTCCTGCCCGCACGAACGCACGGCTCAACGAGCTCGTCGCACTCAGCAACAGGTCGCGCTCACTCGTGATGAACAGCGTCGGCGGCATGTGGTGCAGGTCAGCCTTGATCGGCGACAAGACCGGATCACGCGGATCTGTCTTCCCGACATATTCGCGATCAAGAACCCCATCCGGGATCGGCACATACCCACGCAGCCCATCCGTGTTGTACAGCGATCGCGAATCGCCTCCGTCGGCCATGCTCGCCGGTGCCGAAAACGGCCCAAGCGCCGCAGGCATCGGCATCTTCAACTGCTTTATCTTCACCGCAGCCTGCAACGTAAGTCCAGCGCCCGCACTGCTGCCAAAGATGCCAATGCGATTCGGCTTGTACGTCTTCAACAACGCCTTGTAGACCGCGATCACATCCTCCACGCCAGCGGGAAACGGATGTTCGGGCGCCAGCCGGTACAACACGCTCACGACGCGCACACCCGTCAGCCCTGCCACCGGAATCGACTCCGAGTAAGACCCCGAATCCGCATTGAACCCACCACCATGCAGACAGATCAGCACGCGATCCTTGTGCTTTGTCGTCGTCGGCACTACCTCGCGCACCGGCACGCCTGCCACCGTGCTGTCCTTCACCGTCACCGGAAACATCTTCAACAACTCATCGCGATGCTTGGCCTGCGAAACATCCAATCCGGCGCGCCGCTGCTCAATGGTTTGCGGCACATCCGCATCCGTCGTCAGCGGACGGCTCAGCCAAGCCTTCGCCTCCGGACTAAGCCCCTGCGGCAGCGGCACCACGCGCTGCATCCGCACCGTGCCGTCGGCCTCCGTTACCGCATGGTTCGCGGTAATCTTCGCCGCAGGATTCTGCTGCGCAACAGCCACTAATCCCATCAACAACATAGCTACAGCAACACAACGCATCATCGGTCCAGTCTCCACCCACCACTATCGCAGGTTCCATCCAAATCGCACGCGCCTTTTTTTATGGCAACGTCGCCTGCGCTCGCCAAGCCACAAGGAAGAGTAACGGGAATGTATGGTCCGCCGCGTGATTGCAAGGGTTACGTTTGACGGGAAGACAAGTCTGCGCAAATGTATTCGGCCTTTGGGTGGAGATCAGCTCTCCTGGCCATGATGAGTTGCGCGCGTGTCTGTCCTTCTAAGTCGGTCGGTTGCTCTTTCGAGACCATTCTCGTTACCAGGCTGCGGACACGCCGTTGTGACTGTTCTTTCGTCCTTGCTGCTCCTCTGCAGACCTCGGTGGGGGGAAACTTAGTTCGTCGTCGTAACGCGGTAAAGTGGGGGCGCGTTAGCGCTTCCAAGCCGAAGGCGTCAATTCCGCGCTACTTCATGCGGCGATCGCGTTAGATGTTGGCCGATAATCTTCTCCAGTCGATAACACAGCCCATGCGATCCTGGCGAGCTTGTTAGCCATAGCCACCACGACGACGTTCTTGGGAGCTCTGGAGTCGAGTGCGTCGAGCCAGGCTCCGATCGGTGCTCGGTCTCGCTTGATGCGCAATACGGCAGCTCTGGCGCCATGGATCAGAACCTTGCGGAGGTACACGTTGCCGCGCTTGCTGATGCCGAACAGCTTCGCCTTGCCTCCGGTCGAGTACTGGCGTGGGACGATGCCGAGCCACGCAGCAAAGTCCCTGCCCCTACGAAAGGCGGCGCCATTGCCGATCGCCGCGACTATGGCCGTCGCCACAACCGGCCCGATCCCGGGAATCTGACGGATGCGGGTGAACCCTGCATCGCTGGCAGAGATCCGTTCCAGCTCATCGCTGATTTCTTCAGTCTGCTGCTCAACCAGCTTCCACTCACCCCACAGCATGTCGATTAAGTTGCGCATCTGAGACGTAAGGTCGGCTTCCGCGTTCTCTAGAATCTCCGCCATAGCGGCCTTGAGCCTGGCTGGCTTCTGCGCAAACACCATGCCGCGCTCAAGCAAGAAAGCTCGCAACTGGTTGATCACTGCCGTACGCCGCGAGATCGGCCGGTCCCGCACGCGGTGGATCGCCTGCACGTCCAACTGGTCGTCCGTCTTGATCGGCACAAAACGCATGTTCTTCCGCTCGACGGCTTCAGCGATCGCTTCCGCATCGACGAAGTCGTTCTTGTTGGACTTCACAAACGGCTTCACGAACTGACCTGCAATCAACCGGACATCGTGGCCCTGCTTCCGCAACGCGCGTCCGAGAAAATGCGCTCTGGAACACGCTTCCAAGCCGATCAGCGAGGTCTGCATGTTCGCGGTGTAAGCCAGGAGCTGCTTCCGGGTGAACTTCTTCCTCACAAGCACCTTGCCGGCTGTGCCGAGCGCCACAAGATGGAACGTAGTCTTGCCCAGGTCAATGCCAACTGAGTTTATCTGCATCTCGATGATCCTCCTTGTCAGAAGCTGCCTCTACGATCTTCCTGCTCGCGCAGGGGAATCAAGCGGCGGACCATCTCATTAGTCGGCATGGCATCAGGAATCCGCAACGCGGCGGCAAAACTGCTGGCGCGTTCTCTATGAGCAGGTCACTGGTGTCAAGGGTTTGTTCTTTGTTTGTTCCTTCATGGGGCTCTTGCTTTTGTTGTTGTTCTTGGTTTCGTTGCTCTCCACCGGGTTTCTATTCGCACTCTGGATGAGCTGTCTTGATGCAAGCTCGGTGCCGGTTGGGGTTCGAGAGGAGAGTCGATGCTGCTATTTATCGGTCGGTCTCAGAAGACCAAAACGCGCACGCAGTCATCGGAACACGGTGTTGTCGCAACGGGTAAACTTGGGCATCTCTTAGGCGGCTTGTCCATAGAACGGGATGTACGGCTCCTGGGTGCTCCAGAGGCGGTGAAGCAACACGGCAAGCTTGCGGGCTACTGCAACAACGGCCTTGCTCTTGGCCTGCTTGCCACCTCTTGCGGCTAAGTGTAGACCCCACTGTCGAAGCGCCGAGTCTCGCCCGTGCGGTCGGAGGATGTGGTTCGAGCACTCGATCAATAGACTTCGAAGGTACGCGTTGCCGGCATGGGTGATGCCGAGCTGAGGATCGTGATCTCCGGACTGACTTCGCCGCGGTCGCAAGCCCAGGTAGCAGCCCACATCGCGACTTCGTCCGAACCGTTCCTTGCTGCCGAGGGTTAGCACGAAGGTCAAGGCGGTGAGGTGGCCGACACCATGAACCTTCAACAGAGCCTGCGTCTCCGGGTACTCGGTCTGGCCGAGTTGTTGGATCTGTCGGTCATATAGCTTGATCTTGACTGTCATCTCCGCGATCTGTTGGAGCACCGGACCGAGCGCTTGTGCCAGTCCAGCCGGCATAACGGCCAGGCTGCGCTGAGCGAAGCACGTTGTGGCGGAGGCGGGCATACGGTAGCCGCAGGACTTGGTCAGACCACGAACTGCGTTCACCGCGGCGGTGCGCAGTCGCACCAGCAGAGCTCGCGCGCGAATCAGGGTGAGGGCCTCCTGCTGTGCGACGGTGCGGTGGGCTATTGGCCGGAGGATGTTCGGATCAAGCCGGGCATAACGCGCCAGCTTCTCAGCATCGACCTGATCGCTCTTCCGATCACTATGCGAGATCGCCCGTAACTCGCGGACGTTCGCCACGATGACTTCGTGTCCTAGTTCCTCCAACTGGGCACTGATCCAGATCGAATGTGTCCCGGCCTCCATCGCGACCCGCGCCGAGCCACGTCGGTGAACCACTTTTCGATCGCCTTCGGAGTCGTTCGGAAGCGACCGCGGTCGACAGCTTCTCCGTCCTGGTTAAGCGTGCAGTAATGGCTCCAGACATCGCCAAGGTCGATGCCGATCGTCATCTCTACCTTGGCCTCTCTGCGTGCGACTTCAGCGATGAGGTGCTGCGCTGGCTTCTTAATGGGAACAGTCTGCTCCTCCTTCGGAGGACCTGCTCATCCCATTTATCGGGACTGATCCAGAAAGGAGCGCCAAACCACCATCATGACTTCAACTCCTTCTGCTGACTTTTTGCGTACACTCCATCCATGCCACAATCTCCCGAAAACCAGCAGTCAGTCCGCGTAAAGAGCATATGGGCCTTGTTTCTCGGTTCTCTGTCGCTTATTCCCCTTTCCATAATTCTTGGCCTGTTTGACACGACCACTGAGTTGGTTCCCACGCAGGACAGAGTCGATCAAGTCTGCCTCGCAGTCGCCGTTTTTTGCGGGCTGCTCGCTTGCGGCACGGGCATTTATCTCACCAGAAAGCTCACCATAACTCAGCGCATTAGGCTGCCGCTTGTCCTCATGCTTGAGGCTGCCATAGGCACCTTCTTAGTGCTGATCACCTTTCATCAATAATGGAAGGATGGCTGGATTTTCCTTCCGGTAAATCGCATACGCGTCAAGTGCTGTTCGTGATTTCACGCGCCTATCAAACGCACGGCAAAGGAAGCAGCCAGTACATTCAGACCATGCCCATCTGGTCCAATCTTGAGATCACCCGCGAAGACTTCGCATTCATGCGGAACCATCGCCCTGGCGACGATGGCCAGAATGCCGACGAGATTTCGAGCCGAGGCTACTTTTGCGCCAAAGTAACCATTGAGCAAACCGACAAGGCGTTGCGAATTCTGCACTCCGGCTCGCAAAAGCTGCCACAAGGTGCGGTCATTCTCTGTCCTATTCCTACCCGCCTGCCATAATTGCCAACCGCCTCAGTTTTCAGGTCGGAAAGTGGAGGGGCTTCTAGTCTTCGGCCGAGAGGCATAACTCCTCATAAAAAAAGTCTTAGAGCTGTATGTATGGTCCGTCGCCTGATTGCAAGCAAGATCCTTCGATGACAGAATCGGTCTGCTCCTATGTATACGGCTTCTGGGTGAAGCGATGAATCAGCTTCGAGCCATGA
>Ga0073928_10001465_pt1 | contig 45167 bp, 42 predicted proteins | sample PaiPotPPA55metaG_FD_76969 | JGI IMG/M metagenome (GOLD analysis project Ga0073928, IMG submission 76969) | Iron sulfur acid spring bacterial and archeal communities from Banff, Canada, to study Microbial Dark Matter (Phase II) - Paint Pots PPA... ...
AAGGGAGCCGTCAAGATGTTCACTCAGGCGCTGGCCAGAGAGATCGGGAGCCGGGGCATCACGGTCAACAACGTGCAGCCTGGTCCGATCGACACGGAATTGAATCCCGCCGCGGGCGACTGGGCGGTGCCACAGAAGGCAGCCACAGCACTCGACCGTTACGGGCGCGTCGATGAAATCGCCGCGATGGTGGCGTTCGTCGCCGGTCCGGAGTCCTCGTACATTACCGGGGCGAATCTTACCGTGGATGGCGGAATGAACGCCTGACCGCAAGTCTAATCGACGAGGAACCGGGAGACCCATTTACTCGTAAGACTGCGAGAAGCACGACCAAATCACATAAAAAGGAGAATCTCAAATGTCCGGCTGAAATAAAGACTGTGGTCCTGGTGCACGGCGCTTCCGACGGCTCATGTTATGCCAAGGTGATCCCCCTCCTCACTGCAAAAGGACTAAAGGCCATAGCGGTGCAGAACCCCTTGAGCTCGCTGACGACGTTAAGGCCGTAAAACGCACGCTTAGTCAACAAGAAGGTCCGGTTCTGCTGGTCGGGCACTCCTGGGGAGTGCGCGGTGATCACCGAAGGTGGCAATGATCCGCAGGTAGCCGGACTGGTTTACGTCGCTGCGGGAGCCCCAAACAGCGGTGAGTCCTTCAACGATTGGTGGAAGGGCTATGCTCCCATGCCAGGTGTGGCGGAGATCAAGCCGTATGGTAATGACGGATATGTCGCGTTCACGCAGCTTGGCGTGAGGCAGGTCGTTCAGGACCTACCTGAGGAAGAGGCGGATCTCATCTACGCGGTCCAGGGGCCGATCGCAGCGCGGTGCTTCGATGACAAGATCAGCACGGCAGCATGGCACACAAAACCCTCTTGGCACATCGTGGCTTCAGAAGACCGCATGATCCCGCCAGCCCTTGAGAGCGACTCCGCCAAGCGGATGAAGGCGACAACGCTGACTCTGGCGAGTAGCCACGTGCCCGTGTTGTCGCAACCCGATAAAGTTGCCGACTTCATCCTGGAAGCCGTCACAACACTCAATGCAAAATCGCACGCAGATGAGACGCAGGCGGCCGCTCGCTGATGCCTGAACCAATGCACGCGAAGTCACGTTGCGAATCTCGGCGAGGTTGATTCTGCAGGGCAGAGGAAGCCGCCTAGATTGCGCGAAATGCAGGGACGATCAACACGCAACACATATCAAGTGGAGGAAGGTGTCCAATGGCGAACGTAGTGAAGAAACACAGCATCTCTTCTGAGCTAGACCAAAGAAACAAGACATTCGTCCTCGAAGCGTTCGAGACCCTGTTCAACAGGAAGGACTTCGTCGCAGCCGAAAAGTTCTGGTCACCGAACTATATTCAACACAGCGCCCATATAGCGCCAGGGCGCGACGGGCTCTTCGCCCTGGTTAAGAGCGCCCCGCCCGAGATGAAATATGAGAACAGTCTGATTATGGCGGAAGCCGACATGTTGGTGCTGCACGGCCGGTTTAGTGGCCTCGGCCTGCCCGCGAAATGGATCGTGGTCGACATTGTTCGCATCGAGAACGGATTGCTGGCGGAGCACTGGGACGTGATCGAGGACGAGGCCACGCGCGAGAAGTCGCGGAGCGGGCTGCCCATGTTCGGCGATGCGTTTCCCTCCTGATGATCTGCCTCGGGGAATCTGCGCAAGCCGTCCAATCGGCGGGGCCCACGCTTCGCAGCCGCACCGGCGGGTTTTCCGATCTGGACGACCCGCCGGACAACAGAAACGCGGAACCCTAAACCTTATGAGCTTCCGAATGCGTAATGCCCGAGGATGACCGATGAGAGCCGTATGGTGACACCTTCTAAAACCTGCGTTAGGAATTTCCAAGATCTGCAGTGCGGCAGAGAATTTATAGACGTTGCGTTGCGGTGCCTCCGGTCGCGGTCCACCGTCGCCCCGGCGCAATCAACAAAATAGGAGAGAAAGATGGCAAGCAACCAAAGCAAAGAATTAGTAGATCTGTTCAAGCGCAGCGGGGCCATTGCGGCCGACCCGCAGATGAAAGACGCCAAGACCCTGCTGCTCGAATTCCTCGCCGCCGTCACGCACGGCCAAGACGCCGGCGCTCTGTTCGCCGAGGACGGGGCGCTCGAACTGCCGTTCTTGCATTCGGTGGGCATCCCCTGGCGCTACCGGGGTCGCCAGGCGATCCGCGAGCTCCAAGACAGCCTCGCCGGGATCTATCTGGACTTAGCCTTCAAGCCCGAGGACACCCACGTCCTGATCGACACCCCGGAGCAGGTGTTCGCCGAATACATGGCCCACACGACGGCGAAGGCCACCGGGCGCACCCTCCATCACATGTTTGCTGCCCGTCTTGTGGCCGAGAACGGCCTGATCAAGCTGGTGCGGGAGTCTCTGAACGTGGTCGCCGCCGCCCAGGCCCTCCTACCCGGCGGCGTCAAGGACTTGCCCGATCCGGAGAAAGAGATCTTCTCGCTCCCCCCGGACTACCGGAGCTGAGGCCGCGACTCTGAAGTACGAATCGAGAGAGATCGTGGCCGAAAAGGATTTTGAGATCGTGCATGGGCGCTTTTCGGGCATGGGCCTGCCGGTGAACTGGATTGCGGCGGACATCGTTCGCGTCAAGGATGGCGCTCTGGTCGATTGCTCGCGCGTGGCCTCGTCTTGGGATGTTATCGAAGACGAGGCCACACAAGAACAATCAAAGAGTGGTCGGGCAATGTTCGGCAGCACATTCGCGACCTATGCAAGTGCCCGATAAAAAAAGATACGTCGCATTCTCTTAGAGGAGGTTGAACCGTATGACAGCGGACATTGTAGCTGGCGCAGTATCTCCCGATTATGAGCTGACCGATCACACGGGCAAACGTCGCAAACTTTTCGGTTCTACAGGGGCCAGATCCCATGATCCTTTTGCTTAGCCGGGGAGGATACTGCCCGAAGGATCTGCGCCAGGCCGAGGGTCTGGTCCAACTTCACCACGAGATGGAAGTCGGTTACTCCCGCCTAGTCACAATCAGTACCGACAACATGCTTATGACGAATGAGTACCGCGCCGACGTCGGCGCTCACTGGACCTTTTTATCCGATCCGGGACGAAAGGTTCAGAAGGATCTCGACATCGCCGAGTACACGGACCCGGAGCACAATCCGATGATTCCGCATGTCATCGTCCTCGAACCTGGTCTCGTTATATTCAAGATCTACAACGGCTACTGGTTTTTTGGCCGACCGACCATCGAAGAGCTTCGGCAAGACTTGCGTGCTGGGTTGAAGAAATGCCGTCCGGACTGGGACATTACTAGCCCCCGTTTACGAAATATAGCGAGGGATTTGGGCGAAAGCCGCATCAGAGCTTGTTTTGCGAGGCCTCGGCTTGTATAGCCTAGATTGACGTAATCAGGTGTGGCGGAGGCGATCCAGGGCGAGGAGGCGAAAAAGCGCCTGCTGCGTGCCATCCATTTCCGTGAGGGTCGTCTTCACGTGGGGCCGCCCTGGCGAGCCGGGCTTGCCCGCGGGCGGGAACACATTGGTCACTTCTTGGATTCCGTTGAGAGCCTTGAATAGCGCCTGCAGGCTTAGGGATAAACCGTTCTGCGCCGCCCGGCGCTGGAGCAGACTTCCCAAAATTAATGCCAACACACAGTAGAAGGCATGGACCCGGATCTTGGAATCGGTCCTGTGGAACATGGGCTCCCAGCTCAGGAAGTGGGGATCTTTCATATCCGCAAACGCACTCTCGACCTGCGATTGACTGCGATAGGAGAGGATAATCTGCTCATTGCTCCAGCTCTTCTGGTCGGTGAACAAGATGCGTTTCCCTAATTGATGTCCTTGATTTGGGCGAAGGCGGAGGCATCGGTCCGGCAGAAGAGCTTCAGTTTGCGGCGTTTTCCGATCACCGAAACGCGCAGAACTTTAGCGATGTGCTGGCCCGAACCTATCTGTCGCACTCGCTTGGTGAGGCTTTCGCGGCTATAGCCTTTACCTTTAGCGCCCGGCTTCTGCGAGCGCCTTCTAAGGCCCGCCGCTTTTTCGAAAGGTGCTGCTCGATACCGCGAATCTGCTTGCGTTGCAGCTGCGGACTGAAGGTGGTCAATGAGTTCGACCAAACGGAGTTGCTGGGCGAGGTCATAGAGGGCAGCGACACCGCCAAACTGAGAGAGACGAGCGCGGGTGGGTTCCGCCTGGGGCTGCTGAAGGCGTTGGAGATTTTCCCATGCGCGGCCCGTGCGGAAGAAAGCTTACGACACACTTTGCGAGAAACAGGGCATGCTACGGCCTGGAATCTTGCGCCTCATAACTGGTCAGCGAGAGTTCCCAGTCCCTAGGCACGGCAGGTCTCAACGAAAAACTTTTAGTTTGAAGAATCAGATGCATCGGAAGAGGCCCACGATCTCCGCGGCCTAGAGGGTCATTGCCGGCCGCGTAGGCGGAAATCTCGAAAGGCCAGTCCGAATTGTTGATTTGCACTTCCAACGATTTTCCTTCTGAGACCAGCCGATCGATTCGAGCGCCTTGAAAATAGGACGTTTCGAGATGGTCGTAGCGGCTGGGAATGGCCAACCAGAGACGACGAACGTTCAATGGGTGGGATACGGTCAGGGACTCCACTCTTCGAAGTCTGTTTCCCTGAAGGGTCCAGGTGACTTCCGAAACCAGACCGACATCGAGAAGGTCTCCAGTCTTGGTGCCTGGAACAGCCCAACGTCTCCAGACCGCAGTAACGCTCTTCCCGTCAGCGGCAGGCTTGATCTCATCCGCTCCATCCGCGGCTGCGATGGTCCTGCCATCTTCTAATTCCAGGAATGGAACAAGGCACGGATAAATCTTTTCCACCGGGAGTGCAATGCGGGCAAATCCATCCGGCGCGGGTTCATAGTCAGATGTCGCCGCCTTTGGTCCGCTCACGAAAGGTAAAGCAAAATGGAGAGTTCCCTGGCGGATAACCCAAACGCCGAACTTGCGGCCGGCTTGGTTGCGGAAGAACTGAAAACGAGCGACGTCAGCCTGAGTTGGGCGCGAAGGAAACTTTTTGAGTCCTTCCCTTTCGAGAGCTTCCATAAACTTGTTGTGGGAAGCGATCACTTTTCCGAAGAAGGTTGTGGTTTGCTGCCATTCGCGCTCTTTGGTGATATAGCTATAGTCGCCTCTGCCGAAAGCGAAAACAGAGAGCAAGTGAGTCTGGCCGTTGAAGTCGTTTCGCAACCACGACCATGCCGCAAAGTAGGCGGCAGCCAGCTGAGCGACAGGCGCGGGCCGGAATTCCGAGTGCTGCCCGAGGAAGGCCGCGATCTCCAGAGTGTCCATATAACTGATGGCGCCAAGACTTCGTCCCCAGGAGTAGCCGTAGCCGTCTTCGGATAGCAAATCCCACCAGAGCTTCATCTGTTCCTTTAGCGAAGGCGCCACGGCCTTCATGATGTCCTGACGGTCAGCAATTTCCGCCGCATCGTAGATTGCTCTGGCGTACTCGTTCGAATAACGATCGTAGCGACCCGTGGGCAGCGCATCGTCCGCAAAGAGTGCGCCATCGGTGAATTGTTTGGCGGACCTGTTGAGCAGGTCATCGAGAGCTGTGCGGTCCTTGTTCAGGCCGAGTTGGTAGTCGATGGCCGCGATCCGCGCAGCCACGCTGAAGTAATTTTCCGGAAGGTGGATCAGCGTGTGGGTCTTTTCATCATAAAACCGGCCGGGGTCCAGCAAGGTTCGATAAGATTGCCTCTCATCGGGACTCAAGCTCTGCCACAATGCATTGTGATTTAAGTCCGTGCCAAAGCTCTGCAAAGCCATCGCGGCGTAGAGTTGGGCCCAGGTTTTTCCTTCGTGGCTCAGCTCGATCTGGGCCATCTTTCCGATCATCTGGGGAATGTCATGACCCGCAATGGTTCTTGTCGCAAAACATTCAGAATAGGTGCAGAGAGTTCGCATGAAGGATCCCCAGGAGAACTCGCCCGTTGTGAGCGCTCCAACCACACGCTCCGGAGGAGCATCGAGGGTCTTGATGTCAGCAACATGCGCCGTCACTTCGGATTGCAGAAAACTTCGAACCTGGCGATTAAAATCGGAAACATCGATTTGCGAAGCGGTAGCCCGAGTCTGCGCGAACGAGCTGCCACTTGAACTCAGCAGCCCACAAAGAACCAGGACAACCGGCAGCGCGATGTGGGATTTGTTTTTTCGCAAAGGTGAACAGAGCGCAGCGCCGAGTGCCCACCCCGACGATCTCGCGTGCGTCATGGTTTAACCGGATTAGCGGAACTCTCTTGGGTTTTGTGCTGCTTCAACCACAACAGATCCTCAAGCAAGTAGTATTGTCCGTAGATCAACATCGCATCATTGGGGCGAACGCCACAGCCGTGTCGCAACACGCCCGGAGGCGTTTGATCATTGTCTCCGACGGGCGTCAAGTACCGGTCGATCAACGATTGCACGATGCGTTCCCCCGCTTCCCGATAGCTCTTGGCGCGTGCGCTTTCGGTTGTAATTAGGGAAAGACGGAAGAAGCCCCCTGCGATAATCGCGGCCGCCGAAGAGTCCTGGTTCCGAAAATGGACGCCCTCGTCGTCAAAGTCGTACCACGGCGCGGAGTCGCTCGGCAGGATTTTGATGGCGTAGTCCGCGATTCGCTGCGCAGTGGCCAAGAACAATGGCTCATGAGTTTCTGAATATGCGGCAGAGAAACCATACAATGCCCAGCCGAGTCCTCGTGACCATGTGGTGTCTGCGGCAAAGCCCTGATGCGTGTGGGCGAAAACCCACTGTCCCGGCGCGACACTGTTCACAAGCGGGAGTTCGGCCTCTTCGCCTCCGCCACGCAAGGTAAAGCTTTGCCTGCCGTCCCCGGGGTTATAATGCACGGACTGGGAGACCGATCCATCCGGACGCACGAACCATTCCGCAGTACGGAGGGCGTGCTTCTTTCCAATCTCACTCCACCGTTTGTCTGCCGTTTTTTCACTTGCCCACCAGAGCAACTGCAGATTCATCATCGTGTCAATGATCGTGTCATCCCCGTTTACGCCCCACGATGCAATCAGCTGCGTTTTCGAATTGAAGAGCTGTTCCAGCCGCTCGGCGGCGCGCAGAGCGCTGGCGCGAAGTGTGTCATCGCGAGTCGCATCAAAACCCATCGCCGAAGAGTAGTAATACAAAAATCCTGCATCATGATTTTGCAGCGACTCCTGACCGATCAGCTTCGAACCCCATAATTCCGCCCATCGGCGATACTTTTCGTCACGGGTCGCGGAATACAACTGCCAGAGCTCTCCTGTCCAAAAACTACCCGTCCAAAAATATCCGTTCTGCTTTTGCCACTCGCCGGTCACGTTGTTCGCTTCAGTAAAAAATCCCTGTCCGGAATGTGAAGTAATGGGTTCAGAGGTCGCCTGAAGAACCGGCTCCCATTGCGCAGCGGTGCGGTCGATATCCTGGCGCAAAAGTCCGATTGCCTGCTCCACGGTTTTTGTTTTGTGAGGAACCAAAGTATCAGCAGGCGCGTGCTCGCTGCTTGCCGAGTCCGATACGATATGAACGCCTGCCGGCCGCGCCAGGCGCTCGGCCTGTTCCTGCACTGAGTTGAGGAATTCTTCCCGGCTTCTGATCGCATCTGAAGGAAGAATCAGCGACTGACGCTGCCCTTTCTCTTTTCGATTTCCGTAAACGACTCGGCGATTGGATCCTTCCTGATCCCAAGCTGCAATCGTGTACCAGGATTGAGACCCATTGCTTAGCTTGAAATCAACGAGATGGTTCTTGCTGTCGTCTCTGAATGCGGCGTGTGGCGCCTGCGTGATAATCGCCAAGCCCAGCCGCTGCCCGGGTACCGCTTCTGTTGCCGTTGGGCCCGGCGCGACGACCTGCTCTCCCCAAGTCGCCATCCACGCCGCCGGTGAATCTTTTCCAGAGGTCGCAGGTTCGATTCCAGGCTTCGCCGGCAGCCCGGTCACGAACTCAATGTCATCCGCGGACTTGGCAAAAATCGTGTGAGTAAAACCTCGTTCTCCAGCCCACTGCGTGATTCGCGAGCGAAGGTCGATGATTTTCCCACCTGCGTTCCAACCATCGTATTCCAACTCCAGAATGGTCCGCACCGGCCCGCTGGCGACAATTCGCCATTTACGCTCTTTCACTTCGGCGACTTTGATCGTCTTGCCATCCACCATGGCCGCCACCGACCCGATTCCAATCGCGTCGCCGATCTTATAAATATCACGTCCCTCCGGGGATTCATCGTGATAGGTGTAGTCCGGGGACGCGTACATCCCCAGCTGTAACGAGGGCCGTCGCTTGCCGTAAAGATCGATGGCGTTCCGCGAATCAAAGTAGACTCGGAATGCGACGCGCTCCGATTCCCATCCGAGGCCTTCGATTTTCCGGCTAAACAACGCTGCCGTTCGTTGCTGGTAATCGCCGCGCAAACGCCAGATGCGATCCTGATTGCCGTAGGACACCGTCACGATGCGCGTCTGATGTGGCGCAAGATCGATTTGAAACGCCAATTCGTCCCCCTTGCCGTCTCCGTCCAGATCATCGACCTGCGAGGGGAGCTCTTCGGTTTGCGTCGCCGACGCGTCTTGTTCCACTGTGCTGGCGTCGCTGGCCGTCACGACCATGGCGCCGGGCGTGAAGTCAGGCGCCACTTTCCGGATCTCAGTAATGGAAATGACGATGTCCGCGGCCTTTCGCGGATGGTCGCCAGGGTTGGAAATAGCCACCTTGATATTCTTGATTTGCGATGCGCCTTGCGCTGAGCTCGCGCACAGAGCCGGAACGATCCACAGTGCGGCCAATAATTTCTTATGCATAAAATTTAAATGTTCTCCAATAGTGGCAAAGCTCACGAAAGAAATTCAGCTCAGGAAATGTAGTCTTCCCTGCAGGGCGTAAAGACGTCGATTACGAGCGACTCCTCGACCGCGGAGGCACCGTGTTGCACGCCGCCGCGGACTAGGAAAGTGTCCCCGGCGCGCAATTCGAAAGTTTTCCCGAGACAGTTCACTTTCAGATGTCCACGCACAATGTAGACCACCTGGTCGTGCGGATGGCAATGCATCGCTCCAGCCCAACCTTTGACCATTTGATGTTCGGCGAGAAAGAGCTTGTCGTTATAGGCGAGCACGCGGCGTGTGAGGCCGGGTTCCGGGTGGGATTCTCTTGCCTGGCCACTCGTTGTCACTACAAGGTCGGGATAAGTTTTGCTCTGCGTTTCCACTTGTGCCTCCTGTTCAACGGGCTTCGGCCGTGCGCTCGGATTTGGCTGCTGCGCGGTTCCGCGCTTCCTTCACCAGTTGTGCGTACCGCATCGCCAAATTGCTAATCAACTCCGGTTTACGCTCTTGGAACGCATGTTTCAAAATCAGCTCTCCGCCTACGCCCAACGCGGCCGCGCCGGCGCGAATATAATCCGCTGCGGTTTCCAGATTCACGCCCCCGGTTGCGACCAGCGGAACTTGCGGCAGCGGTCCTTTGAGCGCCTTGATGTAGCTCGGACCTCCCAAGTTTCCACAGGGAAAGATTTTGACGAAGGCGACGTCTGCGTCCCACGCGGCCATAACTTCGGTGGGAGTCAGGGCACCTGCCATGATGAGCAGGTCCAGCTTGTGAGCGGCAGCGACCGTCGGCTGCGAGAAGCCGGGTGTGACGAGAAATTGAGCGCCGACGTCAAAACATTGCAGTGCGAGATCTTGGTTCACGACCGTGCCTGCTCCGACAAGAAGTTTTGGCATCGTCTTCACCAGCTCAGAAATAACATGCAAAGCTCGTGGAACGGTCATGGTGATCTCGACGATGGGAATTCCCCCTTGCCAGACCGCCTCAGCGGCGAATGTTGCCTCTTGCGGAGAAGCGGCCCGCACAACCGGAACGATTCCGATTTCCTCGATAAGAGCTCGAACTTCCTGTTTGTTCATAAAAAGCGTGCCACCTTTTCAGCGCGTTTTAGCGGACAATTCTCGCGCCCGCGCCCTTCATCATGTGAAGAACTTCTTCGAGCGTCGCCATCGTCGGATCGCCTGGCGTGGTCATGGCCAACGCCCCATGAGCGGCTCCGCATTCGACGGCCCACAGCGGGTCCTGGCCCGCGAGAAAGCCATAAATCAGACCCGCGGCAAAGGAATCGCCGCCGCCAACTCGATCGAGAACCTCGAGATTCTCGCGATTCTTGGCCTGATAGAAATTGCCATCGTGGAAGCAGATGGCACCCCAATCGTTTCGTGTCGCGGTGGTCGCTTTGCGGAGCGTGCTGGCGACGACTTTGCAGGAAAAGTCGTCTAGGACTTTCTGAATCATTCGTTTGAAGGCTTCGGGGTCTAGCGCGGAAAGATGCTCGTCGGTTCCGGGCACTTCGTAGCCAAGTGCGGCGGAGAAATCTTCTTCATTGCCGAGCATGGCATCCACATAAGGAGCGATGCGGCGATTGATTTCCTGTGCCCGCTTCTTTCCACCGAACGATCGCCACAGGGAATCGCGATAGTTGAGATCATAAGAAGTGACGACAGCATTTTTTCGCGCGCACTGCAGGGCTTCGATGGCAACCTCGGGAGTCGTTTCGGACAGCGCGCAGAAAATCCCGCCCGCATGAAACCAGCGCGCACCGTTTTTGCTTAAGATCGCCTCCCAATCGATTTGACCCGGCTTGAGTGCTGACACCGCTGTGTGGCCGCGATCCGAACAGCCGAGGGCCGCTCGGAGGCCAAAGCCGCGTTCTGTGAAGTTCAACCCATTTCGAACGGTCCTGCCAACGCCGTCGTAGTCCACCCATCGGATCAATGAAGAGTCGACGCCGCCTTGGTAAATCAGATCCTGCAGGAGTAATCCCACTGGATTTTTGGCAAAGGAGGTGACGATCGCAGTTTCGAGTCCGAAACATCGTTTCAGACCGCGCGCAACGTTGTATTCGCCACCACCTTCGCTCACTTCGAAATGTCGAGTGGTCCAAATGCGGTAATCACCCGGGTCGAAGCGCAGCATCACTTCGCCCAGGCTCACAAAGTCCCAACGGCAAGTGTCCTTTTGCTTGACGGATAAAGCCATTTCGCCCTTAACGAGCTAACCAGCCACCGTCGACTGCCAGCACGTGTCCGTGCACATAGTCGCTCGCCGATGAACACAGGTATAAGGCTGCACCCGCGATATCCTTGGGTTCTCCCCATCTGGCGGCAGGAATCCGTTCCAGAAGTTGACGGCTACGAACAGGGTCCGATCGCAAGGCCGTGGTGTTGTCCGTCGCCATATATCCTGGGGCAATCGCGTTCACGTTGATGCCTTGGGAGGCCCATTCATTCGCGAGCGCCTTTGTTAACTGCGCAATTCCGCCTTTTGCTGCGGCATAGGCAGGGACAAAAATTCCACCTTGGAAGGAGAGCAGCGAAGCAATGTTCACAATCTTGCCGCCAAGCCCCTTCTGAAGCATGTGTCGCCCGGCAAGTTGCGAAAGTCGAAAGACCGCAGTCAAGTGAACGGCGATCAGCTCATCCCAGAATTCTATGGGATATTCCGCCGCGGGAGCTCTGCGGATAGCGCCCGCATTATTCACCAGGATGTCGATCGAGCCAAACTCTGCGATCGTTTTTTCGAAAAGCCCGCTGCACGCATTTGGGTCCGCCAGATCTCCGGAGAAGTAAAACGTCTTGCGGCCGGCTGCGGAAATCGCGTCGCAGGAAGCTCCAGGGTTCGGATCACGCCCGTGACAACCCACATTCGCGCCGGCCCCAGCCAGCTCCACGGCAATTGCGGCACCGAGTCCTCTGCGAGAACCGGTAACCAGAGCGTTCTTGCCGTTCAATTGAAAGGTTTCCAGGGACATAGAATCAGAGGTGTCCAATTCGCGCAGGTACTAGTTTAGTACTAAGCAGATGAATCAATAGCAACGCAACCAGATAAGCTGACGCCGCCATAAAAAAGGGAATCATGTAGCTGCCGGTCCATTGCAAAAGGTGACCCACGATTTCGGCGATCAACATTCCGCCCAGCGCTCCCGCCATGCCGCCAATTCCGGCCACCGAGGCGACGGCGCGTGAAGGAAACAGGTCGGAAGTCAGCGTAAAAAGATTGGCGGAAAAACCTTGATGCCCCGCAGCCGCAAGTCCGATCAGCAACGTAGCCGGCCATAGGCCGGAAACGCGATAGACCACGGCAACCGGGACCACACTTAAAGCGCAGATCAACATAGCCCATTTGCGCGCCGCATTTACCGAAAAATGCCGTCGGATGAGACTGGATGAGAGCCATCCGCCGGCGATGCTCCCGAGGTCAGAGATGACATAGATGACGACGATGGGCAATCCGATCTGGGTCAGATGCAGGCCGTGCTGGCGTTGCAGGTAGTCGGGAATCCAGAAGAGATAGAACCACCAGATGGGATCAGTCATGAACTTTGCAGCCGCAAACGCCCAAGTCTGCTTGTGGGGCAGAAGCTCCCTCCATTTTATTTTCCCGGCCCCGGTCTGCTCGACGGGGTCGCTGTGTATGTACTCTCTCTCTCCGATCGTGCAGCAGCGATGTTCCTCGGGCTTTCGATAAAGCCATAGCCACAGAATCAGCCAGGCAAAACCCAGAGCGCCAGTCAGCAGAAATGCCCATCGCCATCCAAGGTGTACGGCAATCCAGGGCACGATGAGAGGTGTAACAATTGCGCCGACGTTGGTCCCAGCGTTAAAGATTCCGGTTGCCAGCGCCCGCTCTTTTTTTGGAAACCATTCCGCTACGCATTTAATGCTTGCCGGAAATACTCCGGCCTCGCCGAAACCCAAGGCTGATCGGGCGGCAACAAAACCGGCAAACGAGAACGCGATCGCGTGCCCCATAGACGCCAGGCTCCAGAAAACCATGGCCACCGCGTAACCAATTCGCGTCCCCAGGCGGTCAATCAACCGTCCGACAAGAATCATTCCCAGCGCATACGCCGCCTGAAAGGAGAACACAAGATTCCCGTAGTCAATATCGGTCCAGCCGAACTCGTGCTGGAGAGGACCTTTAAGCACTCCGAGCACCTGCCGATCCATGTAATTTTTGGTTACTCCAAGAAACAAGAGTCCGCAAATGACCCACCGGAAGCGCCCCTTTAGTGCGCTCGTGATCCCTGATTTACTTGACGAAGATGGCGAAGCGCCCGCGGATCTCTCGGACTGCGCCGCGACGATCGAGTCCTGATCGGCCATTGACTTCCTTTGGCTTTGCCGGCTTCTTTTACTTGCGGGCCGCTTCCAATCCAGAACCGCTTTGTTGAAATCCCGGCTGAATGCTAACCACACCAAACTTCCGGTCTTCAACTTCTCTGTGAGCGGCCATGGCCCAGAGGAAAGCAATCCTGTGGCCTGGTACCGAAACATTCGGATGATAGCCGCTGGGCATCAACACGACATCACCATCGCGCACCGCGGTCACCAATTCCGGATATTGGGTATCGTTATACACCAGCTGAAGACCATACGCCGGCTCCGGCATGTCGAAATATACGTACATCTCTTCCAGTATTTTGGCATGCTCATGCGGCGGCCAGCTCGTCCAGTTGCCCGGTTCGGAAAATGTGAAGCCGGCTAGCAAACGGCCCGCTTCCACATTGTTGGCAATCAGCACGTTCAACTCGCGTTTGCATCCGGGACCTCCAGCGACGAATTTCATGCTTGCATCCTTGGCAACATCGGCGTAGCGAATGACTTTCAACGGGTATTTCCCTTTAACCTCGGCCGAAAATTCCGCGAAATCCAGGGAAATTTTCGTCGACACTTCAATCTCTGAATCGCGTGGGATATAAATGGCGTCGAACTGTTTCAATTCGAATTCGCAGCCGGCCGTCTTTACCACGCCATTTCCCGAAAGGCAGATCAGACCGGTTTCCTGATCGCCATTGGAAAAGGAAACCAAAGGTTTGGAGGAGTTCAAAATAATGCGGCCATAAGACAAATGGCGCATGGTACTATTTTCTGGAGTGACCGCAACATGACGTCCGGTTTGAGCGTTGGTTTTTCGAAACACCATCTTGTCAACAGCAACTGCGGATTGCGTAGTCATAAACCACTCCTTTGAAGAGGTCCTCGCGACGCTTGCCATAAAACGTATGAGTGAACCTGGACGCGTGTTTTGGTCGATGCTCATGTAGTCGATCCAAACCGCGGATACCCGGAGCTCAAACACATTAAAGGGTGGCCGCCAGAATGGGTGAGCGTCCCGAAGGAAATGCGATTTCCGCTCTGCACCCACGCGCTCAGAAATTAAATTTCATTCCAAACTGGATGTTGCGCGGGTTGACCGCAGCTCCTACCGCTCCAAAGTTGGCGGAGCCGACGGTGAGGGTTGCGTTGCCAAGACCGCCCAAGACGAAGTTTGCCCGGTTGAACACGTTAAAGAAGTCCGCCTGGAACGTAAGGTTCATGCCTTCCCTCGGCAATTTGAAGTTCTTGCGCAAGGAAATGTCTGTTACGAAAAAGTCTGGGCCGATGACACTGCCAACGCCGCTGGTACCTGGATTTGTGGGAGAGGGGTTGGCAAAAGCGGTGGGGTTAAACCACTGCGAAGCACTGGGGTTCGGCACCGTGATGGATTGGCCAGGGACTAAATTCGCGCGCCGGCCATTTACGTTGGTGCCTTTCCCTAGTGCGGCGTTGGCCAGGATGGTGATGGGTTGCCCGGACTGCGCCCGAGTGATTCCGCTTAGTTGCCAGCCACCCAGAGCGGTGCCAACAAACCCGCCTCGATTTCGGAAGAACGGAGAATCGTAAACGTAGGTGACCGCAACAACGTTTCTCCGGTCGAAGTCCGCTACTCCATAGCTGAAGTGCCTATCGGTTGGATCGTCGCTATGAGCCCCCAGGACGCTCGCATCAGTGAGCGCCTTTGAAAATGTATAACTGACAGAAGCCATGAAGTCGCCCTTGCGTTTTGTTGCATAAACCTGAACGGCGTTGTAATTCGACGTCGAATCGCTAAGGAACATCAGGATGCGGTTATAACCCAGGAAGGGTCGCAGCTGGTTGGTCGTCAACAGCTGGGCCGCGGGAAGAGCGGCGTTGGCCTGCAGCACCGCAAAGCTCGGCTGATTGACATCCGGCTGACGTAACAGGTGACGACCCTCGTTGCCCACGTATGACACTTCGAAGAGGATGCCCAGTGGCAGCTCGTGTTGCACGCCTAAACTGTAATTCATGGTGCGGGCAACTTTCAAATTCGGATCGATGGCGTTAATGTCCGGGATAAGACCGGTCGCCGGCGCGGAACCCCCGGAGGGGTTCGAGAGATTGCCGTTTTGAAATGACGCCACTTGCGGAAACGGTGGCGTATTTAGCAAAGGGTAGATAATGTTGCCCTCGGGCTTGTCATAGAAAATACCGAATCCGCCGCGAATCGCGGTTCCGTCGTCCTTGAACGGAGAATAGGAGAAGCCAAAGCGCGGCGCAAAAAGGTTCTCCGCATCGTAGAAGCCGCGTGGCGCCCCTGCTGGCACAGCGGTTACTTGCGGGTTGTTCCCGTTGGGCACTCGCCCCAACTGATCAGAGGGCACGCCGCTGCCCGGCCGGACCAACCCGTTGAAGCGATTGCCACCTTTTGTTGTGTCGATCGTGCTCTTGCTTGTGACGGTTACCGCCTGCGCCGGATCGTAAAGACTGGGGTCGAAGTTGGTTACATTGTTGCCTTGCGTGTAAGTCGGCCCGGGATGTTGGTAGCGCACTCCGAACTCCAGACTAAGGTGACGAGTCGCTCTCCAGGTATCGGCCACGTATGCCTCGTAGGCTGTGAAACGGAAGTGTCCGACGGGGTCGGAGGATGTTTCCGTGTACTGCTGAAAGTTGCCGAGGAGCGCATCGGCAAAGGGATCGCCGGTGGTGTTGGTATTACTGAGATTGAAGACAACAGTCCCATTATAGGAAGCACCGTTTAACCCTGGCCGCGCGTTCTGGTCCTTGCGGTTTCGCACTACCAGCACTCCTGTCTTGAAAGTATGAGACCCTTTCTGCCAAGTCAGGTCATCGGTTAGCGCGATGTCCGTGACGGGCGATAGCAGGGAGAACGCGGGGCCCTCAAATGACGCGGGTCCCGGGACTCCAGTAATTGGTGACACGGTGACGTCGGGAATTCCACCCGGGAATAGTCCGCCATTGAACACGGTGGAAAAAGCAAAGCCGTAGGTGGACCGTTTCCAGGTGTCGCCAACAGGAGGAATGTGCTGGCTATTCCACGAGGCGTTCACCCTGGCCGTGTTAACCAAAGAAGAGGTTATCAGCCAAACTTCGCCTACCTGATAACTGTAGCCCGGACGAAGCCGGTTAGTGGGAGTAGTGGGCAGAATGCCGCCCAGAGAAAACGTTCCAAAAGGATCGATCAGATTATAGTTGTCGTGAATGTACCGCCCATAAAGACTATGCTTCGCATTGATATTATAGTCAATTCGGACGAGATCTTCCCGCCAGTCGAAAGGATTGGTTGGCTGAAACGTTCCGACGCTCCCTGTCTTCGACGAAATGTCCGTGACACTGCTGGCCGCTTGCCTCATTGCGGCATAGACCGCGCCTATCGCTTTGCCGTCGGTCGTGATCAATGAAGCTAAATTGTTCCCAGGAATGGGGACCGTGGGCTGTCCTGGCATGTGGAGCTGGATCGGCTTGGGCAACTTGAGTAAAGCGCTGAAATCACCGCTGATCTCCGCCTCTGTGGGGAGGTTCCTGGTTGCCGCGTTGGCAAACCGCCGGATACTCTTCCACTCCTCGCCGGCAAAAAAGAAAAGTTTGCCGCGCTTGATGGGACCGCCGAAATCCCATCCAAAGTCATTGAATCGAAGGGGCCCTTTTACGGCACCCGGAGTAGGATCTCGCGCATCCAACACGTCGTTCCGAATGTATTCAAAGAGAGAACCATGAAAGCTGTCGCCTCCACTCCGGGTTACCACGTTCACCGACGCGCCGGAGTTTCGCCCATATTCCGCTGAAAAGTTTGAAGACTTGACGGCAACTTCGCGAATGAAATCAATCCCTACGTTATTGATTTGACTACTGTTCGAGCCCGAATCCAGATTGAAGCCGCCATCCACGGAAAGAGAGTTGGAGTCGTTGCGGTTGCCATTAACGGACTGATTGTTAGTGGCGAGGCTGGTGGTCAAGTTGAGCTCGTCATCGGTTTGAACCGCAACACCGGGAAGGAGGGAAAGCAACTGCATGTAGTTGCGTCCGTTTAGGGCGACGTCTTTTACCTGGTTCGAATCAATGGTTCGCTCGAGTTCACCAGAGGTGGTATTAACAGTTTCGGAGACGTCCGCGACTTCTATTCTTTGTGAGACGTCACCGATTGTCAGGCTCAGGTCCACTGTCAAACGACCGCCGGCCACTAGGTCGTTTCCGGTCTTTTTGAGGGTTTTGAAGCCGGATTGTTCTGTAATTACACTGTACACACCCACCGGCAGATCGCTGACCACGTAGTATCCGTTAGAATCAGTGCTCGTCTGCCTTTCGAGTTTCGTCTCTTCGTTGACGATGGTGATCTTCGCGCCCGCGACCGCAGCGCCTTGCGAATCTGTCACGGTTCCGGCGATACGCCCGAAGATACTTTGGGCCGCGGCCGGATTGACAACCCAAGTCGTCAATAAGACCGTTAACATAAACGCTGCCGTCTTTAATGCGAACTCAGGAAACTTACCACCCCAAACGTCTTGGTTTGATTTGGACAGTTTTCTCACAAGAACACCCCCTTCGAAAAAAAACAGGCACGTCTTCCGACTATTCCTTCTGGCCGACTTCTTTTTTTCGTGCACCCCGTTTCAATGCGGCCGCCACAGGAAAATCTTGGATGGCCAGTAACACAACGACCTAGCGTACCGCATTGTGAGACGGCATCTCACTGACTTTTTGCCCCTGAAAAAAGGCCCAAGCTTTCGCCGGGCACCGTTACCAGATTTAGCTTACCCTGCTGCCCTGCGCGCAACTTCGAGCGGCGCGCCTTGATACCCCAACTCTGCAGATAGCTCATTCGCGGCCCACATCACCGCTTGGCCAATCTCCGGAATTCTCTTTTTGGTCATGCGGAACGCCGGCCCCGAAACGCTAATAGCCGCAAATAATTTTCCCGAATGTCCGCGCACCGCCGCTCCGATACACCGCAGGCCCTCCTCTTTCTCTTCCTCATCAATGGCATAGCCGCGCAACCGCACAGCTCTTAACTCGGCTTTCAGCGCGCTCGCCGTGGTGATGGTATTTGCAGTGACCGACTTTAACCCCCAGCGGCGGACAATCTTGCTCACCTCCGCTTCCGGAAGCTCCGCTAGCATCGCTTTGCCAACCGCGGTGCAATACGCGGGAGCGCGGCTTCCTACCGTGCAAGCTGTGCGCACGCTCTGCTGCGACTCGACCTTTTCCACATAGAACACCTGGCCCTCGTCGAGAATACAAAAGAATACTGTCTCACCAAATTCGGCTTGTAGGCGATCGAGATAGGGCCGCGCGCGTCCGCGGAGATCGAACCCGTCGATCGCTCGGGATCCCAATTCGTAGAGCCTCAGCCCTAAGCGATATCGCCCCGTTTCCGGGTTCTTGACCACCAGCCGGTGCTGCTCCAGCACCATCATCAGCCGATGTACCGTGCTCTTGTGGAGCTTCAAGGCAGGGCACAACTCCGCAAGGCTGCAATCGCTTGAGCTGTTCGCCAAGATGGCCAGGGCCGCCAAAGCTCGGTCGAGGACCTGGACCCTATACGGAGAATCGGTCGTCTTAGATTGTGGCACGCGTCTCATAATATGAATAGGATTCCCGTTGTCAAGGAAAAAATGGATGCTCGACATCAAAAAAGCTGCTTATCCCGCAGATGAGTACTCACCCCATTTGCCGTGTTCCTGAAAAAAACACTTCACCTTTTCTCGCCGGACAAAGTCTAGTACCGTCCATTTTCTTTCATTTCCCATCGCCGCGGCGCCGTGTGTCTTAGGATTGGTCGTGGCCAACGCACCAATGTTTCCCTCGCTCCGGTTATAGCTAAAGTTTTTGAAGCTCGCGACGCGGGCTGATTTTCCGAGTGAGAATCTCGAATGACCCACGGGAATCTAGGGCAAAAGCCTTGCGAGCTTTTGATGTTAACCATATCTCTTGATCAGGTCTGTGAAGAATCCAATTAAAGTAAGATGTTATTCCCGCTAGATTTAGCAAATTAGCTCGGAAAAGTCAGATCGACTAGCTTGACGGTTTCAGTGCAAAAAAGCATGGTTTGTGGAGATTTGGAAACAACAAAACGTTATGGAAACCGAGAAATGGACCGTAACTCGTTTAGAATCTGGAGCGGGCGATGGGAATCCAACCCACGCCCGAGGCTTGCGAAGCTCCCGTACTACCATTGTACTACGCCCGCTCGTTGTTTCTGAAAATGCTCAGTAATCGATTTTCCGTACAACGTTTTGGTCTCTATTCCCTCGATTTCCACCGCGCCGGACATGCCGTCGAGTGCTTGCCGGTAGCTTACTTCACCGTGAGCGGACTTGCCGCAGCAACCGCATGAAAATGTCCCGTTTATCAGGCCCCAGCCCAATTCCGGCATACGCCACTTGGATCAGCGGAACATTCTTCCTCTGCGGGTCTCGAAAAAAAGGAAACGGAGTTTGCGCGCCTACCGCCCGGAAGAAATCCGCCTGCGCACCCTGCATTTCGTCGGGCAAGTTGAAGTGGTTCACCGTCGCCAGATCGAGCTGCATACGACCCTGCGCCTCGAAAACGTAAAACGCCAGCCCGTTCGCCTCCACTTTTTCCATCGGCGTAAGATAAAAGTCCGGATAAATCTCGCCTGCAAACTCCACTCCATTCGTGACTTGAAACAACACGCCCGGGCTCAACTGTCGTGAATAAAAACCCGCCAAAGTAGGTGGGTGTTTGCAGTCGGTTCGAATACTCAAATCTGGCGAAACCGCAGCCCTATCCGGTAATTCCGTCTGGCTGTTTGCTTTCCTATAAGCGAACCTCCATCCAAACAATCCCGCGGCGGCGAAAAGAAAAAGTCGAATAGCTAGATTCCCCGCTTTTCTTTTCGGGTCGCCTGTTCACTCATGGAGAGACTTGAAAACTGCGAAACAGGGGAATAGCATCGGAACATATTCTTTTGAAACGTTTAATTGAGGTCTTCTATGATCTTCAGTGTGCATGTGAAAAAAAACCAGGAGCATCATAGCCATGTGGAGTCGGCTGAACTGAGGGGAAAACATGAGAAAATCCAATCTTTTCCAACTGTGCGTTGTCGTGGCTCTTGTGTTTATTGCTGGCACCCTGATTGGGCCAGCGGCATCCAACCCGAGCACCCCCGATTGGCGGACAACCTTGCAACAACGGCTGCCCCTCTACGGACACCGCAATTGGATTGTAGTCAGTGACGCAGCTTTCCCGGCGTATTCGCGCGATGGCATCGAAACGATCGTTATTGACCAGGATCTGCCGTCCGTGCTGAACGACGTCGCCAAAGCTATCGCTTCGTCGAAGCACGTGCGGGCCGCCGCGTTCGTGGACCGGGAGCTTCAATTTGTCGGCGAGAAGGACTATCCGGGAGTCACGCATTTGCGTGACGAAATTAACGGGATATTCGGCAAGAACCGCCTTTCGAGCATTCCGCACGCGGAAGCCATTTCCAAACTTGACGAAGCGGGAAAGACCTTTCGCGTTTTATTCATTAAGACAAATACGACCATCCCTTATACATCGGTCTTTATGCGTCTGGATTGCGGGTACATGACCGACGAAGTCGACGCCGAGATCAAGAATGCAATGGCCTCGGCCAGCAAATAAGAAAAGTCCGCTCAATAGAAAACTCGAACAGTCTCGTTTGAGCACGAAAGTTGTATTACTTTGGCTGGACTTCGTCATTTAAAACGTTTTATATTGGCGTTCATTCGTGAATGTCGCTCGGGTATCGGACCAGGAGAGAGCTATGACTTCCCGTTTTTTTCGTTTCTTCGTTCTTCTACTCGTCTGTGCAGTTCCTGTTCTGGCCCAAGATACAGCGTACGTCCCAGGTGGCGCGGCGGCCTGGGATTCCGAATGGCAACAGATACCTGGTCCCAAATGCCTGGAAATGAGGGGCGCCTGGGAAGGCGGTTCAAACGCCTGCACGCCGGAGGATCACGACAATTGGCTCGCCGACGTGACCCATTGGCGCAGCGAGCGGCGCATCCGCATTGGTTACAATGACTCTCGCTACGATTTGCCGGCCCTGAAATGGACGCAATCCAGTTTTATCCAGCCTCAAATGATGGTCCAGGATCGTTTTCTTTACGATCCCGTCGCGCACCGTTACACGGTTGATCGCTACCTCGACGACACTGTTAAGCGTTACGCCGGAATCGACGCCGTCCTGGTCTGGCCCACGTATCCCAACATGGGTATCGACAATCGAAATCAGCACGACATGGTCCGTTGCATGCCCGGCGGAGTCAACAGTGTCCGTCAAATGGTCGCCGATTTTCACCGACGCGGCGTTCGCGTGCTGTTCCCCATGATGATGTGGGACCAGGGCACGCGCGACCCGGGAAAATCGTGGCCCGATGCCATTGCCGGTCTGATGGCGGAGATCGGCGCGGACGGCATCAACGGCGACACACGAGATGGCGTTCCTCGCCCCTACGCCGAAGCTGCCGAGCGCATCGATCATCCGCTGGCGTTCCAGCCCGAGGGAGGTCCGCACGACGAAGCCGTGACTTATGACGTGTTGACCTGGGGCCAGTACAAATTCCCTTTCGCGCCGCGCGTGGATCGCTACAAATGGATCGAGACACGCCACATGGTAAACATCTCCGATCGCTGGAACCGCGACAAGACCGATGACCTGCAGTTCGCCTTTTTCAACGGAATCGGCTGGGAGAGCTGGGAAAATATCTGGGGCATCTGGAACGGCATCACGCCCCGCGACAGCGAAGCCACGCGTCGGGTAGCGACCATCGAACGAGGAATTGCTCCGTTTCTCGTGAGCAAAGATTGGGAGCCATTTTTTCCCATGCTTTCTTTCGGCGTATTTGCGAGCCGTTGGCCCATGGCCGAAGAAACGGTCTGGACGATCATCAATCGCAACGAGTACAACATCGCCGGCCCGCAAATGGAGGTGCCGTTCCAGGAAGGAATGCACTACTTCGATCTCTACCACGGAGTGGAGCTCACCCCGGAACGCCGCGCTGACAAAGCAGTCCTAACATTCTCGCTGGGCGCCAAAGACTACGGCGCGGTTCTCGCTACAAGGTCGCCGCTCACCGAAAATAGGTCGAGCCTGATGGCCAGTATGAAGACACTGACGGCCACGCCGCTCTCCACCCTGCCGGACAAGCGGACTGTTCTTCTTCAGCAAATGGTAGAGGTCGCTTCGACGAAACCCCCGTCCGGAACGCCCGAGGGGATGGTCCAGATCCCCGAAGCCGACTTTCTCTTCAAAGTTCACGGCATCGAAATCGAAGGATTCGACGACATCGGCGTCGATGTCCAATATCCCTGGGAAGACTCCCCGCGCCGATACCACGAGCACACTGTTCACGTGAAGCCATTCTGGATAGACAAATACCCCGTAACGAACGCCGAATTCAAAAAGTTTCTCGACGCCGCGCACTATCAACCCAAGGATGACTTAAACTTCCTGCGTGACTGGCAAAATGGAACCTACCCGCCGGGCTGGGCCGACAAGCCAGTCACCTGGGTTTCCCTCGAAGATGCACGCGCCTATGCCGCCTGGGCCGGAAAGCGTTTGCCGCGCGAATGGGAGTGGCAATACGCCGCCGCAGGCACCGACGGCCGCCTCTACCCGTGGGGAAACCAGTGGGATGCTTCCGCAGTCCCGACTCCCGACAAACGCCGGACCATGCGCGGCCCAGACACCGTTTCCGCCCATCCAAAAGGAGCAAGCCCTTTCGGCGTGATGGACCTGGTCGGCAACGTGTGGCAATGGACAGATGAATTTTTGGATGAACACACACGCGGCGGCATCCTGCGCGGCGGAAGTTACTACCAGCCGCAGGGCTCCATCTGGTATTTCCCCCAAGCATATAAATTGACAGAACACGGTAAACTCTTGATGATGGCGCCCAGCATGGATCGTTCTGGGGCTGTGGGCTTCCGCTGCATGCAAGACGCGCAGTGAGTCGCCCGGCGATTCGCTAACTCGGCGGCACGCAAAGAAACTCAAAAAATGGCCCCAGCGGCCCGAAACAGAGCTGATTCCCTCTCTATGAGCAAGCCAGCCACTATGAAACAAATTGCCGAGCGAGCGCAGGTCTCCATCGGCACCGTTTCGCACGTCGTCAACCGAACCGCCCCGGTTCGCGAGAAACTCCGCAAGCGCGTGCTCGAAGTAATTACCAGTCTCGGCTATCAGCCAAGCCAGTTGGCTCGCGGACTTCGCCGCGACTCGACCAACATGCTCGGCATGGTGATCCCAGACATTACCAATCCTTTTTTCCCCGGAGTCGTGCGCGGCGTGGAAGACGTCGCTTTCAGCAAATCGTATCGCGTGGTGCTCTGCAACACCGATAACGATCCTGCAAAAGAAAAAGCCTACATCGACGAGTTGCGCTCTTATCGCCCCGCCGGCCTGCTTATCATTCCAGCTTCGGAGCGCGGCCTCTCTTCCGAGCTAGGTTATTCGATCCCCCAGGGCATACCACTAATTTTCCTCGATCGCCGGCCATCGGACTGGAAAGGCGATGCCGTCATGGTTGCGAACGAAGAAGGCGCCTTTCAAGCGACACAATATCTCCTGAAGATGGGCCACACACGATTAGCGATGCTTTCAGGGCCATCTCATGTGACCAACGCGGGCGAGCGCCTCGCGGGATTTCGCAGAGCCCTCGCCAAACACAAGGTAAGCATCACACCCGAATACGTGCAGGAGACTCGCTTCGACCGGGACAGCGGTTACCGAAGCGCTCTCCGGTTGCTCAACATGCTCCCCCGCCCGACGGCAATCTTCGCGGCGAACGACATGGTCGCGCTGGGCGCGTTGCTTGCTGTCCGTGAATTAGGTTTGCGCTGCCCCAAAGACGTCTCCATAATCGGCTTTGACGACCTCGAGCTGGGCATGTTCACCGACCCCGCCCTTTCTTCCGTCCATCAATCCGGTTACCAGATGGGCGCGACGGCAGCCCGGCTGCTCCTGGAACGCATCGCCGGCAAAAAAGGACGCGCGCAGCAAATCGTTCTGCCCACCGAACTGCGCATCCGCAATTCCGTGGTGCTGCCGAATGATGGGGATCAGACCAGCTGATCTTGCTGGGCGAGGTCAGCTACGCACCGTTTCACCAATTGTTTTTGTCAGAGCGTTCACCAATAACGGTATTGGTTTTTCCGTGCCGTCACGAGACAATCCCCTTTTAGAATAAAATCACGCGCATGAAACTAACCCGCCGTTCCTTCCTCCATTATTCCCTCGGTGCATTGGCCGCAAGTAAAGCTGGACAAGGAGTCGCCACTCGCACGACCAAAGCAGAGAAGAGGATGGCCCCCTCGGGCCGTCCCTTTAACGCTCACTTCATCGATGTAGCCAAGCAAGCCGGTCTCGTGCTGCCGGTTATCTACGGCGAGGCGTATCACAAGGACTACATACTCGAAACCGTCGGCTGCGGCTGCGCCTTTTTTGACTACGACAATGACGGCTGGATGGACGTCTTCCTGCTTAGCGGTTCGTCCATGTCGGGACCGCCGCCGGGCGCGTCCAACCGCTTGTACAAAAACAATCGCGATGGCACGTTCACCGACGTCACAGAAAAGTCCGGGCTGCAATTCACTGGCTGGGCCTCGGGTGTCTGTGTCGGCGATTACAACAACGACGGATGGGAAGACCTCTTCTGCACGTTCTACGGCCAAAATAAACTCTACCGCAACAATGGCGACGGAACTTTTACCGACGTAACCAAACTAGCTGGCCTCGAGAACACAAAGACGCGCTGGGGCGCCGGTTGCACGTTTGTGGACTACAACCGCGATGGCCATCTCGATCTTTTTGTCTCCAATTACGTTCAATTTGACCCGGCGCACATTCCGAAACCAGGCCAAAATGTTTATTGCAACTGGAAAGGCGTGCCCGTAAATTGCGGCCCTCGCGGATTACCGGCCGGTTACCACTCGCTCTACCGCAACAACGGAGACGGCACCTTCACCGATGTAAGCGAGCAGGCAGGCATCGACAAGCTTCGCGGCTCCTATGGCATGACCGTCGTGGCAGCTGATTTCGACGAAGACGGCTGGCCCGACATCTTTGTGGCCTGTGATTCGACACCGAGTTTTCTTCTGATGAACCAGCGCGACGGTACGTTTCGCGAAGAAGGCGTGATCCGCGGCGTGGCCTTGAGCGACGACGGAATGGAACAAGCCGGCATGGGCGTCGGCGTGGGTGATTACGACCTTGACGGCCATCTGGACTTGTTCAAAACACATTTCACCGGGGACACCGAGGGCCTTTTTCACAATAACGGCAAAGCTGAATTTGAGAACACTACAATGTCCGCGCACGTTGGGACAGAAAACCGTTACATCTGCTGGGGCGCGGGAATTGTTGACCTCGACAACGATGGATTCCCGGACCTGTTTATGACCGCCGGCAGCGTCTACCCCGAAGTGGAAAAAACCCTTCCGCAGTACCCCTACAAGAATCCTCGCGTCGTTTTTCGAAATCTAGGGAATGGCAGCTTCGAGGAATTAATCGAAGAAGCCGGCCCCGGCGTAGCGGCTGCGCACTCCAGCCGGGGATGCGCCTTCGGCGATTTTGACAATGACGGCGACCTCGACATTCTCATTGTCAATCTTAGCGAAGCTCCTTCGCTCTTGCGCAACGATGTGCGCGGCAACAACCACTGGCTAAAAGTGAAACTGGTCGGCACAAAGTCCAATCGCAGTGCCATTGGAGCCCGCGTGTTGGCACGCTATGGAAAGAAGATCCAGGCACAGGAAGTGCTTAGCCAGTCCAGCTTTTACTCCGCGAATGATCTCAGACTGCACTTCGGCCTCGGTCCGGAGACGTCCGCCGATCTCGAGATTCGCTGGCCCAGCGGGCTTCGTGAAACGCTAAAGGGTGTGCAAGCCAATCAAATTATCGTCGTTAAAGAAGGAACGGGAGCCGTTGGAGATAAGAAATCAGGAAAGAGTTAACACGGCCCGCGTTCCAGCCCTCGCGAAGGCAATTCTAGTAAGAAATAAGGACGAAAAGCAGGCCCTTCGAACGTGCGCGTCGAAAAGGGGTGCGGCCCATCCGGCCAAGTTGCCTTGCCGGAAGGGACGCCGTGGAGCAAACAAAAGTTAGAAGCTAAAGTGAAGCCCGAACTGGGCGTAGCGTGGAAAGCTTTGCCCCGTCGAGTGGCCAAATTGGCTGCTCGACAGATCGCTGACGGGTTGCGTGAGATTCACGCGATTGAAGATGTTGAAAAGATCCGCGCGGAATTCGAAGGTATAGCGCTCCAAGGTGAGCGCCTTCGAAAATTGCATGTTCACGTTCGCCAATCCCGGACCAATATAAGTATTCCGTCCCAGATTCCCCTCGCTTCCCAAGGCTGGTGTCGGAAATGCTGAGGCTGAAGCGAAGCTCTTAATGAAGTCGCTGCGGCTTCCGGTCAATACCACTCCTGCGGCTGGCCGGTTCGGCACGTCGTAACCGTAGCCGTCGGCGTTGAAATCTCCGCTACCGGGTTTTAGCCCGATGACGTTCCCGCTGGCATCGAAGATTGGTTTAAATGGGGCGCTGGTATAGACGGTGAACGGCAATCCGCTCTGCAGAACCATGATTCCCGAGACTCGCCATCCGCCAAGCAGGGTCTTCCCGATTCCCTCTTGGAAGGGCGATGGTAAGGCCCACAGGCTATCTAGAGTGAACCGCCGGGAAACATCGAAATCCGACAAGCCATGCTGAGAAGCAATGTTGAGGGGATTGAAGATCGCCTCACCGTTAGCGGTTCCGTTGTCGTTGCTGCTCATGTCGTCGGTGGCTTTGCCGAAAGTATAGATTCCCCTGATTTGCCAGTTGTGGCTCATCCGCTTGGTAAGCATGAACGTGCCATAGTCGCCGTCAGCTATGCCGATAGTGCGGCCGAAAATGATGGGGCCGAAGTTCGCGTTTAAGCGGGTCTGAACGCCTTTATTAATGATCAGATCGCCTGGGAACCGGTTCACGTCCGTTTGAATGTACAGATGGTCGCTATGCGAGCCGTTGTAATCCACTTCCGCTGTCAGGTTGTGGCCCAAATCTTTCTGCACAGCGAGCATCCAGATATGGGTGCGCGGCTGATCGAGATTCGATTGCACTCCGGACGTGAGGACTGGAAGGCCGACGATCCCTCCCGCAGAATTCGTTGCAAAGCTCAAACCGGGAGGAATAGGCCAGACGGTGCCGTCTGAATTTCCCAAGGCATAACTGAACGGATGCGAACTGCTGTTCAAGTTGAACGAAGGGTTAGCCCAAACAGGGGGATTCGCTCGTGATGGAAACGACCAGGAGCCATCCGCAACGTTGTTGTAGAAAAGGCCGTAACCTCCCCGGACCGCCATCTTACCGTCTCCAAAAACGTCATAGCCAAAACCAACGCGTGGTCCTACGCCCATGGGAGTGTTGTTCACAACGTAAGCGCTGTTCCCGCCTCGAACGGACATAACGCCGCTTGCAACCTGCGCTGCAAAATCAGATCCCGCGCCAGGAGTGAAGAGGGGGAAAGGCGTGTTCGAATTGTGGTAGTTGCCCCAGTGACCGAAGTAGTCGTACCGGAGCCCGATATTCAAAGTAAACTTCTTGTTCACTTTCCAATCGTCTTTGACGAATCCCCCAATGTAGACCCAGCGAAGTACTTGATAAAGATTGCCGGCTAAGGCGCTATTGGCGACCGTCAGCGCGGGACCGCTCTGGGAAAACGGCGTGTCTTGAGCAAAATCAATCAAATTGGCGAAGTTAAAACTCGGCCGGAGCAGTCCATTGGTGAAGTTGTCGTCGTCGTGGTGACGGTCAATATCGACGCCGCCGGAGATGGTGTGCCTCCCGTGCGTCCACGTGAGCACGTCGTGCCAGTTAAAATTTTCGTGAACCCATCCCGCCGAGCCCCATTGAGAAAATCCGTTGGAAACGCCGTTAATGCTCACGTTGGGAAGATCCTTGTTATTGGCCGTGGCTGGGTTTGAGCCAACTGCCCTTACCACCGTGAACCCTGCTTCGTTCAAGAGCGTGGGCGAGAACGTGCGCGTCCAGTCGAGTTTGCCGTAGAAGCCGGTATTGGGAACCACAACCTGGTAGATTGTTCGTGCGTCCGACTGCAATTGATTGGAGAAGGTGCGGAACAAATCGAAGAACAAGCGGTCCTTCGGGTCGATGTTGTAATCGGTGCGGACGTGCCACTGATATGCGTTGTGGGTCAGGCTCTCGGGAACGTTGACAGTGCCTACTGCTGGCAAGTTCGACGGAAACGCGGCGCTCGAGGAGAAGCCAGGATTTTGGGCTTCGACTTGAGCTACGGTGAGTATATTCGCCGTGGGATAAGCCGCAGGTGGCGCCTGCTTGAAAAAGGTGCTCGCGATGTTATTCGGGAAGGTCTGCTGCACAAACTGCGCGAATTGCTGTGTCTCAACGGACACGACGTTCGTTGTTGCATTGGAAGAACGCAAGCCAAAGGCGCCAATGAAAAAGAACAGCTTATTCTTCAAGATTGGCCCGCCGAGAGTCCCGCCGAACTCGTTCCGCCGGAACGCTTGGCAACCTCCTTGCGCACAATTTTGAAAGATTGTCCGGGCCGACAGATCGTTGTCGGTATGATATTCAGACGCTGTGCCGTGAAAATTGTTGGCGCCCGGCTTGGTGAAAACTTGCACGTACGCCCCGCTATAACGCCCCTTGTCGGCGTCGAAGGTCGCTCCGGAAACGCGCACGGCCTCAATGAAGTCCGGCTCAGGCGACAGGTTGACCACACCGTCGCGCGACGCGCTGTTTATGCCCGATCCATCCACGTCGTACTCGTTATCCTCCTGCCGCTGTCCTGCCGCGTTGATCTGGTACCCGGCTTCCTGCTCGAAACTGTCGTTGTTCGCGGACCCCGACCCCAGCGCACCTCCGCTCGGCAATCCCGAACCGGTAACGCCAGGCGCCAATTCGATCATACTCGTGTAAATGTTTCGCCCGAGCAAAGGCGCATTCTCGATGGTGAGTTGCGATATCTCACGCGACGTGTCGCTGCGATCAGTCTCCACCGCGGCCACGGCTCCAGAGACCTCAATGGAAGTCTCCTGAGTCGGAAGCGCCAGCGAAGGATGTAACGTTTTCACCTCGTTCGATTCGAGTTGCACATCCTTCTGGGCCCACTGCTTGAATCCGGTGGCATCGACTTCGATGGTGTAGACGCCCCCCGGCAGCGATGAGATGCGGAAATCCCCGCTTTCCGTGCTAATCGCGAATTGACTGATGTGCGTGGCCTGATTCGTCGCCGTCACCTTGGCGCCCGCCACCGCAGCGCCAGTTTGTTCCACGACCACGCCGGTGAATCCGCTATTGAACTGGGCAGACGCACCAGGCGCTGCTACAAGAAAAAATAGAATGCAAAGAAGAAATGAATTTGATGCTAATTTGAAACGCACTATTGGGCTCATCGTACCTCCTAGAAAAGAAAAATTACTTTTGCGCTGATTCGATCCGGGGCTTTTGCTGTTCTTTTAATTTCTCGGCTTGCTGCTGGCTCTCGAACCGGTCGATCAACGCCTGACCCGCCGCTCGTCTTCCTGTACTCAGATAAAGCCGCGCGAGTGTGTATTCCGCCGGCGCGTGGTTGGGATCCAAGCGCAAACAGGTCAGCAGGTTTTGCTCCGCAAGTTTGGGAGACTCTTTCAAATACAGCTTCGAGAGCTGGAAGTAGGAGTCGGCGTACGCAGGGTTAAAGCGAATGGCCCGTTGGAAAGCGTGTTTGGCTTGCGCGGAAAGCCCGGTATCCGCCGGATCGACTTCTTGCAGTTGCACAAGAATTTTCCCAAGGTGGTAGTGCATGTAATAGTTGTCGGGGAAGCTTTCGAGAGCGGAAGTAAGCGTAGTCTCAGCCTCTTGCAGCTGGCTCGCGTGGGTTTGCACAATCGCGAGGCTGAGCAGCGCCACACTGTTGTCTTTTTGCAAGTGGGCGGCGTTGCGTAGGCTCTCCTCCGCTTCGTCCAGCCGCCCCAGATTTTCCAGGACGACGCCCTTCTGCACCAATAAACGGTAGGAATTAGGGATGTGCTCCAATCCCACATTCGCGGCCTCCAGCGCCAGCGGATAATTCCCATAGTCGCCACAGATCGTGCTGAAATCTAAATAATTGTCCTCTCTAGTCGGATCCAGTTTTGCCGCCTGACGCAACGATTGCAGCACCAACCCAAAGTCGCCACTCTTTTGAGCGACATGCGCCAACAGATTCAACGAGTCGCCGTCCGGGTTCGTGGCTACCAGCTCCTTCAGAACTGCCAAAGCTTCTTGGGGACGGTTCATCTGATCCAGTACGACCGCCCGCTCATACGCAAGGCGCGGTAGTTGACTGTCCTGAGCTCGCGCCTTATCCAAATCCGCCAAAGCCTGCGGGTACTCTCGCAGCCGCGAGTGCAACTCTCCTGCCTTCAAATATTCCGAAGCGGTCATTCCCGTAAGATTCTCAGCATTGCTGAGCGCAATTTGCGCCTGACGCACATGCTTGAGCTCGGTCTGGGAACTTGCAAGAGATAGGAGTGCTTCAGGGTACCGGTTTAAAAGCGTTCCCGACTGCTCGAGGAGCGACACCACCTGCACGAAGTCGGCATTCTTCTCAGCAATCATTCCCAGAAACAAATTGGCAATCGGATTTGAAGCGGGAGAAGTATTCTTGAGTGTCTGAAATTCAGTGGCCGCCAAGTTGTATTGGCCCACGTTGAAGTAAGTGATGGCCAAATTCTTTCGAGCCGGAACGAATCCGGAGTCAACTTCGAGACTTTCCAAAAAATATTCTTTCGCCCGCTCGAAATCGCCTTTCAAGCTATAGGCCGCGCCCGTAGCATCGAGCAGCGCGGCATTTTCACCGTCAGTCACAAGGCCCTTCTCAAATGTGGCGATTGCTTCATCCAGCTTCCCCTGCTCAACTAGCGCGACACCCGCTCGATACAATGTCTTCGCTTCCACGGACTGCCTAGCTGGAATTTGTGTAGGGGTTTGGGATCGCAGGCTAGCGGGAGCGAGAGCGAGAGCGAGCAAAGACAGAAAGGAAATGCCCATCCATGCGCGCCGCGAACGAGAGCGCACAGACTCAGCCTCGCGAGACGTTACACACTGCGCGCGATAAACGGCGAACATTGCAAGCAATCGCCACCCCCGTTCGCTAAACCAGCGTCAGCCGACCCGCGTCCCGACGCGCGGCCAGAAAAGGCCAAAGAGAATCCACGCGAGCGGAATCCCCTGCCCGGCTACAGCGAATATCCGGCCCAACTGTGAACTCCCGAGCCGCCTGCGAATCTAAGCCCAATTGAAAGCTTCCAATTAGACTGCACCCCCACCATGGCATCAACGACAAATAACCCCGAAACGCTGGCTATTGTCCATGTTACGAGTTGTTGCGGAAAATAAAACGTTTCAATCGTGTTGTCAAGCACTATTTTTTGAGGCATGATAGCCTCGCTTTTTCGTCCGTGAGCAGACGCACGTCAATTCTCTGCCCCGCGCAATGGCTCTTCGAGGAATTGGCCGAACCGTCGAATTCACCAACGTTTCGTGGGAAAGACTTGCCGCATGTGCTTCCGGCAGGCGACACCAGCCCAGGTTCGGACCGGGGAATTCTACAGAAAGCTTGGCGCCAAGTCCGCGCGCCAGAGAGAGCGAGACTTCATGTATCAACCGGAAGCGTACGCCATTGCACTGATCTTCATGATCGGTAGCATGCTTTGCTGGGGATCGTGGGCCAACACGATGAAACTTACTCCCGGCTGGCCTTTCCAGCTTTTTTACTGGGACTACGTGGCCGGAATTATCATCGCGAGTTTATTGTGGGGTTTAACGCTCGGCAGCATGGGCGGCGGCCAACTCTCTTTTCTAAACAACATTCGCAGCGCCGATCAAAGCCACATTCTATTCGCTCTTCTGGGCGGCGCGGTCTTCAATATAGCGAACCTTCTCTTGGTCGCTGCGATCGAAATCGCCGGACTGGCCGTTGCATTTCCCATCGGCATCGGCCTCGCTCTCGTCGTAGGAGTACTTCTGAACTACATCATCGCTCCGCAAGGTAATCCCCTCCTGCTTTTCGGCGGTGTCCTGCTAGTCGCGCTTGCCATCGTCGTTGACGCCATCGCGTACCGCCGCCGCGAAACTACCCGTAGAGCTCTAGGCGCACGCGGAATTCAAATCAGCCTGGCGTGCGGCATCCTGATGGGCAGCTTCTATCCCCTCGTTACCAAAGCAATCACCGGACAAAATTCCCTCGGTCCTTATGCCGTAGCTTTTTTCTTCGCTCTCGGAGTCGCGATCTGCGCCCTCCCCGCGAACTACTTCTTAATGCGCAAACCTGTAACCGGCGGAGCGCCCGTCAGCATGAGCGACTACACCAAGAGCCCCGGCCTCTGGCATTTCTGGGGAATTCTCGGCGGCGCCATTTGGTGCACCGGCGCAGTCTTGAACTTCGTCGCCTCCCACGCTCAAATCATCGGCCCAGCCATCTCTTATGCTATTGGACAAGGCGCCACCATGGTTTCCGCCATCTGGGGAGTGTTCGTCTGGAAGGAATTTGCCAACGCTCCCGCCAACGCCCGCAAACTCATTCCCTTGATGTTTTTCTTTTTCCTGATCGGCTTGGCGGCGATTGCACTCGCCCCGGTAATTTCCAAATAGCAGAAAGTGGGAAATTTTTAGGAGAGTTCTTTAGTCTAACTAGTTCACGCTAAGGGACACGGAATGACATGAAAAAGCGCCTAGTCGTAGTCGGAAGCATCAATCTCGATCTTGTCTCGGTAGCTCCCAGGATTCCGTTGCAAGGCGAAACGCTAACCGCCGCCAGTTTTGCTTCCTTTCCCGGCGGGAAAGGCGCCAATCAAGCCTTCGCGGCCGCTCGCCTCGGCACGCAAGTGAGCATGATCGGGAAACTCGGCAATGACTCCTTTGGTGCGGAACTCCGCGCCAACCTCGAGTCCGCGGGCGTGGACACCACCGCCGTCGAGGCGGAACCCACTTCTTCCGGCATCGCGCAAATCATCACCGCCGAGAATGGGGAAAATATAATCGTCGTAACCCCCGGCGCAAATGCGTATCTCTCTTCTCACTACGTCGACAAACATCTCGATGTCATTCGCAGCGCCAGCATAGTTCTAACGCAACTGGAAACCCCGCTTGAAACGGTTGAATATCTCGCGTTGGTCACTCGCAGAGAAGGCATTCCACTCGTTCTCGATCCCGCCCCGGCCCGGCCGCTACCGGCCTCTCTGCTCGAACGTGTAGATTGGCTCACCCCGAATGAATCGGAAACGTGCTTTCTCTTGGGCCTCAAATCCCAAGACATTCCCGAAGATGAGATAGAAGAAGTCGCAGAGACACTTTTGCAGCGCGGCAGCCGCAACGTTCTGCTCAAACTCGGCCAACGCGGCTGTTTTCTCGCGCTCGCGGACGGTCGAAGAATTTCCCTGCCCGCCTACGCGGTTCGTGCGATCGACTCCACCGCAGCCGGCGACGCCTTCAACGGCGCATTTGCCTCCGCTCTGCTAGCAGGCCACGATCCCGTGCGCGGCGCCTCCTGGGCCTCCGCCGTCGCCGCGATTTCCGTCACTCGCCGCGGCGCTCAACCGTCCATGCCAACCCAAGCAGAAGTCCAGGCATTCCTAAAAGAACGCGAAGGCACAAAACAACCGGTCTAGCCAGAACGCAGTTCGCGCGAAGAAATCCCTATATTTGCCGCGCCAAAATTACCGTACCCTAGTCCCGTCGGAGGATAAATCCCACGAGCGCCAGTCATCTCATTCGCACCTCGCGTCTCGTCACCACGATTTGCCTCGCCGTTCTCGGATTGTCTCTGTGTCCTTCTTCTGATTCCGTACCACAAAGCTCCCCGGCCTCGACTCGGAATCCTCCTCAAGAAGAAAATCGTGGCTACACGGGAAACCGCGCCTGCCGTGCGTGTCATCAAGAAAAGGTCGATTCCTATCTCACGACAGCTCATCACAAGACTTCCTGCCTTCCCGATGCAACTTCCATCGCAGGAAGCTTCGCCAAGAACCACAACGAAATGTCCACGCTCAACCCCGAACTCACGTTCCGCATGGAATCCCGAGGTGGACACTTCTACGAATCCGCCATCCGCCAAAAGCAAGCCCACACAACAAAGCGCACGGAGCAGATCGATCTAGTCATCGGCTCCGCCACCAAAGGACAAACCTATCTCTATTGGAAGCAAAACGGATTACTCGAGCTTCCCGTGTCGTATTGGACCGAGCTTCATCGCTGGGTTAACAGTCCAGGATATGTTGACGGCTCCGCCGATTTCGACCGCCCTGTCACGCCCCGCTGCCTCGAATGCCACGCAACATACTTCCAGCAGAGCAGTTCTCTGCCGCCTGGAAATCATTACAACAAAGACAGCCTTGTCCTTGGAATTTCCTGTGAGCGATGTCATGGCCCGGGCCTGGAGCACATTCAAAGTCACACCGCAAATTCCGCCGACTCGACTAGCAAAAAACCACTCTCGCCTCTCGGATTGTCACGCGACCGCCAGGTCGACATTTGTGCGCAATGCCACGGCGGAGCAGGCGAACCCGTTGCTCCCGCGTTTTCCTTCCGGCCTGGCGAGGTGCTTTCGGAATACGTCAAGTTGCAAGAGCCAAACGCCACCGATCGCCTGGATGTTCACGGCAATCAAGTCACTCTCCTCAAACGCAGTCGCTGCTTTCAATCCTCACCCACAATGTCTTGCTCCACCTGCCATGATCCCCACGTTCGCGAGCGTCCCGCCGCCGAATATTCCGCGCGATGCCTCGAGTGTCACCAGGTCGAGCAATGCGGAATGTTTCATAAAGTCGGAAAGCAAATCGCCTCCAACTGCATCGATTGCCACATGCCCGTGCAAGCCTCCAACCTCCTCGTCTTGGACGCCGACGATACTAGGCTGAAAGCCAAAGTCCGCAATCACTGGATTCGCATCTATCAGAAAACTCTCTCTCCGCCGTAAAACGCCTCAGCGCGAGTCCTGCGCAAGCCGAAAACCCACCGCCCCCGAACGATCCATGCTCGGAGACATCAACAGTAATTTCCCATGCTCGCTGAGTTTGTAAGCCTCCGGGAAATACCAGATCGATCCCTGCGGCTGGTAGTAACTCCCTCCCCGCAAGATTCCGCCGCGAGTATGATCGTCGGTGAACTCTTCCGTCCATTGCCACACATTGCCAACGAGATCCATCACGCCAAACGGACTCGCTCCTTTCGCATGTGCGTCCACCGCATCCGGACCGCGCATCGTCCGGTTCTTCTCCGGTTCCGGAACAGCCGACGGGTCCCACTGATTCCCCCACGGGTATACGCGCCCATCCGTGCCCTGCGCGGCGTATTGCCACTCCCACTCGTGCGGCAAACGTTTCTTTACCCAGGCGGCGTAAGCGCGCGCATCCTCGAGCGAAACCCATGTAACAGGTCGATTGTCCCATCCGGCAGGAAAAGTCCGGTCTTTCCAGTCCTTCAGAAAATTCAAATCATCTTTAGGATGGTAGCGCGCCGCATCCACAAATTTCTTGAACTCGGCATTCGTGACCGGGAACTTATCGATGTAGAACGATTTAATGTGCATCGGATGTTCGTGAAAACGGCGTGGCGCGTTTTCCCAGGGATACTGCACGTCCACTCCAGTGTCATTGAACCCTTCGATTTCAATCCCGCTGACCTTGAATAGAAAATCCGCTTCCGGAATCTGAACCATGCCTGCAGGAGCGCCGCTAACCGCGGCCGTAGCCGTGATCGGCACGATCTCCTGTTTCAGGATTTTTCGTTCGCTAGAAAAACTGGCGAGCGGTTTTACACTCAACTGCTTCATCTCGCCCATCAGCTTCTGAATCTTCGCGTCGGGTTCAGAACTGGTGGCGAAGATGGCTCCAAATCCATTACTCTCCAGCGCAAAACTCAATACGGATTTACCGGTAGCATCTTTTTGCACCTGCAACTCCGTCCCGCCATAGAGATCAAAATACCGCATCCCAGCCGTTGCGGGCACCTCCATCTCCGGCCCGTCTACGTCATATTCGTTCCGATTCACAATCGTCCAGACCGTACTCCCCTTGAGGGGCCAGCGGCTCGCGAAAATGCCGTACCGCAGCATCGGATACATCGGTTCCCAATCGCGGCTTACAAGATAGTCGGCGATTCCTCGCTCGATTGTCGCAACGCGCCGCGTGGCCTCCCCATCACGCGGCGTAACACCATTCCAGATTCCCCAAATATTTTCCCAACTCTCCCAACCAACGCCATTGAAAAATGCAAACTGCAAATTGTTCGTCTTGCTGCGATTCCAGCGGTCCGAAATGTTGACCATGTGCCGCGTCTCGAGCCACTTGTATTTGTCCACCAGCGGAGTAAACGGATACTGATACTGACCCCAGGTCATCACATTCCACGCAAGTGCTTCGTCGGAAGGCCCACCTTCCGGCTCAAAGGCCAGCGGATGGCCAATTTTGTCGGCAGCCAAAGAAAAAGCGAGAGGCACCCCGTCCTGGGTATCCCCGTTGATGCCATCGGCACCAATTTCTTCCATGAGTTCCGCGATCTCCTCGGGCCAGGACTTCGCCAGCTCGCGCGTTCCCTGATCCCACATCATCATCGGAAACAAAACGCGAACTCCCCGCTTGTGAAAGTCCGAAATCATCTGACGCACGCCCGCGACACCACCCGGCATGCAACGAATCATGTCGTGCTGGTTGCGGTTGTCGATGCCCATGTTGGGATAAGTCGGCCAGATCAGGACCGCCTCGATGCCGCCATAGCGCATCTGCAGATCATCGAAGTAGCGATCGACGGTGTACTTCCCCGCGACGGGGTCATAGAAGAAGCGGTCATGCACCATCATCTGCGGCTGCATGAAGCTGGACTGCGTCCACGCCAGTTCCGGCATTTCGTACCGCGAGCCGTTGTAGCCGATGCGGATGCGGCGCTCGTTGCGCCAGTGAGTAATGTCCTTCAGCCATAGCTGATGATCTTCCGCAGTACAAGGCTTGTAGCTGCTGTCCAAGAGAACTTTTATGTTCAAGCAGTCAGGAACAGGAATCTGTTGGTTGTTCGGGCGAAATTTGGAATCCTGAGCGAGAGCGAGGAATGCGAAGAAAGAACAAGATATCAAAGAAAGAAGAAGCCGGATTTTCACAAGCGCTCCTTGAACCGGGAAGTGAAGTGCTCAAAATCGGCGCGAGTATAAAACGTTTCAAAATAATCGTCTAGTCCCCAAGCGCTTGCAGCGATTCCCAGTGTGGCTTGCCAATATGGCCAAGTCGACCAAAAAACGCCGCGGTCAACCGGAGAAGGCGGGAGCTCGGCACGCTGTCGCAGAGGCAAAGGTGTTCATGACCGGACGCAGCCAGGCGGTGAGGCTTCCTAAGGAGTATCGCGTCACGGGTAATAGCGTCTATGTGAAGCGCCTCGGCGATTCGATCGTGCTCATCCCCAAAACAGCCGATCGCTGGGTGGGACTGTTCGCAGCGCTCGACGAATTCCCTCGCGATTTTGTGCTTGAGCGCCGCCAGCACCAGGCGCCGCCTGCCGACCTCGACAAACTCTTCGATAAGACCACGGACTGAGCCCCGTGTACCTCCTGGACACCACGGTGTGCATCGATCTACTGCGCACAAATTCCCCTTCGATCCGCCGAAAGCTTTCCGCGCACAGCAAGAGCGTCATCGGCCTTTCCATCATTACGGTGTGCGAGCTGCAGTATGGCCTCGAGCGCCGAGCAGCCAAGCACCCGCACCTGCGTGCGAAGGAACAACATCTTCTCTCTGCCATCCTTGCACCCTTTGACGTGTTTTCAATAGACCACGCAGTGGTGGAGCTTTACGGAAGGATTCGCACAGTTCATGAAAACTCAGGCACGGCGATTGGCGCCCTGGACACCTTCATTGCCGCCCAGGCGCTGAGCTTGGGAGCCACCATGGTCACAAGCAACACAAAGGAGTTCGCGCGGGTGCCGGGATTGCAGACCGAAGACTGGAGATGATTCCGTGCAAGCTCCGGTGCGCCGGAAACTCTGCGAAATGCTGTTTACTCCGGCAGCGGCGTCAGGATTGCGATGTAGAGAACTACTTTGAATCTGGAGCGGGCGATGGGAATCGAACAAATACAATCGGCCAAAACAAGGCGTTACTGCCCGCAAGTTCAATTGGAGTCAAATGGAGTCAGCTAAGGCCAGCCCAGCTTTAGTATGGGCTTGGGTTTGGAGTTACGATGGTCACCATGAACCTGAATTGGTGTTGCTCCGAATTTGAATCGCACGCTTCCAACCCAGATGGAAACTGTGGCTTCCGAATCATGCTGGTATGGAGAGGCAGAAGGCCGTTTCGTGTTATTTAGAATTTCGGTTCGAAGGCAAAGAGCCATTAGACTTCTCTGGCGGTGGATTTCAAAGCAAATTTTGCCCGTGGTGTGGGACTAACCTGAACCAACAGCACGGAACCCCAATTGACCCCAGCGAAAGAAGCCAAGCAGAAAAAAGCTAGCAGTTCCGCCGTTTAGACTGGACTCCAATTGAATTTGAGTAAGTGGATTTTTTCTGCAAAACTGGAGCGGGCAATGGGAATCGAACCCACGTCCGAAGCTTGGAAGCTCTTAATATAACTCTGAAAGCCACTGATCTGGCGGCACTTAACTTTCCGAATGGCGGCCTTAATTGGAAACTAGATGGAAACTGAAAGCTATTGCAGACTGTGACGGCCTTGATGAAAGCTAGGATAATTTTGGGTAATCCCACAGTTCATAGCGGGCGATGGTTCTACCGAGCTTCGGTTGACTCATGGTGATGAGTCAGATAGACTCTCCTCCTATGGCTAAACGACTGCAAGTGATCATGAAGGATCCGGAATACCGAGAGATTCAGCGCGCCGCGCGTTCACGCCATATGTCGATCGCCGAGTGGGTTCGGCAAGCGCTGGATCTGGCTCGCCGCCGCGAGCCTGTCGGCGGCGTCAGCAAGAAGCTCGAAATCATCCGCGCGGCAGCACAACATGACTATCCCGTGACTGATATTGACGACATGCTCGCCGAGATCGAGAGGGGATACGGAACGGGCGCGCATCCGTGATTCTGGTCGACTCGAATATTCCCATGTATCTGGTTGGCGCTCCTCATGCCCACAAGAGCGACGCGCGACGATTGCTCGAAATGGTGGTCAGCGAGCGCCAGAGCCTGGTTACAGACGCCGAGGTTCTCCAGGAAATCTTGCACCGCTACGTCGCTATCGACCGCCGCGACGCAATCCAACCAGCGTTCGACGCTCTGATCGGCATCGTGGATCAGGTGCTGGCTGTTGATCGGTCCATCGCAGAACGTGCGAAACAAATCGTCTTGGGGTATCGGCAGCTGTCTGCTCGCGATGCAGTGCATATAGCCGTCATGGAACACCATGGAATCGAGCAAATCATGACATTCGATTCAGGGTTTGACGGCTTCCCAGGCATTAGACGTCTGTCATGAGGAGTTACAAACAAAGGGCTGACGCGACCTGCTAAATCCTGATCGCCCTATGCACCTGGTTGCGGCGTTCCAGACGCTACATCGTCCTATTCCTTCCATAAGATTGTGGCTTGTCATCAGGCCGGTGTCAGTTATACCGATACCATGTGGCCGATAGAAACCATCCAGGCGTTCGACCTGTTTCTTCTCGACCGAGGGCTGCGGTTCGATGGCGTCGTCATTGGAGGGGCTGCGCTCAGTTTGCTGGGCATCGTGTCCCGGCCTGCAAAGGATGTCGACATTCTGGTTCCGAAACCCTCAGGAGATTCACGTCGCCGCGCGCCTTCGCAGCGGAAATTCGCGTGACCGGCGAGATCTTACACGACGATTGGCTGAACAACGGACCCGCCTCGCTGGCTGGCCATCTATCGATGGGCTGGCAAGAACGTCTGGAAGATGTTTTCGACGGCTCGGCTTTGCATCTTCGCTGCCTTGGTCGACACGATTTGCTGTGCGCCAAGCTTTTTGCTCTGTGTGATCGCGCTATCGATCTCGGTGATTGCATCGCCCTTGCTCCCACTTCAGATGAACTCCAGGACGTGCTTACATGGTTGCAACTTCAAGACGCTAATCCAGACTGGCCGGACCACGTGCGACACCATCGCCGATGTCGCGAAAAGGATTCGTCATGGCATTTAGACGAACGTCCGCTTTAATGGTAAAGCCATCCGCAGATGCGTTGACCCACGACATGGTTGGCATTGGAATGAATTTCGCAGCAAGGCCGGCACGGGATCCGAACATGTTTTCTCAACGAAGGAAAAGTACCAGAAATGAAAATGAAGATGCATCACTAAAAGGGAGAAGAAGAATGAGGCCAATGATTCTGTTAGTCGCAATGTTTGTGCTTGGCGCCGGGACCGCGTTTGGCCACGGCAAAGAACAGCACCTAATGGGGAAAGTCACCGCTATGACGGACATCTCCATCACCGTTCAAACAAAAGCAAAGAACCCTGTCACGGTTTACACAATGGCCGAAACAAAGTACGAAAAAAGTGTGCGGCCGCCTCGATGAAGGACCTCAAGGTGGGCGACCGGGTAGTCATTCACGCCGCAAAAATGGGGGACAAGAGGAACTGAGACTTATGCTCAGAAATTCACTGTCCGTTCGCTGTGGTCCAGCCAATGCGCTTGTGGAAAGGGAAACTGTCATTCTGGAAGATAGGACTTCAAGATGGACCACATGACGCACAATGTTCGAGGACAGATGTCGGACCCGCACGCTGGGCACAAGATGTCAGACCCTCAAGCGAGCCACGACCGTCACGCTGGGCACTCCGTTGCCATGTTTCGCGACAAATTTGGCTGAGTTTCGCTCTCACAATTCCCGTCGTATTTTGGTCAACCGACGTTCAACATTGGCTCGGTTACACTGCACCTTCCTTCCCCGGCTCGAAGTTTATCCCCGCCGTCCTCGGAACGGTCGTCTTCGTTTATGGCGGCCTAGTTTTTATCCGCGGGGCATGGGGCGAACTTGCCGACCACAAGCCCGGCATGATGACTCTCATCAGCTTGGCGATCGTGGTGGCGTTTGGAACTTCCCTCGCTGCGACATTCGGCCTTTTTGAGATTGACGTTTGGTGGGAACTTGCAACGCTGATTACGATTATGGTCCTCGGCCACTGGCTGGAAATGCGGGCCATTTCCCAGGCTCGCGGCGCGCTCAACGCACTCGCCGCCTTGCTCCCGGACACCGCCGAACGCCTAACCGGCGCAAACACTCAATCCGTAGCGCTTTCTGAGTTGCGCCTTGGCGATATCGTTCTTGTCCGGCCCGGAGCCCGCGTCCCAGCAGATGGCATTGTCGTTGACGGCGTTGCCGAAGTTGACGAGTCCATGATCACCGGCGAGTCCAAACCGGTCCCTAAGGCGGCAGGTGCAAAAGTTGTTGCAGGAACAGTTGCCGGCGGCGGAAGCCTTCGAGTCCGCATTACGGCAATCGGCGATCAGACCGCCCTCTCTGGAATCATGCGGCTCGTCGCCACTGCGCAGGCTTCCGGGTCTCGCACGCAAGCTCTCGCCGACCGTGCAGCCGCGATCCTTTTTTACGCGGCAGTCGTGTCTGGCGCGCTTACTTTTGTCTACTGGTGGTTTTCAGGCGATAAAGAACACGCTCTCATCAGAACGGCAACGGTCCTCATCATTGCCTGCCCACATGCCCTTGGACTGGCGATTCCACTCGTAATCGCAATCTCGACGTCATTAGGAGCTCAAAACGGTCTGCTTGTTAAGGACCGACTCGCTCTCGAGCGTGCTCGCAATTTGGATATGGTCATTTTCGACAAGGCTGGAACCCTGACACGTGGTTCTCCAGCAGTGTCAGGAGTCGCGGTTGCACCTGGCACTACCGAAGACGATTTGATTGCGCGTGCTGCCTCCGTCGAATCCAACTCAGAACACCCGCTCGCTAAAGCTATCGTCGCCGAAGCCAAACGCCGAAACGTGACCCAATTGTCAGCCACCAATTTCGAGGCGCTGCAAGGTCGAGGAGCAAAGGCGCTCGTGGAGGGCAAGAGTATCGAAGTTGGCGGACCGCGCCTGTTAACCGAGGCCAAGGTAACGGTGCCGTCAGAAGTTGAGAGATTGACGAGCACCTAGGTATCCGAAGGAAAGACGGTTGTGTATGTCGTCGCTGGAGGGCGACTGCTCGGAGCCTTCGCCGTTGAAGATGAGATACGGCCTGAATCTAGTGAAGCTGTAACCGAACTTCATCGCCTTGGTATCCGAGTCGCGATGATCACCGGAGATTCAAGGACCGTTGCCGATTCGGTCGCCCAGCGGATCGGAATCGATGAGGTCGCAGCGGAGATCCTTCCTGCTGACAAGGCTTCGGCGGTGAAACGCTTTCAGACTGGAGGCAAGAACGTCGCAATGGTTGGTGACGGTGTGAACGACGCACCAGCGTTGGCGACCGCGGATGTAGGAATCGCAATAGGTGCGGGAACCGACGTAGCGATTGAATCCGCCGGAATCGTGCTTGTGCGTAGTGATCCTCGGGATGTTGTCGGAGCAATCGAACTATCTCGCGCTACCTACAGAAAGATGATCCAAAATCTCGTTTGGGCAACAGCTTATAACTTAGTCGCCATTCCGGTCGCCGGGGGCCTTTTCGTCCGCTGGGGATTCGATCTCCCCATGAGTGTGGGCGCAGTCGCGATGAGCGTTTCTACCATCATCGTGGCTGCAAACGCGCAACTGCTTCGCCGACTGAAACTGCTACGCGAGTCCCCTCCAATTGGACGACCTAAGCATACCGTTCTTTGAATAAGTCAAAACGAATTAGCGCTTGTGATCGGAAAGCACGTACCCCCGGCCTTCGCTTCGGCAAGCACACAGAGTTTCCATTTGGTGATGCCTATTCAAGAACGGCATGTACCGTCGGGAGCACCAAAGAACGAAATATCTCGTCGATTTGAGACGGTGTTAAACGGCTGCGGCGGTCCATCCACCAGATCAGAACAGCGAAGAAAGCCGAAGTGAGATAGTGAATAAACAAGTCAATGGGAACATCCGACTTCGCCGTTTTCAGCTTCGCGATTTCGGCCTTACATTCTCGTTGTATCAACTCCTCCAAGATCTCGTGGAGGCTCTGCCGAACAATCGGCCACGCCCGCGTATTCAAGAGCGCGAAGTACACATTGCGGTATTCATGGGCGTGGTCGAACATGGCACGACTGAACGCAATTACACTCTCATGACGTTTTGCGGATTTTCTTTGCTGCTCTAACGCTGAGTTGAGGATACCCCGAAGTTCCTGAGGGCCTGAGATGAGCACTTCGTCCATGCTTTGGAAATGCGTATAAAAAGTTGAGCGCCCAACATCCGCTCGATCGAGAACTTCCTGGACCGTGATCGAGTCGTAGTTCTTCTCCAACGCCAGAGAAATCAGCGCTTTGTGCAGCGAGGTACGCGTGCGTCGAACGCGCCGGTCTAGCTTATCCATTCTTACCAACCTCTGATTCGGCACAAAAGTGAACAAACTGTCCCGAACAAAACAAAAATGCATGGCCTGTTCTTGCCATCGAGCTGTCTCCATCTTATCTTTGTAACCGAACAACTGTCCATTAACGGACTGATATTCAGAATCGAAATTCAGAATGAGAGTCGCGTCCGGTGCGGTCAATGGTCCGTGCTGACGCGTGTTGGAGGATAAATGAAAGAATCGATCATGGCGACGCCATTAAAAAGAACCTTCCTCCCGGCAGCGGGACGGGACAGATACCTGCCCCTCTACGACCTAATGACGAGGCTAATGGGTGCCGATCAGGCGCGGAGAGGTCTTCTCGATCAAGCGCAAGTTCGACCTGGCCATCGGATTCTCGACATCGGATGCGGAACTGGCAGCTTACTAATTCAACTAAAACGCCTCTACCCGGGGACCGATGTTGTGGGACTAGATCCCGATCCGAAAGCGCTCGCTCGAGCGAATCGCAAAGCGGCCGACGCAGCGGTCTCGATCCAGTTCGACCAGGGTTTTGGCGATGAACTTCCGTATCCCAACGCGTCCTTCGACCGTGTGCTCTCCTCCCTCATGTTCCACCACGTCCCAACGGATGAGAAGACGAAGACCGTACGCGCAATCCGGCACGTCCTTAAACCAGGTGGCGAGTTTCACATGCTCGATTTCGAAGGACCGGAGAAGGGGGCACATGGCATCCTCAGCCGCTTACTTCACTCCAATCAGCGCTTGAAAGACAATTCCGAGAGCCGAGTTCTCCACTTCATGACTGAAGCCGGTTTTTCGGAACCAAAGAAGGTCGGCCACCGGGAGATGTTCTTCGGACACATTGCCTACTACCGGGCAATCGCTTAGTAACGAGGGTCTGAACGAAGACTGTATTCAAGCTGAGAGGTTTTTGAGGATTCATAATGGAACACGAGCACGATCACACTGTTCACGGCAGGGGTCTTGGCATTCTCAAAGGAAAGAGACGCATTCTGTTTGTTGCTGTCGTGTTGATGATAATCGCCCTCGTTATTCTGCATGTCGTATTCGCCAATTCCATATACAAGGCAGGGGGATTCTCCCTTAAAAATCCGCTTTCGTACGCGATGATTGGTGGCTTCCTTTTCCTTGTCGCGTTCAAGCTCAAATATTTGTGGCGCTTCAAAAACAAAATAGGAAAACATTTCAAAAAATAAGAACTTTTTGGGTGCGGGGAGCTTGATTTGAACCAATGAGTGGCCCAGCCTGATCGGCGTTAAATGCACGACTGAAGCCCGGCGAGCTTCTGATCTTAACCAAAACTCCAAATCAGGTCTGTGACGAATCTAACTAAGGTGGCGGTTGCACGAGACTTAGCAAATTCGCCCGGAGAAATAAGATCGATTAACTTGACGGTGTGAGGCCAAGAAAGCACGGCGTTGAGGAGATTTGGAAACAACAAAGAGTTATGGAAACTGAAAAATGGACCGTAACTCTTTTAGAATCTGGAGCGGGCGATGGGAATCGAACCCACGTCCGAAGCTTGGGAAGCTCTTAGTAAAACTCTGAAAGCGATTGATCTGGCGGCACTTAGCTTTCCGAGTGATGGCCTTAATTGGAAACTAGATG
>Ga0073928_10001467_pt1 | contig 45130 bp, 44 predicted proteins | sample PaiPotPPA55metaG_FD_76969 | JGI IMG/M metagenome (GOLD analysis project Ga0073928, IMG submission 76969) | Iron sulfur acid spring bacterial and archeal communities from Banff, Canada, to study Microbial Dark Matter (Phase II) - Paint Pots PPA... ...
CCCGCCCCCGATTTCGATCTGACCACAACTCACGGCGAACGGTTAACCAGTTCTCAGTTGCGCGGGAAGAAAGTCATCTTAGACTTCTGGGCCGTATGGTGTGGCCCATGCCTATGGGAGCTGAAGGCACTTGAGGGCTTCCAGGAAAAACATCCCGAAGTAGTCGTTGCTACGGTTGTCGACGCGTCAACAGATGCGAAGCAGCTCGATGCGGTAATCCGCAACAGAAAGTTGACGAGCCTGCGAATTTCTACCGCATCGTCCGAGCTGCGGCAGAAATTCAGCATGGGCGGCGTGCCCGATACGTTCGTCATTGACGAAAACGGGTTCGTGCGAATTGAGCACCTTGGGGCTGTGCCCGATGTTTCGCGCTATCTTGAAGCAGACTTGAAGGCAATTGCCGATGCCGGACCGGCTAAGGAAGTAGGTCACGCGGCACCGCGAAATAAGAAATCGGTCCCCGATTTGGAGCTACAATGACTTCGCCAAGCCAAACGGAAGCCGGCTCTGCGGGGACGCAACCGTGCTGAGGGATAACTTGGCGGGGCTCATCGAGCCGATGTCTAGCAGCGCGGCAGCTGATCTCTCTTGCGCTGCCATGGCCCAATAAGTCATCGGACGATAGACCCCCACTTGCCTTGAAAATCCCCGCCCCGAATGGGGCGGAATCTACACTAACGGAGAACACTGCTTCTCCATTTCACGCTGAGCCACCACACAGTCCGGGACGGCGCACAATGGCTCATGAATCAAGGGCGCGCTGTCTTCTCGCAGTTAATCAGCTTCCTTCCCGATCGAGAGTTTCGCCGTTGCGTTGAGCGCTATCAAGGCGACAGCCGGCTGCGCGGGTTTTCCTGCTGGTCGCATGATTGGAGGATCTTTGCGGATTTCGCGCAGGTATTGATTCGCATTGCCCGGCCACTGTACGCGCACGATGAAATTGGTATCGATCTCGATCAAAGTCTGTATGCTCTGGATTCGACGACCAATCTCGCGGCTTGGATAATGCGTTGAGTACAGCCAGGTGGCGAATGATAACAGCGTCGCCCGAAATCCTAGAAGATTTGTCACGGCGGAATTCCACTTCACGCGGCGGCATTGAGATTGTCGCTGTGAGTACGCGTGAGGGCAGATGACTGCGAAGTTCCGTGGTTTCTCAGCGCGCGAAGCAGAAAATTAAGTTCCCCACCGACTAGGATGGCAAAACCGGAAAGGTAAAACCAAACGTATAGGCCAATGGCGGCGCCGAGCGGTCCGTACGTCTTATCAAAGCTGTCGAAGTGTCGGAAATAACTCCCCAGCAGGTACGACAAACCAATCCAGATAAAGACTGCCACAATCGCCCCAGCAAGACTGTCCCGGAAACGCTGCTTTACATCCGGACCGAAATGGTAGAGTAATTCTACCGCAAGCATAGCAAAAATTATGGCTATGCCCCATCGTAGGAAACGCCAAACGGCAAGCATGCCAGGATTGAGCTCAAATCGGGCAGTAAACCAGATCCCCAAATAGGTCCCTTCAACCATCAATCCTACAGCCAGAAGTAACAGCGATCCAGCGAGCAACGTGAGGCCCAACGCGATCGGTCGAGTCTTCCATATGGGGCGAGTTTCACAAACGCGATAAACCACATTGAGACCGTCGATTGTCGCAGCAAATCCGCTGGAAACTGTCCAAATCGTGAAGAGTAACCCGAACGTAAGAAAGTGCCGGTGTTTGTGACTCATCACGTCAGACACGATGTTGCGCACCATACTCATTCCATCCCCAGGGACGAGCTTGGCCATTAAGGTCAGAAGGCCCTCAAACATGTGAGGGATAGGCACATACCCGAGCAGCGCCGCCATCGAAACTAGCAACGGAAACAGTGAGAGCACGAAATAGTACGACAGCCCGGCGGCAAATACGAAGAGACGTTCTTCATAGATGTCGTTGTAGATGGTTATCAGCGACCGTTTCATCGTGAGCCACGCTGCTTCCGTACTTAACGTGAGCACCGAATCACCTCAGAGCCGGAATTGCGTGCTGGTTTTTCACAATTTATCACCTTGTGACCCTCGGTGGATGTGCGATCAAGGATCAGGGGTTGCAACTCTCCTGATAGCAATGCTGCGCGGATGTCCTCACGATCACCGGAGAAAATGCCAGAGTCGGGGGTTTACCCCACCACTACTACAGGCATGTACAGATTGGTAGCACGGGTTAAAATGATGGGGCACAAGAAAACCGCCGAAGCCGTGAAATGGTCTTCAGGCTTCGGCATCTCTAACGCATACTGCCAGATTCGGTTCGAGCCTCAGCAAGCTCGCGAAAACAGTCCTCTCTTTTAACGATTAACGCGACTGGCGGACTCAGCGCTCTTGGGCGTCTTCAACTCGCCGTGATCCCCGGCCTGGTTCGCATATTTCCTTAACCTTGCCTCGAACACCCCGCTCCCGGCCGGAGGCCGGACTTTGCCCTTCAAAATAACCTCGAAGGATAGAAACTTTCCGTAAAGAAGGCGGGTTTCGTCTTTGTCCTGCGTGATCACTGAGCCATTCAGGTCTATCCCCGCGAACAGCCCCCGCGCTCGGGAATAAGTCAACATTTCTGCTTTCATTTTCCAATCTGTGTCCGCGCCTGCGTCACGTCCGACAGGGCCAGCAGCCGCCGACGCATCAGCGCCGATCTTGAACTTGCTAGAAAGTAGATGCTGCATTCCTTGGTCATTGGTCACGATCATCACCAGGTCGATAGCTTGCCCGCCCAGTTGCAATCCCCAGCTTCCGCCGGTAATCGTAATCGGCGCGGGAGCGCTCCAGCGACCGTTTTCCAGACGGCAGACAGCGACACCTTTCCCGTGGCTTCCTCCGAAACCAATCGCAATTTTCATCATGGAAGGAATCACCGCGATGCACTTCGCATCCCTCATCACTCTGTCCGGAATCGCCTTGTCTGGTGTCCCCATGATCTCGTCGAGAACGTTGGCTGATGTGCTAATTCGTTTTTGAATACTCGACTCGTCCTTCTCGTCCTGGGACCATCCCGTCCCGACCAGCAGTAGACAACTAGCAGCGAGTGCGAGAAGACATTTAGGTGATGGAAAACTGATTCTTGTCATAAGTGGACCTTTTCCGTGCTCGAAGCGAGCAACCGTTAAATTGTTTTAGCTTTAGATTTGTCCCACCCGTTTCAAGCAGTAAAGTCAATGCAAACCGGTGTGTTTATTGAAAGAGAAAAACTAATGGCCCATGCCTAAATTAGGCACGCGCAGGGTATTTCAGGGAAGTGGCTGTCATAGGCTCCTCCTTTCGGGCGTTAAGAACAGCGTAGGCTCAACACCACGGAAAACCTGATCAATATTGATCCGTTCTGGGAATTTTCCAAAGCAAACAAACTGTGTAATTTCGAACAGCCATCAGTATGTCGGCGTTGTACTGAGAACTGATTGCTGTTGAAACATCGCGTGGGTGTTGAAAAAGTCACCGAGTTGGTGCTTGCGAGGGCGACAACAGCAGGGTGATAAGCAGAGGAGAGCAGGATGAATTGGCCGGTCAAGCACTCAAAAACCCTGCAGGCAGCATGCAGGGTCAGTCTGGTGCCCCCTCCGCCCGCTTCGACGCACGACTCCCAGAGTCGCACATCAGGATCGCTGCCACGTTCCTGTTCAAGTAATTCTTCTCTTCCGGCGTGTATCTCACTTTTTGGCTCAAAAAGGGAGAGCGTGTCGCCATTCTTGGACCCTACGACTAGAAACCCCTCAAACTTGTGCGCACTGTTGGGAATTAAGGATTTTCCACAGGCCGATTTCCCCTCTTCGGCCGCCTTGGTCGAATTCTGTCGAAAGCCCAATTGACCCCCCAGAAAAAATGTGATTAGATGCGCAACACTGGGCGGGTTGCCGGGTTACCGCCAGAACCCGCCACTATAAAGGCGTGCGAACCGAGGAGGGTGTATATGAAGTGCAGTGTTGTTTACGCGACTCTTGTCTTAACCGTACTAGCTCTGACCCCGGGGGTCAGCGCGCGGGAGGTGGTCCTGCCCGCCGGTACTCTGTTGCAATGCACCTTGAATGAACCCAACTTCTCTTCTTCAACAGTGGAGATTGGCGACCCGGTTCTCTGCCACCTGCGCGGGGTAACCGAATTCGGTCAGCAGGCATTTCCGCGCGGTAGTTATCTGGTTGGCCATTTGGAGGCGGCAAAAGATCCGGGGCATTTTGTCGGCAAGGGCTATCTGAAGATTCAGTTTGATCGGTTAGGATTGCCCACGGGCGACTTGCCCCTGGAGGCGAAGGTCATCGCGACTCGCGGATATAAAGTGGACAAAAAAGGCGCGATCGACGGCAAAGGTCACGCCAAGCGCGATGTGGTGGAATGGATGCTGCCGCCGCTGTGGCCGTGGAAGGTGATCATGCTGCCGGCACGCGGTCCGCGGCCGACGCTGAAAGGCGAGACAGTGCTCAGCTTGCGGTTGATGGATGATATTCAAGTTCCTCAGGGGGCTAGCACCTACAGTCCGGGATGGCATTTCTTTGCCACGCCGCACGACTCGTCCTACCGCGAATCTTCCGACCGCCCGACGCTCTCCATTCGGGGCAGCGAGCAGACGGCAAGCGCCAATGTTTCGACGTCCGTGGACATTCCGCAGGCGTCGTACGCCAGCCTGATTACGCGGAACGTGAGTACTGGAACTTTGTCGTCTGCGGGAGGTCCGGTGTTCATCCTGAAGACCGGCACGGTGCTCTCCTTGGGGAACTACCAGTACCAGGACGGCCGGATTACTTATACGCTGGCCAACGGGGGAGGCGGCGTCCTGAGTGCGGACGAGGTGGACTGGACGACGACGACTCGCGTGAACAATCAGCACGGCGTTCACATGACGCTGCATGGCGGGCACATTGCATCCGAAGCGACTTCGGGATTCTGACGCTGCTTTGTTACTCAGTTTGTGAGGCATCAGCCGCCGGCGGACGCTGGCGGCTTTTTTGCGGGCGCAGTGTGGCGCGAGGGGCAGCGGGCAAACGCTAGGCCGCCGACTCATACTCTCGAAAACCTCTCGTCAATCTTCTCCATGATCTTCTCAACCCCCTGTTGCATAAGCACTTCGCCAAATTCTTTTCCACATCCGATTCCTGACCATCCCGATCGCTGTTCTTGCCGCCTCCGATCACTGATCGCCTTCGGCCAGGAATGCTTGACAGGTTCTCGATATGAGCGTACATTGTATGTACGTTGAGAGTCTAGTGTACGTACAGAGGGTCGCTACATGCCAGCAACTGCAGCACGCAAGAAACGATTGCAAAGGTTCAATGTTCGAGTCAGCGATAGAGAAGCGAGGCTGATTCGCCTTGGCGCCGAACGTCGGGGTGTAAACATCACGAGCTTCATATTGGAGAGCGCCTGCGTGCGGGCAGAACAGGAGATCGCCGACACGCGCTCTTTCAAGCTCAGTGCGAAAGACTGGCGAAAGTTCAGCGAGGCCCTAGACAGACCCGCACAGTTGAAGCCCAGACTCAAGAGGCTGTTTTCAGAATCCACTGTCCTCGAAGAGAGTTGATGAACCACCAAAAAAACCCGCTATCGAAGGTGGAGGCGATCTCGGAGTCACACGATGTGAGCCGGTTCGATTGTGGGGATCACGAGTCTCTCAATGATTGGCTCAAACGCTTCGCCCTTACAAACGAAAGGAACGAATCCGCGCGAACTTACGTTGTCCATCGCAACAGTTTGGTAGTCGGATACTATTCAATTTCCGCTGGCAGCGTGTCTGTCGAGGAAGCTCCGGCCCGGATTTCCAAGGGTCTTGCAAGGCATGCCATCCCAGTCATTTTGTTGGCAAGGCTAGCCGTCGATAAACACGAGAAAGGCGCTGCGTTGGGGAAGGCGCTTCTGAAAGATGCTCTGGCGCGAATCGCTCAAGCGGCGGACATCGTAGGAGCTCGTGCAGTTCTCGTCCACGCGATAGACCCGCAAGCACGAACGTTCTACGAGCATTTTGATTTCGAGGCGTCACCCAGCCACGAATTGCACCTGATGTTGCTAATGAAAGATCTTCGCAAGGCGTTGCAATAGACCGACATTCTTGCCGACTTCGAACTCGACGAGTGTACCTTGAAATCCGTAAGCAGAGAAATCTGGCGGAGAGGGAGGGATTCGGAGCCGACTGATTCAAAACGCCGTCATCGTGGGAACCGGCGGACCACCCCGGTTATTCTCCAATGGACAGGCTCTTCGCAAATCAGTCATCTGCACGCAGAATGATCCTGAAGGTTAATTCGATGCCGCCCCAGCATCGTCCACTGCTGCCCCGCGCACGCAGTAACTGCTGAGTTCCCAGCCCTCCTCAATGAAGCACTCCAAGTTAGCCAAGCTCATCACCCATGAGAAGTCAGCCCGTAAGATCGGTAGCACTGCTGAGGCAGATGCCTTCGCGGCCAAAATCAGCGACATCAAGGCTAAGGCGGAACAACGGCGTAGGCGGATTTCCAAACTCTTACGACAAGGTGTTTGGAGAAGAAGGATCAAGCAGACGGAGGAAGAGATAGCTAAGCTGCAGCGCCGGCTCGAATGGTTGAAGGGCCGGCTCCGTCAGGTCTAGCCGCTAGCGGCTCGGAGAAAAATGGCGGAGGGTTACCAAGAGAGATAACAGGAATGGGAGTTTGTTAACAAACCGGAGCCCGCGTGTTACACGCTGGTCTTACCGAACCGGCTTGGTGCTAGCACCCAACCAGCCGTTTTGGAAACCGTTTTGGAAATGGCACCTTACTTGACAAACTCTTAACTCGTGGTAGCGTTCTTTGAAATGGGAGTTAGTTTGAAAGGCAAACTATGCTCCCGGACCTTCCTAACCTCGATCGCTACTTCGACCTGGCCGAACACCTCGCCCTCCGCGCCTCACTCCTCGTCTTTCTACTGCTGGCCCTCTATCGACTTGTTTTGCGGGAGTGGAGGCGTAGATGATTGGGCAACTGCTACACTCCACATCATCTGAGGAGTTACCACATGACCGATGAGAATAGTTTGGTGTGCAACATTCAGATTCGAGTGCAGCTCAATCAAAAGCCTCGCCAGGGTGGGTCGGCGCTGGCTGCCTCTTTGGAATCAGACCAGGAATTCACGAGAAGGCTTCTGCGGCTTATTGCCGAGTGGCTGCCAACGACTTTAGTGGAGGAGAAACCCGGCAGGAAAGCTGGAACAGCCTCTCTCTTGATCGAGTCGGTCTCAGTGACTACCGACAATTAAAGCATGCATGAAGCCGCTCCATCTCGGCGCTTCCTGTGGCTACTCAAGCGCGGTATTTCGGGAACCTACGTTAGCGTGGAACCTTTTCATTTGTTCCGTTACCTTGATGAGCAAATGTTTCGTTTCAACAACCGAGGCATCAGCCGCTGGCGGAAGCTGGCGGCTTTTTTGCGGGCGCAGTGTGACGCTAGAGGGGCAGCGGGCAAACGCTAGAGTTGGCGGGCCGACTCATACTCTCGAAAACCTCTCGTCAATCTTCTCCTTTATCTTCTCAGCCCATTGAATGCTCGCGGCTATCAACTTGACCGTCCTGGGGCTCCCCTGCGGCCCTCCGAACAGATCGTCAGCGGTTTGCATGTGCAGACTGGCAAGAATAGCTGCCATGATGGAGATGGCGCTGAATGATCTGGCAATACAAACTGGCGGAATGCTATAGCGGTGGGCACGGAATCAGCAGCTCTTGCCAGCATCCTTAGTTTCGCACTGAGGCCTTGTTCATAGTTTTTTCCAGTCGGTGAGCGCCACCAATTCGTCAAGGATTTCCTGCAATCTTTGAAGGCGTCGTTGGTGATCTCCAACTGCGCCCGGTAGCTTCTTGGTGCCTTGTATATATAGGCGGTTTGCTTCACTGCGACAAGAAACACGCCGACCGAATTGAACTGCCGTACTAGGCTGAACCCTATCTTCCATATTTTCAATGTCATCGATATCGGGGCTGATCAATCTGAGTTGGCGCCTACCAGCAGGCGAGGTTCGCTTTAATCCTCATTCTTTCGATTGAAAAGAAATTTGACACCGATCTAGTGCTGGAATTGCTGGGCGTAGACTTTGATCCAGTGGCTGCGTACTGTAGGCCTGACTTTCTTCCCATTCCAGTCAAAGACAATAAGATTCGTTTCTTGCGCGAGCATGTGGCAGGCGACACAGTCGCTGTCGGCTTGATGGCCCTGCTTGGGAAATGTGGGTGTCTGAGGCTTGTGGCAGGTGAGACAAACTTGCGAAAACTTGGCCGCATCGTGCTGTTGCATGTGAACATCATGACACGTCAAGCAAGTCATGCCAGACGATTGGTAACAACGGCTCCGCTGGAGCAGTTCAACTTGGCTGCCGTGCACATCCACCGCAGCGGCGGGATCGGGCTGCGGCAGATCGAGGTACTTCGCCAGCGGTTCCCCTGGGACATACGAAAAACTGGGCAGAACCGGCGTGCCGTGCCCGGCATGGCACCAGGCACACAAATCCATTTGGCGTTCGCGAGAAAATCGCATGGGGTTGAGGATGGCGGAATCAGCAGGTTGCGCAGTCTTGGAGGCGTAGAGCTGGACGTGGGCGCGTCCCGGACCGTGACATTTTTCGCACGTTATGCCCACAACAAACCCGGCCTTGCTGTATCGATTGGGGGGGGGTGGTAGAGCATCGAAGTAGGTTCCGTGACACTCCAAACATCGCGGAACTACGGGTCGATCGAAATGGGCAACGCCGTCGCGATATCCCGGGCTGTTGATCCACCCAACTTCCCTCCAGTAGGAAACCGGCAACTGAAAGAGTTGGTCACCTTTCCAGAATAGGTACGTCTGGCCTTTGCCTCCAGAACCGACTACCAGACCGAAGCGCTCGCTGCGCGATGTGATGTATGGAGCCAAGCCATGGACCGATGTTTGAAAGAAGCCATCATCTCTGGCATCCATCCTGAAGAACAGCTCCGGATTCGAAGTTTTCAAAATATTTGTGTTCGATGCGAAACTGCCGAAGATGGAATCAGCTCCAGGTAGCCGCGAGGTCAAATAGTGAGCAGTGGCGTGAACGCTCTCAACCTTCTCTTTGTGACAAGAAGAACACGCTTCGTCACCTACGTAGTCTGGGCGAGAAGGCGAACTCACAGTGTTGAACCCTGCCGGGGAAGCGGTCGAGCCAGTCAATGGAATTAAGGAGAGGTCCGGGCTCCGGGCTGGAAGCAACAGCAGAAGAGCTGTCGACATAGCCATCTTTCCGGAAATGGTGGCAAAAGACATTCGATTACTTCCATCCAACCTGACCTTCGACAATCGTGATGTAGCGATCAATTGGAAGAGCAGTAAAACGCTCGATGGCATTGCTAGGGCTTGGCCACTTTATTTCCACCGAGTCGAGCTTGGTGTGTTGGCCAAGGCCAAGTACGATGCGCGGGTCGTGCGATGAGAGGAAACTGCCACCTCCCACTTTCATACGGGTGCGTTTCATATCTCCCGCATGGTAGGTGAGGCGCGCACCGATGGCATCCCGATTGGATTTGGTCCCTACGAGAGTGATCCCAAGCCAGTGACTCTTTCTGCCCGCGTCGTTGCGCAATAACAGCGGCTCCCCGTCATTGACGGAAACCAGCACATCGATTGCGCCGTCGTTATCGAAGTCGCCGATCGCCAACCCGCGTGCCGACAGCTGCTTCGCAAAGACTGGGCCACTCTTGTCGCTTACATTCTGGAGAATCTTGCCGTCGCCGTGGAAGAGCAGCATCGGCTCCTGATAGGTCACGTCTTTGCGAAAAACCTGGATGAGGTCGTCGGGATTGCCATTGGAAAGAAACAAGTCGAGATTGCCATCATTGTCGTAGTCGAAAAACTTGAGTCCCCAGCCACTCATGAGGTGGGTAGCCGATGCGATTCCGGTCGCGACCGCCTCATCGTCAAATGTCTCGTCGCGATTATTCTGGTAGAGGGAATACATTTCATGATCGATGTTGGCGACGAACAGGTCCATCCATCCATCCTGATTGAAGTCGGCGGAATCGACTCCCATGCCAGACCGGGGCCGGCCCGCTTCACTGTACGCAACGCCGGCAGGCGCGCCGATCTCTTCGAATTTGCCGCCCCCACGGTTGACGAACAGAAAATTTGCCACCGTGTCATTGGCAACAAACAAATCCATCCGTCCATCATTATTAATATCGGTAGCGACCACTCCCCAGGCCTTTCCCGAGTAATTCCCGATCCCCGTGCTCTTACTTACATCAGTGAATGTTCCATCGCCGTTGTTATGAAACAGCCAACTGGGCATGGGCTTATAGAGGCGCGGGATGCAATAGCCCGGGCTGTCTCCGGCCGCACAGGGAAGGTTCTTGGATTTGTCGAAGTCAACGAAGCGGCATACAAAAAGATCCAGGCGCCCGTCATTGTCGTAATCGAACCAGACTGCGCTTGAAGACCATCCCGGGGCCGCAACGCCCGCCTTCTCGGTGACGTCGGTGAAAGTCCCATCGCGGTTATTGTGGTAAAGGATGCTTCTTCCATATTGCGTGACATACAAGTCTGGGAAGCCGTCGCCGTCATAGTCGCCGACAGCTACACCTTGACCATATCCGCCGCCAGCCACACCGGCTTTCTCGGTCACGTCAGTAAAGGTGCCATCGCGATTGTTGTGGTAGAGAGCATTGCGAAGAGGCGGCAGCGGATCGTAGAAGTCACACTTGCCGCTGTTCACCAGATAGATGTCCATCCACCCATCGTTGTCGTAGTCGACGAACGCACATCCGGCGCCGGTCGTCTCGGGCAAGTATTTTTGATGAGAGTGGCCTGCGGTGTGTTTCCACGTTATGCCACTCGCCGATGGCGGCACCTCGGCGAAGGGATACGAGGGCTGCGGCAGAGCGCGAGAGAAAGGTGAAAACGCGGAAAAGACCACGCTGCCAGTAGCCGCACGGATAAAGTCACGGCGGCCAACGCGCCACGATCGCCTACTGTACATCGAGCTGGTATTTTTCACTTCCCCTCAGGCAACCGGCACGCATGACTGCTCTTTCGCGTATTCTGATCATCTTCTCTGATCATCTCTCGTTCTCTTGCGGTTGGCTGCTGGATGGGGCTGGTCCGCCATCGCTTCCGACAAGGCTCCGATGAATCGCGAATTCTTTGTCGCCCTCTTGTTTGCGTCCCGCGCGAGTGTACGCCAAAGCAAGATTGTAATGAGCATTCGGATTCTTCGGCTCCAACTTGACCGCTGTTTCCAACGGTGTGAGGGCCTCGGGATAATGTTTCGCCGCGATCAACGACATCCCGAGCCCAAGAAAAGCTTCTCCGAATTGGGGATCCAGCTGTGATGCCTTTGAAAAGTGATTTACGGCTTCATCCCAATCCTGGCTTTGACGCGCCAGTTCGCCAAGAACGTACTCGGCTCCGGCATTCTTCGGATCGATCTGCAACTCCTGCAGGAACTCCTGCCTGGCGGCGTTCGCGAGATCGGGGCCGGAGTCCGGCTTCGAAAGCAATGCGCGTCCCAGGCGGAAGTGAATACCGGGCAGAGTCGGATTCTCATTCAGAATGGTGCGGTACTCTTTTTCGGCGTCGCTCCACTTTCCCTGGCTCTCATAAGATTCGGCCAGGAGTTCGTGAGCCTGATAAGAAGATGGAGCCTCGCGCGCCAGCTCCTGCGAGGTGAACGTGGATAGGTCGGAATAGGCGTGAATAGCGACATAAAGAACGTCAGGATCTTTTGGAAAATCGCGAGTCAGCACATGGAGGAATTCCAGGGCGGCGGCGGTCTGATGGAGGGTCATGGCACAGCGCACGCCGTCCAGACCAATTTTGCGTTTAAGTTCCCGGTTTTTGACTTGTACAAGACTTTTCCTAAGAGACGGCAAGGCTTCGGGGCAATGCCCGCTCTCGGCGAGGGTAGTCGCACTACGTGCGGAAGCATCGACGGCGGGTTTGCCAACAGATTGGGCGTTCGCCGCTCCTGCAATTAGCATCACGAGCAGCAAGGACAGCAAATCTCGAAGCCGGAACATATATAAACGCGATGATAAATGAAAATGGCAGGCGGCCAAAAGGGCGCCTGCCATGGTTGTGTCAGGACGTCAGAAGTAAAATTTCAAAGCAAACTCCATCTCCCGGGCATCTTGCGTCGTGCTGAGCCTTCCGAAATTGGCATCTCCCAGGCTAGTATCTGGCGCGTTAAAGTTCGGATGATTGAAGACGTTCAAGAAATCCACCCGGAACTGAAATCTCATCGACTCAGAAACCGGAATGTTCTTCTGCAGACTGAGGTCGGCATCGAAATATCCGGGGCCAATGACCGGACCCTGAGATGGGCAACTCCCGAATGTCCCGGGTGCTGGATTTGTGAAAGCGCCCGGATCGAACCACTGGAGTCCTACCCCACCTACCGCAGTTTTAGGATACGAGACAGATCCCGTGCAATTGGGACGAGGCGAGAAGATATCGCCTGTGCCCGATTCGTCGCTGCCGCGCATGTTAAGCGGGAATCCACCGTGCCAGGTGAGAATGGGATTGATGGCCCAGTTGCCTGCCACAGCATTCACCGGAGCCGCCATGTTATGCCCGAACTGTTTGCCGCGGCCGAATGGAAGGTCGTAAACCGCGTAAGCAGTCAGCATATGCTTCGTATCCCAATAGCACTGCGCATAATCGCCGTTGGGGTCGAAGATGTTCTGCCAATAGCTGTCGGCGTTTTGGGACTGCCCGCCCCAGCTTCCATAGTAGCCGGCGCTGTTCGCCATACACTTCTGGTAAGTGTAGGAAACTTGAGCTTCCAGTCCGTGGCTGGATCGTTTCTGGAGTACCGCCTGCAGCGCGTTGTAGTTCATGTTACCCACCCCAGCGCTTTGTTTCACCAGACCAAGCCCATTCGGCCCATACGTCACTGTGCTTGTGGTAACGCCGTCAATGACGGTCCCAATCGGATTCTGACCGCCGATGAAGGGATAAGTGATCGTGCCGTCCGGATGCAGGTCGCCCTGATCCAAATCGATGGGAACCATCAAATGGGTGGTGCGCTGACCAACGTAGCCAATCTGGAATGTCGTGTCATGTGCAATCTGTTGCTGAATTGTGAGATTCCACTGGTCGGCTACCGCGGGTTGTACGTTCGACCAGGTCAGCATCGTGGAGTTGATGAAAGGATCGCCCGCCGGAGGGGCCGCCGCTCTAAAGGCTGTCTCCATGTTGAACGCAACGGTACCGGTTGCCGCATTGGTCCCTGCTGACTGAGATGGGGTGAAGGGCGGATTCTGCGTCGGGCGCAGGTTGGTTCCCGTACCTTCCTGGAATGACGAAATCGCGAAGCCGCCGCGAACTACCGTCTTGCCTCCCCACATTGCCGGGCTCCATGCAAAACCGAAGCGAGGCTGGAAATCCGGTAATCCCCACGTTGCGGGATAGAGCCCGGCCGGGAATCCGTTGGTACCGACAACGCCGGTCGGCACAGGATCGTTGCCGGGGAACTCCAGCGCTCCCGTTTGCACATTCACGTTTACCTGCCGATTGTGCAGTTCGGTCCAGGGAGTGCGGGCTTCGTAACGGAGTCCTAAATTCAAGGTAAAGTTGTTCGTCACCCGCCAATCGTCCTGCACAAAACCGGCAATGAGCCAGTCGCGAGCATGCCATCCGCCTGTACTCACGCCTCGACCAACACTCTCTGGGAGACCGAGGGCGAAGTCGGCACCCGGGTCTCCGCCAGTGCCGTTGCCGGAATAGTTTCCTCCGACACCGAGGCCAAACACTTCAGCGCCCAACTCACCGGCGTTGCCCGGATAAAACACATTCAGGTTATAACGCTGCAACTGGAAGCCGGTCTTAATCACGTGGCGGCCATGTGTGTAGATCAGCGATTCGTCGACTTGGGTTACCGTGGACGCGAAGTGCTGCGGATTCACGAGCGAGCCCAGGACCGTGAGTGCGCCCTGCTGGCCCACGGAACTGCCTGTACCACCGTCGAAGCCAAACTCGGGAAATCCGGAGATTCCAGTCGGATTGCCGTCAAGAATACCAATAGTGTCCGCCAAATTGCCTACCGAGGGATCGAACGTGACGGTGGGAGCAATCAGTTTGATGCCGTTCTTCCCAAAGCGCACTTCATTAAGCAGGTTAGGGGAAAACGAATGAGTCCAGTTCGCGCTTCCATTGTTCAGCCATGCTTCGCTCAGACTGTTGCCCAATATGGGCTGAGAATTGGTGCCGGGATCGAATTCATCGCTCTTCGAGTAGCGGGCATTAATGTGGTCTTTATTGGAAATAATATAGTCGATTTTGATATCGCCCTGATCGGTGTTGAATTGCTGGTTCGTGGTGTTGACCGCTGCCCCGAAACCATTTGGGAGAGTACTCACCGCCTTTGGGTAGGCTGCGTTCGTAACCAGGGCAGTAAAGGCCGGATCAAGGTTCGCGGCAGGAATAATGTTGCCTCCGAATGCGGGCCGAGCCGCCGGCGCCAGGATCGAACAGGGCACCTTCGACGTTCCACCCGTTCCCGCGGCACAGGGGTCGAACAGTGGTGAACTCAGGGCGCTAAAATCGCCGGCGGTTTCGGCTGCCGTGAGAACGGTAATCTGGCTGGAACTGGCAGGAAGATCGCGCCGCGTTCCCTGGTAATCGCCAAAAAAGAACAGCTTATTCTTGATGATGGGCCCGCCTACAGTGCCGCCAAAGATATTCCAGCGCAGCTTCGGAGTCGGCAGGCCACCGGTTATTCCAGACACGAACTGGCTATTCTCCCATTTATTGGCATTGAAGAAGTCGTTTCGCAAGAACTCAAACACATCCCCATGATAATTGTTGGTGCCCGACTTAATTGCGGCGTTGATGATTCCGCCCGCGTAGTTGCCGAATTCAGCGGATGCGTTCTGCGTAATGAGATTGAACTCTCCGATCGCGTCTGGGGAGGGGGTATAACCGGTCAAATTGTCGGAGGCTTGGTTGTTATCGACGCCGTCCAACAGGAAGTTGTTATCCTCCTCGCGGTTTCCATTGATGTAAGGGCGTCCGCCACCGTTGATAGCACCTTGGGTGGTTTGGGATCCGTAGTTAAACGTCGAGGGATCTGTGGTAACCACACCAGGGGAAAGCAACGTCAGCTGAATATAGTTGCGGCTGGTCAAGGCGAGGTTCGTGATGCTGTTGGAATCCATCACCGTGCCGACCTGGGCGTCCTCAGTCTGCAACACCGGAGCGGCACCCGTGATTTCGACCGTTTCCGAGACTTTGCCGACTCTTAGTTGCACGTCCACTCGTGCAATCTGGTTGAGCAGCAGCGCAAACGGAGGTCGCACGGCCGTATCGAAACCCGGCGCCGTCACTTGCACTCCGTAACTTCCAATCGGCAATCGCAGCAGGCTGTAAGAACCGGTGTCATTCGTGTGCGCCACCCATACAGTTCCGCGCTCCGCATCCGTTGCTTTGACATCGGCGCCCTTGATCGGCGCACCGGTTGGATCGGTTACCGCGCCCACGATCGACGCGGTCACTTCCTGCGCCCAAGCCGGCGTGAGTATAGCTACCAACGCCACCAGTGTCAGCACAACCACAAACCTACTCGCCAGTTTTTTCATCGCACACCTCCCGAGAGCACTCCATCCTTCGGGCATCACAAACCAAGCCCTAATACAATCGCACTACGCTATATAGCACATAAAGGTTCATGGTCAAGAAGAAAATGCACGCAGTTGTAAAATAATTTTACAGGACCAAGGCCGGCTGCTCTATATCACGGTTTGACAAGGGAATCGACGCCAACATAAGCAACAAGGTTTGGATCGGGCAATTCGGAGGAAAATTCTCCAATACTCCACCAATCCTCTGCCCCTTCCAACCACGTTAAACCCTCGCTAGACGCGGCTCGCTAAAATTCCCGCTCTATAGCAATTAGCCCATCCTGAAGGATCACGAATGACAGTTCTCCGGGAATTTTGGCTTTACAGGACGCCCTCAATAAGCTATATAGCACAAGGGGGCTGCTCTGCAAGATTTCATATGCCTGGAAATCACCGTAACGGAACGCCGGTTTACAAGCGCATCCAGAACGCCATTCGCAAGCGCATTGAGGCGGCTGAGCTTAATCCTGGGGACGCGGTTGCGTCCGAGCGGGAACTGGCCAAAACCCACAAAGTGAGTCTGATGACAGCGCGCCATGCTTTGGCCGGCTTGGAGCGAGAAGGAGTGGTGGAACGCCGCCGCGGGGCCGGGACCTTTGTCGCCGCACCCAAAATCCATTTCAATAAGCTCATGAGCTATACGGAGCACATGTCCAGCCGTGGCCTGGCGCCCCGCTCCCGCGTACTTGTTGCCAGAGTGATCCAAGATGAGCAGGAAGTTGCCGCCCGCCTGGGCTTGCCGGCAATCAGTAAGATGGTGAAAGTTGAGCGGCTGCGCTTGACCGCTGAGGAGCCGTTCGCCCTGGAGACATGCTATCTTCCGGCAGCAGAGTTTAGCGGAATCGTGAATGCGTCCCTGGGCCGAGGATCGTTGTTCGCTACCCTGGAACATGACTACGGTGTGGAACTTGCGTACGCCGACGAAGAGGTCGACGCTACCGCCGCCGACCCCAACATTGCGGAGTTGCTTGCCGTGCCGAAGGGATCCCCGGTTTTGCGGATTCGCCAGGTGATCTACTCCACCAAGGGTAAGGCGACCATTTATGTTGTCGGTTTCTACAGGTCTGAGCGGCACACATTGTTCATCCGCAGGTTCCGGTGACCGCGAAGAATCTGCGCCAGTCAACCTCACCCGGAACGTAGCGGCTTCCAAAGAGCGGATACCTTGCAAACCACCACCCTGCCCTGTTTTCCCAACTTCGTTGACGGTGGTCAAAGGCGCGTTGATTCCAGCGGCGAGCGACTTTGTAGCGGACAGTGACTCCATCCCCATGCCCCTGAAAGGAATCCGCTTTTGACGTTCGATCCGACCCACGAACGCCCTAGTTTACCCCGACTTTACCCCAAATTTACCCCAAGATACTCGCAAAAATGCAAAGGCCCCGCCTACGATTCTTCGGGATAGTCATCGTGGCGGAGCCGTGAGCCTAGCGAGCCCGCGCCCCCTTGGCGATTCGAGGGTATCCGGAGCGGTTGCTACGGGAAAGTATTCGGGAGGAGAACGAAATGCCATTTCAGCACAGACCATCTATTCTCACCTTGTCCCTTGTCAAGCAACCCGATAATCAAGTTCTTCCCCGCACTAGCCCTCGTCGTCTCGGCCGCAGCTCTTTTCGGAACCGGGCCTGCGGCTTCTGGGCAGACAGAGACTCCGGATTCGGTCACCATCTACAAGTTCACATCGTTTCAACCTTTCGCAGCCACCACGTTTAGCGTCGCTGCATCAGAATCGCCTCGAATGCGTCGGAGAACGTCCTCGGTGACATCGGCGACCGTCGCACACGGACACGACTGGAAGAACGAGTTCAGCGCCAGCGAGTACGCCAGCCAAGTCTTGCGCGAGCGAAGCTCCCTGATCGACTTCAAGTAGGTGTCGATCAGTTCCTTCAAGCCCTCGGGAGCTTTCGCCTTGCGCTCGACTTTCGCTTTCTGCGGAACCCCCAGGAGGATTTCGGTTTTCTTGGCGCTGGCTTTGGCGGCAGCCTCATAATAGGTGAACGTGCCGTCGAGGGTTTCCCAGCGCGAGCCGATGCGGAGCACCCAGATGGTGTCCACCGGGTAGGTTTGGCTGTGTGGTACTGGCGGGTCTGACGATCACGGGTGTAGAGAGAAACTTTGACCATTCGGTTATCCATCCCGACTTAATACCGGGTGAAGCCGAAATCGGAGGCGTTTGTAGCCGTAGCGAGTAGCCGCCCGAATTAGGTCTTTAAGTCATTGATTCTAAAGCATGGCGGAGAGGGAGGGATTCGAACCCCCGATACCCTTTCGGGTATGCCGGTTTTCAAGACCGGAGCCATCAACCACTCGGCCACCTCTCCGGGAACTATTAGGTTTTACTACAGTGCGCGGTTTTCTACGCACTTACACGTCCTTAGATTACCAAAGAAGCATGCGATCTCGGGGCCGCATCTATGCTGCGCCACGGCATTGCGCGATGCAATGCTGCTCAAAAAGCTTTCCGCTCGCCACTATTTTTGACGCGCGTTTAACTGGTCGAGCTTTTGTTTGAGTTGTTCAAGCTTCTGCCCAGCTTCGCCCAGCTTGCCTTCCGCTGTCAGTCTCTGATAGTCGGCTAGGTCTTTAGCAGCTTCAGCGATAAGAGTGTTCAGATCGACCGTAGGCTTGCCGGCGACAGTCGCTGGCACAGACGCCGCTGCGCTTCGCCCCGGCTCGGCCGGAGCAGCGGCAGCTGCGCTTAACGACGAAGTCTCTCCGCCAAACAAAGATTTCATTGCCGACTCGAAGGTTGGTCCGTACGCAAGCCGGTCTTGCAGCGCCAGCACTACCAGACGCAACTCTGGCATTGGACTTCGTTCGGCCTGCAGGTAGATTGGCTCCGCATACAGCAGCGCGCGGCCGCACGGAATCACCAGTAGCGTTCCGCGCCGCACGTGGGAACCCTGTTGATTCCACAGCGTTAGTTGTCCCGAGAGCTGCGCGTTCTGGTCGATTCGCGCTTCGATCTGCAGGGGGCCATCGACCAGTTTGGTTTTCGGGAAGTCGTAAACCACTGACGTTCCATAGTGTGCGCCATCACTTCGGCCGGCGATCCAGCCGATCAGATTATTTCGGTTGGCCGGCGTGAACGGCAAAATCTCCACGAACTCGACGGCGGTTTCGCCCGGCAGTTTCATCAACACGAAGTTCGGCTCCATCACCTGCGCCCTCTGCTCGCCGGCATCGCTCATGCCCACTTCGGAAGCTACCGTCCACAGATCCTCCCGGTTATAAAACACCTCCGGATCGGTCATGTGATAAAGGCCGTACACGGCCGCCTGCAGCTTGAGCAGCAACTCTGGATAGCGCACGTGCTTGCGCAGCGCCGGCGGCATCGCAGCAGCATCCTTAAAGAGTGAGGGAAACATCTGCCGATACGCCGCGATGATCGGGTCCTGCGGGTCGAACACGTAGAACGTCGTGGTCCCGTCGTAGGCGTCGATCACCACCTTAACGCTGTTCCGCATGTAGTTAATCGCATTGCCGGCGAGAGGATAGTGGCTTGAATAGGGATAGCTGTCAGAAGTGGTAAACGCATCCATCATCCACGACAGCCGCCCGTTGTCCCCGACCACGATGTACGGATCAGATTCGTAAGTGAGAAATGGCGCCAGCGCCGCGACGCGATCTCGCACGTTGCGGCGCATCAGCAGTCGGCTCTGGGCGTTGATGTCGTCGCTGAAGGGCAGCTTTGCGAGATCCCCCTGGTCGAAAGCGATGAGAATGCGCCGCAGAAACCCGCCGAGCAGGATGCCGCCATTGCCTTCATAGGACGTCAGGTTGTTGGTCTGGCCTTGCGGATAGTTGAATTCCTGCTGCCGTGTCTTCACATACACGTCGGTGTTGGTCATCTCGCCGAAATAAATTTCCGGCCGTGTTACTTGAATACCCTGCACCGTACTTTGAATGGGCATGTTACTCAGAATCAGCGTCGGCAGCCCCTCCGTGGTGAAGCCATTCACGGGGTTCATCGTTATTCCATAGCCGTGGGTATAGATCAGCTTCTCGTTAATCCAGTTGCGGCTGCTCTCCGGGAGCTTCTCAATGCTCAACTCCCGTGCGGCGAGCATCACCTCGCGCATGGTGCCATCGATTTCATACCGATCGATGTCGACGTCGGGAAAGTCGTAATACGTGCGGATTTCCTGAATCTGACGCAGCGTGTCCTGCAGCGCGCGCCAGTCCCACAACCGGATGTTTTGCAGCGTCGCCTGATTGTTTGCCGGCTCGGCCGCATCGACGGTGGTTTCTGCTGGGAATTCACGCTGCGAGACGCCGTTCAATCCATAGGCCCGCCGCGTCATGTCAATGTTGTAGGCGATGTAGGGCCGCTCGCGGACCAACTCATTTGGCTTCACGATAAAGTTGCCGACGTACCAGCCGACTATCTGCAAGGTGAGATAACAACCCACGGCAGGAACCACCGAAGCCGCCAGCCAACGCACCCGTGGCGCGGTCACGACGTTGACCACCGCGATGGCTGCGCCCAAAATGAGCGCCACGCAAACCACGAGCAAACCGGTTAACGTAACGTGCGCATCGGTGTAAGTGACGCCGCCGAAAATCGTATGCTCGTCGAACAGTGTCGTGAAGCGGCCGAGATAGACCCGTATCGCGAGAATCAGCAGGAAGCACGAAAACGCAAGGGAAAATCCGCGCCAGGGCAACGGAATGGAGCTGCCCCCCCGGCCGGCGAACACTCGCATGCTGCCGGTAATGAGAACAAAGAAAAGTGCAATCACACAGGCGATCACCGCCAGCGTGAGCATCCAGCCCGTGATGAGCTGCCATGCTGGAAGGCTGAACAGATAAAAGTGCAGGGACCTGCCAAAGATGGGGTCGACAACCTCACCACTCGCGCCCGGCGCATACCAATAGAGCGCGAACGTCGGCCATTCCGCCATCATGCCGATGCCGGTCACCACGGCAATGACGATCGACACGATGAGCACGATGAGTCGCATGATGCGCTCTACCGGCAACTTCACCGGCTGCCTGCCGATGAAAATTATGCCGCCGTTCAGCAGATCGGGCTGGTACGCCCGCTTCAGCGCCAGAAACCATCCGTACAGAATTACAAACGTGACGGCGGAAAATGTCGCAAAGACCGCCCACTGAAGGCTCAGTGTTTTCCGGAAGACGTCTCTGTAGCCGAGTGATCCGAACCAGAGAGCTTCCACATAATACGAGAGCGATGTCCGGCTGCTGAAAATGAGGAAAACAATCAGGGCAAGAATCAGGAAAAACCGGTAGCGGCGGGACGCACCTCCGCGCCCCTCGATGATTTCGGGTATTCCTCTAGTCGGCATTTAGTGGCGTACTTTCGTCGGCGATTCGAACCACCCCGCATTGTATCGTGTCTGCCCCGAAGCAGACCGAAGTTGGCCGATTGTGCCCATTCGAAGTATCCTTGGCGAGTGTCCGATCTCGGTGGATCTTATTTGAACGAGCAGCGGGAGCGCCTGCGTCTTGCGGCCAACTACGCCGGCATGACCGATGGCGAGTTGCAGCGCCTGGCGCGCCATGCCGACTCGCTCACCGAATTAGCCTGCGACGCTCTCGAAGATGAGATGGACCGCAGGCAGCTGGAAATTCCAGAGAATGATTCTTCCGGCGATGAGCGCCAGGAAATGGAAGTGCGTGAACTCGTAACCATCCGCCAATTTCGCGATCTGCCCGAGGCGCTGCTGGCTAAGGGCAGCCTGGAATCGGCGGGTATCGAATGTTTTCTGGCGGACGAAAACCTGGTTCGGCTGGACTGGTTCATTTCAAACTTCATCGGCGGCATCAAGCTCAACGTGCGCGCCGCGGACGCAGAGAATGCGCAAAGGCTCCTCGACGAGCCGATTCTCGAAGGCCTCTACGTGCAGGGCGTCGGCCTCTACGAACAGCCGCGCTGTCCCAAATGCCAGTCGCTCGATGTGAACTTCCAGGAGTTGGACCGTCCCATCGCCTATATGAGCGCATTCCTCCGCGTGCCCATGCCTGTGCAGCGCCCGGCCTGGCATTGCCATTCGTGCGATGCCGAGTGGGAGGACGATGGGGCGGAGGGTGGCATGAAATGAAGCACCTTCGTGTAAGGTGCTCCTCGGAACGCGGCAGCATGTGCCTGAGGTAGCGAATGTAGTCACCTGTTTACTACGGCATCGTTTCAAAGCCACTCTGGTATATCTTATTTTCAATGAGCAAGCATCGAATGCCGCGATGGATAAATGTGCTGTGGCTGTTGTCTGTTTTTGGCCTAACGTTCTCGTTCATCGTCGTGGTGGTTCGACCAGGTTGTGGTTTCGTGAAAATGCTCGAATTCCTGATGGCCAACTTTGGCTCCATCTTCGGCTTGGCGGTTGTGGCGGGGTTTGCTCTATACGGATTGAGCATACTGTTGGAAGGGCCTAAGGCCCATAAATCCCATTGCGGTGATGACGACGACTCGGGAGACATGGCAAATCTAGTTCCTCGATGTTGGCGTAACATCGCCTGATAGCGTCACCATCGAAGTGATCGAGCCGGAACCTTATAGCCTGATTTTGAATGCCGTTCCGGCGCCTTCAGTTCCGCTGGTACCTGCTACCCTGTAAGCTTGTGTCACCCTCCGAAGAATACGTCGAGCGTCTGAAGGCTCGCGAGTCGCGCGTCGCCCACCACGAGAAAATTCATATCCGCCTTGGCAACGTTCGCCTTATTTTGGCATTACTCGCCGCGCTCATGGCGTGGGTGGCCTTCAGGCGGCACGAGCTCTCGCCCTATTGGCTGGCAATCCCCGCAGCAATATTCATCGGGATCGCCGTCTATCACTCGCGAATTCTTCGATCTCACGATCTGGCCCAGCGCGCAGCCGCGTTTTATAAGAACGGACTTGCCCGCATCGAAGATCGCTGGGAAGCTCTCGGGGAAACCGGCGAACGCTTCGATGACCCTCATCACGTGTACGCCTCCGATCTCGATTTGTTCGGCAAGGGCAGCCTGTTCCAACTTCTCTCGACCGCGCGCACGCGCATGGGGGAAAACACACTCGCAAAATGGCTGCTGTCGCCATCGTCCGTTGCCCAGATTCGCGAGCGGCACGCGGCAGTGCTCGAACTGCGCGATCAACTCGATCTGCGCGAGGACTTGGCGGTACTGGGTGACGATGCGGCCGTAGGTGTGCATCCCGACGCGCTGTTGAAGTGGGCGGAAGCGCCGAACCGGATGAAGCCGCCGTGGATCAAATGGCTAGCGCCCGTACTCGCTGCGCTGGCGGTTTTGGGCGCTGCAGCGTGGGGCTACTGGGAAACAGCCACGCCGCTAGTGCTGGTGGTGGTGATCGAAGCTGTCCTTACCTATATGTTGCGGAAGCCGCTAGAGGAGTCGCTACACGGAACGGAGCAAGCGTTTCGCGACCTGGATCTGCTCTCGGGGGTGCTGGCACGGTTGGAGGCGCACACGTTTCAGGCGCCGCGACTGCAAGTGCTGCGGCGGGATCTTTCGTCGAGCGACGTCCCCAGTTCGCAAGCCATCTCGCGGCTCAGAACTATAGTTGACCTGATCAACTCCCGCCATAACATCTTTGTGCGAATCATCGACGCTCCGCTCATGTATTCCGTGCAGGTAGCATTCTCGGCGGAGCGCTGGCGCCGTCTTCACGGCTTCGCAGTGCGCTCGTGGTTGACTGCAGTCGCAGAAATGGAGGCGCTCCTTTGTTTATCGGCCTACAGCTATGAGCATCCCTCCGATCCCTTCCCTGAATTCGCAGAAGGCGTAGCGTGTTTCGACAGCAAAGCGCTTGGCCATCCCCTGATCCCGGCGGCAACCTGCGTTCGCAACAACGTAAGCATTTGTGGAGAGACGCGGGTCCTGCTCGTGAGCGGCTCAAATATGTCAGGTAAAAGCACCCAGCTGCGAGCCGTAGGGATGAATGTTGTGCTGGCAATGGCGGGGGCACCCGTCCGAGCTCGCGGCCTGCGGCTAACTCCACTGCAAATCGGCGCCAGCATTCGCATCAACGATTCACTGCGCGAAGGCAGCTCGCGTTTTTATGCGGAGATCACACGGTTGCGGAAGATTTTCGATCTCGCAGGCGGCGATCTAACAAGCGGCGACCGAGCAAACGTCGATCCGCCATTGATGTTTCTGCTGGATGAGCTCCTGCAAGGCACAAACTCGAACGACCGCCGCGTTGGCGCCGAAGGAATCGTGCGCGCACTCTTGAATCGCGGCGCTATCGGCCTCGTGAGCACACATGACCTCGCACTGACCGGCATCGGCGGCTCTCTGGAGGGCCATCTGCGCAATGTCCATTTTCAGGATGACCTCGAAAAAGGAAAAATGACATTCGACTACAAGCTGCTAGATGGCGTGGTCACGAAGAGCAACGGCCTGGAACTGATGCGTTCGATAGGGCTTGAAGTGTAAGCATGCTGCATCCGGAGGCCGAGAGCCCCTTCATTCCTGCGAGGTGGGAGGACGATGGTGAGGATGGTGGCAGCGACGAGTCACCGCGAGCCGTTTAGCAGGGCCTCAGATCGCAGCGCATACACGGTTGGATCCGCCATCCGGAAGTCCTTGGCGAAATCCAAAGAAACCCGGTCGAGTTCCTGATCGTCTTCCACCAGCGTAATCACCACGGTCTTCGGCTTGCGGTCGCACTTCTCCCGAAGACTACCCATTAGCACTGGCCTGCGACTCTGCGTCAGAAATTCAATCGGAATGCTAAAGGTTTCGTGTTCGAGCGTGGACTCGCCGGAATCTCCCACCTGTTCCTTCGCATAAACAAGCTCCACACGAACTTTGGCTTTAGGTGGTGCACGCTCCACTCGACCTTTCACGATGACAGTGTCGACCGAGCATTCTCCGCGGGCGAGGGTGCAGAGGATAGTGCAGAGGATAGGACAAATGCACATCACCCGGGATGAAATTCGAGCCCCGCTGAAAAACATAGACGCTCCCGGCCCGACTGGGAAATGATGCCACATAGTTCTTCGCGTGGTGGGCATTTTACGAATCCATGCCGAGCTTCGCGAAACCTTTTCGGATCACGTCCAGGGTATCTTCCGCGAGCTTCAGCGCCGGCAGCTCTTCCCGTGTAAACCACCGTACCTCCGCCGCATCGCTGGCCGCGTCGAGATCTCCCGCAACCCGGCGGCAGAGAAAATCAATCAAAACGTAGTGATACTGCACCCGCTGCTCGGAATTTCGCAGTACGCGGTCGTAGACTCCAAGAAGTTCGCCGGGTTCGACCGTGAGCCCGGTTTCTTCTCGAGCTTCGCGCATCGCGGCCTCGCGCACCAGTTCGCCAACCTCGAGCACTCCTCCCGGGATAGACCATTCCGCCTGCAACGGCGGGTGCGCACGCTTTACGAGAACGACGCGAGCGCCTTCAATGATGATGGCGCCTACTCCGATGAGCGGAACCTCCGGGAATTCGCGCTGCATGTTTTTCAGTCGATGCCGCAAGGATTCTACAGCACGCACAACCGCGAAAGCCCGACGCTCCAAAATCGTGGAAGAGCGGCGCTTTCGGCGCCGCGTAAGGTATCGACAATCGGTCGGGCTTAAGCCCCGGTGTCTACTGCTCTCTGTGGTTAAATGGTGTTTCTATGGCTCTGGAAGAATACAAGCGAAAACGGCGGTTTGAAGAAACTCCCGAACCTCCACCCAAACTCGAGAGCAAGACCGGACACCGTTTCGTCGTCCAAAAACATGACGCCACACGCCTGCACTACGACTTTCGCCTGGAGATGGAGGGCGTGCTGAAATCGTGGGCCGTGCCCAAGGGACCCTCGCTCGATCCTGCGGACAAGCGCCTGGCCATGCAGGTGGAGGATCATCCGGTTTCATATTTCGATTTCGAGGGCATCATTCCCGAGAACAACTACGGTGCGGGCACGGTCATGGTGTGGGACGTTGGCACGTGGCAGCCGCTCTCTCCCGTTCCAGTGGGGGGAAAATACGTTGCGGGAACGGAGGCCGAGGCCGCGGCAATGCTGGCCAAGGGCGATTTGAAATTTCGCCTCGACGGGAAAAAGTTGAAAGGCGACTTCGCGATCGTGAAGATGAAAGGCCGCCGTCCCGGAAGCAAGGGAAACGAATGGCTGCTGATCAAGAAACACGACGACCACGAAGTCGAGGGTTACGACATCGACGAATATGACGAGTCGGTGCTGAGCAAGCGCAGCCTGGCCGAGATCGCGGGAGACTCCGGGTCCAGAGAATGGAGAAGCCGTCCCGCAACCGGCAGAGGCAAGTTGAAAGCGGCCTGGCTGGCTGACGCGGTAGCGAAACTGGATAAAAGGAATTCCGCTAACAAGCCGTCGCCTAAAAAAAAACAGAAGAAGTCATCACCGAGGACACAAAGGAACACAGGGTAAACCAAAAACAGCCCCAGACTGAAACCACGAAGGGTTCGGTTCCGGGCCACACCGAATCGCATCCTAAGACATACCGTGTGTCCTCTGTGCCCCCTGTGGTAAAAGCGTTTCCTTCCGCACCCTCCGGCGCCGCAAAACCTCCGATGCCCACCGCGATCCACCCCATGCTGGCCACTTCCATCGACGAACCATTTGATGGCCCAGACTGGCTCTTCGAAATCAAGTGGGACGGCTACCGCGCGATTGCTTTCATCGAGGACGGCAGAGTGCGACTCGTTTCGCGCAATCAGAATGATCTCACCCCGCGTTATCCTGAGCTGAAAGACCTGCCAAAGTTCATCCAGGCGAAGACCGCAATTCTCGACGGCGAGGTCGTTGCCCTCGACGAACAGGGCCGGGCATCGTTTAGCCTGATGCAACAGCGAACCGGATTTCGTCCCGGAGGTCGGCGTGGCGCCGCGAATGCCGACGTGCCAGTTTTGTACTACGCATTCGATCTGCTCTATCTCGACGGCTATGACCTGCGAAAGCTTCCGCTCGAAGAGCGAAAGAAGAAATTAACTTCGGTAATCGTTACGGGAGATTCAGTCCGCTACTCAGATCACTACGAGCAGCAGGGCAAAGCCTTGTTTGAGATCGCGCGAGAAAAAGGTTTGGAAGGCATTCTCGCCAAGAAGCGCGATAGCGCTTATCAGGAGCGCCGCAGCAGCGAGTGGCTGAAGATCAAAATCCGTCATCGCGTGGAATGCGTGATCGGCGGATATACCGAGCCCGAAGGCAGCCGCGCCTACTTCGGATCAATTGTACTGGGCCTCTATGACAAGCAAGGCCGCCTAGTCCATGTAGGTCAGGCGGGAAGTGGGTTCACTCAAAAATCACTCGCTGAAATCTGGAAGCTGCTAAAGAAACGCGACATAAAGCAAAAGCCGTTTTACGGAGAAGTGGAGGCGTTGCGAAAAGTAAGCTGGATAAAGCCGGAACTCGTAGCTGAAATCGAGTACGCGGATTGGACCGACGGAGCGAGCGGTGGCAGCGGCCCCAAACTGCGCGCGCCAGTATTCCTCGGCCTCCGCGACGACAAAGATCCAAAAGACTGCCTGTTAGAGGAACAACTGAGAACTGAGAACTGAGAACTGAGAACTGAGAACTGAGAACTGAGAACTGAGAACTGAGAACTGAGAACTGGAGACCTCACGCTGCAGAACGGTTTCCCGCCGCTGGCTGAGCTAGAGGGGTAGGGCAAGAGTGTGAAACCAGGCCCGTTCTATGATTGGGTGAGGTTGCTGTTGAGCTCCATAGAGTCTGTACCCTGCGTCATGCAGCAGATTCGCGACTTCTGCTGAGTTTGCGGCAGAAACTTCGCACCAGATCACGGGCCTAATGTCTTGTAATAACCGGCGCGCACCTCGAAGAATATGGAGTTCATGGGTTTCAGCATCAATCTTAAGTACGGAAGGCGGATTGTATTCTTCCAAGAGGCAATCAAGCGTTAGTACGACCGTGGACTGCAGATGCCTGATGCCCCTCGCTTCGACAGATCCGCCAGCATCCGCCAAGTAGTTGGATGCTCTCGCCCTTTGTGCAATTGCGAGCTTCGAGATTCCACTCTTATCTGAAATGGCCGCAGACAACACGACGATTTGGGCGCAGTCGTACTTTTCCGTTACGAGCAATCGAGATGTGCGAATTATCAAACTGGCAAGCCAGACATCGGGCTCAATCGACAGCACCTCGCCTGCGCCTCCGGCGAGAGCGGCGGCGCAGGCGCTAAACAGGCCGACATTGGCACCCACGTCCCAAACAACGGAGCCGGGTTTAACGATCTCCTCAGCCATGTCAAAGAGCAGCGGGTCGACCTTGGACATCGCGCCCCAATAGCGCAAACCCGCTTCAGGCGTAACATAAATCGGCAGGTGCCGAAATCTCTCCGGCATCCGGCGACGAAGGACCACACTCCGACTCAGGCGTTCTGCCAGCGTTCGAATGCTCATGACTTCACGAGTATCGAAAATTTATCTGTGCAAACTCAAATTCACAAATGAAAAGACGAGAATCAATATTCCGTCAGAATTTGGGGGCTGGCGGTGCGACTTTGGTTACGAGGCCTTGCTTTGCGACAGCGCTGAGAACTGAGAACCGCCTACTTGATGTCCTTCATCGCCAGCATGGTCCCGTAGTCGTGCCCATTGGGATCGACGGCCCGGGCAACGACCGCTGCAAACCCGTCTCGCAACTCTGGATACTTTGTGAGCAGCGCCTTCATCACGGCCACATTGCTTTGGTAAGTTTGATTGGTGTTGGAAATATCCGTCACCTGGTACCTGGCAATCAGATCCAGATCGGTGCCCACAACTTCTGGAAAAAGTGCGGTAAGTTTGTAGCTCGCGGTCCCGGCGGCAATGTCGGCGGTCTTGCCATCGGCCGGAAAGTCGGCTGGCTGCAGCTTCTGCGATTCGTCATAAAGCTTGTCAGTGGCCGCCGTACTCATGAACGGCAGGGGTGAAATCAGCGATCGCGCCACCAGATAATAGAGCCACGCGTTGTGCATTTGACCTTTGCTCTGGAAGTCGTGAGCATGCGAGATAAACCAGTTGTTGTCGTGGCCGTTGAGTTGTCCGGATTTGATATAGAGGCCTCCAAGTTTCCAATCCGAACCTTGCTGCTGCAGAATCAGCGAAACCACGTAAGCACCCTTGCCGGACGGTGCGTCCAAAATGACGACCCCGTACTTTCCCGGCGCAAGCCCATTCAGAGAGAAGGCCGCGCTGTCGGCCGTCTGTCCATTCTTTCCGAACACGCCGCAGAAAAATTCCGCGCGCGCAATCGTGGCCGTTCCCTCCGCCTCCAGCAAGAACGATGGGCGAGCGGTAGGCTTGGTGCCTGCCAGGGCGGCTTGGTTCTCTTTAACCGTGCCCTCCACGCCGGCAAAATCACTGGCCAGGCTGGGAATCGCGATCAGTCGAAGCGCGGATGTATCCCCTTTGGCAATCAACTCGAAATAGCGCAGAGCAGTAGTAGTGAGCGCGGTTCGCGTGGCAGCGTCCATGTCACTGGAAGTCAGGCAACTCTCGGCCAGGACAATCGCTGCCGAAAATACCAGCAGGCCAAGCGCTGCGAAACCGCGCAGCACCTTTCCGCGCAGTATCGATGCGCGTGCCTCACCACTGACGAAGCGGCCTTTCAGACAATCGTGAGCGGGCACTTCTCTCGGTCTCCAAGCAAATTGTACGCCCCGCACATATACCACCAGGTGCAAGACGTTGCACATCGGAATCTGTACCAAATCGAAGTTCCACCTGCAAGAGAGTAAAGTCAATACGTTCTATAGGGTAGAGAAGACCAGTAGCCGGTCGTGGCTCCGCCGGCCGGCGGGCGTGGTGCTAGAATTGCTGTTAAGTACAGTGATTATTTCGCGGCGCGGCAAAGCGACGCAGTAGAGACCGGCGGTAGAGATCGGCAGTAGAGATCGCACGAAATATTCCAACCAAGAAATCGAAGGCAGGGGTTGTGGTGATGAGCACAGCGTTGAAACGTACAGGATTGCTGGTGGCAGGTGTGCTGTGCCTCTCGATTGCGTCAAAGGCTGATGACGCACAGACCGCCCCGACCACCCAGACCACCCATCGCCTACACAAGCTGAAGAAAACTCCCCCACCACCGCCGCTGCCCTCAGGTCCCCAGGGACCTGTGCCCCAGGTTCCGCTCGATGCCATGCCAGCCGTAGCGCCGCAAGTCAGCTATGCCGATGGAATGTTGAGCATCGTCGCTCCCAATTCCACGCTGGGTGACATTCTGCGCGGAGTGCGCAAGTACACGGCGGCCGATATCGAGGTTCCAGCCACCGCCAATGAACGCGTAGTCACACATCTCGGTCCAGCGCCGGCGCGACAGGTAATGGCAGAACTGCTGAATGGATCGCACTTCAACTACATATTGCTGGGTTCACCGGACAACGCCAACAAGCTGGTGCGCGTCGTGCTCGTGGCCAAGACCGGACCGGACAACCCCGATACCACTCCCGCTCAGGGCGCAAACAACGCACCTCCGGCGCCCGCAGTAGCCGCAGGGGATGCGGCCGATGCGGATACGCCAGCAGATGAACCCGCCGAGGACACTGCTGCGGATCAACCCGCGCCCGAGGCAGACCAAAGCACGCCAGCCACGCCGGACCAGCCGGGTGTGAAGACTCCGCAGCAAATGTTGCAGGAGATGCAGCAGCGGCAACTCCAGATGCAACAACAGCAGCAGCAAAACGGACAGACACCGGTTTATCCCCCGCCAGGCGGCGTGCCACCAGCCCCGCAACGGCAACAGGACCAATAAGCTGCTCCTTTAAGCGCGCGCCGGTTGGCTGTACCGGTTAGTTGGGTCGGTGGAGAGAAATCAGAGGGATTTCAGAAGCCGCCGGGTCAAGGCCGATTGCCGGCGGCACGTTCGGCGCGCGAAGCAGGCAGTTGTCTGTGAGTTTGAACAGCAACCTCACCCTCGGAGCCGTTCATGGCTTTCTGCAGCAAATTCCAATCCCGCGTAACATCGCTTTCTGAGACCTTGGGAGGCGATCCGCGCCGCAGTTCTGCCCGCAATCGCGCCTCCAGCAGCTGCTGAGTAAATTGTTCCGCGACTTGTTCTGTCGCGTCTCCGCTGAGTGGTTCCGTGCTGTTTTCGGCAAAAATGTTGCTGCCGGCCACGCCCACACTCACCACTTCATCCCCCCGGTGGATTCGCAGAACCGGCCGTCCCGCAGCGTCAATATCCGGAGCGGCGTTTCGCAACAGACGTTTCCATTTGTCGGCCCGCACCACGTTGCTTTCCGCGGAAGCCGCGGCCACAAGATGGTTTAGTTCGAGCTGGTAGGCGCGCCGATCCTCGGACCCAAGCGGCGGCTCAAGATGTCCGTCGGCGCTGAAAACCTGTGCCTGCTTCGCTGGATCAAAGCGCCCTGCTCCCGTGCCCACATACACGGCAACCACACAACCCGCAAATATCGGACTCACCACCGCACTTGGGACAATATATTTTTTCGATTTCAAGAACGATTCCACCACTCCGTGAACTGGCGTACTGCGCGCCTCGATCCCGGGCACCTGCGGAATCACATACTTCGAAAATTCCAGTTGCGGATGGCGCCCGCTGAATTTGATCAGCGTCTTCGCCATCTGCTTCGGTGTGGTAATGCCGACGTCGGCGATCACGCTCCGATGCAGGGCTCTGGGATAGTAGAAGTTGATTACGTCCTTGGCGAAATCGGCGCAATTGTGCGAAACCGTCCGGAAGTGAGAGCGGTTCGGCGACGAGTTGTACTTTTCAATAAAAGCCCGGTCCTGCGCCGAAGTGGTTTCAATCTCATACCCGTACTCGGTGCGGTCGTAAGCGCTGCCCACCAGCTCATACCAGTTCCCGCCCGGAGGTCCTCCAATAGCCGCACCGGCGCCACACCTTCCAGATGCTTGCGGCGGTATTGGTCACGCAGAAAGTTCACCATCTTCGGGTCGGCATACAACGGAATTCCATCCGGCTGCTCGACCGCATAGAGATAAGGAATCAGCGGGATCGCTACCCAATCGTAGCCGCCCACTCCGTCATAGCGGCTGATCACAGCGCCGAGTTCTCCCGGCGCGCAGGGCCGCAGCACCAGCGGCGTCTCGGAGCAGACTCCCGACAAGTAAACCGCTGCGTGCCCGGTGGCAGTAAAGAATCCCAGCTTACCGTAAGGCTCTTCCAGCAGCAGAGTCGCCGACGCCCTTGCCAGCCCGGCACACCCCACCAGTAGCACCCAAAACGTGCACAGTGCGTACCGGATTTTCAACCCAGAACCCATACCAATCCCTGCTACAACGTCGTTAGTAAGAACCCCTCATCCTTAGTTAGTTGCCGCCCATACGGAAGACGAGTTACGGAAGTTGGACAACCTTTAACGCCCTGTTGTGCAACAGTTTAGGCATGCTTCCGATGGGCCGGAATTGCCTTGTTTCAGAGTATGCACGTGGATACTTGCAAGCCCCGATTGGCGAACGGCGCAGGGCGTGCGATCCCGATGTTTGTCGCCACGCTGCCGAATCACGCCTGATCGAGGAGTAAAATGCGGACGGGAGGCCTCCGATGCGAACATTCTTCCGTATTTGTATTGTACTGCTTTTGGGCAGCTTTCTCCTGGCGCAAGACGCCTCTTCCAGCGAGCATAAATCAAAAAAAGACCAGATAACTGTACAGGGCTGCGTGGGCCGCTTGAGCGGAGACTACATATTGACCAAGCAGGACCCCGGCTTGACTTACGAACTCCAGGCCACAGGCAAGACAAAGCTTCGCCACTACCTGGGACAACGCGTGGAAGTAATCGGAACCGAGTCCCCGACGCTGAGCACAAGCTCAGACTCCTTAACCAAAACAGGATCCGCAGCTCCGGTCACACTCACGATCATCTCAATCAAGACGATCGACAAGGAATGTACCAGCCGCTAAGAGTGCTCAATCCCTATTCCCCCAAACGTGTCATCCTGAGCGGAGCGGGGTAAGCGAAGCGCGCCCCGCGGAGTCGAAGACCCCTGCACCCCTCGCCCCAAAACGACCGTCGCGAGGCATTCTCTAGATCGGATCATGCACGCCGAAACCGCGGCCGGAAGGCGCACGCCGCAACTTACCGTTTCCAGAGATTTTAGCCAATCGCCCCGTATTATTTTTAATCTTCATTAACCAATTTCCGGGCAGCCCAATCAGCGCTCTCGGCGACCACATCATCCTTGTCGCTCCTCAGCTTTTCGAGCAGCGGAAGAAACTTCCGCTCCCCGCTGTTGCCCATAGCGATCACCGCATTCCGGCGCAACCCGGAGCGCTTCGCGCGGCGCACCGGCGATCCACGAAACGTGCTGTGGAATTCTTCCTCACTCATCTCCGTCAGCCACTCAAGAGGCGGATTCACCAACCCCGCGCGCGGCTGAAATTCGGCGGCGTTCGTCGCCGGAGCCTTCCGGTTCCACGGACAGACATCCTGGCAAATGTCGCAGCCAAAGATGTGCCGCCCCATCCCGGAACGGAGTTCGTCATCATCAGGAAGCACACCACGCTTTTCAATCGTGAGGTACGCGATGCACCTGTTGGAATCGAGTTGGTACGGCGCGGTCAGCGCGTCGGTCGGGCAGGCATCAATGCAGCGTGTGCAACGGCCGCAGCGATCGGGCGCAGGCAGACCTGTTTCCGCAGATCCGGCCTCAAGTTCGAGCGAGGTAAGGATCACGCCCAGAAAAAGCCAGGATCCCATTTTCTGATTGATGATGCAGGTGTTCTTCCCTATCCAGCCGACGCCCGCATACTTCGCCGCCACGCGCTCCACGACCGGCCCAGTATCGACATAACAGCGCGTGACGAGATCGTCCATCGCAGCTGCGTTTCTCAGCGCCGCTTCAACCAGCCGCAGCCGAGGCATCACGGAATCGTGATAGTCCTGCCGACCCCAGGCATAGCGTGAGATCCATCCCTTGCCCTGCGCTTCTGAATCCGCCACTTGCGTGGAATACGGTTGCGCCGCGTTGTAGTTAATGGCGCACACCACAACACTTCGCGCCCATGGCGCTGCATGTGCCAGAGATGCGCGCTTCAGGCGATCCTGATCGTCGCGTGCCTCCAGATATTTCATCTCGCCCGCACGTCCCTCTGCAATCCAGCGAGGAAAATATTCCAGCTCCGGCGCATCCTCCACCGGGGCGATGCCGGCGAGATCGAAGCCTGCGTCGGTAGCGGCTTTGATAACAGCTACCGAAATTTGGGAGGGTTGAAACATGGCAAATGGAAAACTGCGTCGATCTCGCCCGATCGATTTCCAACGACGGAGTTGCCGCCTCCCAAAATGGAAACCGGCTTCACTTTTAAATTGCCCAAACACTCTCGCCAGCTTGACCAGCGTATAAGCTTTTTCTCACAGAGTCACGCAACTCAGGCTGCGCATTCTCCGAATCTGTCCCAGGAGAAAACATTATGCCGCAACTCCCGCCCACCCAAACTCCAACCATTCAAATCTCGATGATCAACGAGAGCACCGGTGCCGGCCGACACGGATGTCGTGCCAGTCGTGGCGGCTCCCCAGAAACAAGTGACCGCCGACTTCCGCCAGTCTGTGGAACCGACGCCGAACTAAAGATCGTCCCCAAGGGACTCTTGCTGCTGTTTAAAGCACGTAAGTTGCTGACTAAGCAATGTGTTACACCAGCGAACCCGCAAGTACAAATAAGTACAAAGGGGCTCGTGCGCTGCGCTCTTGCGGGCGTCATTAAGGTTTGCCACAGACTATCCTTTGGGCGGGGTCAGAGCGAACTTTTCTAGCCCTTGGCCCTTTAGCCAAGTATTGATTTTCGAGCGCAGCGCCATCAGTTCAAATTCCTGATACACGGCATTTTTCTCCACGCCCTCCAGCACTCTCGCACGAGAAAGAGCACTGGCCAATTCCCTCGTGCGCTGAACGTCGTTCGTTTTCCACGGCACTCAAAGTGCTCCCTCCAGCACAGGTTTCGGGCGAGTAATGATCCGCACCTGATCCAAAGTGAGGGCAAACATTTTCTCTGCCCGCTGTTCGCAGTCGGTCACAGCAGCTTCAGCTACCGGGCGAGCCACGGGAAATAATGCTTGGATGGCGTCATCTGGTTTCAGCGTGTACTTCCTGAAATGAAAGCCCACTATTTCACGTAATCCGGGTGCGTACCAATTCTTGCTTGCATGAATGGCAACCGCTCCCCGATGGAGAACATTATGGGAGCGGAATTCTTAATGCTTGAACCCCAAAGCGATGAGACTCGCCCACGGCTGACGAATCGTAATGACATCGCAGACGGGGCAGGGGAATCCCTCCATGAAATTATCGGAAATCATCACCGCTCTCGTAGCTGTTTACGGTGCGGTGCTGTCAACGATTGCTATCGTGAAGCAGCTTCAAGGCGATAGGGCAAAGGTAGTATGGGTGCAGAATTTAGAATACGGAACACTGGGCGATGACTGTGCTTCATTTCTCAAGGCAAGCGAGAATAGGTTCCTCTTTGCGCAGAATGATTCTTTTCTGTTCGAGAAACTCATTCTCAGTTAGAATCCTGTTCGCCTTCAGTGTCGCCAGCTTCGAAAGAGCTTGGAGTGTGGAGAGTTGGCTGCCCTCATTTTCAAATTCATCGCACGCTCGGGCAAAGACGTCCACTAGAGCGCCACGAACCTTTTTCTTGCGAGACGAGAACCAGAGAAAGGGCAGCAGCACGCCGATAAGTGTTGAGAATAGTAACATGACAGCGATGATGACGAGGGGAATGCTGCCTCTATGCTTGACCTGTGCTTCACATACGACGCCATCCGACTTTTCGTGAACGTATATAAGCGTCGTATCGGTTGTGCCAAGGGTTTCACCGCCGAGGACATCCTTAACGGTGATGCCTTCCGGTGAACGATTGACGTTCTTTGCCGTCTTTCGGAGGCTCTGCTCAAGAAAGTCTACTACCTCGCCTTGCGGTTTGCTGGTGTGGATGCGCTGCTGACCTCGAATGCCCTTACCTCGATTCCACTATCGAATCCCATGTAACCGCCTTCCAAGAATTTCAAAACATCCGCTCGTTAAAGGGTAGACCTGCACTCAGGTGAAAGGGTGATTCCGATCACACAGTCCATTACTGAAGTCACCCGCCATTCTCGCAAAGGAGCTTGAGGCTGAGCAGCCTCACCAAGGGTTCCCGGTGCGACAGAGGCGGGAATGGCGAAGGAACAAGAAAAAGAAGAGCCGAGTGTGGGGCCTCCCCAAGTACAAAATAAGCACAAAATGATCATCAGGCCTAACAGTACATGGAGTCAGCCCGTGAGAAAATCTATGGCGGATCAGGCTCCGCGCGGGGAATCGCCATCGAAATTACCACCTTGCTCGTCTCACTCATCGTGTTCATCGCTACGCTGATTCGATCGGCGTTCGGCTTTGGCGAGGCTCTGGTTGCGGTTCCACTCCTTGCCTTCTGCATTCCGCTTGACGTCGCCGCTCCACTTGCCGTGCTGGTGTCGATCACCATCGCCGGCATCGTGGTCGTGCAGGACTGGAAAAAGATTCATCTGCTCAGCGCTGGCTGGCTGCTGCTCGCCACTCTTTTCGGTATTCCGCTCGGCCTTCTGCTTCTGATGAGCAGTCACCATAGGATCGTCAAGGCCACGTTGGGAGTGATCATCATTGCATTTTCCATTTACTCGCTGATTGGCCGTGCACCTCTGGAACTCAAACACGACAGTCGGGGATGGCTTCTAGCCTGCGGATTCTGCGCCGGCGTGCTGGGAGGGGCATACGGAATGAACGGCCCACCGCTGGCCGTGTACGGAGCCATGCGGAAGTGGTCAGCCCAACATTTTCGTGCAACCCTGCAAGGATATTTCTTTCCCGCCAGCATCATCGGCATGATCGGGTATGGGCTGGCTGGACTCTGGACTCCCGCCGTCACGCACTATTATCTGGTTTCACTACCGATTACATTGCTGGGGGTGTTTCTCGGGAGAGTGATCAATCATCGCATGCACGGGGACGGGTTTCTGAAATCGTTTACGTGGGCTTGGTGGGAACTGGCATGCTCTTGTTGGTTCAGGCAATCACGGGCCGCCTCTGAGGCTCTTCTCGTCAATATCCAAATCGCCGCGGGTGAACGACACTGATTTGCATCGGTTGGGGCCGCGCCCGGAATTCAGTCGATCACTGCATCAGCCGCTTGAGCGCGATCCGAGCATCGCCGACCTGGGCCAAACGAGTTTGCGAACTTGAAAAGTGAGAGAGAAATTCCTGAAATTCGTTAATCGCCTGGTCGCGCTTCCCGGTACGTTCGTAGAGTTGTCCTAGATAGTAGTGGGATAGGATTCCAGGCAAAGGAAATCGCTCGACTAAGGATCTCGGGTTCGCCAGGCTGCGCTCGACTCGCAATATGGCGCGAAGCTCTTCTTCGGCCTGCGAGTAATCATTGATCAGGAGATGGCTGCGGGCTTTGAGGAAAAGCAGGTAGGGCTCCTGGAAGTCGGGAATGGCGGCGGCACGACTCAAGGCCGCTTGCCCATCGCCACGCTGCACTGCGGCGCTCACATCAGCATAGGCTTGATCAATTTCAATTGCCCGCGGCGCGATCCAGGGATGGCTGGCGGCGTAACGCTGCAGAGTTTGCTGCGCGGCGGATGTGTTTCCCGCCAGGGTTTGAAGAAATGCCAGGGTTTGCAACTGCTCGTCATCGAGCTTCTGTTGTTGAACAAACGAGATCGCGGACGGCCCCTCCCCCATGATGACGGACATGACGGCGAAGGGCCGCAGGAACTCCTCCGCAGCCTCGCTCTGTTTTGCACGCCCCAGTTGCACCACTGCCTCCCGGTAGCTGGCGAGCGCGCCTTCGAGGTCGCCTCGGCTCTGCTTGAGCTGCGCCTCAAAGCCTGGAAGCCAGGGACGTGAAAAGGAAGACTCGTGTTGAGCAAGTTGCTGGAAAGCGGCATTGGCCATATCGGGCTTCTTCTGATCGGTGTAAACGATGGCCAGCTTCAGATACTCTCCATAATTGGTGAAGTCCGGTTTCAGTGCGAGGACTTTGCGGTAGGCGACAACCGCTTCATCATCGCGGCTGGCCATGAAGATTATGTCGCCGCGAGTGTCGAACGGATTGGGATCGCCAGGCCGAATTGCCATATAAGCGTCATTGGCGGCGAGAGCGCCATTGATATCGCCAGACAGGGCGAGTTCGTAGGATTGAAAATTGAGCAGATCTTCGCTCTTCGGATCGAGCGCTAATCCCTGCTGCAATAGCTCACGTGCTTGTTGTGGCTTGCCCGCAAACGTCAGGATGACACTCAAGATGCCGCGATCCATCGTCTCGCGCGGAAATTCCGATACCAACTGCTGCCGGACGGCAATGGCAGCCTCAATATTGCGGGCGCGGCTGGCTTTGAGCGCCTGCAACGATAATTGCTCGTAACGTGGCAGGCGAGACTGCAATTGATCGACCTTGACCGCGAGCTCGCTGCTACGACGCAGATCGCCTTGATGCGCGTACTGGTCGGCCAGACGGAGATAGGCCAGGGCAAACTGCGGATCCAGGCGAACTGCCTCTTCCAATTCGCGGACAGCATCGCTGATGAGAAATCGGCGGCCGTAGTCGACGCCCAACTGGTAGTGGCGATAGGCCTCCACGTTGGAAGTGGAAGCCTGCTCAATCTCCGGCGCCTTTTGCGGCAGGTCGGAGGCCGGAAGAAAGCTGCCGGAGATGCTTGCGGTGAGCCGGTCCACCATCCCGAAAATGCTCTGCACATCCTGTCCTTCCAGCTTGTCGGAGAAAAGGATCTGCCCGGTGCCGGTGTCTTGCGCGCGCACGTCGAGGCGCAGTTGCGTGGGACCGATTTTCAACAACGCGCCGGTAATGTAGGCGTCAGCGCCGGCATCGCGGGCCACCTGCTGTGCCTGGGCCGGATCGAGCGACTTGCCGTCTTTGGTCGCGCGCTGCACCGCGCTCAGCACGCGCTCAGTAGAGAGCACATTCAGGCCTTTTACCTGGGCCAGATTGGTGGTGAGCATGTCGGTGAGGCCATTGTCGAGCCAGTTGAGCGACTGGTCCTGCGAAAGATTATTAAAATAAAGCACCGCCACGGCCTTGTGTTGCATATTGCCAGCAGAGTGGCCGCTTCGGCCACGCAGGAACCAGAAACCTGCCACTGCAGCCAGCACGATTGCCAGTCCGGCAATGATCCAACCGGCGATGATCAAGCCGGCGAAGCGCAAACCTCTGCTGCTGCTCCCGGCAACCTGGATCGTAGACGTGGAAGAAGAACTCACAGCGGGAACCACCGTAGCCGCGGACGAAGAACCGCCCACGTTCGCCAACGGCGGCGCAGACGCGGCCGCGGCCGGCGCTGAATACGAAACTGGCGGAACAGTAGGGGGCGAAGCCGCAACGGTGGCGCTTCGACCCGATTCCGTATCGCGCTTCAACCTCTGCAGGTCGGCGCGCAAATCGGCGGCATGCTGGTAACGCAGATTGCGATCCTTCTCCAACGCTTTGTTGATGATGTCTTCCAGCTTCGCCGGAACATCGGGGTTCAGACGAATCGCAGGGGTCGGAGCGCGCTCTAAAATAGCATTAAAAACAGCAGCGGAAGTCTCGCCACGAAATGGCATAGTGCCGGTAGCCATCTCGTAGAGCACAGCGCCGAAGGAAAAAAGATCGGTGCGCGGATCTAATTCTTTTCCCATCGCCTGTTCCGGCGACATGTAGGCGACCGTGCCCAAAGCGGCGCCGGGGCTGGTGAGGTGTTGCTCGTCGATGCTGGCGGCCTGGGTTGCGGCGCCCGCGAGCAGGCTCGAAGAACTGGCGGCAGGTGTGAGTTTGGCGAGTCCGAAATCCAGAACTTTGGCATGGCCGCGTTCGGTGACAAAGAGATTCGCCGGCTTGATGTCGCGATGGACGATTCCTTTGCTGTGAGCTGCGTCGAGTGCGTCCGCAATCTCGATGGCTAACGATAGGAGCGTCTCGTTCTCCAGCGCGCGCCCTTCAATGCGATGCTTAAGGGTCACACCGCCCAGAAACTCCATGGCGATAAATGCCTTGCCACCTTCGTCGCCGATATCGTGAATCGTGCAGATGTTGGGATGATTCAGCGCGGAGGCCGCCTGCGCCTCACGTTGAAAACGAGCCAGCGCTTGCGGATCACGGGCGACTTCCTCCGGCAAGAACTTGAGGGCGACGAAGCGATGCAGCCGTGTGTCCTCGGCTTTGTAAACAACACCCATCCCGCCGCCACCGAGTTTTTCGACAATGAGATAGTGCGAGATGGTTTGGCCGATCATTATTTCGCCGGTCATGATTGTTCAATCTTTGACAGACGCCTGGCTCCGGAGTCGCTTCATCTTACGGAGGCAGCGTCCGGTAGTCAATGAATGCGGGACACGGGGGACACGGGTAGTGGTGCGGTTCAGCCTTTTGCCCGGCGTTATCCTAGACTTGTCATCAAGCGTAGCCGTTTTTCAGGTGTAGCGAAGGATCTCCCGCTTAACCGGCTTACGGCGTCAGCCAAACTGCACCCCTTCCGGGACCTGGCGCATCCGACGATTTCCGGGGGGGCAGAGGATCAGATGCCCAGCTTTTTCACTTCCTCGTTATAATATTTGCGGTAGAGAATGTCCCACTCCTGCGAGCCTTCGAGGATGGTGCGCTTCTGGCTCTCGATTTTCTGGCGGGCGGCTTGGTCGATTCTCTCTTCGTGATTGAGAAGCTCTTCGAGGATCTTGCGAGTTTCCTGGCGGATGGTGTTGGGGTCTTCGATGAAATCGACTTCGTCCATCTGTTTCAGCGCGTCGGCGACTGCGCGCGCCAGCACGTTTACTTTGTCGCGGCTCAGCCTCACAGCACCGCCTTGTACTTGCGCACCAGTTCACTCTTCACTTTGCGAAACATCTCCTGATAATTGGCTCCGGTTTTATTCATCTCCTCGGAATAGGCTTCGAGGATGACACGCACTTCGTCGTTGATGCGGTCTTCGAGGGTCAGCTCGTCGAGCAGAGCGGCATGCACACGCTCCGTGACCTTAGGCACAGCCGAGGTTTCGATGGCCTTGCCGGCAATCAGTTTCTTGGTGACTTCGCGGGCCAGGTAGCCCACATATTCCTTGGAAAGAAGCATGTGCGGATAAATTGTCCCTCGGTCAGAAGGCGCCTGTCTGTGAATTTGAAAGTGTAACACAGCGGTACTCGAACGCGGGCGTTACGCACCCCATGCGGCGGCGCTTGCATCGATATACACAAATAGACGAATGGGTCACCCAAGGAGAAAACATGCCTCTGGTTCGAATCGATCTGGTTGCAGGGAAAACGCCGGAGTATCGCGCACAGATTGGTCAGGTTGTGTACCACGCTTTGTTGGATTGTTTTACCGTTCCTAAGAACGACCGCTTTCAGATCATCACGGAGCATCCCCAGGCTGAAATGCAGTTTGACCGGGATTATCTCGGTGTTCATCGATCGGACGACTGTATCTTCGTGCAGATTACGATGAGCAGCGGCCGTACGGTCGAAATGAAGCAGCGATTTTACAAAGCAGTGGCGGACGGCTTGCATGAGAGCCTGAAAGTGCGCCGTGAGGATGTGTTCATCAATCTGGTGGAAGTGGCCAAGGAAAATTGGTCGTTCGGAAATGGCGAGGCGCAGTACGTAACCTCCGCCAGGTAAACCGGCTTCGCAGCTCTGAGGACGCTTATCCTAACTGACCCGCAGATCAAATAGCGCCGGCCCCTACTGCAGGGGGATTGCGGCGCAAAGCCGATGCAGGGCAGTGGCTCAATGGGAAAACCTCCACGGTTGCGTCCCTGCGGCCCCATCCCGAAGTCCCGCGTTTTCACCAGTGGGACGAGGGATCTCCCGCCCACACAGCTTGACAAGTCGCTACTCCGCTGCGGGAAGCGTTTCTATGTCTATCGTGATACGATATACTGGTAAGAGTTACAATCGGCGGCATGAAGAAGCTCACCCTCTCGGACTATCAGGCGTTGGCGGAGTTCCGCTACCAGATCCGTCGCTTCCTCCACTTCAGCGAGCAAGTCATAAAGCAGGCCGGACTGGAGCGTGGCCAATATCAACTTATGCTGGCGATCAAGGGCATGCCGCCGGGGGTTCGACCGCGAATTCGTGAGCTCGCCAACCGGATGCAGGTCCGCCACCACAGCACGGTAGAATTGGTGAACCGCCTCGAAGCCAGCGGATTTGTCCACCGCACCCGCGCCCAGGACGATCGCCGGGAAGTCTTGCTTGCCCTCACTTCGAAAGGAGAGCGGGTCCTGGGCGAACTGGCGCTGCACCACCGCGATGAATTGCGCTCTGCCGGACCCGAACTGGTCGCTGCTCTTCGCCGCATCATGCGCGGAGGCAGCGACGCCACGCTCACTGCTTCTGGTAGTTCTCTCACGAAAAAGGAAAGATAAAGATTAAAGATAAATGAGCAACGCCGGCGACGGAACGACAAAGCAAATTCTTCCCTCGGTAAACGAAGTCGTCGCTTCCTCGGCGGACAGGAGCCGCGCGGTGATTGGCACTCCGCCACCGGCGCCGTTCCGCATGCTGCTAGTTTCGCTGCTCGCTGCGGCAATTGGCCTGGTGGCGGGACTCATCGCCTTTGCTCTCTACAAGCTGATCGGTCTATTCACAAATATTTTCTTCTTCCATCGCTGGTCTGCCGACTTTACCAGCGCGCAACACAACCACCTCGGCTGGCTGGTGATTGTTGTTCCGGTTTTAGGCGGGCTCATTGTCGGCGTCATGGCCAAGTACGGTACGTCGAAGATTAAAGGGCACGGCATTCCGGAAGCGATGGAGGCGGTACTGTTCAACCGTAGCCGGATCGCCCCGCGTGTGGCCATCCTGAAGCCCATCTCCGCGGCCATTGCCATCGGCACCGGAGGACCCTTCGGCGCGGAAGGCCCCATCATTCAAACCGGCGGAGCCATCGGTTCCCTGGTCGGCCAGGCCTTTCACACAACTACGGTCGAACGCAAAGTGCTGCTCGCCTGCGGCGCAGCCGCTGGCATGTCGGCGACCTTCAACACTCCGATCGCCGGTGTGATTCTTGCCATCGAACTATTGCTCTTTGAATTCAAATCGCGTTCCTTCATCCCGCTCGTGATCGCGAGCACCTTGGCAACGGCGGTCCACATGCAACTTCTGGGTTTGGGGCCGATGTTTCAGGTCAGCCCAATGGACTTCGCCATTCCGCGCGGTTTGCCGTTCTATCTTGTGTTAGGACTGGTTTGCGGCCTCGCCGCCGTCGGCTTCAGCAAGCTTCTCTACTGGGTGGAAGATCAATTCGACAAACTCCCCATCGACGAACTGTGGTGGCCCGCCATCGGAGCCTTGGCTCTGGGCATAATCGGTTTCTTCGTGCCCCGGGTGCTCGGTGTGGGCTATGACACGATCGGCGACATTCTCAATGGCCAGCTCGCCTGGAAACTTCTGCTGGTCGTCATGCTGGCCAAGGCCGCTGCTCTGGCGGTGTCGCTCGGCTCTGGCACATCCGGCGGTCTGCTCGCGCCATGCTTCATGTGGAGCGCAGCCATGGGCGGCATTTTCGCCATGGTGGCGAATCGCTTTCTGCCCGGCGCGCACCTTTCTCCGGGAGCCTTCGCATTAGTGGCCATGGGCGCGGTTTTTGCCGCGGCCTCGCGCGCCACCTTTACGTTCATCATCTTCGCCTTCGAAATTACCCGGGACTATAACTCGGTTTTGCCTCTCATGCTGGTCAGTGTGATCGCCGACGGAATCGCCATGCTCTTGATGCCCAACAGCTCCATCATGACGGAGAAACTGGCGCGCCGCGGTTTGCATGTCCATCAGGACTACGAGGCCGATGTCCTGTCTCAGGCGAGAGTCGCCGATACCATGGAGAAGGAGTTTCCGTCGGTCTCCGCTGGCACCAGGGTGGGCGCGCTGGCTGAGCGCATTGCGGCTCACGATCCGGCTGTCGCCCGCCACGAGGCCCTGCTCATTCTCGATGATGCAGGAAAGCTTTCGGGCATCATCACCCGAGGCGATCTGCTGCGCGCTCTCGATGAGGATCCTTCCGGATCGATTGCGGTTCAGGAAGCGGGCAGCACGCAAATGGTGGTTGCCTTTCCTGACGAACTCATTTCCGAGGCGGCGTCGAAGATGCTGCGCCACAATATCGGACGCTTGCCCGTAGTCGACCGGGGCGATCCTCGAAAGCCCATCGGTTACCTGGGCCGCAGCGGCGTGATGGCCGCCCGCCTGCAACGCTTCCAGGACGAACACGTCCGCGACCCGGGATGGTTTCCCAGAGCGCGCGTTCGTCCTGGGAATTGAACAGTCGCCGAGTTGCCTCTGCGGCCAAAAAATTAACCGGGAAGCTTTGCCTCCCGGCTGCTATCAAACCTTATTCTCCATCTGGCTACGGCTTTTTTTCCGCCGACGTGATCAGGGGCCGCAGGGCATCTACGGAAACACCCAGCGTGCCGCCGGAGAATCCGTCAATGTAAGCGGAGTTCACTCCGATCACCTCCGCCTTGGAGTTGAACACCGGACCGCCGCTGCCGCCGTGCGCTGTGGGCGCATCATAGATCAGTTTGTCGCCCACAACATCGCCCAAATGTCCGCACGTGGTTGAAGGACGGATCAGCGACAACGCTGCAAGTTCGCTGGCCGCGGTGATGTCATTGTGCCGGTAAGCCAGCCGCTTGTAAATCCCGTTTGGCGATTTCGCTACCATGCCGGCAATGCCCATGGGATATCCAATCACAGTCACCAGCTCACCGGGAAGCGCACCCCCTTTTGCCAGGGGCAGCAAAGAGAGTCCACGCACTGCGTTCTTGTCTTCAATCCTGACAACGGCTAGATCGGCCGTGGAAGATACCGCCCCCGGTGTCAAGCTCACCGGCATTGGGGAGCCAGGAAAGAAGATCACCAGACTCTCCAGCGTGGCTGTTGCACCGCGCTGAATCAACCCTTCGGCCTCGCTATCGCCGTACCAGGGCTCGGCCACATGCCGGTTCGTTGCCAGCAGTCCGTCGCCGACTAGAAAACCGGTACCTGAAACGCGGGCGCGAATCGCCGCCGGCTGGTTCGCGAACCCAACCTGATAGATGCCGTAAATATAACCAATGGAATTTCGATAACGGTTCAGGACCAGCGCAGGCATCGCCTGTTGCTGCTCGAGTTGTGCTACCTGCTCGGTAAGCAGATGGATCTGTTTCTGCAATTCATCGGGCTTCGGAACCTGCGTTGGGGCTGGCGTGTAGTAGTGGAACATGGCCCCCGCGCCGAGCAGCAACACCACGCCCAGCACGGCCTGCACCATCTGCTGCCAACTCTCGCTGACCTCGCTCGATTCCCGCGGAAGTTCCGGTTCAGACATGAATCTGCACACCACCCATTCTTTCCAGCGCTTTCGCGGGGGATTGAGGCTAACACTGGAAACCGGGGGAGTGGCCATCTTCCCTTGTCTGGCAAGGCTTTTCTACAGTACGGAAGATGATGTACAGGAGGTATCGAAGGCGCGGTGGGGAATGGCACCTTGGCGCTCGCGGTCACCGAATCAGGGTTTTCTCAGGCTTTCTGTCGACTAGCAGCCCGTGGTGCAAGTCTGTGTACGTGAGGACAAAAACTGATTTGATCCACAGGGATAGTTCGTAGAATGCGCACATGGCGATGAGCAAGAGGAGTGGCGGGGAGAAGCAAGAAGACA
>Ga0073928_10001468_pt1 | contig 45121 bp, 43 predicted proteins | sample PaiPotPPA55metaG_FD_76969 | JGI IMG/M metagenome (GOLD analysis project Ga0073928, IMG submission 76969) | Iron sulfur acid spring bacterial and archeal communities from Banff, Canada, to study Microbial Dark Matter (Phase II) - Paint Pots PPA... ...
TCTATGACACCGCCATAGTGGACGGGTCTGTTCCGTATGGTGTCAAAGGTTTCATCACGGTGAAGAAAGGCGGCGACGCTGCTGTCTTTAGGGTGGGCCAGGCCGTAGCTGCCGGTTGGGGCGCTGGTACAATAGGGGGTACAGCAATGCAGAATGGGGTCGGCTCTAAGCCTGGGGATGCTTCGGGAACTCCGTCCGTAGGCGACCCTACTCTACCCTTCGCTCCTTTGACCTTCTAAAGAGAACCTGGCTCGTTTGTTTAATTCAAAGCGCCCCGCCTCGGCGGGGCGCTTTTGTTTTCTTCGGAATCGATTTAATTGGTAGAGCGATGGAAAGCCTGGCCGTTGCTTCGCATCCGTTGCAGGACCTCAATCGAGCTGAGGGATCGGCGAGATAGAAGGTAAAGCCGCGAGGGTAGCGGTGAGCAAGGAGTGGCAGCGCGCGAGTTTCAATCAATTGAGGCGGTTCAGGTGAATCGCCCCTACCTCCAAAAGGATGCGGCGCCTTTATTTTTATTGTAGCGACAGGCGTGTCGCCTGCATTCCGACACTCATTTCTCGCGGCCCCTCTATGGGAGAAACCTGCGGATTTAGAGCTGCTCGCTAATCTTTACCGCTGATGGCGGCGTGATGATTCGCTTTTCGCGAGGAGTATCGCGGATGGGTTCGGCCATCCATTTCCAGCCAACATGGCCAGTTCTGTCGACAGTCCAAGCTGCGCCGCCGCGTTTGTAAATCTCCATTCGCCAGTAGTCGCTGTTAGCTGGAATTGCAAACACACACGTTACCGCGGCCGTGACCATCACGCCGAATAGGGTTCCAATCAGAAATGTGCGCATCATTTTTCTTTTCACGAGACTCCGTTCTGTTTTCTATCCAAGACCGTCCGTTCTCTTATTTTGTTCATGGCGCGTTTGGGGGATTTTCCCGTACCACTGACGAACTGTAGCGACCTCTCTCTTCTGCATGTTCTTTCCCCACTAATTCCGTTATCTAGCGTTCGTAACTCGGCGTCAAGCTGGTTCCGTTTAACCACGTCCGCCGTCGGACGGATTGACTTACTCGCTCCCGCTCCTTTCGGCCTCTCGGCTTAGCCCCTTAGCCCATCTATGTCGCTCGCATCCCTGCGGCTCCATTCGTCCTGTGGCGAAAATGGACACGACTTACAGGCAGAACAACGGATGCCACGGATGGGACACGGATGTTTGAAATGACGAGCGGATAGCTTGCCCGCCTGTGCGGGCCGCGGCGAGCTGCTTTGAAAGCATCGCTTCGCGGCCATTACAGCGGTGCCCTCGCCGAAACGATCTTTGCCGATGAGCAATCGCGTTGGATTCTCCGGCCAGGGACAATAGTCTATGGCTGCAACACGACGATGCATTACCGGCTTGAGATCAAAGAGGAGGCGCGACAACAGCTGAAAGCCCAGCCAAAAGAGCAGCGCTGCAATGTTGGTCGCAGATTGGATGCCGTGCAATTGATCTTTCCGGGGACGTGAAAAAACTCACTGCGAAAACGCACGAGTATCGGTTGCGCCCCGCAGCACGCGGCGAATAACAAGAAGGCATTTTGGTAAAGCGACTGAACACTTAAGACGGCTACTGCCATCGCGCAGCAAAAAGCCGCAAGGCTGGGATGACGGGTTAGACGCCAGATGAGCGCCAGCGTGAGCACCGCCAAGGCTGATGCCAATCCATAACCGCGGAGAGAATCTCCCGCGCGGATGATTGTCACACTCAACCCCGCGAGTGTTACAGCCAGCAGCGGCGGACCCTTACGCATCGTCCAACTGGCAAACCAAAACGCCAGCAGTAAAAACAAACCAAGGTACAAACCTAAGACACGCAAACCAGGGTCCGTATTTCCGAGGCTGGCCGCAGCCGACCAAGCGCGCACGACGAAGTGCATGAGAATCGGGCAGGAATCATGTGGCAGCTTTTGCCACATCTCCGAAAATGATGGCAGCACCGATAAATTGACGAGCTCGATTTCGTCCCGCCACAGGCCTCCGGCATTCAGGAAAAAAAGCGCATGCAAATAGACTGCGCACAACGTTACCACGGCGGCAGCGATCCAATTAGAATAACGGAGAACTGCCTGGCCGAAGTGTCGAAGACGCGCCATGAATAATCCGCCGTCAAGAATCGTGAGGCGAGGGGTGGGCGACAAGCCTTTTTATGAAATCGATATCGGGCTTTTCCATTCAATTCGGCGGAAGTAGGCTTGTACTTACCTGAAGCGGCGAAAATGGATGTTTCTCTGAACCAATGCTCGCCTGGCGGAGAGATTACCGCTGGAAAGACGAAAAGCTCTGCAATGCGACGCTATTTCTACAAATCGCTAGCAGCGTATCTGGCTTTGTACATTCGTCCGCAAGACGAAGTTGTTGAAATTGGTCCTCTCAGCGAGAGCTTGGGTAGGCAATTCGTAAAGTATCGTGCCGTCTCCAGTGTTGAAGACTTAAAAGCGATCGACGAATCAGCACGCGATTACGTGATACTGAATGGGACAATTCATTACGAACGGGATATCCAGGAGCTACTGAATCGATTGCGCGAATGCCTCGATGGGTCCGCGCGGGTACTTTTCGTGTATTACAGCATGCTATGGAAACCTCTCGCTTTGCTCGCATCAAAACTTGGCGTGCGCAGTCGCACGCCCGAACAGAACTGGATCGCTCACGAAGATCTCGAAAATCTCTGCCATCTTGCCGGACTGGAAATCATCCGACGAGACGTAAAGGTGCTCTGCCCGATACCCATTCCGCTCCTGGCAAATTTTCTAAATCGTTATGTCGCGCCGCTGCCGTTCTTCCGTCTCTTCACGATGCTGAACATCGTGATCGCGCGCCCTGTTAAATCAGTCAGCGCAATACGTCCCTCGGTCTCTATTGTTGTACCCGCCCGCAATGAGGCAGGGAACATCGATGATATTCTCACTCGTTGTCCGATGATGGGACCCGAGGACGAGATTATCTTTGTTGAAGGCAATTCGACCGATGACACGTGGCCAAGAATCCAACAGGCCGTCAACGGGTACAAAGGCACCCATCGCCTGATTGCTGCGCAGCAAAAAGGTGAGGGCAAAGGTGATGCGGTGCGACTAGGTTTCGATATGGCTACGAATGATATTCTGATGATACTCGACGCGGATTTGACCACGCCGCCTGAGGAACTGCCGAAGTTTTACAACGCCATTGTCGAGAACAAAGCGGAGTTCGTTAACGGCAGTCGACTGGTTTATCCCATGGAGAAAAAGGCGATGCGTTTCTTTAACATTCTGGCAAACAAACTTTTCGCGGTTGCCTTTTCCTTTGTTCTTGGCCAACGCTTCAAGGACACATTATGCGGCACGAAAGTGCTTTCGCGTGCACATTACAAACGCCTTACTGCCACGCGGCAATTCTTCGGAGATTTCGATCCTTTTGGAGATTTTGATCTTCTGTTTGGTGCAGCTCGTTTGGGGTTAAGAATCGTCGAGATTCCGGTCCACTACGGGGAGAGGACCTACGGAGCCACCAACATACAGCGTTGGCGACACGGAGTAATTCTTCTCCGCATGCTGATGTTCGCGGCACGACGAATGAAGTTTCTAGGGCATGAAACCTTGCATCCGCAGTAAAGACCGGCAGTAATTGCTGCTGACACTAAGTGTTCTTGGTTTTGCAGGACCGTGTTGGAGAAAGAAGCAATGGTGCGACTAAGACAAAATGGTTATTTTCACATGGGTTCGATCCTTTCAGTTTTAGGCATCGAAAAGTGCCGATCACTTTCATCAATCGCGTTAATCAGTTCGCTCGATTTTCCGAGAAAGTGCAGATTATCTCAAAGTTGAATTGCTCGCTTTACATCCGGGCTGTCAAATGAGGAGCGCACCGAGGATGCTGCAGAATGAACAGGCAAAAGATCGTGCCGCAACTATGCGTAACCATGCGCGGCTTAGCGCTAACAAAAACCTTTTGTTTTGGTATCACGAACTCTACTGCGATCAATTCAAGAACTTTCCCAATCCGGCGACACTTTCAATACTCGAGATAGGAAGTGGCACATCGCCGCTGAAACAATTTTTTCCGAATGTTATTACCAGCGACGTGCTTGACCTGGACTACCTGGACCTTGTGTTCGACTGCCATCAAATTGAAAAGTTGGATGCTATCAAGGACGAAAGCCTTGATGTTATTACCCTAACCAACGTGTTGCATCACCTGAAGAGCCCTATTGCTTTTCTGAACGGAGCGGCCAGTAAGTTGAAACCCGGCGGGAAAGTGATTGCGACTGAACCCTTCTTTTCATTGTTGTCTACACTGATCTTTAAGTATCTGCATCACGAACCGGTCGATTTACGGATCGCCGAACCGGAACTGGAAAATGTTCAGGGGCCGCTGACATCTGCGAACAGCGCGTTGCCGTGGCTGATTTTTTATCGCCGCCGCGATTGGCTGGACCGGTTAAATGAGAACTACGATGTCTATAGGGTGTCCGTTCGTCCCTTTAGCGCGCTCTCATACATGATGACTGGCGGAATATCCCGCAGGGTTCCAATTCCCGGTCCTTTTTACCGTGCGATGTTTCCAATCGACTTGGCACTAAGTCGCTATTTCCCGTCGCTGTGTGCCTCGTTCTTTACCGTAGTTATGACACGACGCTGATGCGTGGAGCTTCCGTTTTTCGGGGGATCGGAAACAAAGCTTATAAATACGCCTTTCCGATCTATCATGTTGCGTATCGTATTTTCAAAGCGTACGGCGATCGCGCGGAACGTCAGCTTTTGCGAAAGAGTTTGTTTCCCGGCGCAGTTGTAGTGGATGCGGGCGCGAATATCGGGGTTTATTCTGAGTTCCTGTCGCGTTGCGTCGGTCCAAACGGTGTCGTCCATTCGTTCGAACCTTCTCCTGATAATTTCAGTCGACTTCGGTCTGCGACCCGAAAGCTGCCAAATGTACACCTCTGCCAAGCGGCGGTTGGAGAGCGTAGCGGTGAAACCATGCTTTACGTTTCTGGCAAACTGAATGTCGATCACCGGGCATATGCGACAGAAGAGAATGCGCGTCGCGCTGTTCAAGTTGGAATGATGGCGCTCGACGATTACTTCAAACCCGGCGACTGCGTTGATCTGCTAAAGCTCGATATTCAAGGTTACGAACTGCATGCCTTGCAAGGGGCAAAGCGCGTCATCAAGGAAAACGACGAGATCAAGTTATTGCTCGAGTTCTGGCCCTATGGGCTGAAGCAGGCCGGCGTCAACTGGCGTGAGCTGATCGAAATGCTCGAGGGATTTGCCATGAATGTCATGTTTGTACAAGCGGACAGTCTAGTCCCCTTCGAAGCACCTAAGGTTCGGACCGATGTGAATTGGTACGTTAACCTGTTCGCAAGCCGTAGCGTTGGAGGACCCACAACTGCGCGGTGATCTGATCGCAAACGATGACGTACTGCAACCACACAACCGAGCCGAATCCTGCTTGGGGCGGCAGCTCGTGTCGTTCTGCAGGCCATTCTAGGATCACCTGCTTAATTAATTCAAAGTAGCCACGGCTCTGTGAGCGGTCCATGTCGCATCACGACCGCCCGAGGGCGGTGGCTGCAGAAAGAATGCGGCAGCGCGTCTTATTCTAAAGTAGCTCGCTCTTAACCTTCACCGCAGATGGCGACGTGATGACTCGCTTTTGAAGGGGAGTATCGAGGATTGGTTCAACCATCCACCTCCAGCCAACATGGCCAGTTCTGTCGACAGTCCAAGCTGCGCCGCCGCGCTTATAAATCTCCATTCGCCAGTAGTCGCTGTTAGCCGGAATTGCGAACGCACACGTTACCGCGGCCGTGACCATCACGCCGAATAGGGTTCCAATCAGAAATGTGCGTATCATCTTTCTACTCACGAGACTCCGTTCTGTTTTCTATCCAAGACCGTCCGTTCTCTTATTTTGTTCATGGCGCGTTTGGGGGATTTTCCCGTACCATTGACGAGCTGTAGCGAGCTCTCTCTCTTTTGCATGTTCTTTCCTACAATTCCCTTATCTAGCCTTCGTAACTCGCCGTCAAGCTGGTTTCTTGTGTAGGTGCTGATTGATCAAGCAGATGCGATGTCCGCTCGCTTTCAGTGAACTGCTGATGATTCGAAAAGAATTTCGCCTAATCCGGATAACCACGAGTCAACACTAATAGACAGTAATTGAAGGAAGAACCACGAATGCCACGGATGGGACACGGATGTTTGAAATGACGAGCGGATAGCTTGCCCCCCGTGTGCGCGCCGCGGCGAGCTGCTTTGAAAGCATCGCTTCGCGGCCATTGTTAGCGGTGTCCCTCGCCGAGATAACTTTGCTTTACCACGAATAGACTCGAATTTCAGATCGGCAAAAGACGACCACGGATGACACGAATATTCGAAATGACGAAGCATGAATGCTTTTGGGAATCGCGAACTCGCTAGAAGGTCGTTATTTCAACCCGGAGATCTGAGGGACCAATTTCGGAATCGCTGTTTGCAAAATGTTCCAGACGAGTTTCAGATCGATTCCCGCATAATCGTGCACGATGCGGTTGCGCAAGCCGGCTAGTTGCAGCCACGGAATCGCCGAGTGTCGGTTCTTGAATTCGGCCGGAAGGTGCTTTGCCGCCTCCCCAATTATCTCGAGATTGCGCACCACCGCGTCGATCGTCTTTTCGGTAGCGAGAAATGCGAGCGGACCAAACGCCCTGCAAATATTCTGGTATCCGTGTAATCCGTGGTTTTGAAATTCTCTCGGCTCCCGCCCTGTTCAGCGTTACCCTGTGCACCTTTGCCTTCTATGTCGCTCTTCCCAGTCGCTCCATTCTCTCTCTTCGCGATTCGTGTCCATTCGTGGTTAAATGTTTTTGCACGCGCAGGGCCGAGGCGCTTTGCGAATTAGAAGTTGAATAAATCCCGGCGCGGAAAAGTCGAACGTCTTGTTATCTCACGACTATGAAAAAACTTTTCTTTGTATTAAGCATGCTGGCGTTTGCTGTGTCTGCGGTTCCGCAGGCGGGTGCGGCCGATGTCTCGATCGATTTCGTCTACGACAATCTTTCCGGGGGCAATTGGATCGACGCGGAAGGTTACGGGTACGGCTGGCAGCCGGACCTCGCGGTGAGCGATCCGAACTGGCGTCCATACTCGGACGGATACTGGGCGTACACGGATTACGGTTGGACCTGGATCAGTTATGAGGATTTCGGCTGGGCTACGTATCACTACGGTCGGTGGGCCAATCTCGCGGACTATGGCTGGGTCTGGTTTCCGGGAGAAGACCTGGATTGGGGACCGGCCTGGGTATCGTGGCGGACTGGCGGCGATTATATCGGGTGGGCGCCTTTGCCTCCGCGCGGGCCGGGCGTGGTTTATGAAAGCCAGCCCATTGGCGCGAACGTCGACGTCCAGTTCGATATCGGGCCGGAATATTACAACTTCTGCGATGTTCGGTTTATCGGCGAGCCGGTGTTGCGCGACCGCATTTTTCCGCCGGTGCAGAACGTCACCTACATCACTAACACCGTGAACGTGACAAACATCTACGTCCAAAACAATGTGGTCTACAATTACGGCCCGGATTACGCCGTCGTGAATAGATACTCGAGCCGGCCGATTCAGCGGCTGGCGATCGAGCGAGAGACAACGACCAATCTAACGACGGCAGTCAAATCGGGAACGCTAACGAAAGTGCAGGGGAACAAACTTCTCATCGCCGCTCCCCAGAAGTTCGCGAAAGCACCAGCGACGGCGAAACCGCCAGCGGTGAAGGCGAAGGTTGCACAGCCAAAGATCGAGCACGGCTGGAAGGGTGTGCCTAACAAGGCGGAACTGGAACAGAAAATTAAAACCGAAAATCCAAAGAATGTTCCGCCGCCAACTCGAGCTGCCGCGCGCGAGGCGGGCAGCCCGGCGCCAGCTCCAGGGACAAGTCCAGCGGGCGGAGCTCGCGGGCCGGCCGGTACGCCTGGTCCACGCGGCAGAGCCGGTCGCGTGGCACCGGGTGCAACACAGGCACCCTCGTTAGGCGAATCGCCAGCTCCGGGTGAGCGTGGAAAAGGCAGGCCGGGTGCGCGGCCACGGCCCGGGGCCACGGCAATGCCCGGCGAAGGCGCAGGGCGTGTGTCGCCTTCGCCCTTTGATGGAGCTAGACCCGGCGGACGAGCTCGTGCGGGCATAACGCCACCGTCGTCGGGGCCGCGCGAAGGTCTTTCGCCATCGCCGTTTGAAGGCGGCAGAGGCCGAGGCCCAGCGGGTGAGCGATCGCCAAGGCCCCGTGGAGCAGGTGAACCAGGGGCCGCAGGGAGAGCAGCACAGTCGCCAGCTTCAGATGGTGCGCCGTCGCAGCAGCAGGAGCAGCGTCGTCAGCCAGCGCGACGGCCCGGTGAGGAGCCAAACGCCGCGCGTGGCGGATCAGAACAGACTCCGCCGCAGGGCAATGAGCAAGCACCTCAGCCTCTGCGGTTCGGCACGCCCGCGCCTATGCGCATGGGTGAACGTGGACAACCTCGCGGAGGCGCACGCTCCGAAGTTCATCAACAAATGGCGCCTCCGCCTGGTGGAACGCATGCGGATGAAGCGCGCGCCCAACGAGAAAGAATGCAGGGTGCTCACGCTCAGCCGCCGCCGCCTGAGCGCCAGCAGCAGCAGCAACAACAGCAACGAGCCAGCGCACCTGCCTCAGCCGATCACGCCCAGGGACACGGGCCGCCGGAAGGTGGGAACAAAAGACAACCGAAAGAAACGCCACAGCCAGGGCCGCATTAATTTTGGCAGACGCCAGGCCCTTGCCACAAGCGCCTCTACAATAATTCGGCGATCTGAACGGCGTTCAACGCTGCGCCTTTGAGTAGTTGATCGCCTGAAACCCAAAACGACAGCCCGTTCTCGAGCGCGCAATCCAAACGCACCCGACCGACTTCACAATTATCTTTGCCAGCCACGCTCAGTGGCATGGGGTAACGGTTATTGCGCGGTTCATCCACGAGCTCTAATCCCGGTGCTTTGGCCAGGACTTCGCGCGCTCGTTCCGCCGAAATGGGTTGCTCGAACTCAGCGGTGACGGCAACAGAATGCGCTCGGTAAATCGGCACGCGCACGCAGGTCGCTGAAACGCGCAGCTCCGGCAAATGCATGATCTTGCGCGTTTCATCCTGCATTTTTACTTCTTCCTTCGTATAACCGCTCTCTAGAAAGGAATCGACATGCGGCAGCAAGTTAAAGGCGATCGGGTGTGGAAAAAATGTCGCCGGGGGCGTTGACCCCGGTTGATCCGAAGCCGTTTCTTTTGCGTCGCTCACAGGGCGACGGCTACAGTTTTCTTCCCTCCAAGTTTTTGTTTGCTGGGTCAACTCTTCAACTCCTCTGGTGCCGCTGCCAGAGACCGCTTGATAGGTTGCAGCGAAGACCCGTTGCACGCGGAACATCTTATGTAACGGATAGAGTGCCATCAGCATCACGGTGGTTGTGCAATTGGGATTCGCGATGACTCCGCGATGGAGTCTCACGTCCTCTGCGTTGATCTCAGGAATGATGAGCGGCACATGCGGATCCATTCGGAACGCAGAAGATTTGTCGATCGCAATGGCATCTGCCTGGCAAGCGATTGGGACATAATTTCGGGAAACGTCGCCGCCCGCGCTGAAGAAAGCGATGTCGATTTTTTCGAATGATTCGGCATCGAGTTTTTTTACCGGGATCGAGTCGCCGCAGAATTGCACGGATTTCCCGACTGAGCGCGCCGAACCAATCGGACGCAGATTTGCGACCGGAAAACTTCTTCGTTCCAGTACGCGCAACAATTCCGTGCCGGCGGCGCCGGTCGCGCCCACGACGGCAATGTGATAACCTCGCATGAGCATGTCGATTGTAACGCTGTAACAGAAATTTGTCGCAAGCAGAAAAATTCAAATGAAGAGCATTCACGTTTCAATTCGAGACCAGCAGCTCACCGTCGTGGAGGATGAGAAGCCGATCCGCACCTACCCCGTGTCCACGTCGCGATTCGGCATCGGGACGGAGGAGGGGAGCTTCAAAACACCGACCGGCCGTTTTCGCGTGGCGGAGAAGATCGGAAGCGATATGGCGAACGGAACCGTTTTTGTGGGGCGCGTTCCGCTTCAGCCCGACGAAGCGCCTCCTCCGACGGAGGACCAGGTGACGTCGCGTATTTTGTGGCTCGAAGGACTGGACGAGCAGAACGCGAATACGCGCGACCGCTATGTCTACATTCATGGCACCAAACACGAGGATAAAGTCGGCACGGCCGCGAGTCACGGTTGCGTGAGGATGCGTAACGAGGACGTGATCGAATTGTTCGAAATTGTCGATGAGGGTACGCCGGTTGTAATCGAGGCGTGACTCAAAAGCCTCCAAACCCCAGGATCCAAGTTCCGAACACGCGCCAATCATCAAACTCAGAAAAATTGTCGCTCCGCAATTTGCAATTCGAGATTGGGCGGTTTTAGTGCTGGGAGCTTGGGATGTGGATTTCTGGGCGAGCTGTCCGGCAATACATCCAAAGCACTTGACAAATACGTTGTTGTCCGTGTGATCCTACACGGGCAGTGCAGCTTGCAACGAAAGGAGGCGATATAGATTGAAACAACTTCTAAAAGCGATCGTGATCGTGGCCGTTTTGGCCACCGCTTTGAGCTTTGGTGCTTGTGCTCAGAGGAAAGAGTCTGTCACCACAAGCGCAGGGACAACCGGCTACTCGAAATAAGGCCGTCGTCCACGGGGCTTAAAAAACTTAAGAAAAGCATTGCTTCCCCTGGGTTCCCTGCCTAAACAGACCGGAGCAACTTGCTGCGAAAGGAGGCGAGATAGATTGAAATTTTTGAAAATGATCGTGGTGGTAACGGTTTTGGTCACGGCGTTGGGACTTGGGGCTTGTGCGCAACACAAGGAGGTTGTCGTCCCTCCTGCGCCGAAGGGCGGAAAATAGATCCGCTGGCCGGGAAATTTGTTGTGGGCTATCTCGCCCAAAAGGCCAGGTCGTTTTTCGACCTGGCCTTTTTTTCATGGGGATGACCGAGTTCTGTTTCTACTGACCATTTGCATTCACGGGCGAGGACATGCCGCCAATGATTTCCCACGCGCCGTGCGTTCGAGTCCACGTGTGCGCAATCCGGAATCTGTCGGTTCTGATTTCGGCGCCGGCGCTGTTCGCCCACGTTGCCTTAATTCGATAATAGTCCACCGCGATATCGCCGGTTACCTGAATGGCGAGCTGCTCGATCGAGTACGACTCGAGCTTGATTCCTTTGGACGTGTTCGAAGTAATCCAATCGGTGATGTGATCCTTTCGCACCGGCGCGGGACTGACAAATGGCCAGCCAACAAAATTCTCGTGCCACAGCGCGCGATACTTCGCCAGGTCGCTGGCTTTTACGTATTCCCAGTACGCCTTTTCCAATTCCCAGACCTGGGCTTCGTCCTTCGCTGAATTTTGTCCAAAAGCAGTCGCTATTAACGCGAGCAATAAAGTGATGGTTCGCAACATGTGCCGATGATATTTGACGAATCAGGAGGGCGGCAAGACCTCAACGCGTGCACCGGTGGAAAGCTAAGCTAATTTTATCGCTCGTGATTGTTGAGCCTGCGACCAATCGGATAGTGCTCGTAGTGCTGGCTGTCTGCAGCGTGTTCGTTGCGACGGCGGCCGCTTCGTCAGACGTAGTCAGCGCGACCTCGCCGGATAAAAAGTTCACAGTGGAACTGGGGGATTGCAATGATTTCGGCTGCAAGGTAGAGCTCAAAGCCACTGGCAATCAAGAAACGCTCGTATCCACAGATATCAAAGCGTTCGACCCCGACGACGCGCACTGTCGGATTTCAGCGCATTGGAGCGACGACTCAGCAGCGGTCGCATTGAACATCGACAACGGTCGTAGCATCACTGATTGCGTTGTATTCCTTCTCGCTGACGGCAAATGGCGACGCCTTGAGCTCCCGAAGCCTGATATGCAGAAAACGCGGGACGCCAATAATGAGGAAGGCGGTAAGAGTCTGGACTACCTGACGTTCAAGCAGTGGACGACCAATGGAATTCGAATGCACTATCAGGGTAATCGTTCCGAGACCGACCTGACGTGGCGAATCGTCGATAAACCCGAGCCGCATCTGCAACTTGTGACGCCGTTTTCAAGAGCGCTTCGTTAAAGACTGCGTATCGCGCGGTAGTTATTGCGCGCGTAAGGCGACGATGGGATCTACGTTCGTTGCGCGAAGCGCGGGAATGTAGCTGGCGAGGATTGCGACCGCGAGCAGCACCACAGAGATGCCAATGAACGTAATTGGATCCGTCGCACTGATCCCAAAGAGCAAGCTTGCTAGTACTCGCGTCAAAAGAAATGCGGCCACCAATCCGATCATCATACCTGCGCCGACGAGTTTCAGTGCCTGCTTCACGGTCATTTGCAACACGTCAGCCCGGCGGGCACCCAGCGCGATGCGAATGCCGATCTCGCGTGTGCGTTGCGCGACGGAATAGCTCATCACACCGTAAATTCCAATCGACGCAAGCAGGAGAGCGAGTGCCGCAAACAAGCCTAACAAGAGCATGCTGAAGCGTTGGCGTGCCACTGCTCCTGCGACGATGTGATCCATGGTGTCGATGTCTGCGACGGTTTGATCCTTGTCCACGGACCAAATCGCGTTTCGCACCGGAGCCGCCAGGCTCATTGGCTCGATGCTTGTTCGAACGACAAGGGCGTTAGCAGGAATATTTTTCAGCTGACGATACGTGAAGTACATCTGCCTCTTCGGTGAGGCGACAAAGTCGTTTTGCCGGACATCTTTCACAATTCCGACCACTTCTCGCCATGGTGAATTTGAAGTGCTTGAACCCGGTTTCAGCCTTTTGCCGATCGGATCCTGTCCAGGCCAGAATTGCTGTGCGGTTTTCTCGCTGATGATGACGACATCCTTCGAGTCGCCGTTATCCTGATCTGTGAAGTCACGACCGCGGACGATCGGAATACCCATTGTGGCGAAATATCCGGGTCCGATCGCACGGAAGATGACATCCGGTTGCTGGTCAGGCGGCGGATCAGGAACGCCTTCCACGCTAATGTTCATCGAATCGCCGTTGTAGGTGAGTGGAAGATTACCGGCGACAGCAGCTGATCGCACTCCTGGTAGCTCACGGACGCGTCGCATTACTTCATCGAAAAATGCTGCGCGTCGTTCACGGTCGGGATATTTCACCTCCGAGAGATTCACTTTCATCGTCAGCAGGTGATCGCTGCGAAATCCCGGGTCTAAATTTCTCAGATGTAAAAAGCTGTTGATCAACAGTCCGGCACCGATCAGTAGCACGAATGAAACGGCCACCTCGCCGATGACAAGCAGGCCCCGGATTCGAATTCCTTTGCTGCCTCCGCCGGAACCACGTCCGCCTTCTTTTAACGTGTCGTTCAGATTGAAGTGCGACCCCTGAATGGCGGGGACGAGCCCGAAGGCGATTCCAGTCACCAACGCCACGAAGAGGGTAAAGACGAGCACTGTGCCGTTGATTGTGATCGTTTCCACCTGCGCGACGGTAACGGGAATGAATGTTTTCAACACCTGGATGCCGGCCAGCGCGAGGAGCAGGCCCAGTCCTCCACCGAATAGCGCAAGCAAGACGCTTTCAGTGAGAAACTGACGCGTAAGACGCGAGCGACTTGCGCCGAGTGCAAGCCGCAGTGCAATCTCCTTCTGACGAACAGCAGCGCGGGCAAGCAGGAGATTAGCGACATTGGCGCAGGCGATGAGAAGGACGAACGCGACGGCACCAAGCAAAATGAGGAGCGCCGGCCTAATCTCGCCAACCACCTGTTCGTGGAGCGGCACCACAACGGCGCCTCTCCGTGTATTATAAGTGGGATACTGCTTCTCAAGGCGCGCAGCGATCGTATCCATCTCCGCCCGCGCCTGCTTCAAAGTGACGCCAGGTTTAAGGCGAGCAATAACTTCGAGAAAATGATCGCCGCGCTCGGTCGCTTCTTCAGCTGGAAATGCAATCGGCACCCAGAGCTGATCGTTCCGGTTCTCAAAACCCGGCAATTGCACGAAAGGCGGCATGACGCCCACCACAGTGTAGCTCTCGCCGTTTAGAGAGAGTGCGCGACCGATGGCGCCCGGGTCGGATCCGAAGCGTCGCTGCCACAATGAATGGCTGAGAAGGACAACATGCGTGGCGGCCTTGTCGTCTTCCGGCACAAACGTACGTCCAAGCCGTGCCGATACGCCTAACAAATCGAAAAGATTTGCGGAAACACGCCGCCCCTCGAGCCGTTCGGGTTCGCCGACGCCGGTGAGATTGAAGCTGCGCTCAGACATCGCTGCCATCCCAGTGAAACCGGTGGCTTGCTTCTGCCAATCGAGGAAGTTGGCAGGCGATGGCGTATCTCTGGGGAAACCGAGATGGGCAGCGTTCTCCCATAGCATCACAAGCTGACTAGGGTTCTTGAACGGGAGTGGCCGCAAAAGCACCGCGTCGACTACACTGAAAATTGCGGTGTTTGCACCGATGCCCAGCGCTAGCGCAAGAATTGCAACCGTCGTGAACGCAGGATTTTTCGCCAGTGTGCGCAGGCCGTAACGCACATCTTGCAGCAGATCGGCGAAGAAGTTGATCTTCCTTTCCGATCCCAATGAGGTCGGCTGGTCCGATATTCGATGCTCCACGTGCTTGAGTTCACGGCCTAACAAATCGGACGCATTGAGTTGTTCGAGGACTTGCCGGAGCGCTTCGTCGTCCGACGCACCGCAGCTAATGGCCCGCTCGTATTCCTGTTCCAAGTGCTGCGAGAGTTCTTCAACGATCTCCACCTCTCGCATTGGAGATAACTGAAGCACGGCCACACGGGCTCTGATCTCGATCTTGAAATCAGGCATGTTGAATCCCGGTGATGAGGTTGATAGCTTCCACGAACTCACGCCAGCCGGCGCGTTGCTTCGATAGCACGTTTTTGCCAGAGGCCGTCAGGCGATAGTAGCGACGCCGGCGTTGACCCGCCTTTTCAATCCAGCGGCCCCGAATCCAGTTCCGTTTTTCAAGTCGATAAAGCAACGGATAAAGGGAAGCGACGTTAAATCGAATCGCGCCGCGCGAACGCAACTCGATCAACTGGCCAATCTCGTATCCGTGCCGGGCACGATCTTCCAGCAGGGCCAGAATCATCAATTCGGCGCTGCCTTTCTTTAATTCGCGATCTGGGACTGGCGATGCCATATATGGCAATGACATATATGCGCGCGAAAATCGGTGTCAACTGAGAACATCCGATGATTGTGATCCACAGAGCGCAGAGGACACAGAGATGAGCAATCAGGAAACCAGGAAACAGCGAAACGGTGAGTCGCAGAACTGCAACGTAGAAATTGAAGGTTGGGAGACCACTGCGGTGGACGAAGCATTTCCGGCGTGCAGAGGACTGCCCGCCCTACCTACTTGTACGCGATCGCGGCACTCGACGGACCGGCAAGATGGATAACTTCGAAGCGCTCCGACTTCGCGGCACCATTTTTCAAAATCGGCGGCCGTGTTGAAGTATTTCGCGTCGGCGCCGTCGCCTTCACGATCGAGGAATTTCATTGCCACGAGCGCATCGAAAAAACCTGCGACGCCGCGAGGATGCAGGTCGAGTTTCTCGCCGATCTCCGGGCCTGTGAGCCTGCGCTGACCGAGTGTGCTGAAGAGATCCAACGTGACCGCAGTCAGCAGGACCTTGGAATTCCAGAAGCCGAACGCAGTTTGCAGAATTGCTTAAGGTTTTGGTGAATTTGTCTTCATACGGTTGTGGATGTAGCCAATCTGCCAGCAGCCATAAGTGGCGAGTGCATAGAAAAGAAAATTGATAGCTTGCGGTTTATTGAGAGTCGAATCAGGAGAGGGGAGTGCGAATCGGCGAGAAAGAAATGTACAGAATGTGAGGCCAATCATCGGGATGGTGCGATTAATTCCCGTCAGGTCTTATCAATAAACTTTCTGCGATCTGCTTTTTCAGAATGAAACATCTTGCTTTGATTCTTTTGATTCCCCTGGTGCTGGCAACGGGCGCCAACGCTGCACCGGTTGTCTTCATTGTTCGTCACGCAGACAAGGCGAGCACTGGTGGTAAAGATCCGGATTTATCTGTCCAGGGACAAAAACGCGCGGATGCGTTAGCGCATATTCTGAAAGATTCACAGATTACGTCCGTGTTCGTTACCGAATTCAAGCGCACGCAGGAAACCGCAGCACCGACAGCGAGAGAGGCGCACGTCAGTCCCACAGTGGTTGCGGCAAATGATATTGGCGCACTTGTCGAGAAACTACGTGCATTGAACGGCAACGCACTCGTCGTCGGACATGGCAACACGATCCCGGATCTGCTTAAAGCGCTTGGGATCGCGACGCCGGTCAGCATTCCTGAGGACGATTATACCGAAATCTTTGCCGTGTTGGTTGGCGATGCTCCACAGTTGCTGCGGTTGCATTATCCATTTTGATAAAGACGCCAAAAATTCCTGTACAGAGAAGTTTTTCCTTCTCTTAGACCTCGATTCTGACGGAAAATCTTGCCTTCACATTGAACGCCGAAAAACTAATTAACTGTTTTCTTCGTTCGCGCTGGGTTTTGCTGCCAGTGGCCGCGTTGTTTTTCTTGAGTGGACGATGCGTAAATGCGGATCCGGTTGGGGATTTTTTCAAGAAAGTTGGTCAGTCCGTTTCAAACGCCTTCCAGCCTCGCCCCACGCCCAATCCAAACGAGAAAAAGACGAAACGTGCCGCGCGTCGCCCGAGTTCGCGAAACCTAACTGCTACTGCCGCGTCCCCGGCTCCAGTCGAAGAGCCAACGGTCGTTGCCAAGGTGGAGAACGTTACTCCCACCGTCGTCGTACAGCGCGCTGCAGCTGTCCCTCCAGAAAAAGCAAAGGGAGATATGCCGTACGGAATTCCGGTGCCGGGTCATAAAGGAATGGTCACTAGTCCTTATTCACCCGAGGGGAATTTCATCGACGTCAGCGCTTTTGTGGCTGGATCCGCTGTGAGAGATCCATACACAGGAAAAATCTTTCTGGTGCCTTGAGGTCGCATGAATTCTGCCTCGCAAAATTTTCCGCATCACCTCGGTGCGCTGCGCGAGCGGATGCTGCATCCCACAGATTACGAACTGGCCGTCAATTATTTTCTTGAGGAATTCGCGGGTGACGTGGCGTTTGTGCGAGGCTCGGAACCGGAACAGATGCCGCATCTGGTGGCGGTGCTGAACATCGTTGTCTCCAGAGCCATGGGGCGTCACGTGGAGGTCGAGAACACGCTTGTATCGCATCTGCGAGATCACCGGTTCGTGCATGGCAACGCGCAGGCCGACGGGCGTGTTGTGCTGTTCTTCTACTTTGAGGATGCAGATACGGGCCTGCTCATGCTGATTCCAGGAATTCGCGGACAGATGGAGGTTGCCCGCTTCCATCTAAAAGGCGGTCTGCCCGACCCGCGGTGGAATTGATTGCACACGGACGTCACGGCTCCCATGCGAATCGCACGAAAATCCAATATCAACCGAGCTTATCAATGCAGGTATGAACATTCTCGCGTTGCAGGTTACTATTCGCGGACGGCGTCCGGCGTGCGAGGGAGCGTGACCACCGGCAGGTACTCGGCAACAAACGTGCGCGTCCACCAGCCGCGTTCACCTGGTTTCGTGAAGCGGTAGCGATACCAATCTGCGCGAATAAATTTTGGCGGCGCGTCCGGGAATGGGTTGTGCGCAAATAGCCGAAGGATTCGCTTTTCGTCTTCGAGCATTCGTTGGACAAGCGCTAGGAACCACGGGTGCAAGTGCAAGTCAGGCGGCGACATGGCAGCGAACCACATTTGCCAGTCGAGCTTCCAATGATATGGCGAGACGATGCATGGCGGACGGTTTACGTCGCCCGGTTTTCCCTTGAACTCGTATTCGCGCCATTCCGCTGAAGCATCAGCAAATTCTGCGTCAGTCCCTTTAATCACCACCTCGAGCCGCTCGCGCGTCACGGCGCCGAACGCACCGTACGTGTTGACCAGGTGCAATGGCTCGAAACTGGCGTTCATGAGTTGTCGACGCGAGAATAAATTCCGTGCCGGCCGCCAACTGAGCGCCAGCGCAATCGCGGTAACGAAGCCGACCGCGATTGTGTGCGGCACGCTTAGCTGATCAGGCACAGAGTGGGGGATCGAGGCCAGGCGCGAGAGGAAGCGGTCGTCGAAACACGGAATGCAAAGCACGATCGTGATATAATTGAGCCACGAGAGATTGCCGCTCAGGATCAGCGTGATTTGAAACACGATGGTAATTGCGCCGGCCCAGTAGCAGAGCGGCGCGGGCACGAAGTAGAACCACGGGACGATGAGCTCCGTGAAGTGATTGAATAACACACCCGCTTTGTGAAACCAGCGCGGCGCATGATGCAGATACCAGCTCAGCGGATTCGGCAGCGGTTGCGTTTCGTAATGATAAAAAAGGCATGTGAGATCGCGCCAGCACGGATCGGCGCGCACTTTGATCATGCCAGCACCGAACATCGTCCGGAAAAGCACCCACACGATCAGCCACATCACGATGACCGGCGGCCGCGAGTCTGATGAGCCGAGAAAAATTGCCAGGAAGCCCGTCTCGGCCAGCATTGTTTCCCAACCAAATCCGTAAAACGTCTGGCCCACATTCACGAGTGAGAGGTAGATGAACCAGAGTAACGCCCAGGTCATCATCGACACGCCGAGTCCGAACGATTCCGAGAAGCCCGTGAGGGCGAAACAGGACAAAGCAACGCCGCACCAGATCATCACAGCGATGAAGCAATCCGAACAGTTGATGTAAAACAAACTCGGTGCCCGGCGAAACGGAACGTGGCGCACGAAAAGACGCACCGGTTGCAGCCCGCGCGCGCCGAGCAGCGGAATAAACTGATTAGCCGCGATCAGAAACGCGATGAGGTAAATGCCTCCGAGCGCGCGCTGAAAGCACAACCGGCTCAACCAGAATTCCGTCGCGAAATGCATTCACGAACACCGACTCTAACTTAATTCAACTTCCGCGGAGCGCACCTGCCGCTCGAAGCACTAATGCAGTTCCGACATTGCCTGGTTTTCGTTGTAAAAAAGATCGCAGTTTTTCTTTTTGGCAAACATAATGAGATACGTTCAGGCAGGACGGCTAGCACGTGGTAACAAGTGTTGCTTTATAAAATGGGAGAAGGCAATGCGGAATAAGAAGCAAAAAGGAGATCTGACGGTTCAGGCGATTGCGGGCACGCACGTCGTGCTTCTCGGCATCGATCTACCGGAGACAAAGTGCCCGGGCTTGCTCGGATTTGCCTTGCGACGAGAAGATCATACCGAAGGGGAAAAATACTGGCTGTCAGGATATAAAACTTTCGCCAGCGTAGAGCCATCTCCACCTCCTGGAATTCTTTATTCAACGCGGCAACATCCGATACAGGGATTCACATGGTCGGATTTTTCCGCGAAACCGGAGCACGATTATACGTACGAAGTGTTTGCTCTGAGAGGCACGCCGGCGAGTCCGAACGAGTCAGAAAAAGTAGCAGTTGATATCAGCACCGAGAGCGAACACGGCAGAACGCATCATGTGCATTTCAACCGCGGCGCCGCTGCGTCTCAGGAGTACGTGCGGAGGTTCGGCGATAAACGGCCCCAAGAAGTTGGTCCATCAGCGTTCACATGGCTGTCGCGCGGCGCAGCCGAATCAATTGCCGACTTTATCGGGCGCGCTGTTGGTCCGGGTTGGGGATTGCGTGTGGGTGCTTACGAATTCACGGATGACAAGGTTCTCCCAACGCTCGGCGCTGCTCGGGACCGCGGCGCTGATGTGCAGGTTCTCTATCACGCTAAAAATGATGAACAAAAAGTCGCCAATGAGGCAGCCATCCAGAAATTCGGTCTCGGGAACATTTGTAATCCACGCAACGCGCAGGGCCTGACGCTTTCACACAACAAGATCATCGTGTTAACCAAGGCTGGCGTCGCGCAGGCAGTCCTCACCGGTTCAACGAATTTCAGTGTCGGAGGAATTTATGGACATAGTAACGTCGTCCATATTTGTGAGAGGAATGATGTTGCGACCGGATATTTATGGCTGTGGAATGAGCTAAAGAAAAATTTGGCGAAGTCTGCGGATGTTGGGGTGCTGGCTGACAAGAGTCCGCTTCCGGACGACCCACTCGCGGAGCAAATCACGTCGATTTTTAGCGCGCGCGACAACTTGAAGGCGCTGGACTGGTATGCCGAGCGGGCCACGAGCGCGCATGACGCGTTATTCATGACTTTTGCCTTCGGAATGAATAAGCGTTTCCAGGATGCTTACCGCAATGGAACCGCCAAACTGCGCTACGCGTTGATGGAAGCGATGAGCGGACCCACCAGAACGAAGGAGCAGAAGGCGGCAAATGAAGCAGCAATCATTAAGCTGAGGAAGATGAACGAAAACAAGTTCGCGATTGGATCGCGTTTGGGGAAAGGCGCCTTTAATCACTGGCTGGTGGAACAGCTCTCAGGACTAAACGTTAATGTCCGATACCTGCATACAAAATACATGCTGGTAGATCCCCTTGGAGCCAATCCGTTGGTCGTTTCCGGTTCAGCAAACTTCAGTGAGGCTTCTACCACGAATAATGACGAGAACATGCTGATCATACGAGGTAACCCGCGTGTTGCCGATATTTATCTTGGCGAATTCATGCGCCTTTACCGCCACTTCGCCTTTCGCGACTGGCTTACCCAACACCCGGAAGCCGACGAAGTAGAAGTCAGCCATCTGGATGAGACCGACCAATGGTGGAAACGCTACTTTGGCGATAACTTCGAATCTCGCCAGCGTAGTTACTTTGCGAGTTAGATTGTTGTAGCTGCGGCCATCTCAGAGGCATTAGCCTTATACAATGCAGTTCACTGCGGCAAATAAACCGCATAGCCCCGCCCTGGCGCCCACACGTTGCCCCAACCTGACTCGTTAGTCCATTTCGCTTCAGGGCTGTTGAGATCGTCGTGACCGTGCCACGCTATGGGAACCAACTGCCTATTGTTCCATTGTGTTTGGACCCATGTGCCGTTCCAACTGCCGCGGTTGTTTAGGACAAATACGAGTCCCGTTTGATCGCCTGCGCCTGAGCGTTGCATGACGTAGAGATCGTCATCCATGAAGAGCACTTCCGTCGGGCCGGCGGCGTTTTGCTCGTGAACTTTGATGAGCGCGTCAATACCGTTGCGATTATTCGGTTGGACCAGGTTCCAGTTGAAATAATCCTGCCAGAAGACGCACGGATATCCTTCGTGCGTGAGAATGAATGCGTATGCCAGCAGCTTGTCATTGATGATGGGACTGCTGCGCACGACGTCATGGTTTTCCACAAACGTGACCGCCTGGGCCGGACGGTCCCGCATCAAAACTCCGGTGTCGGCCAGCTTGCGCACGCTAAAACCATAACTGTCGCACAAATTCTGGAGCTGCCATCGAAGCGGAAAATCGAACGCCCCAACTGGATTGTCCGACCACGCGTTCGCTTCATCGAGCCAGTCGTCGATTGTGCGTTCGCTGTCCCAGCATTCACCGACCGCATACGGCTTGAAACTGGTGCCGCTACGCAGCGCGCGCAGTTCCTGAATCGAGCGGACCATCCAGCCCCCGTAACCCTTGACCATGTCGTAGCGGAATCCGTCGAAACCGATTTCTTCCAGCAGCCAGCGCGCATAGTTGATGAGCTCGGTGTAAACGAGCGGTGTGCGATGACAGAGATCCGGCATGTCGCCGAACGTGACGCCGTCCCAAGTCTCGTATTGACTAGGATGAAAACATTTCCAATCCCGCGGAAACTTGCCGCTCTTCGGCGTGAACCTCGTCCAACGCAACTGTCCGTCGATCGGATTTGGTTCCTGCGCATCAGCGCCGCTGTTGTGATTAAACACGAGGTCGGCGTACACTTGCAGTTCAAGCGCGTGTGCGGACTCGATGAGATCGAGCAGGTCAGCCTTGGAACCGAACCACGTTGGTACGCCGCCCTTCTGATCGAATTCGCCGAGATCGTAATAATCGTAGGGGTCGTAGCCCATCGATCTCCAACCGGCTGCCTTGTTTGCCGGCGGAAGCCATAACGCGGTGAAACCGGCTTGCGCGATCGCCGGTAGTTTCGATTTGATGAAGCTCCACCATTGGTGTTCGCGATTTTCCTCCTGCGGACAATCCCAATAAAAGGCTTGCAACATTACACCCATTATTCACCCTCCTTTTCGGCGTGTAAGCACATTCCCATGCTACGTGCCAAATTCGGACTAACAAGAAGCAATCGAGTCACGGAAATGTTACGAACGAGTGTACCACTACGTGTCGTTGCAGTCTTTTTGGCAATCGCCATCACGGGTTGCGAAAAGAACAGTGGCGAAGCAGTGGTGCTAGCGAAGGAGCATATCGATGCTGCGTTGCCAACTGGAGAAACACCGAACGCTGAATCAGCGCCTAGCCCGGATGAGCAGGTTCGTCCTATGGCGGATGATGAGATCGCAGTTGATGGGTACGTGATGAAGCCAGAGGCGCGCGGCACGAGCCGGGATCCGCGCGCGTTGAAGCACGAACAATGGATCCTGAAAGTGCGAATGCTCGACAACGGCCGCACATTCCAAGTTCCGGCCGATCAAGCAAGATGGGAGAAATTGCGCGAGGACGACCGGGTCAAAGTCAGCTATCGCACCGGCAAGTACACCGGAACTGTTTGGGCCGCCGAGATTGAGTAGGAATCGAAGTCACGCAGAAGGACGATTTAGCGATTGCTCATCATCGCGGTTCAAACTCCGGATTCACCACTGACGCAGGGCGGCGACTCGCGCGAGCTCGGCGCGGCTGCGCACATTAAGTTTCTTCATCGCGGCGGTCCTGCGTCTCTCCACCACCGGCAGGCTGAGCTTCAACGCGGCCGCAATTTCGTCATTGGTCTGACCATTCGCGACACGTTTTAATATGGCCAATTCATCTGCACTTAGATCGTCGGCCACTGTTTGGGTTTCGGCCGATGCAGAGGGCCGTCGCGGAACACTTTCATCAAAATAAGTTTTTCCTGCGGCAACCGCCCGGATGGCCTCGGCTACGTGCGTGGCCGCGCCAGTTTTTAATACGTAGCCTTTGGCGCCCGCGGCGATCATGTCTTCCAGATACGCGGACGATTCATACAACGTCAGACCGATGACTTTCACTGCACGATCAACTTGTTTGAGCTCGCGGGTGACCTCGATTCCATTCTTTCCAGGCATCGAGCCGTCCATCAATACAACGTCCGGCCTTGTACGTACGAATACGTCGAGCGCACTGTAGCCATCGGCTTCAGCAACGACCGACAGATCCGGCTGCAAGTTGATGAACCTTCGCAAGCCCTCACGCATACCTGCGTGATCGTCGACGAGCAGCACGCGAATTTTCGCTTCACTTTGCTTTCTTTTCTTTCTCATGTGCTTTGAGAATTGGAATGCGGACAAACAATGTGGCACCACGCTTGGGGGCAGATTCGATCTTGAAGTTACCGCCGACGATACCGAGACGTTCCCGAATTCCGAGCAAGCCCAAGCGGCCGCTACCATTTCCCGATTGGGACGTCGCGCGAGCGTCGAACCCCCGTCCGTCATCTTCAATAATTGCCTGAACTTGTTCTTCAGTGCGGCGGAGGACAAGAGCCACGCGCGTAGCGCCAGAATGCTTTGCAACGTTGTTAAGCGCTTCCTGAATGATCCGGTAAAGAATCGTTTCAATCTCGGACGAGATACCGGCGGCTTTGTATTGTCCCGCCTCGAAATCCACGTCGATGCGGTAGCGCGTGCACCAGGTTTCGATCAACGCACGAATCGCTTTCACAAGGCCGAGATCATCAAGGACAGCCGGCCGCAGTTCCACTGCCACGCGATGAAGATCGCGCGCGGTTTGTGTGGCCAACTCCTGAAGGTGTTGCACTCGACTGCCGAGACCCGAGCGTGACTGGCCGTCGAGCAGGGATTTGAGGCCGACATTAAGCGCAGTCAGATTCTGTCCCATCTGATCGTGCAACTCGCGAGCGATGCGCCGTCGCTCTTCTTCCTGTGCGTGAAGTAACTTGCGACGCAAGGCTTCGCGTTCGTCCATCTCACGCCGAAGCCGTTCGTTAGACTCGGCCAGTTTCGCAGTGCGTGATTCAACGAGTGTTTCAAGCTGCCTGGCTCGATCAGCCAATTGCTCGTGCGCTTCTCGCAGTTCACGTTCCGTACGACGTTGCTCTTCCAGAAAATCTCGCACCTGATATTGTCGACGGCGCGAATTTAACGCCACCTCGAGAGAACGTATCAATGTTGTAGTATGTACAGGCCGCTCCAGCAAAGTCACACTGCCAGCTGCCTCTGCGGCCAACTCCAGTAATCGGGCTAGTCGAGATTCACCGCCAGTCGTCAGAATGATGAGTGGCAACTCAGACCAGGATGGTTGCGCGGCTAGCGCCTCGAAGAGATGCGATAAGCTGCCCAATTCGAGAGCTTCCTCCGTAAGGATGAGTGCACCTGTACCGGACTGAATATGGGCGGCGCATTCTGCCAGCGAACAGCAAATTTGTGCTTCAAATCCCTGGCTGACCAGCAACTCGGCCATGCCCTGAGCGTCCCGCCCGACTGGCGCAATGATGAGGACGCGGTTTTTCGAATTATTTTTTTCCATCGGAAGGCGGCATGATTTCCCCCGTACCGCCGCGAAACATAGGCATTCCCGTCAAAACGCCGTGAAAGTCCTTCAAGGGCTGACCGACACGAATGCCCCGGCCAGACTCCAGTTTAAATTCACGAATGGTTTTTTCGTGGCGGCCACTTCGTTTTTTAATTACCGCTATCGATTGTCTGACCTCGCCTCCCGCTTCGAAGTATCGCAGGTTCACCACAGTGTCCGATAGGTAGCTGAGATCTACCGGGGACTCTGCGGCAGAGACCAGCCCGTGCTGCGCCAAAATGAGGATGGTCATAACGCCTTGGTAATTCAGATAAGTGACAAGCTCGTGAAGTTGATTGGCAAGGTACTTCTCGCCGGGCATCGCGTTGAGATATCCATTGAGGGTGTCGATCACTACGAGTTTGCAGCCTCCTTCCACATGCTCCCGAATACGAGCAGCGAATTCGCCAGGCGAAATCTCCGCGGGATCCACTTGCTGCGCGACGATGATTCCGCTTTTAACGTGCTTTTCCAAATCAAGCCCCAATGCCTTTGCGCGAGCGAGCATGATCGAACGCGTTTCGTCAAAGCAGAAGAGTATCCCCCGATCACCCTTTGACGCCATTTTGCTGGCATACTGCAAAGCGAGCGTGGATTTGCCCGTGCCCGCGGTGCCGAGAATTAGCGTCGTGGTGCCACGATCCAAACCGCCGCCAAATAAATCGTCTAACTCCTTAATACCACTCGAAACCGGCTCACGCTCCATTTTCGTGTAGTGCTCCGCCGCTACAAGACGCGGAAACACGCGCAAGCCACCGGTCTCGATTGTGTAATCGTGATAGCCTTCGCGAAATTTAACTCCTCGCAATTTGAGCACGCGCATCCGCCGTCGCGATTTGCCGTAGTCCGGAGAAAGCTGCTCCATTTCAACAACTCCGTGGCTCAGGCTCAACACATGCGGATCAGTTCCGATGATGCCCCCGGTCATTTTGTCGTCGAGCAACAACACCGTGCTCCGGGTCTGCGCGAAATGTCGTTTTAAATTCAGCAATTCGCGTCGATAGCGTAACGCCGTTTCCGCCAACAACCGAAATTCGGAGAGCGAATCAAACACGATCCGTGCCGGACGCCTTTTGCCTACTTCGTCGATCAATAGTTTGCTGACTTTATTCAGTTCGATCTCGGAAGGACGAAAGACCGTCGTCTGCTCTTCCGGACGCAGGAGCTGTTCGATCGAAGACAATTCGAGTAAGGGAATATCTTCCAGTGACCAGCCATGTGAGCGTGTCACCTTCAACAATTCTTCGCGCGTCTCGGAAAGCGTTACATAAAAAACCGATTCCCCACAGCGCACACCTTCGAGCAAGAATTGCAACGCCAGGGTGGTTTTGCCCGAACCGGAATCCCCTTGAATCAGATAGAAGCAATCGCGCGGCAAACCGTCGCCCAGGATGCCGTCCAGCCCTTCGACTCCGCTAGAGCAACGTTGATCGGTCAAAACGGTGGGGTCGTTTGTCTTAGATCGATGCTTTTTACATTGTTCCGCCCACGAGCGGATGCTGCGTTAAGTCTGTGGACAAGTATTTTCGGGAACCATTCCGGCGTGAATCAGTCGATCGAATCACGATAGGAGTTTCGGAAGCTTGCTTGTCTTTGCTTAGATGCGTACGCCGCATCGATCAACACATACTCAGCGCCGGACGGTAGGGAGAAAGTCTGACCGAGCCGTAGGTCAAAGCCGTATGCTCGCGCCGTTGCGGTCGAGCCATCGCGGCTGAGCGCGTGTAACGGGTCAGCGCTGCACTGCGACGTCCGAATTTGTATTGGCGATCGGTTGGTAGAATCGCAGCGCTTCGATGTCGCTGCCGAGTTCTCGCAACGGGTAAAGTCCTTTTGCGGAGCCCGCGCCGGGGTCGCGCACGAGATAATCAAAACCGTCTTTCCCTGCGATGACGACAAAATGCGTGATGCCGCTACCCAACCGCACTCGCACAATCACGGGATTTCCGTGCGCGATGTTCGAATCGATCAATTGATACGACGGCAGGTCTTCGTAAACGTGCCGCACCCGATCGGGCGCGAACCACGCCGCGCGATCCCAGTAAACCCAGCCTTGCTCCGTGAATCCGCCCGTCGCAGTTAAAAACCAATTCAACTGCTGCGGATTGACGTCGATCCCGTAAAACTTGAACACCATCGCCGCCGCTGCGACAGCGCAACCTTCGCCGCCGAGCGTCCCGTTCTCTGGAACGCCGCCTAACGAATCGTCGCGCCATCTGTCGTCTCCTTGCTGGAACGACGGCACCGGCAACTCGACTCGAGTTAGAAACGGACGCCCACCGCGCGGTGACAGTTTTCGTTTCCAAGTCCAATCAACGTAGACTGCGACACCCGCGCCGACCAAAACAAGAACGATAACGGTAACGACAACCAGCCACCAGCGTTTCACAGCATCAGACTGTAGAGGCGGCTGTGTCAGTCGCAAATTGTGATGGGGAGCACGCGCCTTGGGTGTCGGCTTCGGCGCCGTGGGTACGATCACGCAGCGTGGCTGCGCTTTTTCCATTCTGAGAGCGACCCGACAAACTCCGGCTCCGGTGATTCGTCCAACAGCGCGATAAACTCCAGCGAGTGCCCGTCGCGGTCAGATTTCTTGCGACACCAAGTTAGTGCGTCGCACTATTGTCTGCCGGTTTCGAGGCCATCGAAGCAAGTTTCTCAAAACGTGGATCGTTCCGGAGCGGATCGAACATTGGATCGAGATGGAGCAGCGCAGGAGTGAGCGGTACGTTTGAAGCCAGTGTGCCCGCGTACGGGATCGAGAGTAATTTCTGTAAAGCGGCGATAGCGCGATCGGGCTCTCCTATACGCGCTGCCACCCGGGCGAGGATCTCGATCGGACCGGGGCCATCCACCGCGTCCTTCTCGATCGGGACCACTGCCATGGACCGCTCCGACAGAGCCAACGCGGCGGCTTTGTCACCCAGGCCCGTATTGGTAAGCGCGAGATCGCCAATGAGAATATAATTTCCTGGCTGTTCTTTGAGGAACGCTTCCAGTTCGCCGCGTGCTTGTCGCCAACTTTCCTGGGCGGCGGCATGGTCGCCGGCGACTTCTTGCGCCCAGCCTAACCAAAAGCGCAGTTCGCCATTGACGTAACCCAGAGCGGGGTCAGGCTTGGCAAGTATTTCCTTTAGCCGAAAGATCATTTGTGCAGGCCGGCGCTCCAGGATCGCTTGGTAAACTTGTGTTCCCAAGGCGGTGGTGTCGTCGGCGTTCGGGTGGAGCGGAGCGAGAAGCGCCGAAGCACGCGGTAGGTCGCCCTCGGCTTGCGCAATAGCCGCCTTTTGCGCAAGGGTGTCGACGTCGTCCGGTATTATATCGAGAACCTGATCAAGCTTTCGCAGCGCTCCGGGGAAGCGCCGCAGTATAATGGAGGATGCTGCGTGCGAGGCGAGTAGGTTAACGTTGCGCGGGTCGAGGCGCTCGGCCTCGTTAAAGTAGGACTCGCTCCGGTCCCACTGGCCTCGCCGGCGCGCGACATAGGCCAGCGATTCAGGAATCTGGCTGCTATTCGGCAGGAACTGACGTGCTTGCTCAAAGTAATGCACCGCGGTGTCGTAGTCTTTTAGACAGGCGTAGTGGTAATATCCCTTGGCCACTATGGCCTCGCCGAGGTTGGGCTGAAGAGTGATCGCGTTTTCAGCTGCCTGACGCGCCTCTTCGCGGAGGGCGACCGTTGGTTGAAGGTTCAGCGTGAGGTAGCCGAGAGCATCAACGTATGACAGCAGCGCCCAACTGAGGGCGAACTTGGGGTCCAACCGCACCGCTTCTTTGAGATATCTCTGCGCGCCAAGGGCGTCGGCAGGTGAGGGTCCCGTTTTTAGTGTATAAGCCAGACCACGCAGGTAGGCATCGTAAGCCTCGGGATTGTCTGTCGGTCGAGCCGCAATAACTTGCTGTTCCTCACCAGTAAGTTTCGCCCGTAACTTATCGGCAATGGCTTTGGCCACCTCGCTCTCGACGGAAAAGATGTCGGTCAGTTTGCGATCGAAGGTCTCTGCCCACAGATGTGAATCATCTGTGGCTCTGATCAATTGCACATTGACGCGCACCTGATCATTCGTTTTCTGGACGCTACCTTCCAGGAGATTGGCGACGCCAAGTTGGTTTGCAATCTCAGAGAGATTTTGAGATGTGTTCTTGTAACGCTGCGCTGACGTGCGCGAGATGACCTTCAGATCGGCGATCTTGGATAAACGCGTCAGAATCTCGTCCTGGATGCCGTCGGCAAAGTAGGCGTTGGATTTATCTTCGCTCAGGTTTTCGAAGGGTAAGACGGCGATGGATTTTTCATTTAGTGATGGCGCCGGAGCGACGAAGAAAAAAGAGTAGGCAAACGCCGCGGACACCAGGATCGCCGCCGCCAGGGTGAGTAAAACGCCCCGCTTGTGACCTTTGATTTTGCTGACGATAGATTCGGCGCGCGCTTTGATCTGCGGCGAGGAGCCTTCCGCTTCCCGTTCTGCCTTGAGATTGCGGAGGTCGGCCAGCATCTCCTTGATCGTCTGGTAACGCTCATCACTGTTTTTGCGCAAAGCCTTTTGCAGAATGGATTCGAGTTTGAGCGGAACATCCGACAACACGCCGGATAAAGGTGGTGGCTCCGTCTTTAGGATGGAGGCAATGCAGTCGCTCGGCGTCTCGCCGCGGAACGGCGGGATCCCTCCAACCATCTCGTAGAGCACCACGCCCAGGCTCCAAATATCCGAGCGCGCGTCCACGTTCTGGCCGCGCGCTTGTTCCGGTGACATGTACTGCCCCGTGCCTAACACTAACCCAGGTCGCGTTTCCAGTACCGCCGTTGTTCCGACCTCATAATGGTTCAATGCCGGCCTTGGCTCGGTCAGTTTGGCAATACCGAAGTCGAGCACCTTCACGTAACCGTCCGGCCGCAGCATGATGTTTTCCGGTTTGATGTCGCGGTGCACTACGCCGGTTTCGTGCGCGGCAGCCAGCGCCGAAGCCACTTGCACAGCAATTTCCAACGCCGCTCTCGAATTCATCCTCCCGCACGCGAGCGACGCGCGCAACGTCACGCCTTCGATGAACTCCGTCGCGATGAATTGCCGGTTTCCCTCCGCGCCGATCTCGTAAACCGTCAGAATGTTCGGATGATTTAGGGCCGAGGCACTGCGCGCCTCGTTTTTGAACCGGTTCAACTGCGTCTCGTCCGTCGTTAGGCTATCTGGGAGAAGCTTGAGCGCGACTTTGCGCCCGAGTCGCTCGTCACGCGCAAGATAAACCTCTCCCATTCCGCCGACGCCGATAAGAGACTCTATCCGGTAATGACCAATTAGTTCCCCCACGGATGCGCTGGTGCGATCATCCGTCAGAAGTTCGGGAGCGACGGCAAAGGCTGAAGACTCGAGAAAGTCACCCGATTTTTCGTGAGATTTGACGAGCCGCTCGACCTGTTTGCGCAAGTCTCTATCGCCCTCGCAGGCTTCCTCGAGAAAGACGACGCGCTCTTTTGGGCCCCGCGTCATCGCCTCGTCAAATAGATCGGTGATCCGTTGCCACAGCTCGGGCTCCATCAAGATCCTTCCGTGGTCAGCTCTGCGTAGAGCCACGCTTTGGCCGCCCTCCAATCTCGCATCACCGTGTTGGGATGTACCTTAAGGACATCGGCAATCTCTTCTACGGTCAGTCCGCCGAAGTAACGCATTTCGACGATCTCGCATCTGCGGCGATCAAACTCGGCCAGCTTTTCCAGCGCTTCATCAAGCGCCAGCAGCTCTTCCGCCCGCTCTTCGGTGACCCACGCTGTCTCGTCCAGAGTCACCCTTATCGCCCCGGCCCCGCGTTTGAGCGCATGCCGTGCGCGCGCGTGATCCACCATGATGCGACGCATAAGTTGCGCGGCAACAGCCATAAAATGCGTGCGGTTTTGCCATGGCGGCTGTGTTTTGTCGGTAAGTTGTAGATAGGCCTCGTCGAGAAGCGCGGTCGTTTGCAGCGTGTGACCGGCGCGTTCCCGGCTCATATAATGATGCGCCAGCCGGTGTAATTCGGGCTGCACAAGCGGAATCAGCTTTTCGAGCGCTCTCTCGTCTCCGCCGCTCCAGTCGCCGAGCAGTTGAGTGACTTCTTGTTGCGATGGAGAAGGCGTCGTCATACAGGCTGCTCGACGCTCCAAATTTTAACACGGTCGAGGGATTTTTACAGCCTGACGGCTTCTTTAGAATATCTCGCGCAGTCGTGGTCCGTTCTAAGCGGGATTTCCGCTTTAGGAGGTAGAAGCACATTCATATCGGGCCGAAGAAAACAGAGGCGCCGGACAGATGTCACAACTGAAAAGGAAAATTTTGAAAAGAACTAATTTGATCAAAGATTTTGGATCGCACCCGAAGATTGTGAAGTTCGTCATAGTCCAGAAGCGCGAAGAAGGCCACGCTCAAAAGAGGACTTAATGTCTTTTGAAGCGATGATGCTGCCTCATCTTGATGCAGCGTACAATTTGGCCAGATGGTTGCTTCGCAACGAACAGGATGCCCAGGATGTGGTCCAAGAGGCGTTTCTCCGCGCGTTTAAATCTTTCGGTGGATTCCATGGCTCCAACGGCAGGGCCTGGTTGCTGGCGATTGTCCGAAACACCTCCTACACGTTGCTAAAAAAGAACCGTGTGGCCGATCTCACCACCCCTTTTGACGAAGAAATACACGCGTCCGACCACGAGTCTGTGAGTGCCGCCACGATTCTGGAGCGTAGTGAAGACGCGGAACGAATTAGGGAAGCAATGGATGAATTGCCTGCGGAATTCCGTGAGATCCTGACGCTCCGCCACCAGGAAGATCTCTCTTACAAGGAGATAGCCGACATCGCACAAATTCCACCCGGCACAGTCATGTCGCGGCTCGCCCGCGCTCGGGTGAAGCTCAAGGAACGTTTGGCAGCTCGCATTGATAAGGACAAATAAGATGAACGTGACCGTCCGTGGACGTTTCTCAGGGCCGGCTGGCCTGCCGCCTGGGTCGCCGCGGATATTGTCAGGATCGAGAACAGCCGCCTTGCCGAACACTGAGATGTGTTGCAAGACGAGGCGGCAAAAGCCGAGTCAAAGAGCGGCCTGCCGATGTTTGGCGATCACTTCACTCAACCCCGGACCAAATGAGAGTTACTTCATAACACAGTTCAAGAACTCGATGATCTCCGCGCCGCAGCAGTGAAGATCGAGGAAAAGGCGTCTTTCAACTACTGTAAATCTGTCGAGTTCATTGGTGACCGAGGGAGAGGAGATACGCCAAACAGCAGTCGTGGTGTTCTAGCGTATTGGAGTTCGCCCGTACCCTAGCGTTGCCCGACAAAAGGCCGACTCATCCTTCCCGCACCAGAGATTCGCAGTGCACGCCATGCGGGAGATCACTTCTTGGAATATAACTTTGCCAATTCGGTATGAATAGATTGAAGGCTCTAGATCATGAAAATATTAAATCACGTTTCAGGTAAACTAATCATAGTTGCAATCGCATGCAGCTTTGCTGCAAGCGCACCCATTCAGGCGCGCGTGGCCAGATCGAACTCTGCCCTGGCCCGCTCCGAGGATGACGCTCATTTGGTTGTGACCAGATCGGCTAATTTTGGGACTTTTCAGTACCTCATCTTATTTGTCGACGGTGTCCACGTTGCGAATTTGGGACTTAGTCAGAGTTACGATGCGGTCTTGCCGCCCGGACAGCATGTCTTGTCGGTAAGCACGACTCCACAGATCTATAGGTCTCCACCGCCGACTCAACGACGCGTTAACGCAGAACCCGGCAAGACCTACGCATTTACCGCGTTTTGGCAAAACTATGATGAAGCTTATCTCGAGAAGAACGGCGGCTCGCAGAGAATCGTCACACCGAGTAACCCAGGCTGAGATACATGCATGCTAGCTCCACTCTCACGAGCATAAGAATAACTAGCGTTACCAAGAGAACATTATAGATAACATCGTTTTCGCAGAGAGAGTTTGATTGCACGCTAAAGGAATGCAGGGCAGCTATACGCAGGCTTACGTTAGATCACTAGCTCTAACGTCCCCAGTGGCGATGCGATAACAGGAGGCTGGCATCCCATGATCTCCTCCAGTGGACAACCCATTCACTCCAGGAACAAGCTTCAAGATAGAAGGAAAGGTGACCGTCGCTCGTGCAGGTCTAGTCGATTCCTAATGATTGAGAAATACTCGTCATGAACCGGCAGTTACCACTCGCGGTTTATTACGAGCACCCAGAGTGGTTCCGCCCCCTCTTTGCAGAATTGGATCGCCGCTCGATTCAGTACCTTCGTATCGATGCCGGCTGTCACGTATATGACGCGACCGCTACCGATAGAAAATACGCTTTGTTTTTCAACCGGATGAGCGCGTCTGCCTACCTGCGCGGTAACGCACAAGGCATCTTCTTCACGCGCGATTATCTCGCACACCTCGAGCGTATTGGAATGCGTGTCATCAACGGCTGCAAAGCCTTTTCGTTCAAGATTTCGAAGGCAGCGCAACTCGTGCTCCTACATTCCATGGGACTGGCTACGCCGCGCTCGCGTATCGTGAACTGCGCGATCCAACCTGCTTCCGCAGCACAGGAGATTGGATTTCCGGTCATCGTCAAACCAAATATCGGCGGCAGGGGTGCATGGGTTATACGTTTTGATTCTGCGCCGGCATTGGAGCACGCAGCCGCGGCCGGCGAAATCGATCTTTTGGGGATCGGTAGCACCGCTCTCGTTCAAGAGTTTCTCCACGCTCGGCCGACACATTACGTGCGTCAGGGCTCCGGGCAGAAAATTCCTTTGCGCGATCAAAGGTCTTTGCCGAGAAGCGCCAAGAGAAACGGTAATGCTTCGTGCGCGAAAAACGTTAGAAGATAACAGGACACGCGGAACCCATACGAACTGGTACCTTTTCGTCATATTCGGCTGGTTCTATTGAACGCTTTTTGTAAGGGAGTGGCCGATTTTCCGACTAGAGAGGGTTAACACAACGGTCCAACCCTTTTTATTGATATGTCGGAGTCATCGCGCCATTCGTTAGGTCTTCAGCCCTGGATCAAAACACTAATTGTGGGTTCTTTCGCCGGAGTGTTGGCCGGAATCGCCATGCTTTTAACGATGGCTCTACTGAGACTGTTTCTCGGCTGGCCGACCCCGACAGAGCTGATCTTTGATCGAATTTTCCCGCTACTTACTGTCGAGTTCTTTATCGGCTCACTTGTGCGTGCTGGCGGCTATACCCCGCTGAAACTCCAAGGAGTTTTCGGCGCGTTAACCGGGCAAGTGGTTGTCGCCGGATTGGGAGGCGTGCTGTACGCGTTTTATCTGAGAAGCCGCGACCGACGGGGCGGTTTGCGAACGTGGGGCACTTCGTTGGTCGACCCACGCGGTTTGTCTTTGATAATTCCTGGAATCTTAGCCACGACGATGCTCTTCATCGCCTTGCTATGGCCCACGCTTTTGACAAACTATCGCGGCTTTCCACCAGGCACCGCGCGCGTGATCGCTTCGCTCGAGATGCTAATTTCATTTTCGGTTTGTGGGGTTGGGATTATGGTTTTCTACGGTCTGCTTAGCGGGCCTCCCCGTGCGGCCGCGATAGATCAAGGAGCAATCGCGTTTGGGGAAGTGGTCGGTCGCCGCCGGTTTGTCGCGCTCGGCATCGGCACTGCTTTCGCGCTTGCTCTTGGCGGCACACTCCGTCGGCTTTTTCGGATGGGCACATTTAGTTACGATGGGCGGCAATATGGGGGACCGAGAGTTCAGAAGATCACACCGATTCGTCCGGAGGACCAATTTTACCAAGTCTCTAAGAACCTGATTGACCCTGACATCGCGCGCGATTCCTGGCGTTTGGACATTGTTGGCCAGGTTGAAAACCCGCGGGTTTATTCTTTCGCTGATATCGCCGCGATGCCAGCGGTGGAACAGGAAACGACGCTGCTCTGCATCTCATACGGAATAGGCAGTGGCCTCTGCTCGAACGCCATTTGGAAAGGCGTTCCGCTCCCGACACTTCTCGCAGAAGTGAAACCAAAGCCCAACGTCACCACGGTTCTCTTTCGGGCAGCCGACGGCTACTATGAAACATTTCGGTTCGAGAAAGCAATGGAGCCCACGACGTTGGTTGCATATGAAATGAACGGCGAGCCACTGCCGAGACGGCACGGATTTCCGTTGCGGCTTATCGTACCGGGTCTTTATGGTGAAAAAAATCCGAAGTGGTTGACCCGCATCGAGCTGTTGGATGAGGCGGATGCACGTTTGCACCGCCGTCATGGTTGCGGCTTTTATAAAGAACAAGGCTGGGGACGTGAAGGCGACGTAATTCCGACTCATAGTCGTATCGACGCGCCGCAAGTCAGGGGCGAGCACTTTGAGTCGCCGTTTCAGGTTGGAAGAACAGTCGAGTTACGCGGGATGGCTTTCAGCGGCGATCGTGGGATTTCGAAAGTCGAGATCAGCGACAACGACGGTGAGACCTGGCGTGAGGCAGAAATTACAAAACCGGGCACCAAGCTGAGCTGGAGTCTCTGGAGTTACGAATGGACGCCAGAGGAGGAAGGCGAAACCAAGCTGGTAGTTCGAGCCGCCGACGGCAACGGCAAACTTCAGATCAGGGAATACCGCGACCAAGTGCCGGACGGCGCGACGGGGCTGCACCGCGTCCGCGCCTTCGTGCAAAAAGGATGATGTTGCCTTTACCCCTAGCGTAAGGTTCGCGAGAACCAGGCGACATATCATTGTGGAAATGAAAAACTGGAAAGAGACCCGCGCCTGGGAATTACCAGATTCGGCCGTCCTACGTGAATCGCAATATCTCCGTCGCCGCGAGTTTCTGAGGCTATTTGGTTACGGACTCGCAGCTTCGGCTGTTTTGCCGGTGACAATGCGCGCGGCATCCGCCGGATTTCCCGATTCGCTTAACCCTTCGTTCAAACTGGAGGGGGTAAAGTTGACCCCGGAAGACTCGATCACGAGTTACAACAACTTCTACGAATGGGGCTTCGCTAAGGATGAACCGAAGAAACTATCAAACAAGGGTTGGAAGACCGAACCGTGGACGCTTGAGATCGGCGGCCTGTGCAAAAATCCACGGAAGATTGACGTCAACGATCTGATCAAACTTGTCGGTGGGATCGAGCGACGCAATTACCGTCATCGCTGTGTAGAAGCGTGGTCAATGGTGATTCCGTGGGATGGATTCCAGCTGGCGAAGCTTGTCGATCTTGCGCAGCCAAACCCGGACGCGAACTACGTGAAGTTCACGTCGTTCTTTGATCCGGAACACTGCCCTGGTCAGCGCTCGAATGATTTACCCTGGCCTTACACTGAGGGCCTCACGCTGCCGGAAGCGATGAATGAGCTCGCGTTTGTAGCGGCGGGCCTCTACGGAAAGCCGCTGCGCAATCAGAACGGGGCGCCGGTTCGTTTGGTCGTTCCCTGGAAATATGGATTTAAGAGCGCAAAATCGCTCGTAAAAATTGAGTTCGTGTCCGACCGGCCGAAAACAACCTGGAACGAGCTCGCGCCTAATGAGTACGGATTTTACGCCAACGTGAATCCAAATGTCGACCATCCACGCTGGAGCCAGGCAAGCGAGCGGGTGATCGGCGCGGGCTTTTTCTCGGGCAAGCAACCGACGCTCATGTTCAATGGCTACGAGAAACAGGTCGCGCATCTCTACACCGGCATGGATCTGCGAAAGAATTTTTGATGCATGAACACGGTTGCAAAGATTCTCGGAAACAAATTGTTAGCCTTGACCGTGCTCATCAGTGTCGGCGTCTCGCTGCTGGTTGTTCCAGCATTCACTGGCGGACTCGGCGCGAATCCCTTGGAGAAGCTGTTACATCAAAGCGGCGAAATCGCGATCTGGACGCTCGGGGCGGTGCTGGCACTCAGCCCGCTGCGCGTGTTGCTTCCACGGTCGAGGATCGTCGCAGCGTTGAATCGCCATCGGCGCGCGCTCGGCGTGAGCGCATGCATTTACGGCCTGCTGCACTTCGGGTTTCATGTTCTCTACGAAGGCGGATGGGACGGATTGCTGCGCGGTTTATCGAAGCCATTTATTTGGTTTGGCCTCAGTGGACTGTCGATTCTGGTAGTTCTCGCGCTCACGAGCAACAACTGGTCGATCCGCACGCTGGGAGGGAAAAATTGGAAACTGCTTCATCGCCTTGCTTACGTCGCTGCTGCGGTGCTCATCTGTCATCAGGCGATCGCCGGCAAAGGGCATTGGCAAATCGCACGATGGTTGTTGTTCCCGCTTGCCGCGCTCCAACTAGCTCGCTTGATAAAGACAGCGGTGCGAGAAAAGCGCCGAAGTACTGCTTTGCCATCTGTTGCCAAACAGGTTGCACGCGATATTGAATCTAGTGTTGCCGGGGCAGCCAGCCGCCGGTTGCCTGAATCGGCGTCGGATCGCTCCCAACGCTCACCCATGCAGCAAGCGCGCGCGAATGAGAACCGCCGCTGTCTTCATCCGGCTTAAATTCAGCGCGCAGCGAGGGACCTTGCAGTGGAGACTGGTGATGCACGAGCGCCACGAAGTCGTGGGTAGTTTGCGACCAGCGTTTTCACCGCGGGCAACATCCGAGGTCACGTCAAAGCCGAGGAAAGCGACATGCGCGATTGCTTGTCCCGTCATCGGCTTTGTCGAATTAAACGTGACGACAAAATTGTCGCCACCGCTGTTCTGTGAAACCGTTAGCGCGCCCGGTGTTTCGTTCGATTCGCGCGCTAGCATATCTATGCCCGACCATTGCCATTCACGTCCGTTGAGGACGAATTCGGGAGTGTAAACTGTATTGCTCCTCCAACCTGCCGCATAGGTGTGCTGCCGCTGCGTGAATTCAACTGAGGCGAGCCGATCCTTCCAGCCCAGGTTATCCCAGTAGTTCACATGAAAGGCGACCGGCACAAATGTCTTCCACAAAGACGGATGCGTCGTAAGCTTTGAAAGCGTTCGCTCGGCCGGCGGGCAACTGCTGCAACCTTCCGACGTGAAGAGTTCCACGAAACTCACACGCTTTTCGCCGCTCTCGAAACGCAATTGATCTGCGCGTGCTCTGACGGAAGTCATGGCAACAACAGCGAACATGAGGAGGATTCGCCATTTAGCAGGAGTTGTTTTCATACTGGCGTTTACTTTCTGTTTTATTGCCGTCGCGAGTGCATGCTCGGGCATTTAGCTATTGTAGTCGGTAAGACGCACAGAACCTTACAGATTGTTAGCGAGTGCAACCTGGAGACGCTGCTTTGCCTGCGGTGAAATGGCTTCGGCGCTACAGACAGCCGAGCGTTCAGCAAAACTGCGTGAAACGCGCTTAACGAAGGCGATCTGTTGCAGGTAACGTTCACACCAAACGCAGATGCCATAATGCAACCGCATGCGGATGCGCGTGCCTAGCGGAAGCTTGTGATCCATCGACCTCGAAATCAATCGCGTCATGTTATGGCAATCGGGCGTATGCCGCGCAATCGACAGGATTACCCAGCGAGGGAGCTGGCTTACCAATTGTCGTTTCAATCCAAATTGGAAAGTCGCACGGCTCGGCGAAACCTTACATTCACGAGGGTTAGATCGCCGTTCTCGCCTGGCTACGGATTGTTAAGAACCTGCTTTAAGCGGAACCTCGCTTCAGGCGAAAGCGCCGGGCCTTGGACTTCGCCTATGTGCTGTGGGAAGTGACGAGCCGTTTCGCGTAAGTAGTGCAACTGCTTCATGTAGCGTTCACACCAGCAACACGCAACGAAGTGCAATTGCAGTTTCCAGCGCGTTATCAGCGACAATTCGTGGTCCGTTTGTTTCGATAAAATGCGCACAACGTCTCGGCATTTCGGTGTCGTTTCAGATACAATCCAGACGAGTATTTTCTGCAGCCATCCGTGCGGCTGAAGCAGAGACGTATCATCGGCCGGGCGCCGATTCGGAGTAGGTGTCTTTGTTGCCATTATTTCTCGCGATTAAACCAATTTATCTCAAGGCATTCGCGCAACGCCATTCGCGCACGATGAAGCATGACCCAGAGATTGCCTTCCGAAATCGAAAGCATCGAACAAATCTCCCTGCTTTGGAGCTCTTCCATCTCGCGCAGCATGAAAACATTTGCGATCCGCTCCGGGAGTTTGTCCAGGCAGTTGCGCATCGTTTGCCAAAACTCAGCCCGATGCATGACTTCATCAGGTCCAGGTTTCCATTCCTTCGGCCCTTTCACGTGCACCCAGTAACCTTCAGGGACGAACTTCTCTGAAAATTCATCGGCAAGTGATTCCAAGTCCGTGAAAGAGGTTTCCCGTCCAAGCTCCCGAAAATAGTCGCTGATTTTGTGTTTCAAAATTCCGAATAACCAGCTGCGCTCGGACGATTGACCGGCGAACTTTTCGCGGCTGCGCATCGCTGAAAGTAATGTCTCTTGAACCAAATCTTCCGCGACTTCGCGCCTGCGCACGCGGACAAGCGCGTACCGAAAAAGGGGATCGCCGTGCTCATCGACCCAGCGCTCAGGATTTGCTTGGGGTCGGCTACACATCGGCGCCATCATCCTCACGGGCGACTCTGCGGCAGCCGATGAAAACTGTGCGGCACCGGGCTGCTTCATATCCGGTCGTTATCACGATTTTGAAATGAGGGAAAGCTGGAAGGGCATTATGCCCATTGCCTGTAAGAAAACGCGCAATGTCACGACACATATGACAAACAACAAACTTGGAGGTTCACCCATTTCGATCTGCCTGTTCTGATTTTGCCGATTCTCATTCTTGTGAACACGATGCACACAATAATCAGTCAGATACTCTACCCAAGTCGCGAGCCATTCTTTGAGGAGTTAGGGGTTCAGTTTCCTTCTCTGTCCGGGAATAAAAATCGGCCCGAGGTGGTTGTATTAAAGATGAATGGATTGAGCCGGACGTGTCCGACCGGTGTGCCGGCGGCCGAACCTGGGACAATCAGATGTTCGCCTTGGTCAGAGTCGGCTCAGTCCCTCCGCAACCTCTGCGACTAACACAGACTTCCCTCGCCGCATCCAATCAATGACCTCAAGGCCGATGGCAATTTACTACGAGCATCCGGATTGGTTTCGCCCGCTGTTCGCCGAACTCGATGCACGCGGCATCAATTACGTAAAGCTGAATGCCTGCTGCCATTCGTTCGATCCGGCGGCAGCGGACCCAGATTTTTCGCTCCTTTTCAACCGCATGAGCGCATCGGCCCACGAGCGCGGGAACAGTCAGGCCATATTTTTCACGCAGAGTTACCTGGCCCATCTTGAAACCGTCGATGTTCGCGTAATCAACGGCACCCGCGCGTTCGCTCTTGAGATATCCAAAGTACGACAACTCCAGTTGTTCAACTCGCTAGGTTTACGTTTTCCGAAGACGCACGTTGTTAATTGCGCGAACGAAATACTGGCCGCCGCCTTGCAGATCGGATTTCCGCTGCTGGTAAAACCAAATATCGGCGGACGCGGCGGCGGGATCGTGCGTGTTGATTCCATAGAGGAACTCGAAGCCGCTATCAACAAAGCCAGCTTGAACCTTGGGATTGATCAAACGGCGCTTGTTCAGGAATTCATCCCGGCGCGGGACGGTCATATAACGCGCATAGAAACGCTTGGCGGCAAATTTCTCTACGCGATCGACATCTTTACTTCCGGCCGAAGCTTTAATCTTTGCCCGGCGGAAATTTGTCAGACCGAAAGCGTTTCCGCATTTCTCGAAGACTCAAGAGGTGGTGCACCCGATCCGGGGTTGAAAGTGCAGACATGCAAGCCGCCACCCGGCACAATCGACGAGGTCGAGAAGATTGCCGCGTTTGGCGGCATCGATGTCGGTGGCGTCGAATACATGGTCGATGACCGCGATGGCCGCATCGTTTATTACGACATTAACGCTCTTTCTAATTTTGTTGCGAACGCGCCGCAAGTCCTCGGCTTTGATCCGCACGCGCGACTCGTGGACTACCTGGAGCAGCAAAGGGAGCGTGTTTAAATGCGCTACGGGTATTGGCTCCCAGTGTTCGGCGGCTGGCTCCGAAATGTGGAAGACGAACAGATGGAGGCGACGTGGGAATACGCGAGCCGTCTGGCGCGACGAAGCGAAGAGATCGGATTCGATCTCACGCTGATCGCTGAACTAAACCTCAACGACATTAAAGGTCCCGATGCGCCCGCGTTGGACGCCTGGTCTACAGCGGCGGCCCTGGCAGCGGTGACGAAGCGCCTCGAGTTGATGGTTGCCGTCCGTCCAACATTTCACTCGCCCGCCCTGCTCGCCAAACAAGCCGCGAACATCGATCATATCGCTGGCCCGGGCCGCCTTTCTCTCAATGTTGTTTCATCCTGGTGGGCGGATGAGGCAAAGAAGTACGGTGTCCATTTCGAGCACCATGATGATCGTTACGCCCGCACGACGGAGTGGCTCGAAGTCGTCGACCAGATGTGGAAACGGGATCATTTTTCTTTCTCCGGAAGTTACTATCAGGTTGAGGATACGGTCCTGCAGCCAAAGCCAATCTCACAGCCACGACCAGTCATTTACGCCGGTGGCGAATCGGAAGCAGCGAAGGAATTGATTAGTGAACGCTGCGATGCCTTTGTCATGCATGGAGATTCTCCCGATCGTATCCGGTCCAAAATCGCTGACATGTCTGAGCGAAGAGAAAAGAAAGGTCTCGGTCCTATGACTTTCGGAGTCGCTGCCTATTCGATTGTTCGTGATACCGAAAAGGAAGCGCAGAGAGAACTGGCCCGCATTTCCGACGTGAAGCAGTCCGCCGCCGGCTACGACAATTATCAGCAATGGCTGGCCGGCACAAAGCTCGATCAACATGTTTCGCTCGAAGATTACTCTGTCAGTAATCGGGGATTGCGATCTGGACTGGTCGGCACGCCCAGCCAAATTGCGGAACGCATCGCTGAGTTTGAATCGGTTGGCGTTGACCTCCTCCTGCTGCAATGCAGCCCGCAATTTGAAGAGATGGAGCGTTTTGCTGCAAACATAATACCAACGATCGATCCTTGAGTGTTCTAACGGACAGCAACCTGGGAAAGGCTCGAGCTGGCTGCGGTTGCGTTTGCCAAGTCGCTACTGTCCGCTCGTACTCTGCGCCGCACATGACTTGCGGCATAATAAGAGCCCACGACCAAGATCGCGGCCAATAATTGAGCGATTATCGTCTCGTAAGTGGGAAACACCGCAAACCACGTCCCCATCCAAGTAGGGATAACGTTGGCCAGCCAACTAATATCTGTTCTGGAGATCCAATGCGCGAGTTGCATCTCCTGCGCTTGTTCACCCACCATTACTTCCAGGACGACTCCCAGCAGAATGCCTGTGGTAATCAGCATCTTTCGATATGGGAGATGCTGCTGCAGAACGAACGTAAGTACAGCGACCATTCCCGAGAGGAGAACGCCGAGGAACGCACCTTTTAACACGACGCTGCCGCCCAGCCGCAGATTGTAGCTTTGGAGAAAAAGAACAACTTCGAAGCCTTCGCGATAAAGGGATGTAAATCCAAGCAGAATCAAACCCCAGAAAAGGGGTTGTCGGGAGCTTGCGCCATTCGAACTAACGATTAGCGCTTTTCTACGGCGATTATGCGCCCGAATCCATCCACCCCAATAAATTTTGTGGAAAAACCAGTTCATTATCACGAGCAGAACAATGACCGCGACAAGGCCGGTCGCAGCTTGCAGGTCGAGCGCCGGAACACTTTCCGTAAGTTGTCCAACGATTTTGATAGCGACGAACCATGTGACTAATGTCGCGACGAAAGCCATGCCTGCCCCCATCGCAACCGGACGCCGATGCACCTGACCGCTTCCGGTCATGCTCGCGGTGATCGCCGCGAGCACCAGGATGCATTCGAGTCCTTCGCGGAATACGAGGATGCCGATGTCCATAGACGCTACCGCTGAGCTCGTGCCCGGTTGCATCGGGTCTGGTGTGCCGTGTGCAGTGACCCCTTGCCAGATGATCAACGCGATCAAAAAAATCGCGGCGCCAAGAACACTAACGTAAAAAACTGCGCGGACTGGAGAGCGTCGCGAGAGTGCAGTCATAATAGCAGCACGCCGGCGAGCTGGCGCTCCCGGTCACTCAACCTTTGGATTTGCCCATCCATATCGCTCGGTTGCCAGCGGCTCAATTCTCGTTAGGCCATTTCCCATGCTTGAGTGTACCGGCTGGCGCGCCGTTACTTGGTAATCGCCATTACTCCCGTGCTTATTTCTCGTGTGGTCCTGACCATCGAAATCGCGACGGTGATCGAGGTCGTACACTGCGCAAACGTCTTTCGGGAAGAGAAGGTCCAGTGTCCAATCAAATGCCACACGAATCTTTTTGTCCAAGCCGGGCAACTTGCTCAGGTAAACTGTCCGCCACAGCCACCAGGCGAAGAAGCCCGAGAAATTGAAACCAAAAATGCGTGCCACGCCCGACCGACGGCCGATTGAGGCCAGCAGCCCAATGGTTCTGAACGAAAATGGCTTTAGGCGACGACCCAACAGCGTAGCCGCGATATTCTGCGCCACAACCTCGCCTTCGCGAATGGCATGTTGCGCCGTTGGCGGATGAGATTTCCCCGGATTTCTGATGTCCGGCACAAACGCACAGTCACCCACCGCCCAGACATCAGGCCAATCGGAGACTTGCAAGAATTCGTTCACGCGGACTCGGCCCCGTTCCTTTCCACAGGAGAGCGGAAGGATTAGGGGGTTAGGCACTGTTCCGGCAGTCCAAACCAAAGTGCGGGATTGAATCGCGGCACCATCGACCAACAATACGCTGTTCTCCGTCATGCTCTTGACGCGAGTGTTAAGCTCGACTTCCACGCCGCGTCGCGCGAGCACTTCCTGCGTGTATCGTCCCAGACTCTCGCCCAGTTCCGGCAGGATTACCGAACCGGAATGCACGAGCATAACTCGCAACATATCTTCACACAGATTGGGATAGAACGGCAGCGCTTCCCGCACGAAGTCATTTAACGCTGCAACCGTTTCCACACCTGCAAAGCCGCCGCCTGCCACCACAAAAGTAAGTAATGATTTCCGGTCGGCGGGATTGCATTCTGAATTCGCCTCTTCCAAATGTCGGAGGATTTGGGCGCGCAATCGAATTGCATCCGGAAGCGATTTCATTGCCAACGCTAGCTCTGGAAAACCGGGAAGGTTATAAAAGTTAGTGACTGATCCAAGAGCGATGACCAGCTGATCATAGTCGACTTGTCGTAACTCGTTGCGGTAACCGCGCGAGACCAGGACCCGCTTGTTTGGCAGGTCAATCTCGTTCACATCACCCACCAATACCTCGACCTTATGGAGCAGCTTCCGAAGGGGATTTACGATATTCGTGATCTCCAGGTCGCTCGCGGCGATCTCGTGAAGCATAGGTGTGAACAGGAAAAAGTTATCGCGGCTAACGAGGCAAATCTCCACAGCGTGTTCTCGTGCCAGCAATTTCTCGAGATGAATGGCGGCATAAACCCCACCGAAACCGCCGCCTAGAATGACGATCCGTTTTTTGCGCGGCCTGCGAGTGATGCGAGCGATCATCGAGTTCTTTCTATAGCGGAGCTGCCAATGAAAAGCCGTCGAGACACCGGTAGATGCCGCTAGGACGACCGCGCAGACGGTAGCTCGCTCTTTGCGTCCAGTAGTTTGGACGGCGCTACGACGCTGGGGCCGGACTGACTTAACTCCCTCTCAATCTCGTCTTTCGCTGCGCTGAACTCTTTTACCGCTCGACCCATCCCTCGGGCGAGTTCGGGCAGCTTCTTAGCTCCAAACAGGAGCAACACGATGAGGAAGATTACCATCATGTCCGGCCCCATTAAATTCATGATACTTGCGATTGTGATAGGCATAAAAAATCTCGGTATGTTTGCTTCGTAAGAAAGTTGTGCAGCGTTCAATCCATTCATACCGAATTGGCAAAGTTATATTCCAAGAAAGTGATCTCCCGCATCGTATGCCCAGGCGGATCTCTGGGGAGGGAAGCTCGATCCGCCATGCCTTTCTAGTTAGGAGGAGCGGAATAAGAACGGGCCTGTCCGGTTGTACTTAACAAATGGAAAGATGTATATGAATTACAAAAAACTTATTGCAGTGACAATTACTCTTACAGTTTGTGCTCTTGCGGGCTCGAACGTGACGGCGCACGGCGGCGGCGGTGGTGGTCATGGTGGTGGCGGCTTCGGTGGAGGAGGCTTTCACGGTGGCGGCTTCGGTGGGGGCGGTTTTCGCGGTGGCGGCTTTCACGGCGGTTTTGCCGGTGGAGGCTTTCGAGGTGGGGGTTTTCGCAGTAGTTTTAACACTGCTGGCTTTCGCGGCGGCTTTCGTGGTGGCGGCTTTCGCGGAGGTGGCTTTCGTGGCCGCGGCTTTCATGATGGTGGCTTTCGCGGCGGTCGGTTCAACA
>Ga0073928_10001471_pt1 | contig 45085 bp, 38 predicted proteins | sample PaiPotPPA55metaG_FD_76969 | JGI IMG/M metagenome (GOLD analysis project Ga0073928, IMG submission 76969) | Iron sulfur acid spring bacterial and archeal communities from Banff, Canada, to study Microbial Dark Matter (Phase II) - Paint Pots PPA... ...
CGTATTCCTCCTGTGCCCTGAACCTCTAGCGGAGATTCCGGGCTTTCTCCTTCATTGACTTCTCAGGAGAATACGCCTCCTACTTTTCTACAGGAATAGGGACAGAACCCTTGAATGATGAGGATGGAAACCTAGTGTTCGAGATTATCTGCAAGTTTCCAGTGAGGCAGACGGATGCTATATCCGCATGCCAAGGATATACAGATCATGTGACGCTGCCACCCGTTGGTTCGCATGTTCGAATTGTCGGAAGATTTGTTCAAGACACATTTCACGGACAGTGGAATGAGATTCATCCGGTGACGAGCATCTCTGTGTCTCCCTGACCAATCCTTCAAAACCCTGAAATACTTAGAGGGAACCGCGCGAATATTTCGACGCCGTAGGTCAGGCTTATATAACAACGCCAGCGCCTTCAAAAATGTATATGGATTTGAGATTTACACCACTCCGCAAAGAACGCGCATTTCGTGGAAGTAGAGAGGCATCCTTCATATATATACGCGTGTGCGCGTGATCTTCTGAAGCGGGGGGGAGGAATCGGGCGTGACAGTGTGGGATTCTAACCAACGACAGGGCAGCGTTCTAACCAACTGAACTACGTCCCCACTAACACTGCACCTTCAAAACCTGGCGTCTGAGCAGTGCAATCCGCGCTTCTGTCACAAAATATTCGTTTCTTTTCGAAGCACGACTCTTGCAGTATAACTTGCCCTCAACTCGCCCGCAACCCAGCGAAACAGCCTTTTTATTTTTTCTGGAGGCGTAGGTGCTGTCGATCAGTCTGCCAAATCAGCAAACCAGGGATCGCAACTCAGCGACTTAAAAAGTGCGCAAACCATCGCCAGACGGCAGCTAACACCATCATCGCGAGGACCGCGATCAGAAGACGTTCATCAAATAGCCCGCGACGTTCGCTCATGCACATCCGACAATCCGGGCAGGGCAATCTCAATAATCCAATTTATGACCGTTGCACTTCAAGAGAAATTTGCGGGGCGGAAACTCAAAGGGAGGCGTATCTCGAGGTGCGCGGCTGGCAGAATGCACTACGGCTAGCCACGCAATGCGGTCTCCAGACGAGAAATCACCACGCCGCACACATGCTAACCGAAATAGATTAAATTATGGTGGGCAGTGCAGGACTTGAACCTGCGACCCCCTGCTTGTAAGGCAGGTGCTCTAACCAACTGAGCTAACCGCCCACTCAACGTAGACCCGCTCGATATTGAAATGATACCTCAAAATCGCCTAACTCCAGCAATTACACCCGAGCAATTGCGCCCAACCAATTGCGATCGCCAATTCGTTTTGCAAATCTCTGCCACTGTGCGTTGAACGTTAAAGACTCTCTCGGGAAAAATTGTTCGTCCGCGAATCGCAACCGACAGAGGCCCAACCACCAAATAAAAAAGGAGCCGGAAGCAAAAGCTTCCAGCTCCTTGGCTGAATTGATTTTTGTGAACTTCTTACGCGCGCTTTCGGCGCAAGAACGGCACGCCTGCCAAGCCGAGGCCGAGCAGCAACATCGAGGCCGGTTCCGGGGTCGTGGTCGGAGGTCCGATCCCGACATCGTTCGAAATCGCCAGATCGCCCTGCCCTTGGAACGCTTGAATGTGACTTGCCGTCGGCGCACTGCCGATCGTCACGTCAAACACAAACGTGTAAACCGCATCGCCCGCGCCACCAGCTGTAACTGTGATGGCCGGACCAGCGGAGCACCAAAGATTCGCTGAGCCATTGATATTGCAGCCCGACGGATTATTGGGTCCCTGACCCATTACGCTCCAGCCAGCAGGAGCGGTTTCGAGCGACACGGCTGTGGCGCCTGTAAACTGTACAGAGAACGAAGAAAGCATCCCTGATGCAGTCGCCCCGGTCGTATCAATCGTCAAAACTACGTCAAAAACACCTGAACCATCGGCTTCGCCGCTGGTAAAGGTGTAATTCACTCCGCCGGCCGAAGTTGTATCGGCGTTAGCCATTCCGCTAAAGCCAAGACACGCCACCGCCAGCAGTGCGGTAAATATCAGAACTCGCTTCATGATCACCCTTTCCTCCAAAAACACACTACAACTGGGACTGCTTCATGCGGTGCAATCCGTCTGCCAAGAATCCAGCCTTTCCACCTGTACTTCACTTTTCTATCTCGATGTAAACAAAGGCCTTATTTTTAGTACCGGTCTGCCCACCTGTACGAACGGACAGGCTGCGCAAAAAAGTTTCCTTTTTCCGCTTCCTTTTGGACAGCCAGTCCACAATCGGTTTCTGACTCCATCTACCAGTACCCTCGAATCGTATCCTTCGCGCCGGATTTTCGGACGCCACACGCACCGTTCGAACCTATAAGCACGATTCTAAAATCTCGGCAGCCGCTGTTCGAACGCACAAGCGATTCGAACCACGACACACTATCCGAATGTCACAGCATCAATTCGAATACGGCGCGCGCATTGCTTCGAACGTAGAACACACATTCGTTCGAACGACACAGACCCCGCGCACCCGCCTTCCTTGATGTTTTTCGCCTCACCCGTTACACTCCATTTGTTCGCTAAATTTTTCAAAAATATGCATCGCACGGGGAAGAATGCTGATCAATCGCGATTTTGTCGGTCATATGGCGACAGAAGTCATAAAGAAACTTGGCGAAGGGGAACTGGTAGAAGTCAAGAATTCCGTGGCGCTCACGCAGCGCGTCCGGCAAGCGATGATGGATGAAATTACCGTGGAAGACCGCATCAGCGAAGAAGCCCGCCAGATTTTAACGCAGCATCAGGACCAGATGCGCAGCACGGGTGTTTCCTACCAGGAGATGTTCAAGAAGGTGAAGTCGCAGCTGGCGCGCGACCGCAAACTGGTCCTGCGCTAATAGAATTGGTCCGCGAAGTTGAAGAAATTAGGAAGGGCCGGGAAATCTAGAGCATGAGGATCAGCAGGGAAAAGATAGTGCGCTTGTCGCATTCGATCATGGATGTGCTGGTAGCCAGCGACGACGTCGAATTTATCGAGGACCGCGATACCATCCGGCAAAACATCGTGAAACTGCTCACCGACTCGTTGCGCGAAGAGGAAAAGGCTGACGCCGAGGTGCGCAAGAAAATTACTTCGCAGAAAAAGGAAATACTCGAAGGCAGCGAAGAATGGGACGTGCTGTATAGAAAATATTATACCGAAGAGATGCGCCGGATGGGCGTGCAGACGGCGCCAGACGACCATCGCAGGTCGTAGCGGCCAGCGTAAAACACGGATCTTCTAAAATCCCAGTACGAAATTGCAAAGGCGAAAAACGGGATTCAAAACCGAAAATGACAAAGGGCGGCCTCGACGGCCGCCCTTTGTGGCTTCACACAGCGACGTGGGCCTAGTTCTTATCGTCCTGATCGCCATCCGTGAAAATGAAGGGCAGCACACCGGACTGCTCTTTGCGAACCGCATCGAGCTTGCTGCCGTCGATGCCAAGAGCTTCGAGGATAGTTACAGCGACCTGCGAAGTCACCACCGGCGTTTTCACCTTGCGCGCGCCCAACGACGGATTCGAAACGATCAAACCAACGTTCGTATCGCCATAACTGAACCCGCCGTGCTCCGCATTCTTGGCGGTAGAGCCTGTGTAGATGGTGCCGTAGACCGGCTGAACGATGACGTCCGGCGTGCGGCTGTCGTGGAGCGGGTTGTTGAAGCGGGCGGTGATTTCCGCGCCACCCATCACCTGTTCGATGAACAGCGCCTTCGCGTTTTTGTTGAGGTAGCTGCGAACTGCTTCGCCTTTGCCTGCAGCCTGGTCCGCCGGCGACAGCCAAATCAGCGCGATGTCGTCGTCTTGAACGAAGCCGCAGGGTCCGGTGGTGCAGGCATTGGCATTGGCGATGGCGATGCCGCCGGGATCCGTGGACGCATCAGGCAGAGCGGCGACGAGATCGGCGAAATGGCCGGGCTTGTTGGTCAGGACCGGGTTGATGGGCGACTGTCCGTGTTTTGCAGTGACGATAATCAGCGTCGAATCGTAAATGCCCTCGCCCTTCAGCGCGTTGATAAAGCTGGCAAGCGCTTCGTCGGCTTTTTTCAGTCCGTAGGCAAGCACCGCTGTCGGCGTGCCTGCTCCGTCCAAGTAGCCGCCCGGCTGGCCGGTAAAGCTATCGCCGGCGCAGCCTCCAGCCGAGTTATCCTTTTCGAGTTTCTGGCCAACGCTCACTTCCTGGAAGTTCATCCCAAACACAGTCGGGACGCCCGGTCCCGGAGTGCCATCGTGACGCAGCCCATGAATCTCATTCAAGATTCCGTTCACTTTGAGCTGATCGTTCTCTGCCGTGCACACCACGCTCACGGTATTGTCGAACCCACCGAAATTGGTGACTTCCGGGGTGTACAGATCTTCGACTCCCTTGCCCGACGGCCCATTTGCGATATCGTAGGCGGGATGCTTGTCTGCCCAGGCAGTGTGACCGCCCGCGGCGCGCACCACCTCAAAAATGGTGTTGCTCTCCATGGCGTTGTGAGGAAAGAAGCGGACGCACTTGCCCTCGGCATTGATGTGGTTGGGCAGAGCGTTCGGATCGATCACATTCAGCGAAACCGGCGGAGTGCCGGCGTACTTGTCGATGGATTCGTCGAAGACTTGCATGTTGCCCGGGGCGCCGGAGCAGGTGGTGTTGGTCGGATCAAAAATGGAGCGGTTATAGCTGACATCGTAGAACAAACCGTGGCTGACGGAAGAGCCGCCGGTAATCAGCGCCAGCAGTCCCGGGAAAGAGTCCGAATTGGCCGGGGTGCGAGCGTTGCCGAAGGTAACGCCGTGGTTGCTAAGCTCCGCCAGCGCGGAACCCGGATGCGCGGTGACATAGTTCGCCACGTCCAGCGAATGTAGTCCGTCCACGCTGACCAGCAAAACATGTTTGATCTTGTGACCGCGTAATTCGTCATCCCCTGCGCGCACCGAGAGTGCTGCTCCGAGCAGGCCGATACCAAACGCAAGTCTTGCGATGCTTTTTCTCAAGAAAATTCTCCTTTTTGGGCACAACCTGTGGACACACGACCTAGATGATTGCCAACACGAGGTTCTACAGTAGACAGTGAATGTTACGTACCGGAGAACGCACGATGGCTGGAAAATGAATCCGCTAGAAATTCTTGGCGGGGAAGTACTATGAGTTTGTGGGAGAAAATCCGTGCTTAGGAAAGCCGTGAGGTGATCAACGTTCCGGACTGCTTCGGTTGCGCGTCGTGCAGATCGGCAGCCCTCACCAGCGCGGCCGTAATGCTGGGGCAAATGTTTTCCGCACCCACATGTCGTTCGAACTCGGCTTGCTTCATCAACTGTGCCGGTTGTTCGCGCGCGCCGCACAGCAGTAGCTCGCGGCCGGAAGCATGGATCCGGTCTGCAAGTTCGCGAATCGCGCCGAGGCCCGTCGCGTCAATCGCGGTCATATTTCGCAGTCGCAAAATCACAATCGGCGGCAGTGAATCCAACTCCCCGAGAATGTCTGCGAATTTGTCAGTCGCGCCAAATAAAAACGGTCCGTGCACACGGTATACCACCGCGTAGTCGGGAATATCCTTTCCCTGCAGAACATGTACCCGGCTGTCGGCAACATAATCGTGCGTCACGCGAGTCACCGTGGTGGTGCGCGAGACCTTTCGTATAAAAGTCAGCGCGGCAAGGATCATTCCGAACTCCACGGCGAAAGTCAGGTCGGTTACTACCGTCAGCGTCAAAGTGACCAGCCAGATGGCAATGTCCGCGGCGGAAAGTTTCAGAATTTCCGGAATCTCTTCCCAATCGCCCATGTTGTACGCCACCATCAGCAAAATCGCCGCCAGCGCGGCCAGCGGCACATCTTTGACTAGAGGCGCGGCAAATAAAATAATCGCCAGCAGCGTTAGCGCGTGAATCATTCCCGCCACCGGAGTTTTTGCGCCCGCGCGCACGTTGGTCGCAGTCCGCGCGATTGCGCCGGTCGCCGGCAGTCCGCCAACTAGCGGCGATAGGATATTGGCAACGCCTTGCGCCACCAGCTCGACGTTGGGATTGTGTTTGTCGTGGCTCATTTTGTCCGAAACCACGGCGGACATCAGCGACTCAATCGCGCCGAGCATAGCCACCGTAAGTGCAGGAGAGAGCAGTTGCCGCGTAGTGTCGTAGCTGAATTGCGGTATCGCAAAATGCGGCAGCCCTTTAGGGATTCCGCCGAACCTGGTTCCGATCGTCTCCACTCCCACGTGAATCAACGCAACCGCCGCCGTCGCTCCGAAGCAAACCAGAATCGCGCCCGGCACTCGCCTCGCGTATTTCTGGCAAAGAATCATCACCGCCAGCGAAATCAGCGCAAGAAGCGTCGCTTCCCAGTTCAGCGTTCCAAAAGCCCTGGCAAGCGCTTTCATGCGATCAAAAAAGTCGCCGGGGACTTGTTCGAGCTTCAAGCCGAAGAAGTCTTTTATTTGCGTGCTCGCGATCAGGATCGCGATTCCATTTGTGAAACCGACGATCACCGGCCGCGGAAAATATTTCACCGCGCTGCCCATTCCCGTTACGCCCAAAAGAACCAGCAGCACGCCCGCCATCATCGTGCATACGAACAGTCCATCGAGACCGTGCTTGGCGATAATTCCTGCCACCACCACCACGAACGCACCGGTCGGTCCGCCTATCTGTGTCTTTGATCCGCCGAACGCGGAGATCACAAATCCCGTTACGATTGCGCAGTACAGTCCTGCTTGCGGCGTCATACCGGACGAAATCGCAAACGCCATGGCCAGCGGCAGCGCCACCAGACCCACGGTTACGCCCGCAGCCAGATCCGACACAAATTTTTGCCGATCGTAATTTCTCAGGAGAATTACGGACTTCGGTAACCACGCATCAATTGTGGATGACATCAGCTTTCAGATCCTGCGCGAAGGGAACTTCGTAAATCATATCAAGTGCATTTAGTTCGGCGTCCGGTTCCTCTGCCTAGTGTGTCGGCTTAGAAATGGCGAGCGAGTTGGTCGCATTCAATCTGCGACGTGGCTGCGCGAAGCAGGTTTCCAGCGAAGCATAGGCTTCCGCGCCGCGCCAACTTCATCGAGCCGTTTCACTCGCGTCGTATGTGGTGCCGACTTCACAAGCTCCGGTGTATTCGCCGCTTCTTCAGCAATGCTCTTCATCGCGCCAATAAACAAATCACATTCTTCTTTTGATTCCGATTCCGTCGGCTCAATCATCAACGCGCCAGGAACGATCAGCGGAAACGCCGTGGTGTAGGGATGAAATCCATAGTCGATCAGCCGCTTGGCGATATCCATCGTGTTCACGCCGTTGCGTTTTTGAATCGCGTCGCTGAAAACCACCTCGTGCATCGAGGGCAGGGAATAAGGCAAATCGTAAACGCCTTCTAGATGTTTTCGAATATAGTTCGCGTTCAACACCGCATCTTCCGTCGCCTGCCGCACGCCCGGACCGTACGCGAGAATGTACGCCAGTGCGCGCACCAGCACGCCAAAATTTCCGCCGAATGCCCGAACTTTTCCGATGGAGTCTGGACGGACTTGTTCCAGCGCCAGCTTTCCGCCTTCGCGCTCCACCAGAATCGGCACGGGCCGGAACGGCTCTAGAATTTTCTTCATTGCCACGGGGCCTGCGCCCGGCCCTCCGCCGCCATGTGGCGTGCTGAAGGTCTTGTGCAGATTCAGGTGCATCACGTCCACGCCCAAATCGCCCGGACGCGTCACGCCGGTCAGCGCGTTCATATTTGCGCCGTCCATGTACAGCAGCGCGCCTTTGGCGTGCAAAATCTCGGCAATTTCCGGAATGCGCTCTTCGAAGATTCCTAGCGTCGAAGGATTGGTGATCATCAGTGCCGCGACCTCTTCTGTGACCAGATCGCGCAGTTTATCCACGTCAATTTGTCCGTGCGACTCGGACTTAATGTTCTGTACTTCATAGCCCGCAATCACGGCGGTTGCCGGATTCGTGCCGTGGGCGGAATCCGGAATCAAAACTTTTTTGCGGGCATTGCCTTGCTTTTCCAGATATGCGCGAATCAGCAGTAGTCCTGTCAGTTCACCCTGCGCGCCCGCTGCCGGCTGCAGCGTGATGGAGTCCATGCCGGTAATTTCCAGTAGGCATTTCTCCAGTAATTGCAGAATCTTCAGGCAGCCTTGGGAAAGTTCCTGTGGTTGATAAGGATGTTCCGTGGCAATCCCATCTAATCGCGCCACGAATTCGTTTACGCGCGGGTTGTACTTCATCGTGCAGGAACCCAATGGATACATGCCGAGATCGATCGCGTAATTCCACGTCGAAAGCCGCGTGAAGTGCCGAATCACTTCAATTTCGCTGACTTCTGGAAATCCTCCGACGCCATCGCGCCGATGCTGTGCGCCCAGCGTTTTCGCAACATCCACTTTTGGCACATCGAGTGGCGGCAATTCGAACGCCCGTTTTCCAGGCGATGATTTTTCGAAGATCAACCCTTCGTTTTGATTGGTATGCCGCGTTGCTTTTTTGATTTTGTCGTTCATCTTCTCCACAAATCCATTTCCAATTCCGCGCCGCTCGCCGCGCGCCAACTTACAGCGGCTTCGAGAGAATGTTCTTCACTGCCGCGGCAAACCGCTCAATCTCCGCGCGCCGGGTCGTCTCTGTTACACACACCAGTCCGTGCTTGGTCAATTCCGGATACCCCGTCCCCAACGCCAGCGGCCCTGCGATTTTCTCCTTCAGCAATTCTCCGTTAATGGTGCGCACCGAGCGCGGAAACTCTAGCGTGAACTCGTTGAAGACCGGTCCGTCGAATGCCCGTTTCACTCCGGGAATTTTCTCCAACTCGCTTAACGCGAATTGCGCCTTGGCGAAATTCTGCTCGGCCATTTCGCGCAAACCTTCTTTGCCGAGCAGCGTCAAGTGCACCGTCGCCGCCAGCGCGCATAGCGCCTGATTGGTGCAAATATTCGACGTCGCCTTCTCGCGCCGGATATGCTGTTCGCGCGTAGCCAGCGTCAGCACAAATCCACGTTTGCCGTCGGTGTCCGTAGTTTGTCCGGCAAGCCGGCCCGGCATCTGCCGGACAAATTTGTCGCGCGAAGCGATGACTCCCGCGTACGGCCCGCCATAGCTCGGGGGCAATCCGAAGCTCTGCGCTTCCATCGCCACAATGTCTGCTTCCGCGGGTGGCTTCACCGCGCCCAGTGAAACGCCTTCTGCAATCGCCACCACCAGCAGCGCGCCAGCGGCGTGCGCGGCATCCGCAATTCCCGGCAGCGTTTCCAGTACCCCAAAAAAATTGGGCGATTGCAACACCACCGCCGCCACATCATCTTTTAGCGCCCTTTTGATCGACGCTGCGTCCACTGTTCCACTCTTCGTGTAGCCGATCTCCTCCACATGCAGCCCGGAATTCTTGGCGTACGTCTGCAGCACTTCTCGATATTCCGGATGCACCGACCGCGCCACCAGCACCCGGGCGCGCCCCGTTAACCGTTCCGCCATCAGCACCGCTTCTGTCGTCGCCGTCGAACCGTCGTACATAGAAGCGTTCGCCACTTCCTGACCGGTCAACTGGCACATCAGCGTTTGAAATTCAAAAATTGCCTGCAGCGTACCTTGCGCTATTTCGGCTTGGTATGGCGTATAGGAAGTCAGAAATTCGCCGCGCAACAAAATCGTATCGGTAATCACCGAACGCAAATGCTGGTAGACGCCGGCTCCCAGAAAGCTGGTGTAGCCAAGCGAGTTTTCTCCCGCGCGTTGCTTGAAATAATCAATCACTTCGGCCTCGGCAAACGGCCCAGGCAGTTTCAACGCGTCGCGCAGCCGGTATTTTTCGGGAATCGTTTCGAACAGCTCTTCAATCGATTTTGCGCCAATCGCGGCCAGCATTTCCTGCCGCTCGGCGGGACTCTTCGGGAGGTAGCGCATCAGGCCGAGGCTTCCTTGCCTTTCGCCGCGATGTACGCTTCGTACGCCGCGCCATCCATTAATTTCTCCAGCTCCGCTGGATTTGCCAGCTTGATTTTCACCATCCACGCCGCGCCGTGCGGATCGCTATTGATCGTCTCCGGCTTGTCGAGCAGTTCAGGATTCGCTTCTAGCACTTCGCCGGAAACCGGCGCGTAAATTTCGCTGACGGCTTTCACCGATTCCACGGTGCCAAACGATTTTCCCGTTTCCAGTTTTTTCCCCGCTTCTGGCAGTTCCACGAACACTACGTCGCCCAGTTCGCCCTGCGCGTAGTCCGTGATCCCGATCGTGGCAACACCGTCTTTCGCGTTCACCCATTCGTGTTCCTTCGTGTAGCGATAGTTTGCCGGATACCCCATCAGTCCACCTCTCGCTGAAAATTGCTAAATCAGTTCGAACCGGCTGCTGTTTGCGGCGCTGTTTTTCTCACGCGCTTGTAGAAAGGCGTTGGCACTACCAGCGCTTTCACTCGCTGCGCGCGCACTTCCACAAAGAGATGCGTTCCCAGGGCTGCCAGAGCCGGCGGCACATACGCCAGCGCGATATTTGTTCCCAGCGTCGGTGAAGGTGAACCGCTGGTAACCACTCCAACCTCTTCGCCCGCAGCATCAAAAACTTTATATTCGTCGCGCGCGATCCCGCGCTCCATCATTTGCAATCCAACCAGCTCCCGCTTTAATCCAGCTGCGGAAGCCTTGGCCAACGCTGCCCGCCCGATAAAGTCTCTCTTTTCCATTTTGCAATAGCGGTCCAGTCCCGCTTCCCACACGTTAATTGTTTCGCTGATCTCATGCCCGTACAGCGCCATCTTTGCTTCCAGCCGCAGCGTGTTTCGCGCGCCTAGTCCGCACGGCAAAATCCCAAATTCCTTGCCCGCTTCCATCGCCGCGTTCCACACGGTTTCGCTTGTCGCCAGGTCGCCGGGAACATAAATTTCAAACCCATCTTCGCCTGTATAACCGGTCCGCGCAATCAGCCGGCAGGGAAGCTCGCAAACCGTTCCATGCGTGAACCAATAATTCTTGACGCCATCAACATTCGCGTCCGTGAGCTTTTTCACCACGTCAACCGCGCGCGGGCCTTGTATCGCCAGTTGCGTGTACGCGTCGCTGTAGTCCTCGACGACGCAATCCATTCCCTTGGTATTTTCCCGCACCCACGAAATATCTTTTTCCCGCGTGCCGGCGTTGATCACAAACAAAAAATCGTCCTCGCCCATTCGGTGCACGATCACGTCATCTACAAACGTGCCCTGCGGATAGAGCATCGCCGAATAGTGTGCTTGCCCAATCACCAGTTTCGAAGCATCGTTCATGCTCAAATGTTGCACCGCCGCCAGCGCGCCGCCCGGTGTTTTCCCAATTCGAATCCGGATGTCGCCCATGTGGCTTACGTCAAACACGCCAACGCCGTTGCGCACCGCTTTATGTTCCGCGATCAGCCCGCCGTTCACCGGATATTCGACCGGCATATCCCAGCCGCCAAAATTCACCATCCGGGCGCCCAGCTTGCGATGCATCGCGTTCAACGGCGTTTTCCGGAGTTCAGTTGACCGCTCCGCGGCCACGGGTGAAGTTGAGGGCTCTGCGTTCATACTCAAATTTGTTATTGGAGTTGTGACGGATTCCATTCCGTTTTCTCGGGCGGAAAATCGATACTAGCACGCGCTCCTAAACCCGTCAAAGAAGCCCATCTTCTCGTCAGCCGTGCCGCGATTTCACTCGCTTCAATGCTTTCTTGCCATACGAGCTATGAAAACAGATAATCTGCGCAATGCCTTCCGCTTGGTCGGCGAAACCCAAGGCCTCTGGGCAGCCATCCTTCACGCCGGCGCTGATTCTTCTTGGGCTGGCGATTGTCATCAATTATGTGGATCGCGGAAATCTTTCCATCGCCGCGCCTATCGTCCAGACTGAGATGCGGCTTTCCGCGACTCAACTCGGTTTTCTGTTTTCCGCTTTCTTTTACACATACTTGGCCTTGCAGTTTGTGGTCGGAGGGGTAGTAGACCAGTTTGGCGCAAACCGAGTTTTGACTGCCGGGCTCTTGGTGTGGTCGTTAGCCACGATCGCCACCAGCTTCGCAGGAGGTTTCTTCGCTTTGCTGACATTCCGGCTGCTCCTCGGTGTGGGAGAGTCGGTGGCATTTCCCTGCACATCCAAATTGATTGCACAACACGTTGCAACGGAAAACCGTGGGTTAGCCAACGCCGTGATTACCGCAGGCCTGAAGTTTGGGCCGGCCGTTGGCGCGTTCGGTGCCGGTCTACTGATTGCGAAACACGGCTGGCGCTCGGTCTTTCTTTGGATGGGAATTGCCAGTCTTCTGTGGATTCCCGCATGGTTTCGCTGGAAGCCCGCTGCTCCCCTCCCGCGCGCGATCGGAGCCCCGGCCCTCATCGGTTATCTGGCAATTTTCAAACAGCGTTATTTCTGGGGATGTTCGGCCGGCCACTTTTGCTTTAATTACCTTTCCTACTTTCTTCTGACGTGGCTGCCGTCTTATCTGGCGCATGAACGGCAGCTTTCGCAGCAGGCGCTTTCCAAAGCCACCGCTGCTTTCTATGTGGTGGACGCCGCCTCAGCCTTGTTCACCGGCTGGCTTTGCGACCGTCTGATCAAAAGTGGAGCACGCGCTTCGTCCGTGCGGAAAGGGGCATCCGCGATCGGCAGTGGCATAGCCGCGGTGGCTCTTTTAGCTTGTGCATTCGCTAGCGCCGACACCTACTACCCGTGGTTGCTATTGGCAGGAGTGGGCTCGGGCGCTGCCGGTTGCGGGGTATTTTTGTTTGCACAAGCCCTCGCCGGTCCGCGCGCGGTGGGCCAGTGGTCGGCCTTGCAAAACGGTTTCGGCAATTTTGCAGGCCTGATCGCCCCGGCGTTGACTGGCTTTCTCGTCGATCGGACCGGTCACTATTTCTCCGCTTTCGCCGTGACTGCGGCGATTTCCGTCGCCGGTGGCTTGGTGTGGATTTTCGGTGTTCGCCTGGCACCCATCGCGTGGACTGGCGACACCGAACTACCGTAAATTGAATTCCCGCTCTGATCATTATCTGGTTTCGTCGCCTGCAAGGAAGCTGCACGACAAACCCCGCCTTGCCGCAAACCTGCAAGCTCAGGTAAAGTTTGTTCTAGGAGACTGCAATGCCCGCCGGCCCGGTGCTCTGCGTTCAGTGCGACAAGCCCGAGTATCAATGCACTTGCGACAAGTACTGCACTATCTGCAAGAGCATGCTTAACGTTCGTCTTTGCATGGACGGCCTTTATTATTGCCCGGACTGCCGCGAAGCCTGCGACATCACCCTTGCGGACACTCGTGGCCACTGACCCGAAACGCATCGAGCTTCATCTCGATGCCGACCCCTGTTTTGCTGCAGCCGCCGGTGGCGCCGTCCGTTGTCTCGCTGAATTTGCTGGAATGCCCGAAGATGTCTGCCGCGAATTTCAGGAAGCCACCGTTCGCGCCTGCCTGGAAGCCTTTGAATTGCGCCCCAGCTCCAGCCATCTCATCGAATTCTGCCGCTTCGAAGACCGCGTCGAAGTCGTCGTTGATTCGAACGCGGGTCCCGCCGCGATTCGCCTATCCAGGTCGGTAATCTCGCAACGTTGACGTCATTTTTCGCGGCTTTTGTGGAGGCCGCCGTCAGAGGTGGGCGATTTTTCGTCGCTCATCCAGCGGCCACCTTCACGGGGTCGTCTTTCCATGGTGCAGCAGCGATTTTTATGACGCGCCGTTCGGCGCGGCGCTTCCGTGTGCTTGCTTCCAACGCCCGAGCATCCGGCAAAGTTACTTGGGAGTGGGCAGGTGGAAGATCAGCGAACGCACGACTTCCGAGCGTGAGGCGTCGACATCCTGGAGACCCACGAAGAGACTGGTCAAGGAGTCTTGTTCTTCCTGTGAACGGTGGTCGCGGTCGGCCATGAAGGCCGCACGCACCTTGTCGAAAGACGCGAGATCCTTGACTGCATACCAGACGTAATGAGTGAAGTCTCCATCGGTGCGAATTTCTTCCACCGAAAGACCGTAGGCCATAACAACGCCGTCGGCGGCGAGCTTTTCGAATACGGGTTTGTTGTATTTCTCCCAGGCTTTGCGGTAATCGCTGCCCCTGCCTGCCTTCACTTTAACGAAATTATAGCGGACGAACGGAAGCGCGGCCGACCCGGAAGGGGGACCAAACCCGATGACCAGATCGCGAGTGAGATAGTCGTGGACTTTGCTCATGTCAGCGATTTCGCCGAGGCGAGCGGTGACCGAGGTTCCTGATTTTTGGCCCTTCTTGGCCGCACCTGACTTGGTGGCTTCGTCGTTGAGTTTGGCGATCTGAGCACGCATGGCGGAATCGACTTGATCGACTCCGGCGTAATCGGCGACGGCGTACCAGATAACGTGCGTGGCGTTGCCGGGAACGCGAAGCAAAGGAGTCTCAACGCCCCAGGCCTTGACAACGCCATCAGCCATGAGTTTGTCGCGGACAGGCTGGCCGACCGTTTTGACCAGGTCCATGAACTCTTCTTCTTTACCCGGATTGACGGTGTATTCGTACCAGAAAGTGAGCGGTTGCATCTGCGGCTGCGATTGCTGTGCAAAACTGGAAATGCATGACAACAGAATTACAAAAAGACAGGAAAACAGGCGCGTCTTCATTTTTAATGCTCTCCGTAAAAGTTTTCTGCCTGCAGGTGTCGAAATGTGTCGTTATTAGCTTGTGGTAGCTCGGACGTTACGGGCAGGCGCTCAACATCCTCGCTACAAAAGGGGCCGAACTGATTGCGAACGACGAACCTTTTAGCACCAGAACTGGGCCACGTCAAGAAACGCAACGAGCGTAATCACGCCAGCGGTCCCATTAAGAAGCAGTCAATTGTGTTTTTATGTTCTGCGGCAGTGTGGCGTGAATCCAGGTTTCGGCCGCGATGAGATGTAGAACAAATCCGATCCAAAAGGCGGTGCCGAAAAATTGTGTTGGCGTCAGGCCGGAAAATCGGCTGGTCGCAAAGAAAATACCTACAATCGGACGTATTGTGGCAACAGCAAGACCAATGGCAAACGCGCGGATCATCCATTGGCGGTGCAGCGCGACTTCGCGACGCCGAATGTGCCAAAACGCTTTGCTTAACGCGAACAGAAAGAAGGAGCCGAACAGGATCGTGGCTGCGGCTTGGTTCACGCCGCCTATGGATTGCATGGTGAAGCTCATCACGAGCGCTGAGATTCCAATGATAAATCCAGTCGCCACGAAGATTCTGCCATTCCAGCGGTGCCACTGAAGATGCCGCGCGCGAATCGATTGGCCGAATTGAAATGGCCCCAACACCATGAACAGAAGTCCGGGAAGAATATGAATCATGGTCAGAATCGGATGACGGGCGAACAAGTCATCGAGCGCTACAAACTGTGCGGCTCTGGAACCGGAGGCAACGGCGGGCGGAGAATAACCTGTGACCAGGATTGGGCCCAGGTAAATAATTCTGCGGACGGCGACGGCCGCGCCGATAACTGCAAGAAAAATTACCACGCACCACAGCGCGCGCCGCAAACGAATTCCAGGCTCCATGCTTCTACTACGCGCAGCAGGCGAGCTGTCTTTCAGTAAGACTCAACTCGCCAGAAACTTCTCGAGCGGTTGCCAATAATGCAGCTTCCAGCCGTTTAACAGGTTTTCTGCGTCGCCTTGCGGGAAACCGGTGTGAGCAAACAGGATCTTTGTTTCTGGGCCTTGTTCGGCAAAATCGAATCTGACAATCGAATACACCCCGAGCTCCCAGTAGGCCACGCGCCAGGCCTGAACGATGCGTTCGTCAGGAATCAGCTCGAGATGCCGGCCGATGATGCGTCCGCCAAATAGCGAAAAGGCACCGCCGACCCCATGGCTGATTTCAGTGGGATGAATCGTGCTTGATGCACCACCTTCTTTTGCCTGAATAGCGTGGGTCATTTTCTCAAACAGTGCAGTGCTGGTGAAGATTTCGAAAATGCGTTTACGGTTCGCTTTGAAAACAAGTTCCTGATGCAGAGATTCTGAGTTACGGGAGATATCCTCTGGAGGACCGGCCTTGGCAATACTAGCAATCGCAGTGAACGCACCAATCGCCAAACCACTATTTACCATTGCCTGTCGACGCGTGAGAGTCTGAATAACCGGTGCCTGAAATCGTTCTTCTTTCATAGGACCTCCCATGGCTGGATTTCCGCGGTCGATCAGTGTGCGGCACGCAGGCATGGAAACACGGAATCGAACCACAATCCAGATAATGTTTTGCAGCGAAAGGGACGTGCAGCATTGCTTTACACGTAAAAGAATCCTGTGTTACTCTTGATGAGTCGAAGAGAAGAGGAAAATTCAGGGGACGACGGAGAGGGCACTTGAGCGCACCGAAAGCAGCGTTGATCGAACAATTCCGTTCACATGTTAAAGATACGGGCTCACCGGAGGTGCAGATTGCACTGCTGAGCGAGCGGATCAACTATCTGACTTCGCACCTCAAGAGTCACGTAAAGGACCATGCATCACGGCGGGGATTGATCATGATGGTCAACAAGCGCCGGCGACTCTTGGACTATCTCAACCGGCGAGACCCGGATCGGTACCGCGAGATTGTGGAACGGCTCAGTCTGCGCAAGTAGCGGTTTGCACGGAAAAATACCGCAAGCTACGCACCAAGTGACAAATTCCAAGCGAATAATGTCTGGAATTGGGCATTCGACTGGGAACAGGCGAATTGTCTCGTAGTGTAGTTTCAGCCGGCACCTTCCTGCTGCTCGACGACAGAGCAAATTACCAAGAGAAGTGAAAATGGAAAAGGCAGACGGATCTGCCCGGGTACCGCCAGAGGCGGGACCAAAGGAATGAAACATGTCAGAAAATAATCACGTACCGGCACCGCATCAAGTATCGGTCGAAATCGGCGGAAGAAAGCTGACCCTGGAAACAGGAAAAATTGCCAAGCAGGCGAACGGCGCGATCGTGGCTACGTACGGCGATACGGTAATCCTGAACGCGGCTTGCATGTCCACCAAGGCGAACGATAGAGATTTTTTGCCGTTGACGGTGGATTACCGCGAAAACACCTATTCGGCGGGCAAGATTCCCGGAGGATTTTTCAAGAGGGAAGGCCGGCCGACGGAAAAAGAGATTTTGACTTCGCGCTTGATTGATCGTCCTATGCGCCCGCTCTTCCCGGAATCGTGGAGAAATGAAACTCAGATTAACGCCATGGTGTTGTCGGCGGACAGTGACAATGATCCCGACGTCATCGCGGTGACCGGCGCGGCCGCTGCGGCTTATTGCAGCGACCTGCCGTTTCCGACGCCGATCGCGGCGGTTCGCGTGGGCTTGGTCAACGGCCAACTGGTTGCTAACCCAACCGTTGCCGAGCAGAAAACCAGCCTCATCAACATTGTGATTGCGGGCAGCGAAGAGGCCATCATGATGGTGGAATCCGGCGCTCTCGAAGTATCCGAAGAAACGGTTGTGGAAGCGCTGGAATTTGGCCATGCACAGGTGAAAAAGATTGTGGCCGCGATTAAGGAACTGCACGCGCAACTGAATCCGAAGAAAGTTGAAGTTGCGCCGTGGCCCTTCGACCAGGGCATCTACAATTCGCTGAAGAAGACCTACGGCGCGGAATTGAAGGATGCGTTGGACACGGAAAAGCATCCAAAGAAGGAAAGCTATCACCTTATCGATGAATTGAAAGCCAAGATCGTCGAAAGCATTCCGGAAGAAGACGAAGAGAAACTGAAGTTGACCAAGCGGGCCTTCGACAAACTGAAGGAAGATATTTTTCGCGACGAAATCTTGAACGCAAAACGGCGTCCGGACGGGCGTCCGTTCGACAAGATTCGCAAAATTACTTGCGAAGTTGGCTTGCTGCCTCGCGTGCACGGCTCGGCGCTGTTTACCCGCGGTGAAACACAGGCATTGGCCACTCTTACTTTGGGCACAAAAGAAGATCAGCAACGGCTGGATCTGCTGTTCGCGCAGGATCAGCACAAGCGTTTTATGCTGCACTACAATTTCCCGCCGTTCAGCGTTGGCGAAGTCAAACCGGTTCGCGGACCGGGCCGTCGTGAAATCGGTCACGGTGCCCTTGCCGAGCGCGCCTTGGTGAGCTTGTTGCCGCCCGAAACGGAATTTCCTTACGCGATGCGATTGGTCAGCGACATTCTCGAGTCGAATGGTTCATCTTCGATGGCTACGGTTTGCGGCGCTTCGCTCGCCATGATGGATGCGGGGGTGCCACTCAAATCTCCCTGTGCTGGCATCGCGATGGGCTTGGTGGTTGGCGACAACGGAAAATACGCGGTCATGACCGACATTGCAGGCGCCGAAGATCACTACGGCGACATGGACTTCAAAGTTGCCGGAACCCGCACCGGGATCACCGCGCTGCAGATGGACATCAAAGTCGGCGGCATCAGCATTCCGATGATGCGCGAAGCTTTGGCCCAGGCAAAGAAAGCTCGCCTGGAAATTCTGGACATCATGGATGCGACGCTGAGCGAAACTCGCACAGCCATTTCTGCCTACGCGCCGCGCCTGTTCAAGTTGTCAATTCCCACCGATAAGATTCGCGACCTGATTGGACCTGGCGGCAAGAAGATCAAGTCCATCATCGAAGCCACCGGCGTGAAGATTGACGTTCACGAAGACGGCACAGTTCATATCTTTGCTACCAGCGGCTCCGGCGGCGATGCCGCATTGCAGATGGTCCGCGACGTTACGGCCAGCGCGGAAATCGGCAAAACCTATCTGGGCAAAGTCGTTCGCTTGGCGGAATTCGGCGCATTCGTCGAATTATTCCCAGGCACCGACGGCTTGCTGCATATCAGCGAAATTTCCGAACAGCGAATTCGCGACGTACGCGACGAACTGAAACTCGGCGATCAGGTACTGGTCAAAGTGCTTTCGATCGAAGGTAACAAGGTCCGCCTTTCGCGAAAGGCCCTCATCAAGGAAGCGCGCGAGAAGGCACAGAAGAAAGAAACCGCAGCCAGCGCCGGCGGCTCAAGCTCTGCGGCGGCCGAGTAAATTCAAAGTCTGCTCTAGAATGAAAAAGGGCCTCTGCTAAACCCGAGGCCCTTTTTGTTTTGCTGTGCCGAGCCTGTCCGCATATCCGGTGGTGTGGCAGGGGTGGGTGGGTGACCACTCCCGCTATACCGATTTCTATTCAGCTCAAGGGAAATACGATTCGATCAATTGCTGGAGCAGGAGCCGCTGTGTACTGCGTCTAGCGCTCCCCACAAGGCGTTCAAGGCGTCACGCGTGGACGCAAGAATTCGCTCTTCACCGTCGTCGGCGTTTTCAATGAGCCAGTTGCGCCACGCCGCGCGGTGCGCCTTGTCTGCTTCTTCATGCACGGAAAAATATGCGGTGCCTTTGCTGTCGTTGATTCCGTAGAAGCGATTAAGGCCGTCAATCTTGGTACTGGCAATTTCGGGAACCTGCGATTCATAAGCATAGAGTGCAGCCACGGCTTCTGGCAGGGAGCGGTTAGCGCAGATATCGCGAAACGTGTGGACCACGTTTCGCGTTCCGGGAAGGGAAGGCGCACAAATGATGTCGTCTTCACTTACGCCGAGAGCCGCGGCGAAATCGCGCCACATCTGCGGATGCGAGCAATCCGGATTTTCCTCTTCCGCAAGATTTTCGAGGACGATCGGCTTGAGAGAAACATCGGCGCGGCCGGCCAATACGCGCAAATGTTGCGGGAAAGCTTCCACGTGACGATAGTATTGTGCGGCATACAACTGCAGCGATTCGCGGGAAAGTTTGCCGGCTTGCCAATCCTGGTAGAAAGGATGCTTCAGTAGATTTTTCGCGGCGATGGCGACATCGATCTTTTCAAGAAGCTGAACATTGGACATAATTTCACCCTTTTCCGGATAGGCGATTGCGGCTCATTGGCGCCGCGCATCGGTATACGAAAGATGCTGTTGATTGTAGCAGAGCTCCGCGAGTGCGCAAGAACCCCACCCCTAATTCGGCGATGGTTGAGCGAAGTCTTTTTCAGACTGCTCCGCACCGGTTGTACATGTGCCCTGCAGATTACTTTTCACCGCGGCGCATTTTTCGAATGCAGCCACTGCTTTCTCGAAATGCCTGGCGTTTTGATTGGCCACGCCAAGCAAATAATAGTTGGTGGGATCTTCGTTTGATCCAAGGGCGACGGCCTGTTCCAATTCTGGAATCGCCGCTTCGAATTCATTCTTGTGTACCTGGATTAGCCCAAGACTGCCGTGCGCCATTACCAGGGTTTGGTTTTTCAATTCCGTGAACTTCGCATCGGACATCCCTTCCGGCTTGGCCAATGTTGCGATACCTTGGATAGCGTTCTTGCCATAGGTATCAGCTTTCGCAAGCTGAGTCGCTGAATCGAGTGTTGTTGCCGTTACTGTGCGCGAAATCGCCTGGCTCACTACCGCCATGGTGCGAAAATCCTGCGGATTCAGTCGCAGGTCTTTTTCGCCGACGGCTAGACCCTTGTCGACGGCGCCAGTCTGCATATAAGCGGCGGTCAGAAACGAATAAACCGGCGTCGAATAGCTGGTCGACGGATATTTCTTAAGGAAATCTTCGCCAGCTTGTATTTTTTTCGCGAGATCCTCATTGGACATGGCTTGAAATTTCTGAAAGGCCTTATAGGCCTTTTCCTCGGCTGGAACCGGAGGCCTTATGATTTCCAGCGCGTTTTCAGGATTAAGCGGTGAAGTATCCCTGCCGATGGTCCGGCCGGCGGAGCCACTACCGCTTGAAGTGGAGCTGGATCCGCCCATCTGTGCCAGCGCTGCCGTGGCAAGAAAAAGAAAAGCAACGATGCCTGCCCCGGTTTTAGTCGGAAAATTCATAAAACCCTCCCCGCGTTAAGCAAAAACGACACAGTCTCTCGACTAAGACATATTATCCCTGTGCGAGAATCTTTACACCCGAGGAAGTTACGCATATGTAAAAAGCGGCTTAGAATGGCGCACGAGAAGTCAGAGCGCCTAGCTGGAAGGTGCGTGCACGCGAGTGATGTTAGCGCCTACAGCGCTCAGCTTTTCGACGATGCGTTCATAGCCGCGATCGATGTGATAAACGCGCTCGATGGTAGTTTTTCCATTGGCCACAAGAGCAGCGAGCACCAGACTAGCGCTGGCGCGAAGATCTGAAGCCTGCACTGTCGTCGCGCTGAGTTGTGCGGGGCCGCGCACGATGGCGCGGCGGCCATCAATCGAAATATGCGCACCCATGCGAATCATCTCGCTGGCATGCAGATAGCGATTCTCGAAAATGGTTTCGGTGATGGTGGATGCACCTTCCGACTGTGTGGCCAGGGCCATATACTGCGCCTGCATGTCGGTAGCAAAGCCCGGATATTCCTCCGTCGTCAGATCCGCCGCAAGCAATTGTTTAATGCCGCGAACGCGCAAGCTGCCGGGTCCCGCGTCTTCGATGGATACTCCGGCATCGCGCAATTTATTGACGATCGCGCCCAGGTGCAGCGGTTCGCAGTTGCTCACAGTGAGATCGCCGTTGGTGATGGCGCCGGCGACCAAGAATGTGCCGGCCTCGATGCGGTCTGCGATTACGGAATGTTCCGCGCCACGCAGTGACGAGACTCCTTGAATATGCAGCGTCTTCGTTTCATCGCCAGCTATCTTAGCGCCCATTTTTCGGAGCAGCGCGATCAGGTCCGTCACTTCCGGCTCGCATGCGGAATTTTCCAAAATCGTTTCACCGTCGGCGACAGCGGCAGCCATCAAAATATTTTCGGTGCCAGTCACCGTGATTTTCTCGAATACGATGTGAGCGCCTTTTAACCGCCCACCTTTGGGCGCTCGCGCCTCAATGTAACCGTGCGAGGTTGCGATTTCCGCGCCCATTTTTTCCAGAGCGCTCAAATGCAGATCCACGGGACGCGCGCCGATGGCGCATCCGCCGGGAAGCGAAATTCTAGCGATCCCGGTACGTGCCAGCGTCGGACCCAGAGTAAGAATCGAAGCGCGCATGGTCTTGACGAGTTCGTATGGCGCGACGGCATCGCTGATGGTGTGCGCCTGAAAAGCGTAGTTTGCCGCGGGGAATTCGCTGGTCGCTACGGAGACTCCCATATAGGCGAGCAGTTTACCCATGGTAATAATGTCTCGCACCTTCGCGACGTTATGCAGTGCAACCCGGTCAGCGGTCAGCAGGCAAGCCGCCATAGCAGGTAGAGCGGAATTCTTAGCGCCGCTGATTTCGACAGTGCCGTGAAGCGGGATTCCGCCAGTGATGACAAATTTATCCATGAGTTCTTGTCACGACGAAGAAAAACTCGTCGAATTTACTGTTCGCTAAGATTCTCCCAGGGCACGGCGCAGATTGCCGCCAGCAGATTTAAGAAGTTGCTTCGCCTTCGGCACATCTACATTTAGTTTCAGCATCACCAGTGCCACGCGCAAGTTGTGTCCAGATTTCCGCAGTGCGTGTCTTGTGACCGGCACACTTTTGCCGCTGGCCTCGACTAGAATTCGCAGCGAACGGTTAGAGAGCTTTTCGTTTGTGCTCAACAAATCGATCATTAGGTTTTCATAAGCATGTCCCAGCCGCACCATCGCTGCGGTTGATAGCATGTTCAGTACCATCTTTTGCGCGGTTCCGGCTTTTAGGCGTGTGGAACCGGCCAGAACTTCCGGGCCCACTTCTGGAGCGATCAAAATCTTTGCCAGTCGCGCTACCGGCATGTTGCGATTGGCAGTCACAGCGACCGTTGTGGCTTTGCGCCTCCGCGCATGTTTTAACGCACCCAACACATAAGGCGTAGAGCCGCTCGCAGCAACGCCAACCACCACATCATTCTGCGTCAACCGCTTGGCCCTTAAATCCCGTTCGCCGTTTCTTGTTGAATCTTCCGCGCCCTCGACCGCACTGGTCACTGCGCGTTTTCCGCCCGCAATCAAAGCTTGCACCTGCTTGCGAGACGTACCGAAGGTGGGCGCGCATTCCGCCGCATCCAGCACCCCCAGCCGACCGCTTGAGCCCGCGCCAACATAGAAAAGCCGGCCGCCGTTTCGCATTCCGATTACAATCGCGTCCACCGCGCGTGCAATCGCGGGAATTTCCTGGGCCACAGCCGCGGCGATTTTGCGGTCTTCTTCGTTCATCAAGCGAACGATTTTGTCCGCGGAGAGACGATCGATATCCATCGAATCAGGATTTCTTTTCTCGGTGATGCGCTTTTCAATGGGCAGGATTTGTTTTGCGCTAGGACTCACTAGCGCATTATATACGTTCGGCAAAATAGCCGGACACTCCGTTGCACGGAAGGGGGCGGATGAAGCGAGACTGTTACTACGCGCCCAAGGGGGAAATCGCTGGCCATGTGATTGGGACTAATTCGATAGACACCCAAGTCGCAGGACCTATCGTTCCTTCCCCCGCAATCGGCTATTCTAGAAAACTAGAGCACTCGGCGGCGTTGCCAATACGGCACTATTGGAAATCGAATCCATGGATTTGCTAAAAAAAATGTTCGAACAGCACTTTCAGTCGCCTGCGGACCGCGTGCTTCCGCTGCAGGGCGAACTGGGCGGCTCGGGACGCAAGATCGTTCGGCTGGTAAACGAAAAATCCAGTGCCATCGGTATTCTCTACGGAGTACGCGAAGAAAATGCCGCGTTCCTCTCTTTTTCCAAACATTTTCGCAAGTACGGCCTGCCGGTTCCGGAAATTTATGGCGAAGATCTGGATCAGGGGTCATACCTCGAAGAGGATCTGGGCGACACAACACTATTTGAATTTCTCTCAAGGAATCGCACCAACGAACAAATCGGCGCAAAAGTTGTAGAGGCATACCGGAAAGTGGTGGCGATACTTCCTCGTTTTCAGGTGGAAGCCGGGCGCGACCTCGACTACAGCGTTTGTTATCCGTGCGCCAGCTTCGACCGGCAATCCATCACCTGGGACCTGAACTATTTCAAATATTATTTTTTACGACTGGCCGGAATTCCGTTCAGCGAATCGGCCTTGGAGGCCGATTTCGGCGGGTTAGCGAACTTTCTGCTCACCGCCAACTGCGATTATTTTCTTTATCGCGACTTCCAATCACGCAACATCATGCTGCCCCGAGGCGAACCGCACTTCGTTGACTACCAGGGCGGCCGCAAGGGCGCTCTGCAATACGATATTGCCTCGCTGCTGTACGACGCCAAGGCCGACCTGCCGCCCGAACTACGCCAGCAGCTACTCGATCACTATCTTGACGCGCTGCACGGCTACGTCAAAATTGAACGCAAAGAATTTCTGCGCCACTACTACGCTTATGTTTACGTCCGCATCATGCAGGCGCTCGGTGCATATGGCTTCCGCGGATTCTACGAACGCCGCGCACATTTTCTCCAGAGCGTGCCTTACGCGCTGAAGAATCTTCGCTGGCTGTTGCACAATGCCGAAGTTCCCATCGAACTGCCCACCCTGATGGGTGCATTCAGAAGCATGCTCTCGTCACAAAAATTGCACGCTCTCGCAGGCGAAGCTGACAACCTGACGCTCCGCATTTTTAGCTTTTCCTATCACCAGGGACAGCCGAAAGACGAGACCGGGAACGGCGGCGGATTCGTTTTTGACGCTCGCAGTCTGCCAAATCCTGGCCGCGAAGATCGCTTCAGGCCGCTCACCGGCAAAGATCAGCCGGTAATCGACTACCTAAACCAGCAGGAAAGCGTGCACCAATTTCTCGCCAGCGTGATGTCACTGATCGATGCCAGCGTGAGCAGTTACCAGGAGCGTGGCTTTAAAGATTTGATGGTGTCGGTCGGCTGTACCGGCGGCCAACATCGCTCGGTTTTTCTGGCAGAGCAACTGGCAAAGCGTCTCCGCGCGCGCAAAGGCGTGCAAGTGATAGTCCGGCACTTCGGCCTGGAGGCGCTTGCGAACGAAACGGCCCTGGCGAAATCTTCGCGGTGATTTCGCGGTGATTTCGCGGTGAGATTGATGGACAAAGATTCGCTGCAAACCGCGCTAAGAAGTCTCCTGCGCGCAGTTGCCATTCCGAGCCTGCCTGCGCAGGCTGGCGCAGTGACGAATCTCTCCGGGAATTTCTGGTGCGCCATCGCCAATACTGCGTGTGTCCGCGCATGAAAGCGATGGTCTTAGCGGCGGGCCTGGGTACGCGTCTTCGTCCTCTGACCGATGATCGTCCCAAAGCCCTGGTGGAGATTGCCGGGCGCACCTTGCTTGAGATTACACTCACGCGCTTGAAATCATTCGGCGTGAGCGAAGCAATCGTCAACATCCATCACTTTTCCGACATGGTGATCGCATATCTTAAAGGCAATGACAATTTCGGAATGCGCATTGAACTTTCCCGGGAAGATATTTTGCTGGACACTGGCGGCGGGTTGAAGAAAGCGAGCTGGTTCTTTCAAGAAAATTCTGGCGGCGACGCGGAACCTTTTTTTCTGCACAACGTGGACGTCCTGAGCTCGATTGACCTGGCGTTGCTGTTACAGTCCCACAAAGAAAACCGCTCCCTGGTCACAGTCGCCGTGCAGAAACGCACAAGTTCACGGCAACTGCTGTTTGACGAAGATGGCCAGCTCTGTGGCCGCGTTGCTGGCCGCGGCCGGGAAGAAGAAATTGTCCGGCCGGCGCAAACACTCGAGCCGCTGGCGTTTTCCGGCATCCACGTAATTTCCCCGCGCCTTCTTCCGATGATGACCGAGAATGCCGTTTTCTCCATCATCGATACGTATTTACGCCTCTCGGGCCAGGGCGAAAAAATCACCGCGTTTCGCGTCGACAAGTATTACTGGCGCGACCTGGGAAAACCCCAAAGCGTACGGATGGCCGCCAAGGATCTAACCGAAAGCATCTGGTTTCGCTAGCCAGTTACCTTGCTTGCGCCTTTAAGCAGCAATCGGTATCACTTGGTCGAAGTTACAGGCGTCGCCAAACCCAACGACTGCATCACGGCATCATGCAGCGCCGGGCGCACTTTCGCCAGTTTTTGGTTTTCGCGTGTGGGATGCACTCGATTGGTGAGGAATACAACAAACAGTTGCCGATCTGGATCGATCCAAATCGATGTGCCAGTAAAACCCGTGTGGCCGAACGTGTGCGGCCCCATAAAGTGGCCGCTAGAACCGCCTTCGGTCGGCACTGCCCATCCCAGTGTTCGGGTACCAGCGGAGAGCTGCTGCGCTTCGGTGAATTCAGAAATTGTTTCGCGCCGTAGAATCCGCTGGTGAGCATATACGCCGCCGTTCAGCAACGTCTGGCAAAACGCAGCCAGATCCGGCGCGGTACTGAACACGCCGGCATGCCCCGAAACTCCGCCGATGGCCGCCGCGTTCTCATCGTGAACTTCGCCCTGGATCAGTCGGTGGCGATATTGATTGTCGATTTCCGTCGGCGCAATCGCCGGCCAGATCTTTTTTGGCGGCTTGTACATCGTGTTGGACATCGCTAACGGCGAGAAAATATACTCGCGCGCCAGCGTATCGAGCGTCTGTCCCGTCAACCGCTCGATGATCTCCGCCATTAGAATAATTCCCAGGTCGGAATAGACTTCTTTCGTTCCCGGCTCGTAGTCCAGGGGCTCCACAAAAATCTTGTGCAAAGTTTCCTGTTTTGTCTTCGAGGTACGCCAGTATTCCTTGAATGGCGGCAGCCCGGAAGTATGCGTGAGCAAATGCCGAACCGTGACCCGGTGCCGCCACTCAGGCTGCGGGCCGCTCGCCCATTCCGGCAGATAGCGCTCGACATTTGCATCGGGGTCTAGGCGAACCGGGAAGTCGCCCTCAGCGAGTTTCGCGACGATCGTCGTAGTCGCGACCACTTTTGTCAGCGAAGCGATGTCGTACATCGTATCGATTGCAATATTGGGAGCCTGGGCTTCGTAGGTTTGCTTCCCGAACGCATGCAGGGAAACTTTGCCGCGGTATCCGACAGCAAGCGTGGCTCCGGGAAACGCCTTGTCCTGTATCGCGGCCTCTACAACATCAAACGCCGGCTGCAGTTGCGCTTCGCTAGGCGCGTCCATCGGCTGCAGTTTCATCGCATCGGCCGGCACTTCCATCCCGAAACCGGCTTTTAATTGCACTCCCGGAATGGTAACGGGCAAATGTCCGCGCACCGGAATTTCGCCGAACAGCGCACGGGCCATGGAAATCTGTGCCACGTCGCTGATGCCAAACGCGCCCAGCCATGTTTCCGCTTGCGGAAACCCTTCGATCAAATAGGGGCTGCCGAATGCCAACGTCACGACCGGCTTTCCCGATTTGTAAACCTGCTGTGCGAGTGCGGCCTGCTCCGCCGGAACATCCACATTTCCCTTGCGATCGCTGACTCGCACGAACAGCGCCAGAATTACCACGTCATAAGAATCCGGCGAAGGAAGTTTCAGATTACTTGCCTCGCGAAACCGGGTATCCGCGCGCAATACAGTGACCGAATCAAATCGCCGGCGTAGTTCGCGTTCCAGATCCTCGCCGGGTGTAGGCTCAGGGTCGGCGTAAAACGCGAGTAGCAGTGCGCGCGCAGGCTTTGTTCCATCCAGCGGCAAGCGGTGCGCGGTGTCGCGCAGCAAAGTAATTCCTCGATCAGAAATGTCCTGCGCCTGTTTTTTCCAGCCAACTTCCGCAAAATGGGCATTGATGCCATTAACATCCACCAATCGATTCTTGTTGAGCCCCAGCCGGGCTTTAGCTTCGAGTATTCGCCGCACAGATGCATCGAGTCGCTGGCGCGTAATGCGGCCAGTTTTAACCGCATGTTGCAGCGACTGGTATGCTGCGTCTGGAACCGGTGGCATCAGCAGACAATCAGCGCCCGCCAACACAGCGCGCACAGCGGCTTCCCCCGGCGCGAAGCGAACGGTAATACCGCCCATATCCATCGCATCCGTGACCACCAAGCCCTGAAATCCAAGATCGTGGCGCAAAACTCCAGTCAAAATGTTTGAAGACAAGGTCGCAGGCGTGTTGGGATCCGGCTCCAGCGCCGGCACATTCAAATGTCCGGTCATCACGCTGCCCGCACCAGCCGCAATCGCGGCGCGAAAGGGAACTAGTTCCAGCGATTCCAGGCGCGTACGATCCGCGCGAATTACCGGCAGATCAATGTGCGAATCGGCGGCCGTATCACCGTGACCCGGAAAATGTTTCGCCGTAGCCAGTCCGCCGTTTTCTTCCACTCCGCGCACGTAGGCAGAAACAAACTGCGAAACACGAGCAGCGTCTTCGCCGAACGATCGCGTGTTGATGATCGGATTCCCGGGATTATTGTTGACGTCTGCAACAGGAGCGTAAATCCATTGCACACCGGCCTGACGTGCCTCCAGCGCAGTAATCTTTCCCATCGTGTACGCATCGCGCGGATCCCCGCCCGCCGCAATCGCCATTTGCGTTGGAAAGGAAGTGCCTTCGTCGAGCCGCATTGCGGAGCCGCGTTCAAAGTCCGCGCCAATCAGCAGCGGCAATTTCGCTTTGGCCTGAAGTTGATTGTTCAAAACTGCAGTTGGATAAGTCTGGCTCTTTTCGATTCCCAGGGGCGTTATACGCGTGATCAGAATAAATCCGCCAGCATGAAGATCATTCACGTCGTGCAGCATTTGCTGATAAGCGGGCGAGTCCGTCGCGGTAAAGGTTCCGTGATACGTTGGGAAAAGCAGCTGGCCGATCTTTTCATCGCTCGTCATGCTGCGAAGCTTGCTGTCTACCCATTGGCGTTGAGCCGCCGATAAAGCGCGCAACGCGCCTGCAGATTTGCTTTGCGGTTTCGATTGTTTTGCCGCGGCAGCACGGCTTTGACTGCGTAATTTAGTTGCCATAAGGAGCGCGAACGGCAGTAGAAGCAAGCACAATACGGCGCGGCGCTTCATCGACATCGATTCTCCCGAATCGCTAGGAATCTCGCGAGTCACGCCCTGCTTCCCCATGTTGATAACACACGCAACTCAGTGCGACAACGCGATTCACCGCAAAGCGTTCCAGAATATCATTGCAATCGACAGTAACCAGGAGGAAATCTTGCCGACCCGCATCCTTGCACCTCGACGTCTCATGGCTTGTGCCGTCGGCTTGCTCATTTTCCCGGGCATACTCGCTTGTTCTGCCGCGGCGCAATCCGCAGCTGCCAAACATGCTAACCGAAAGTCGACTTCGCGTGCCGGCCGCGTCCGGACCGGACTCGACGTTCTCGAATCGCAAAAATTTGCGCCACTTCGTGGAAAGCATATCGGCGTTATCACCAATCACACCGGCCTCGATTCGCAGGGCAAATCCACAATCGAACTGCTCGCGCACGCGCCCGGGGTGCAGGTCGTGGCGATCTTCAGTCCAGAGCACGGCTTGGGCGGCCAGTTGGACGAACGACTCTCATCCAACAAAGATCCGTCGACGGGCCTGCAAGTATTCACCCTCTATGGCGAAACTCTGCGCCCGACCGACGAAATGTTGAAGGGATTGGACACGCTAGTCTTCGACATCCAGGACGCCGGAGTGCGCTTTTACACTTACACCGTCACCATGGCCTATGCCATGGAAGAAGCCGCGAAACGCCACATAGCCTTTTACGTTCTCGATCGTCCCAATCCACTCGGCGGAGAAATCATCGAGGGGCCGATCCTCGATTCCGACAAGACAGATTTCGTGGGCTACTACCCCATACCGGTGCGTTACGGCCTCACGATCGGCGAGCTCGCGCAATTCTTCAACTCTGAAAATCACGTCAACGCGGATCTGCACGTGATCGCCATGAAGAATTGGCATCGTAATTTTTTCTTCGAAAGCACCGGCATCCGCTGGATCCCGCCCTCCCCGAATCTCCGCACAATAAAAGGTTCTATCGTCTATCCCGGCCTTGAGATTCTGCAGAACGCCGGTGTCTCCGTGGGACGAGGAACGGAAGCGCCCTTCGAAGAATTCGGCGCGCCGTGGATGGATGGCGAAAAAATCTCCTCAGCGTTGAACGCCGTGCATTTGCCGGGACTAAAATTTGTCACCCAACCCTTTATACCCGTCAGCGGTTTGTATGCCGGAAGGCGCTGCGGCGGCGTCGCCATCCGCATCGGTGATCGGTCGGCTGTCCGCGCGATGAGCATGGGCCTGGAAATCGCCGACCTCTTGCAAAAGATCTATCCGCAAAACTTCGACGCTTCGAAAACCATCGTTCTATTGGGCAGCTCCGATACCGTCCAGAAATTAAAAGGCGGCACACCCGCTGTAGACATCGTCGCAAGTTGGCAATCCAGTTTGGCCGACTACGACAAGACACGCCGCCGCTATCTCCTCTATAAATAGTTCGAAATAGCTCGTTGCCAAGTCTTGTGATAAAGTCCGCCAATGGCTCCCATGCGCATAGTTTCGCTGCTTCCATCGGCCACGGAAATCCTGTTCGCACTCGGTCTCGACCAGCAAATCGTCGGGGTTAGCCACGAATGTGACTTCCCCCAGGCCGCTCGTACGAAAACCGTCGTCATTCACTCCCGCATCCCGAAAGACGCTTCGCCATCTGAGATCGACCGTCTGGTGCGTGAATTCGGCGCGCGCGGCGAAAGTGTTTATTCCGTTGACGTTGAAGCTCTGCGCAGCCTTTCGCCCGACCTCATCGTCACCCAGGATCTATGCCACGTCTGTGCCGCTTCGCCGCAAGATCTCGCAGGTGTTCTGTCAAGTTTCGAATCTAAACCTGAAGTGCTGTCCCTCAATCCGCTCGATCTCGGCGACGTCTGGCGCGACATTCTCTTGGTCGGCGAACAAACCTTCCGCCCCCATGCCGCCGAGAAGCTGATCGAATCCATCGGCGAAAAACTCGGTGCGCTCGAACAGAAAATACAGGCTGCAAACGACGATCAGCAAGCCGGCGATCGTCCGGCTGTCGCGTTTCTCGAATGGCTCCAGCCAATTTATGTTGGCGGCCATTGGGTTCCGGAGATGATTGCGTTGGCGGGAGGCCGCGACGTCTTTGGCGAGCCGAGCCGTCCTTCCTTCCGGGTGACGCTCGATGATGTCGCGGCCGCGCGGCCAGATGTTTTGATCGCCGCGCCGTGCGGATATACCGCAGCGCAAGCCCGCGAAGAATATCGCTCCATTGATTTCCCAGTTGGCTGGCAAGACATCCCCGCGGTTCGAAACGGACGTGTTTACGCGCTCGATGCCAGCAGCTATTTCTCTCGCCCCGGTCCTCGTCTTGTCAGCGGCCTCGAAATTCTCGTCAAGTTACTGCATCCTGCGATCGAAGTGAGCAGGGAAGCGGAAGCCGCGTCCATACCCATCGCCGTTGCAAAACACGCAACCTCGGTCTAGCCCTGACTCCCTGTGCCAAGCCGCAACTTCTCACGCATAAGAACCGCTTAACGCTAACTTCAATCGCACCTGTCCTAACGGCCAGTTGACACCATCATCCCAATACATAAGACTCTTACACATAAGGGAGCGGCTCATGATCGGTACTGGAATAAAAAAGGGAACCGCGGAATTGGCGATCCTGAGCGTACTGCAAGAAGGCCCGTTGCACGGCTACGAACTGGCCCGTCGCATCGAAACACAAACCAAGGGCGCTTTGAGTTTTAGCCTGGCCGCTTTGTACCCAATGCTTTATCGCATGGAACAGCGCCGCTGGATTCGCGGCGCCTGGGAAACCAGCTCCAGCGGCCGCCGTCGCCGCTGCTACCGGCTCACGCCGCAGGGAAAGAAGAAACTCCAGCCGCTGCGCGCCGAATGGTCGGAACTTTTCAGCGCCCTACGCCGGCTCACGAAGGTGTCCCATGCTTGACTGGCGCCAACTCGTCCAGCAGCGGCTTGCCGGTCTTTCCATTGAAGATGGCGAGGCAACCCAGGTATTCGAGGAGCTCGCGGGACACCTCGAGGAAAACTATCGGTTTTTGCTTAAGGAAGGGCTTACGGAAGAAGTCGCCACACGCCACGTTCTTGGGTATGTGGGCGATTGGCAAGACCTGAAACGAAAAATCGAATCATCGCGAAATAAGGAGACGATCATGAACAAACGAGTGACTCAATTCTGGTTCCCCGCGTTCCTGACCCTTTCGCTCTCGATGGTTCTTCTCGCGCTTATCGAGTTCTTCGGTCCCAAGCCCTGGGTTGCTCCGATGCCCGGGGGCCCCCGGCTTCGCATGACTCCACTCGCAGTCGTCTACGTTTCCTGGCTGGTCTTCTTGCCGTTCATCGGCGCGTTGGGAGCGTATCTTTCTAGTCGTGCCGGCGGCCGATCCCGTGCTGTTTTCTGTTCGTGCGTTTTTCCCGTTTTCCCCTACGTGGCCTTTTTCGTGATTGGCCTTCCTCTGGCGCTGATCCTCGATGACCACGTCGCCCACAACATCACTATTCCGGCATTTTTCGTGGGGCTTTCCGCGTGGGTCATTTTTCCCGCAATGGCGCTGCTGGCTGGTGGCTGGCCGCTCCAATATTTTGCCTCCCGGCGGTTAGGCGCCAGTCAAGTCTCTGGCAACTAAAACTGACCTGTTCCAATATCGGTAAAATGGCAGCCCAGCGGCAATCAGCAGCAAACCAATAACCGATCGTCCCGGGCGGTCAATCAAAATGTTCAACGTGAGCGCAAGCGCACCAGCTACGAAAATTCCCGGCACCCACGGATATCCCCAGCAACGGTAGGGCCGCGGCATGAGCGGCTCAGTCTTGCGCAATCGAAATAGTGCGACCACAGCCATCCCGTAGAAAATCCAAGCCGCAAAAATAAAAAGATTGGTCAGCTCTTCGAAAGTTCCCGAGAGTGCCATCAGCGCCGCAAGAACTCCCTGAAAAATTAACGCCCGCGCCGGCGTCAGAAATTTTGCGTGAATGCCGTCGGCAATCTTGAAGAACAAACCGTCTCGCGCCATGGCATACGGAACTCGAGCGCCACTTAGCACCGACGAGTTGAGCGAGCCAATGGCGGAGATCACCATCGCCAGGGTCATCCAATACGCGGCGCCGTGTCCGGCGATATGTTCAACAACGTCTGAAGCGATATGCAATGAATTTGCCACCGCATCGAACGGCAGTATGCGCAAACATGCCGCACTGAAGAGAAGATAGATCACCGCCACCAGCGAAACTCCGCCCAGTAACGCGCGCGGGAAATTCTTCTGTGGATTTGCAACTTCGGAGCCAACGAGGTTCAAGTCCTCCCAACCGTCATACGCCCACAACGCAGCCGCCAGTGCAGCCAGGAACGCGGTTAGGATTCCGTCATGCAACGCAGCGGGCCAGATCGGATCGGCAGGATGCGCGGACCCTCCCGTGGAAAAAAACGCCACGCCAATAACCACCAGCACCGAAAGAATTTTTACCAGCGTCAAAACCACTTGTACTGCTCCACCCAATCGCACTCCCAGGTAATTTACGATGGTCATAATGATCAGCCATAGGACTGCCACCGGCTGGGCCCAGGTGAAAACAAAATCGTAGGGCTTCATTCCTGCAAACGCCGGAAAATGCAAAGTGAAGAGTGGCGCGGCTACGGCCGGAATTAGAAAACTGAGAAACCGCGCGATTCCCGCCGCGATGGACGCCATCGAAGATGGCCGCCCCACGATTGAATGCATCCATCCAAATAGAAAACCCCATTTCGGTCCAAAACCGCGACGCAGATACGCGTATTCACCTCCGGCTTCCGGAATCGCCGCGCCCAACTCCGCAAACGAAAGTGCGCCGAACATCGAAAGAATTGCGCCAACGATCCAGGCAGCAAACACCACCGAGACGAATCGTCCTTCGCGTGCCATTTCCGCTGGCTTCAGGAAAATGCCTGTTCCGATCATGGTGCCCACGACGATCGCCGCCGAAGCCCACGGGCCAAGCCCCCGAACCAGTTCCAGCCGTTTGCCGCTTGCTTCTTCGCTCATTCGTTCCCCTGGCCCGCGATCTCACGCATTGGTGCATCACTGTTGACAAATCGGCTGACTAGAGCACCGACCAAAAACGTCACGCACGCGCCTATCAGAACGTACCAAGTGTAGGCGACACTCGATAATTTCCACACCGCCATGATGGCCGCAAGGCCGCAGAACATTCCCGCCAGTGCGCCGCTCGAGTTTGCGCGCCGGTCAATCGTACCCAGCAAAAATAATCCCAGCAAACTTCCTAATGGAAACGATGCCACCGTCAAGCCCGTTTCCAGCAACGAGCCCCACGGCACAAATCCGAACGCCATCAGCACTGCTCCCCAAACAAGCGTCATCCGCCGTGACAGCTGTAAGAATTTCGCCGGGTCCTGGCGATGCCCCGCAGCCACGGAAAAATCCAATATGCTCGACGCCGCCAGGGAATTCAGTGAACCGCTCGCATTTGACATCGCCACCGCAATAATCGACGCAAGCAGCAGTCCGGCAAATCCCACTGGCATCTCGCGCACCAGAAACAGCGGAAGAATTCGGTCCGGGCGCTCGCCCGCCGCCAGCAACGGTGTGTGCTGGGAAAAAACGTAGAGCAACACTCCGACCAGCAGGAACAGCGCAAACTGAATCAAGATCACGATGCCACTTGCCAGCAGCGCCTTGCGGCTGTCCTTTTCGTTGCGGGCCGCCAGCAGTCGCTGCACGATTGTCTGGTCGGTTCCATGGCTCGCCATAGTAAGGAACGCGCCGCCAATCAATCCTGACCAAAACGTGTATTTCGTTGCGAGATGCATCGAAAAATCGAGAAATTGCAGCTTGTTGCCGGAAGCCCCCGCGACGTGGCTCACTTCGTTCCAGCCGCCGGGAATCGAATGCAGCAGAAATCCCAACGTCGCCGCGCTGCCGGTCAGGTACAACAATAACTGCGCCACGTCCGTCCAGATCACCGCTTTCATCCCGCCTTCAAACGTGTAGAAAACTGTGAGCGCAACCACGATGACTACCGCAAGCTGTTCCGAAGTTCCCAGCACCACGCTGATCACCAGTGCAATGGCCGAGATGCGCACACCTTCCGCAACTGCCCGCGTCGCCAGAAAAGTCGACGCTGCGACTGCCCGCATCCTGGTACCAAATCGCTTCTCGATCAGCGCATAAGCAGTAAATATCTCGCCGCGAAAGTACCCCGGCAAAAACAACAATACGACCAGAACTCTGCCGACAAGATATCCGAACACCAATTGAATGAAAGTTAGGTTGGTGGTATAGGAAAGTGCCGGCGTTCCAATAATTGTGAGTGTGGAAGTCTCTGTGGCCACAATCGACAACGCCAGTGCCCACCAGGGCGCAGTTCGTCCCCCGAGAAAGTAGTCGCGAACATCGCGCTGTCCACGCCGAAACCACAAGCCCAGCGCCGTCACACCCAGTAGGTAGACGACAACGATGGTGAGATCAACAGGATGTATGCGCATTCCCGCTCAGCACTTCAGAGTCTCAGTGTCGCAAAGAACGTCGAGGATAGAGGCCCAGCTAGCTCGCGTCAAGGAAATCGGCCCGCAAGACTCACCAACAAAATCCAACACGAACCAATCATTCTTTCTTAGCTTGGAGCTCTTTCAGGTAGCGGCGGGTTTATCCCGCCGTGCCGCCTTCTTCCTTTCGGAACTTTCACTCTCCTCGATATTCCTGGAACGGCATTTTCGCGTAAGCTTTTCTGATGAAGTGCGTCTTGGGATTAGATGGCGGCGGCACAAAAACCAAATGCGTGGTACTAAACGAAGCAGAGGCCATCGTTGCTCGCGCAACGGGACCGCCTTCGAACCCCACCCGCGTCGGATTCCCGGCCGCATGCGCTGCAATTCAAGAAACGTGTGCGTCGGCAATCGACTCCACCCGCATCAAGTTTGAGGTCCTGGCACTATGTGCTGGACTCGCAGGCACGGGTCTCCCGGAAAATCGTGATCGGATGCGGCAATTCCTAGCGCAACGATTTCCAGCGGTTGTCATCGACGTTCGCATGGACATCGAACTACCTCTGGCCGCAATGCCGCCGGGCCGCGCAATTGTTTTGGTCGTCGGCACAGGCTCTGCAGCGATCGGCAGAAATATCGCGGGCTTACTGAAGCGCGAAGGCGGCTTTGGCCCTGCAACCAGCGACGAAGGCAGCGCATTCGACATTGGACGCTCGGCGATCGCGGCGGCTCGCGAAGGAAACTCCAGCTCAGAGTCAGACCAACTCACTCGCCAGATTTTTAAGCATCTAGGCGTCAAGAACTGGACCGAACTTGATTTGAAATCCGCCGCTAACGCCGACTCGGTTTACCCCCGTGTCTTTCCTGTTGTGGCTGCAGCCGCAGATGCGGGAAACGCCGTCGCTCAGTCGGTTCTAAGAAGCGCTGCAGAGAAGCTCGCTGCTATTTCCCGTCGCCTCGCTGCGTCCCTGGATCTTCTCCAAGAACCATTTCCCATCGGCAAAACTGGCGGAACCATCGGACGTTCGCGTTTTTTCGATCGGGCCATAGACCACGCTGTACGTGGCACACTCCCCAACGCGATCATTACTCCGCTGCAGGCCGACCCAGCAGAAGTCGCCGCATGGATAGCTCTGCAGCTCGTCAGGAACAGGGCAGGAGCCGCACCGTGAGTGCCCCGAGCTACCCAGACTTGCAAACCGCGACCGGTGAGGAGCTTGTTCGCCTCATTCACGAAGTGCCTCCGGACATACTGTTTCCGATCCTTGATAATCCCGCGCTCGATGAAAAGTATCTCGCTTTGCTACTGCACCGCAAGGATTTGCCAGGCGAATTTCTGAGCGAAATTCTGAAACGCCGCCAACTCCTCAAAAACTATCTCGTCAAGAAATCCCTCGCCTTTCATCCGCACACGCCGCGCACGGACGCGCTGCGGCTTCTCCGCGATCTTTATCTGATGGACCTGGTGCAATTTTCGATTTCGCCAGAAGTACGGCCGGACCTAAAACGCAAAGCGGAAGATCAGGTCATCGCAAAAATGGCGCAGTTGCCGCTCGGCCAGAAAATCACATTGGCCCGCCGCTCGCCTGCACGAATCGCCGGCTCACTGCTGGCAGATGGCCAGCCGATGGTGGTCAAGGCCACCCTCTGCAATCCGAATCTCACTGAGGCGCAAGTGCTTCGCGTTCTCGCAAAAGAAAAGCTGGTGCCCAGCGTCGCGCAATCCATCGCCCAGCATGAAAAATGGAGTCACGTGTACAACGTTCGCATCGCTCTTCTTCGCCAGCCGTCCACGACCCTCACCACCATCCTGGCTTTTCTTCCCGAACTCACCGTTTCTGATCTGCGTGAACTCGCCGCTCCCGGCGTCTTGCCCGAAAATCTTCGCCATTATCTGCAGGCGGAAATTCACCGCCGTTTGCAAAAGCCGAAGCTACCATGCAACGTTGTTTCGGAAGATCCCGACGCGAACAGCGGGGAATAGTACGCGCTGTTAGCGTATCCGACATTACTGGGAACAAAACACGCCCCGCCGGTGTCGCAGTCTCGTGCTTGCGGTGAGGGTACTCTTAAAATGTGGGATCGGCGCGAAAGCCCGTGCGCCGAAGCTCGGGAACCCAGGCAGGGGGCTTCACCAGCTTGATGGGCATCGCAGATACATCTGCTCGCCGGCTCGAACGCCGATGGGCGCCTCGTTACGACTTCCGCGCCAGCCTCGATATCGAATGGGGCTCGGCAATGCTTCGCGCATGTACTCGCGACGTCAGTTCGAATGGCATGTTCATCGAATCCGCCGATCCACTTTGGATCGGCGCTGGCTTCTCAGCGAACCTGATGCTGGATCATCCTGTCAAAGTTGTCTGTTCTGTAAAACGCGTCGAACCAGGTCGCGGCATGGGCGTTTCAGTTTCTTTCCCGGAGCAGCAGCAGGAAACTTATCTCCAGCTCATTTCGCGGCTTTCCCGGACGCAACCTTAGACCTGACGGTATACTCAAGCGCATGACCCGTTGCCTCGACTGTGGTGCTGCGCGCAACACGGATCAATGCCCCTACTGCGGGCTTACGTCGGTCGCCGCGGAATACATGTTCCGCAAAAGACTCATCAAACAGACCACTTTCTTCCTCGCCGGCTCGCTGCTTTTTCCGTACCTAACGCAAATCTATCCACCGCTAGATCTGGACTTGATGCTGGTCTTCTTCGGTGTTCTGTTTTTCATTGCTTTGGGCATGGCAGTAATTCTCGACCGTCGCGCCCGCAAACATCAGGAAATCGAGATCCTCAAGAGGATCTACGCCGGCTTCATTCCGTTGCCCTGGATTCTAGCCTTTGCAATTTTCCTGAACGGCAAACTCGATTCAGCCAGCAAGCCGGCCTATGTTCCGGAGCGCGTGCAAGGCAAATTTCTGATGAAAGGTCTGGTGCGCGGCACTCGCCGGTTAGTGGTTCCTTCTTGGCGGCCCGGCCAGAAAGTCGAACGCATCCCCGTCGATCCTGACGATTACGAACGATTTCATGTCGGAGATCAGATTGAAGTTGCCGTCGAACCAGGCGTCCTGGGGATTCCGTGGGTCTATGGCGTTTATCGCCAAGGAAAGCCCGTTCAGTAAGCCGGTCGGCCGTTGGGCAACACCGGGATTTGCAGTTCCATAAAATTTCCGGACTTACCGAACCGGAATCTGTGCCTTAGCACCGGTCCCGCGTTTTTCGTTTTCCATTCAGAAGTTTCCAGCGGATCCGCCGGAATGTCAGCCGCCGCCAATTCCACCTTATCGCCTTCTGCTTTCACCTTCTCCGGGTCAATCTCGAACGCGCTCTGCGAATCAGTGTCAATCAATAGGTAGCGCTTCCACAACCGCACCAGATAAATCCCTTTGCGTTCGCCGCGATAAACGTTCCACGACTTCGGAGCATCGTCGTTATACCGCACGATGGCGAACGGCAAAGTTTTCCATTGTTGTTTGGAGGATTGTTGCGCTCCCGCCCCCTGTGACCAGCAAACTATCACTAGCAAGCCCAAAATCGCCATCCGCCATTCCGGCATCAAAATGCGCATCAGCGTTTGAACCCGCACTCTTTCCACAGCGTTCCCCACTCCCATAGCCCAAACGAAATCTTGTTCGGCACCGGCATGCCCATTTGATGCGCAAGCATGGAGATCTGTCCGCGATGGTGTCAGTCGTGCGCGATCAGGTAGCCGGTGAGCGCAACCACGTCCGGCTTAAAGGTCGGCACTTTGCCTGCCTGGTCGCGCAATCCCTTTTCCAACAACTGCTGCACCAGCTTGGCGCTTGCGCTGAGCGCTTCCATCGCGTCTTTGCGCGAACTCTTTTCGTCGTCCAGTTTCGCGCTCAGTTTCGCCGATTTGTCCGCCGCGCCCAGCCACATCAGCCGCACATTATGAATATGGCATGCGATGCCCGCGATGGTGCGGCTTTTTCCGCTCGGAGGAGAAGCATGCCACGCACCATCGCTCAGACTCTCGAGCAATTTCTGGTTTGCCCGCTCATTGATCGCAAAGGTTTCCAACAGCGAGCGCTTTACATCGAACTCCACGATTTTCGGGGCCGTCCGGGAAGTGGCGGTCATGGGGAACCTCAATCTAGAAGCGCTTTCCGTCTACATCTCCGACCTGAGTTTACGATGCGCATTAGCAGGTCACAAGCGGTAGCGAACCATTGGGACTGCGCCATCAAGCATCTTTTGTTTATACTGGTCGTCCATGGATTCAGCGGCGTCGCTTCTTAAGCGCTCTCTACGTATCCTCGGTCGCGTTTTTCCTCGCTGCACCATGCTTTCGCAAGCCATCGCATTCAATCTTTTCCTCGCTTTCTTCCCGACCCTGCTCCTCGCGGTCGCCATCGCCACCAGCCGCTTGGGAAGCCATACCGACCTCCTCGATCTCATCACTAATTTCACCAGGTACATGCCTCCCGGCAGCCGCCAGATCGTTTCCGAGTTCCTGATCAAACGCGGCCCGCAAGCCTGGAAGTGGGCCCTGCTTGGCTGGGCCGGCACCGTCATCGCTGGCTCTCAAGTCATGAAGCTGATTATGTACGGCATTCAGATTATTTATGACGACACGGATATCCCCGGCTTCCTGCATCGTCAATTGCGCGCCCTCTTGCTGTTGTTCGCGACCATCGCACCGCTATTGATCGCCGCCATCCTCGGCGTCTTCGGGCGTCCCTTGCGCCACTGGATCGCCGACCGGCTCGGCCAGGAGCATCCTTTCCACGGATTATGGACCCTCTTTTTTCCGGTAGCGGCATTTGTGCTTTCTCTTGCCGCTCTCATCATGATCTACCATGTTGCGCGTCCCCACAAAACCAGCCTGCGCGAAGTTGTCCCGGGAGCCGTAGTCGCGACCCTCTTGTGGTGGCTGGCTGACATTCTTTTTGGTTTTTACGTCAAGCGAGTTCCTTACAGCCTCGTGTATGGAGGCCTCGCTGCAGTCATTGGCCTGCTCATCTGGATGAATTTGTCTGCGATCATCATTTTCCTCGGAGCTGCCTGGAATGCTGAAGCCGCTGCCCTCCGCGCCGGCCGTGCTGCTGATTGACCCCATTTTAGCCGCGGCGTATAGTCGCTTAAGTCGCAACTGACCTCAGGAATCCGTTGTTCTCTTAAACTGAACTGCGTCGAGGCCGTTCTGCCAGAGTTTTGAGAAGGGATCATGCGCCAAACGCCTCGCTCTTTCGTTAGCGCTTTTTTTGGGCTTCGCATCTTTTTCTTGGCGTTGCTGCCCTTACTTGTCGTTCTCGCTGTGTCCGCTCAAGCTCCACCAGCTCCGGATAATTCCACTCCGAAGTCAGCGACCGAGTCCGCCAAGCCCTCCGGCAATACCTCCCAGTCGGCCTCAACAGCCGAAGTGGTCACTCGCGACTCGTCCACCACTTTCAAAGTCCGCGTAAACGTCGTCCTGGTTCGCGTTGTCGTCCGCGATCAAAAAGGCAAAGCAATCGACAGCCTCAAGAAGGAAGACTTTCAACTTTTTGATAACCGCAAACCTCAGACGATTTCCACCTTCAGTTTGGAAACGCCAGCCTCTCATACCATTCCCGTAGTCACAGTCTCCGATCATTCAGAGGCCGATGTCGAAAAAGTCCAGCCAGCCGCCGCTTCATTGCCGCAGCGATTTGTATCTTTGCTCTTCGACGATCTGCATCTCTCCATGGAGGACGCAGTCTATGACCGCAGCGCCGCTGCAAAAATCTTCGACTCCATGGCGCCCTCCGACCGGGTCGGAATTTACACCACCTCCGGCCAATTCGCCCAGGAATTTACCTCCGACCACGAAGTACTAAAAAAGGCTCTGAATCAGATCATCCCTCGCCCGCTGTTTGATTCCGCGGTCCACGATTGCCCTGATATTTCGTATTTCCAGGCCGATCTCATCGAAAACCAGCAGGACTCTCAGGCATTGGCCGTTGCTGCCGAGGACACTGTTCAATGCGCATTTAACGGCGACGAAACCAAGTTATCCATGGCACGATCGTTGGCATCGGCGTCCGCCATTCGCACCGTAAGCAGTGGCGATGCTTCTTCGGATTACACCTATCGCCACATGGAAGATGTGCTGCGCCGTCTCAGCGCCATGCCTGGCCAGCGTAAACTTGTTTTCATTTCGCCCGGTTTTATACTTTCCACTCTTTTGCTGGAACGTGTGGACATCATCGACCGCTCGAACCGTGCTGGCATCGTGATCGACACCCTGGATGCCCGCGGATTGTATACGCCAGACTTGGGTGGAGACATTGCCAGTCCTTCTGTAGACACCTACAAAACCTCCGGCTACAAGACCAGCTATCGCGTGCAAGCGCAATTTGCCCAGGAAGAAATCCTGAATGATCTGGCTTCCGGGACCGGTGGCACTTTCTATCACAATCGCAATGACATTGACGTCGCCCTGCGCCAAGCCGTCGCTGCCCCGGTGGCCTCTTATCTGCTCGGATTCTCGCCGCAAAACCTCAAGCTCAACGGCAGTTTTCACACTTTGAAGGTCGCTCTTACCAGCAAGCAAAAATTCGATGTTCAGGCTCGCCGCGGCTATTACGCTCCGCGCACCGCGAAGGATCCCGCTCAGGCTGCTAAAGAAGAAATTCAGGAGGCGGTTTTTTCCCAGGAAGAGATCCGCGATTTGCCGGTGGACTTGCAAACCCAGTTTTTCAAAAAAGATCCGTCCCAGGCGCGTCTCTCGGTGCTTGCGCATCTCGATTTAAAATCCGTAAAGTTCCGCAAAGTCGAAGGCCGTAATCATGACGACCTGACGCTAGCCACCGTCATTTTTGACCAGAACGGCAACTATGTCGTCGGTGGCGAAAAAATTCTGGAAATGAAGCTGCTTGACTCCACACTCGATAAACTGGACCGTTCCGGTATCACCGTAAAATCCAGTTTCGACGTTAAACCCGGCAGCTATCTGGTCAGGCTTGTCGTTCGTGACAAGGAAGGCGAAATGATGGCGGCGCGCAATGGTGCTGTCGTCATCCCGAACTGATTGAAGCCCGTTTTGCTGTAATGGATCTGTTCCTGTCTTCTTCTGGTGCCGTTGTAACGGAGGAATTTATGATCGCTCGCAAATTGCTTCATCGGCGCCTGCCTTTGCCGATGATATTTATGGCCTCGGTTCTCGTCCTCCCTTGCCTCGCTCAGGAGGCTCTGCGTGGAGTTCCTGCGCCACCAGCCGCTACCGAGCAACAGCCTATCCAAGTCGGTCCCACCATCAAGAAGGAATCGCGCCTGGTTCTGGTCGACGCAGTCGTCACCGACAAGAAAGGGAAGTATCTTCACGATTTGACGAAAAACGATTTTCGCGTTTTTGAAGACAACAAAGAGCAGGCCGTGGTCAGTTTTTCTTCTGGAGCTGACGCTGCAACTCCGCAGAACCCCCAAAAACACTATCTGGTTCTCTTCTTTGACAATTCCTCGATGGCTTTGCCCGACCAAATTTCCGCACGTGCAGCGGCCACTAAGTTCATTGAATCCAATGCTGCGCCCGATCACTTAATGGCCGTGGTCGAATTTACCGGTGCCATTCGCGTTGTCCAGAATTTTACTGCCAACGCTGAACTTCTTCAGGCCGCCGCCAAGGGCGTGAAAACTTCGTTTGTGGCTTCTAACTCCGACCCTGGTGGTCCCGGAGCTTCCACCATTGCTGCTCCGGGTATCGCCAGTTTTTCCAACTCTGAGACTGACTACGGGGCTCGCTCCATGCTCCTCTCCGTTCGAACTCTGGCCAAGAATCTGCGCTCGGTGCCGGGACGCAAAATGCTGATTCTTTTCTCGTCCGGCTTTCCCTTTACCTCTGAGCGCCAGTCCGAACTCACCGCAACGATTGATGCCTGCAATAAATCTAACGTCGCAGTCTATTCGCTGGATGTCCGCGGCTTGCAGGCGCCGAACCTCGGCGGTTCGTCCATGAATCGAGGCTTGAATCGCGGCGCTTTGAAATCGGTTGCCGCGCGGCATTCCCAATCAGCCGAAACTCATCGCGTACGCTTGATCTTGGCTGCCTATCCGCAGCGTCCCGGCGGTGGTGGCACTGGTGGCACTGGCGGTGGTGGCCGCGGTGGAACTGGAGGCACGGGAGGAACAGGTGGAACCGGAGCGGGTGGCGGTCGCGGCGGCACTGGGGGCACCGGCGGCACTGGCGGAAAAGGTGGCACGGGAGGCACCGGATCCGGCGGCACCGGCCGTGGCGGAGGAACTGGAACAGGCGCCGGCACTCGCGGTGGATACCCGCTCAACAATCCCAACAATCCATTAAATCAGCCGCGCTCGATCGTTCCGCAATTTCCCGACTCCGCTTCTACCAACCAACAGATCCTTGCCGCGCTTGCCGAAGGCACTGGCGGATTCACGATCTTCAACACCAACGATCTTTTCGGCGGCTTGCAACGCATCGCCAGCGAACAGAATGAATTTTATCTTCTCGGTTATGTTCCGGCGGAATCCGCCGAGGGCAGTTGCCACACTCTCAAAGTAAAAATGAATCGCGGTGGCAGCAATGTCCGCGCTCGCAGCGGTTACTGCAATGCTCGCCAGCCCAATATCCTTGATGGAACTCCTGCAGAGAAGCAGCTCGAAATGCGCGCTCAAGATAGCAGCACTGGCGGTCTGCAGCCCTCCTTCCAGGCTCCCTACTTTTATACCGGGCCGAACGTCGCCCGCGTGAACCTCGCCATGGCCATTCCCCAGGAGATGTTCAAATTCGATAAGGACAAAGGCAAATACCATTCCAGCCTGAACGTCCTGGGAATTGCCTATCGCGACGATGGCAGTGTTGGCGCAAAATTCAGCGATCAGGTAAAACTGGACCTCGAAAAAGACGATTGGAAGGAATTTACCAAGAATCCTTATCGCTATCAGAATCAATTTGACGCTGTTCCTGGCCATTACAAGATGACCGTCGTTCTCAGCGCCGGCTCGGACACTTACGGAAAATCCAGCTGGCCCATGGACATTGATGCCTACGATGGCAAGCAGTTCGCCATCGGCGGACTTGCCCTGACCAACGACGCCCAACGCGTCGAACAACTCGCAAGCAGCGCCGATTTCGATGCCGTGTTGCTCGAGGACCGAACGCCTCTTGTCGTGAAGGGATTGCAAGTCGTTCCCAGCGCCGTCAACCGCTTCAAGCGCTCCGACAAGGTGGTCATGTACTCCGAGGTTTACGACTCATTGCTGAGCGGTGACAAACCTCCGCGCGTCGCCATTGGATACAAAATTCAAGAACGAGCTACCAATAAAGAAGTCTTTTTTACCGGCACCGTTGCCGCCGATGAATTCCTCCAGAAAGGCAGTCTGGTCGTGCCGATCGGTATGCTCGTGGCGGTTAAGGACCTCCCCCCAGGCAGCTACCGCCTGATTTTCATGGCTATGGACGCGGCTGGGGGCAAAGCGCCTTCTCGCGTTTTGGACTTCGATCTCACCGACTAGAACCTATCTCATAGATGGTTTTTCGTTGGTTGGCTCACGTGTGCATCACTTCCGGTTTGCCCATCCGCTCGAGAACGTGCCTGCGATCATAGATCTGCAATCGGGTATCCCTGAACCACGAAGCCGGGTGGATGGGCTTGGCGGTCTCAATGCCTTTCTCGCGCATGATGATTTCGCGTCCAGTGATGCTATAGGTCCTTCTCAGTCTTCCAGCGTAGGCTCAAGGGAGAAGATTCGCCCTGAATTGACTGCCAGGAATGCGGCGACTGCGATTGCAACGAGCAAGGCCATTGAAAACACGGAGCGCCAAATGAACGTGAGCGGTGAACGAACCACATCTTGTGTGGTGTGCGCGAGTGTAGCAAAGTTACGCCATGACACGGCGTAGCAGGAAAACGCGGCCATACGGAGTGCGAG
>Ga0073928_10001475_pt1 | contig 45053 bp, 45 predicted proteins | sample PaiPotPPA55metaG_FD_76969 | JGI IMG/M metagenome (GOLD analysis project Ga0073928, IMG submission 76969) | Iron sulfur acid spring bacterial and archeal communities from Banff, Canada, to study Microbial Dark Matter (Phase II) - Paint Pots PPA... ...
GGCCTGCGTCAGGTTCGCGACACGCGAGGCGCGCTGGTCAAGCTGTGGAAGGGTATTCCTGCGCTGCAAGGAGGAACACGATGAAAGCCTCACATCCGCCTATCTTGGCAACGAGGTTGGTAGGACAGCTCGTCTCGGGGCCGCACGGTGATGCTCTTGCCGGTGACCTCATTGAACAGTATCGGCAAGAGCGCTCGGCGGTCTGGTATTGGCGTCAAGCGCTGTCGGCAATCATCGGTTCCTTTACGAAAGACCGAACGCTCGGCGGACCGGCAGTCCTTGGATCGTTGCTCGTGCTTGTGCTCATGATCGTAAGCGTTGGCCGTCATCCTTCGAGTCTCGGAAGCGGACTGTTTATCATGGACCTCGCGTTATTGTCGGGCTACGGTGCCTTTTCGATATGGGTGTGGCGCCAGCGACGTCCGAAGGAGAGGGAGGCACTCGCTGCGGGAGCACAAACCGGGGTCATATTGGGCGTCGTTCTCATCTCGAGCCATGCGATCGAGTGGTTCGGGCTGGACCGAGTCAGAACGGCACAGCTTGCGCGAGGGGCCGGCTCGACGCTGCTGATGCTAGGGGTATTGGGTGCGGCGGGGTCGGCGGCGTGGCAGCGCACGCGATCCATCAAGTTAGGCGTGATCGCGGGACTGTGGTGTGGGTCGCTAGCGGTAGTGATTTTGCTTAGTTTCGCTTTGACACTAAATCTCGCCTTTGAAGCGCATGCTGCATCGTGGCTTCACGAGCCCTTTGTTGCGAGCGGCATGAGTGATGCCGGCGCGTTCGTGGTGAGAAATTCATTGGAGGCGGCATCCGAGATACTGGTTCGTATTCCGATCGCCGCCCTGGTGCTGGCTTTCAGCGGGGGCGTTTCGAACGCCTGGATGATGAAGCGGCCGCGAAGACTCGCCGTCTTGGCCGCGTGGTTTACGCCTTTTTTCTTCGTGGCTGGCGCGGCCGCCCTCTGGTACGCGGACTCCTTGGACCGCGCCGCTCGACCGCCGTTTGTAATGGCTGGAGTCCTGACGGCGGGTATCGCACTTTGCGGCGCTTATCCCATCTGGTCATCTCTCTCCAATAGGCGCGGGGACCGACCGCGTAGAAGTTAGTCTGCATCTTCGACAAGGAGCAACAGACCACCTGGTCAGTTTTGGAAACCAGACCTGGCTCACTTTTACAAAGCGCCGAAGGGCGGATCGAAAACACAGCCGACTTATTCGATTTGCCGGTCTTCAGGGAAGACGTTCGCGAGGCGCCGCGGCGATAGCCCGCCCACCGCACCTACTTCAACGCGAAGCCGCCGGTGCCCGCACCGTAACCGAAGCCCGTACCGTCATTTTGGGTCTTGAGGATTCCGACACTTAGGCCCGTTGCCATGAACGGGGCCGTCGTGTTAAAGGGAGCGAAAACGAACCCAGCGAAGTTGCCCGCGGGAAGCGCCAGCAGGACGTAGGGCGGAATCGTGAATGTTCCCGCGCTAGCGGGTGCTATGCAGATCGCTTGGTCGGCGTTGTTGAACATGTTATCGATCGCGCTCGTCACCGTGATCTGAATGTTTCCGTTCGGGTCGCCTCCTGTCCAGGTGACCGTCATTCCGCTGGAACGGGTCACAGTGGTGTTGTTCACCGGGCTAACCAACGTCGGCGACGCGGGGAACGTGACGGTTGCACTGAACGGGCCGACGTCCGCTCCCCCGGCCCCTGTGACGGTATAGACGCCGGGGACCAGAAATGTTCCTGCCGCGCTGAGCGTTGCGTTGAACTGTCCGGGGGTCCCCGTCACGGGCACGCTTCCGTTCGGCCCCTTCACGGTGAAACTGGAACCGGCGTCGAGGGCGGCCAGGTTACTGATCGGAGGATTACCGCCCCCATTGAGATTGTTGAAGACGAGGCAGGTGCCCGGCGGCGGGTCGTCAACCCAGGAGACAAAGAAAGGCTGGGCTCCTGGGTTATAGGTGAGAATTTTAAAAAACTGGAATTGCACGTTGTCCTGGAACACAGGCGGGAGGATACCGTTTAGATCATGGCGTAGAGTGATGGAGCCGAAGGTGACGGGTCCGGCCATGACGGCTTGCTCGGCGTTTATCGATGCCAGCGCGGGATTGGTGGGAGTGCAATCGCGGCTTCCTTTGGAGACCGGCATCAAAGTGCTGTTGCTGATCGTGTTAGCCGCGGTACCGATCTGGACCACTAACGGCACGGCGCATCCGGTGGGAACGTTGTTCGGCACCGTAAAGACAATCTGATCCTCCCCGATGCAGCAGCCGGAACGGCCCTGGTAGACCACCGGGGCTTGAACTCCACCCAGCCATAGCGTGAGCGGAATGTTCGGCATGTTCACGCCCAGACCTGCACCTGAGGCATCGTCTCCGCTGACCGGACCCAATCCCGTAGCCCACAGGATCAGCGTGTCGCCGGGGTTGGCTGCGCCGCAGGCCGTGCTCGGCCCACCGCAAGGAGTGGCTTTGGCGGCCGAGACTAGGCTGTAGTCGGGGTAAGTGACGATGCCCGGTCCCTGGCCAGTCGAATCGATGGTAAAGACGCCCACGTTGCTGGTCACCACGCCGTGGCCCACCGAGTTGCTGGTCTGGCTGTTGTAGGTGACTGTGAACGTGCCCGCGCCGGTGGGCGTATTCGAGGGAAGCAGCGCGGCAACCTGGCTATCCGATGTGTAGTACATGAGCGCATTCACAGTAGTGGTACCCACTGTGACCGCCACAGACGTGCCGCTCAAGCTAGTGCTCTGAAAGGCTGCTGGAGCGAAGGAAATGTTCGCAGGACCCATGCCGCTTCCGTAGAGAACAAAGATAGCGCCTTGCGCGACGGGCGCATTGAACGTGATGTTGCTGGCCGCGTTCGCCACTGCCGCGATGGTTGGAGCCGCGGAAAGCCGCGGAGTCACCGCGGTGACCAGAAAAATGACAGACGACAGCCGAAAAACGCGCCGATTCATATTCTGCATTTTTTGGATTGTACATCGCGGCATCCGGGCACGCAAGTGTCATGGCGCTCAGAAGCAGATTGCTCCGCCGAGGGGCCGGTGCGGCGCCGTCCATGGGGTACATGGACCAGATAAACATTCTCTCAGCCCGAAAACCGCCAAGGTCCGGGTTACCATGGTTGGCATGTCGTCCGCGGAGGCAGTCGTTGTTACGCTCGATGTCGGCACCTCCAGTGTGCGGACATTGCTGTTCGACGCCCGGGGGCGGCAACAAGACGGGTTTGGCGAACAGATCCATTATCAATTTACGGCCACGCCGGATGGCGGCGTGGAGCTACAAGCCGATCAGTTACTGGATGTGAGCCTGCGCTCGCTATCCACAATTCATGAGCAGGTACGGGCGGCCCGCATCAAGCCGGCTGCGGTGGGATTTTCCTCGTTTTGGCACAGCCTATTAGGAGTGGATCGGGCAGGCAAGCCAACTACGCCGCTGCTGCACTTATTCGACACGCGCAGCGCCAAGCAAGTGCGCAAGCTCGAGCAGCGGCTCGATCCAAACCGCGTCCATGCGCGTACCGGATGTGTTCTTCACAGTAGCTATTGGCCGGCCAAACTTTTCTGGCTGTGCGAAACGCACCCGGATGCATTCCGTGCCACGGATCGTTGGATTTCGTTCGGCGAGTATTTGTTCTTGAAGCTGTTTGGCGTCGCCACAGCATCCACGTCCATGGTTTCGGCTACCGGCCTCTGGAACCAGGCGGCCAACAATTACGACGATGAAGTTCTGGCCGCGCTATCGCTGACCGCACTTCCAGTGGATAAGTTGCACCTTTGTCCCTTAGGCGAGATGGATCACTCGCAATCGGAGTTGCTCGAACCGTACCGCACCAGTCTAGCCGCGTTGCACGGGATTCCCTGGTTTCCAGCCTTAGGCGACGGAGCTTGCGACAGTGTCGGCAGCGGTTGCGTAACTCCCGATCGTTTCGCGCTGATGGTTGGTTCCAGCGGAGCGTTGCGCGCGGTTTGCAAACCGGCCGTTGATCTGCCTTATGGACTGTGGTGTTATCGCGTGGACCGAAGCCTATTTGTTCTGGGAGGCTCGCTTTCGAACGGCGGTGACGTATATGACTGGATGCATCGCACTTTCGCATTACCGGATCCCGCCGAGACCGAGAAACAACTCGAGGCCATGGCGCCCGGAACTCATGGCCTGTTGCTGCTCCCGTTTCTTGCGGGCGAACGATCGCCTTATTGGCGGTCGGACCTCCGTGCGGCGATCACCGGCTTGGGTCTTTCGACGCGGCCAATCGATATACTCGAAGCGGCGCTGGAATCGGTAGCGCTGCGCTTCCTGGAAATCTATGTGCTCATGGCAAAGGGCCTGGGCCAACCTGGAACCCTGATTGCTTCCGGTGGCGGACTGCTGCGTTCGCCCGCCTGGACGCAGATGATGGCCGACGCGCTTGGTCTGCCGATTACGATCTGCGCGGAGCCGGAGGCAACCAGCCGAGGCGCGGCTCTTCTTGCGCTCGAGCGGCTCAGCGTCATCAAAAGTGTGGACGAAGCGGCTCCGCGATTGGGCGCGGTGCATCAGCCGCGAGCCGAGTATCGCGCGACCTATACTGATCTACTCGATCGCCAGCGTCTGCTATTCCAAAAACTTTTCCCGGAGAATTGAACAATCGTGACCCCTTCCGTGACTGAATTGGCCGCGCAGGTTCGCCTGCTATTGATGGACGTCGACGGTGTGCTGACCGACGGCAAAGTATACGGTATTCCCGATCCGGGCCGTAGCATCATTGAGGGCAACATCGTTGAAACCAAAGGTTTCGATACTCAGGATGGGATCGCGCTGCAGTGGCTGTCCTGGAAAGGATTCGTGACTGGCGTCATTAGCGGGCGTATATCACCGGCGACTGAGGAGCGCGCCAAGCAATGCAACATGACTTATGTGTATCAGGGGCATATCGAAAAGATCCCGATTCTGGAGGAGATCCTGAGCCGCTCCGGCATTCCCGCCTCGCAAGTGGCCTACATCGGTGACGATCTGACGGACGTAGTGATCATGAATCGGGTCGGGTTGGGTATCGCCCCCGCCAACGCTCGGCCGGAGGTGAAACGCTCGGCCAAGCATGTCACTCAAAGCGCGGGCGGACAAGGCGCGGTGCGAGAGGTGGCCGAGCTGCTGCTGAAGGCCCAGGGCCATTGGGATGATCTATTGCGTAAGTACGAGGTGAAATGAGCGAGAAGATTAGCAAAGACCCGGAGATAAGCAACGGAAGGATCGGGCTTGTCATTGTGGCCCGCTCGGGACTGGGTGTCTTACACGAGCTGACCGGCGTGATTGCCCGCCATCGCGGCAATATCGCATCGGTGGAGATTATCGAGGAGCGGCCGCCCGAATCGCGCATCTATTTCGAGATCGATCTGCCGGTAGAGCCATCGGTTTTGCAATCCGATCTCGAGAAGTTGGAGATCGTTCGGGAGGTCACGGTCGTCAAGACGCTGCAGAAGATTTACGGCAAGCGGATCATCATCGTCGGCGGCGGGGCCCAGGTGGGTCAGGTGGCCATCGGTGCCATCTCAGAAGCTGACCGCCACAATATCCGCGGCGAGCACATTTCCGTGGATACCATTCCGCTGGTGGGCGAACAACCGCTGGCCGACGCGGTTCGCGCCGTGGCAAGATTGCCGCGTGCGCGGGCCCTGGTGCTGGCTGGCGCACTGATGGGTGGCGAGATCGAGAAGGCAGTTCGGGAGGTCCGCGCCCAGGGACTGCTGGTCATCAGCCTGAACATGGCCGGCAGTGTTCCCGAAGCTGCGGATCTTGTCGTCACCGATCCGGTTCAGGCGGGCGTGATGGCGGTGATGGCCGTTGCAGATACCGCTAAATTCACCATAGATAGGTTAAGCCGTCGGATATTCTGAGCGTAGTACTGTGTTGGGACTAAGATCTACGGCCACGACAGTTTGGCGCGATAGGTGACAACGTGGCTGTTAACCTCCAGGGATATAGGACTCTAACCGATTGATTCCTATACGTTCTGACTGGCCTGGGAATTGCCCTGCCTTTGACAAATGTCTCCGCGTTCCAGAGCCTACTATTACTGCGTTGTCGGTATTGGGCTCTTCCTGTTTTCCAACGGGCTTGGCCAATTTACACCCACTGATTTTCAGCAGTTCTTCGCCTATTTTGCTCTGGGCATGCTGAGCGCGACCTGGAAGGTCAAGGTGCCGGGCATTCCGGTAAACGTTTCTCCGGTGTTCGCTTTTGTTTTGATCGGCATCGCGAACTACTCGCTGGGCGAAGCTCTCATCATCGCTTGTGGGTCCACATTAGTGCAGTGCCTGTGGAAGCCCGATGAAAAGCGCGAGACCCGAAAGATCCTGTTCAATGTTTCGGCGGTGGCAATCGGAGTAACGATTGCCTACAATCCTTCCCATTTCGTGCTGAGCAAAGGGCTGGATCATGCTCCGCGCATGCTGCCGCTGGCCGCTCTAGTGTTCTTCATCATCAACACCGGACTCGTATCCGGTATGATCGCATTGATGGAACACGAAGCCTTCCGGGCTGTCTGGCGAAATATGAGCCAATACCTGATTTGGTATTACGTAGCGGGCGGGCTGCTTGCGACTTTGATAATTATTGCGAATCGGTTAGGAGGTTGGCAGGCGGGACTTTTCATTACGCCATTCCTGTATTTGGCCTATCAGTATTACCGCGAGTATTTGAGCCGGCGGGGTGTTGCGGTGGAGTCATAAGGACTAAGAACTGCGCATGGGACCGCGCCAGTTGCGGCCTTCATGACTTTGATGTACTCATCCATCTCTTCCAGACGGATCTGACAGGTGAGACAGATCAGCAGGTGTTCTTCCACAGGCAAGAGGTCCACTTCAGGAATTCTACCCAGGGCGTACTCTTCCAGAGTGTCCTCTGAAATGTGAGAAAAAAAGCCGGTGTTCATGACAGAACCTCCATGGCGACCATCAACGGGTCTTCGATGGCTTTAGTGGGCTGAGTCGGCGGAAGTTCTCAAAAAAAGTGAACCAAAGGGTTTTTGTTGGAGTTTCCTCTTACCCAGTTCGCCGAAACGGGCCTTCGCACGAGATTTCAAAAGGCGAAACTGGGTTTCGGTGAGGTTCATCTCCTCGCAGATCTGCTCCTGGGTCTGCTCATCCAGGTAGAAACGGGTCAGAATCTCGCGGTCGCGGTCCGACAAGGTACTAAGGATGCCTGTCATGAATTCGACCTTCTGTTGGAACGCAGCGTTCTGCTCGGGATTGTTGCGCGCGTCGGCCACGCGGACTCCGACATCCAGATGCAGTTCTTCTCGCCGGCTGTGAACCACGTCATCGATATAGGCGGCCACCTGCCTGCGGACAACTGTCCGGACAAAGCCCATCAGACGCTCGGGCTCGCGCAAGTCGCCACGCTTGATGGCTTGCACTACGATGAGGAAAGCATCGTGCACCTTATCGTCCAATTCCTGAGGACCAAGCTGGCGGCATAGATAAAAGCGAATGCCGCGCGCAAAGAGCCCATAGAGGTCTTCCAATCCGGAATTGTCTCCCGTTCGAATCCGCGCAACGAGTTCGTGCCAGTCCGTACGGCTGGTAACGGCTTCGGAGTGATCAAACTGGTCATCGCCAGTGGCATCCGAACGGGCGGCGTCGGCCGGCTCGGAAGGAGTATCCGCGGAACCTGGACAAGTTCCTGGATCGAAAATTCCTTGGCTGAAGACTCGAGGCGGTGCGCGCATGTCACTCACTTCTCCCTTATGCCAACGTAAAACGCACTCTAATGACTAGATGCGCCTATGACACGCCCGTCGGCGCCGCGGTAGCAACGGTTCCGCAGATCTCCATAAAATGATTCAAGAAAAATGATTCGAACAACTCACCCATCACCAATGTTGAGTCGTGGGTACAAATCCGGCCAGGGACTGTTAGTTGGAAGTACAAGAGGACGGCAAAGAGAGCGGCCACCAACCTGTCCATGCGCGAGATTCCATCAGCAATCTCTTAAGCTTTCCGGAGCGGCGGCTGAATCTCTTAAGTGTCCAGGACGGCAGCGGTACTGGCGATACTCAAAATTATAACATAAATTGAAGGCAGGTTTTCGAAAAAATCTGATGCGCATCGCAATCGTATCCGACATCCATGGCAACCTGACCGCGTTTGAAGCAGTCTTGGCGGATCTGCGCGAGACCTCCCCGGATTTGGTCCTGCATGGCGGGGATCTGCCTCACGGAGGATCGAGTCCCGCGGAAATCGTGGATCGGATTCGCGATCTCGGCTGGCCAGGCGTGCTTGGCAATACTGACGAAATGCTTTTCCAGCCTGCGTCGCTGAAAGAGTTTGCGAGTAAATCACCCAACCTGCAGCCGCTTTGGGACGCGATCGAAGAGATGGCCATGGTGACCTGTGAGGCGTTGGGCGAAGAAAGGATTGCTTGGCTGCGCGAACTTCCGCGCGTTCAGATTCACGGCCCGATGGCGCTGGTGCACGCCAGCCCCGAGAGCACCTGGCGCTCACCCGGGCATACCGCCAGTGACGCCGAGCTGGAATCGGTTTACTCGCCACTCGGCCAGCCGATTGCCATCTACGGGCACATCCATCACTCCTTCATTCGCAGCGTTTCTGGAATGATCGTCGCCAACACAGGCAGCGTCAGTCTCTCTTATGACGGTGATCGTCGCGCCGCATACCTTTTGCTGGATGATTCCAAGCCGGAAATCCGGCGCGTGGAATATGACGTGGACCGGGAGATCAAAGCTGTTTTCGCTTGCCGCTTTCCCCACGCCGATTGGGTTGCCAAGATGCTCGCAAGCGCCAGCCCCCAGATGCCGTAAGCTATCCTAAGCCGAGGGAACAAACATGGCCAACCGGTTTGGCACCGATATTCTGATCCAGGCGCAAGATACAAAGAGGGCGGCGTCCTTTTACGTCCAACAGCTCGGGTTCGAGATCACTGACGAGACGCCGAACATGATCAGCCTCCATGGCGAGCACATCAACCTATTCATCGAGCGAGGTCCTACCCTCGGGCCGGTGCTGGAAGTTAGAGTCGACAATGTCGAAGCGGCTAAGCTGCGTCTCACCAAGAATGGTTGCGAGATCGTCAAGGACGAGCCGGATTTTCCGCGCTGCTACATCCAAGATCCGTTCGGCTTGATTTATAACCTGACGACCTGACGAGCGCGGCCCCTAGACCTCGGCGAGCGCCCGATGAACCAAATGAATGCTGATAGCGCCCTCGCCGACGGCCGACGCCACCCGCTTCACATTACCCGCCCGCACGTCGCCCACCGCGAACACTCCGGGCAGGCTGGTTTCCAGCATTTGGGGAGGGCGTGAGAGCGGCCACGGCGGGTTCTGCTCTGGGACCGCGGGGACATCCAAATCGCGGCCGGTCAGTATGAAGCCCTTATTGTCCATGGCAACGCAGCCCCGCAGCCACTCGGTTCGCGGCGACGCTCCCGTCATGATGAACACGTGCCGGATATCGCGCGTCGAAATCTCGCCGGTTTTTTTGTCCTGCCAGACCACTCGCTCCAGGCGCGCGCTGCCCTCGAGCGCGACGATTTCAGTATTGAGATGTAGGTCAATCCGCGGGTTCTCGGTTAGCCGCTGGATCAGATATCGCGACATGGTGCTCGACAACTCTGCCCCGCGCACCAGCATGTGAACCTTACTCGCGGTTTGCGACAGGAACACCGCTGCCTGGCCGGCCGAGTTTGCCCCTCCCACCACGACGACTTCTTCGTCCTCGCACAACTGCGACTCGATGTAAGTGGCGCCGTAATAGATTCCCTCCCCTTCATACTGCTCCAGATTCGCGAGCCGCGGCTTCTTGTATTGCGCTCCGGTAGCGATCACGATGGCACGGGCCGCGAGCGCGTCGCCGCTTTCGAGCACTACTTCATACGGCCGGCGTGCGCAGCTAAGCCGCACCACACTCCGCGCAATCATCATCCTCGCGCCGAACTTCTGCGCCTGGGTGGTGGCTCGCGAAGCCAATTCCAGCCCGGAGACTCCGGTCGGAAAGCCAAGATAGTTCTCGATTTTCGAGCTTGATCCCGCTTGACCTCCGGGAGCGGTAGTCTCGATCATCAGAACATCCAGGCCTTCCGACGCCGCGTAAACGGCCGCCGCGAGACCAGCCGGGCCTGCGCCTACGATGATCACATCGCGCACGTGCGTCTGGTCGATGCTGCTGTTGAAGCCCAGGCAACTCGCCAACTCCTGAATCGACGGGCTTCGCAGTACGTTGCCGCTATTATTACAGACTACGACCGGCACTTCGGACAACTTCACCTCGAAGCGGTCGAGCAGCTCCTGCGAGCTCCGGTCTGTGTCGAGATCGATGTAGGTGTAAGGGTATCCGTTCCGGCCGAGAAACTCCCGCAACTCGAGCGTCCGGGCGGAGTGGTTCGAACCCATCAAGATGACGTTGCCAAACCCTTGTTTGATGAGTTCGATCCGGCGCAGGATGAAGGCGCGCAGCAGGATCTCGCTCAGTTCGGCGTCCTTGGCTACCAGCGATCGCAGCGTTTCCGCGTCGAGTTCGAGAAACTCGCCCGGCTCAGTCACGCGCCCGCGTACCAGCGAGCGCTGCCCGGAGATCATGGTCATCTCGCCGGTGAATTGCCCAGGGCCATGCGTGACGAGTGCACGCTCTCCGTCCAGGCTCGGCTGCACGATCTCCATGCTTCCAGATAGCACCACGAAAAACCTCATAGCAGTATCGTTGAGCTCGAAAAGGATTTCGCCCCGCTGCACATGCCGCACGCTGCCCAAGGGGCGAATGCGATCGATCTGCGCGGAAGTCAGGACCGGAAAGGCCTGAGTGCGAGCGTCGAGAAAGGATAGCGAGGGCAGGGAAGCCATGACCCATTTTCTCACCCTGGCGCAGGTCTCCGGCCCGTGGCACAGGTCTCCGACCTGTGAAATATGTTTTCCTGAGCCACCACCGGAGGGAGTGGTCTGAAGTCCCATCCCGACACGCGACAAACCGACGGAGCAGCCCGCGGTCCCGGCGACGGGCCTGGCGCTCGCGCCCCACACCATTCTTCTCTTCGCTGACTCTCTCATCAATCCCACTCTGTTCGCAGCCGGTGGGCTTTGCCTGGTTGAAGGCTTGACTCTCCCCTTAGGGGAGGTCTTATCCTCAAATTAAGCATGCTAAAGATTGGCGACTTCGCCCGCATTGGCCGCATTTCCGTCAAAGCGCTCCGGCATTACGCCGCGATCGGCTTACTCCCACCGGCGTACATTGAACGCGCCAGTGGCTATCGATACTACTCCGCCGCGCAACTTCCAATATTGAACCGGCTCCTGATTTACAAGAATCTGGGATTTTCACTCTCGCAGACCCGCGCCCTGCTCGATCAATCGTGTCCTGCGGCCCGCCTCCGTGCACTTCTGGGCGCCCGCCAAACGGAGCTTACCCGCCAAATTGAAGCTGAGGCGGCGCAATTGGCTGACGTGATGAAGCGCATCAAGCAAATCGAATGTGAGGAAACGCGCCCTCGTTACGACGTAGTGATCCGTGAAGCGGAACCTTGCGAAATCATCAGTGTCCGGGAGACCTTGCCCGATTATGCCGCTCTCCAGCCGCTATTCCGGCATCTGCGCCGTGCTGTTCCGAAGAGCGAAATTCAGGCCCATGGCGCCATTTGGCATCGCTGCGGTTCGTCCGGCGAGGCCATCGATTGCGAGGCGTTCCTGATGTTGAAACATCCTCTGACGGGTAGCCGGCCGGTAAGCGTCTCGAAAGTCGCGAGTGTGACCTATCACAGTTCGGACGACGATCCGTTCCCGCAACTCTATCGCGCCGTACTCGGGGCGATCGATGACGGAGATTACGAGATTCTGTGGCCAATGCGCGAGATCTATTATACAGAAGATCTGAGCGTTACTGAAGTCCAATTTCCTATCCGCAAACTGAATGGAGATCACTCGTATGCCGGCTAAGATTTTCAATCCGCCAGATTTGCACAAGCCCCTGGGCTACTCGCATGTCGCCGAGATCACCTCTGGCAAGCTCATTTTCATCGCAGGGCAAGTGGCCCTGGATCAGAATGGGAATATCGCCGGTGCGGGCGATTTCCGGTCCCAAGTGGAACAAGTGTTCGCAAATCTTGGAACCGCGCTCAATGCTGTCGATGCAGGGTTCCACAACATCGTAAAACTCAATTGCTATTGTGTCGATACCGTTGAACCGTCACAGATTGCTGTTTTCCGCGAAGTCCGCGACGCTCACGTCAACGCTGCGAATCCGCCCGTGAGCACCTTGGTCGTGGTCAGTCGGTTGGTGCGGCCGGAATGGCTGATCGAGGTTGAGGCGATCGCTGTAGTCTAATCTCTGCACGTTCCGAATCAAGAGCCTTTAGTGGCCCAGGACCCCTTATTGCTCAATCGAATTCATCTCACGAGCAATACGATTGCGAGGCCAAGCGCCAAAGGACGAACGCAACATCCCATCCCGGAAAAAGGTCCCGGCGAGTCACACCATCACCGTGCCCTTTCTTCCGTTCCCCCTCACCAACTTCCCAACTTCCACCAAGCCGGGACCCCGCCCACGCGTGTTATTCCAAAGTCATGAATCCTATTACGGAATCTACAAACCCCAATGGCCCCGACCGCGTCGCCGAGCGTGCCGGCATTAATCGTGCGAATGCACAGAAATCCACCGGCCCCCGAACCGAAGCCGGTAAGCAACGCTCGAAAATGAACGCCTTCCGCCACGGATTGACAGGCCAAACCATCGTCCTGCCCACCGAGGACCACTCCGCTTATGAGCGCCACTCCCAATCCTTCTTGGATCAATACCACCCGAAAGACGCCACCGAAACGCAGCTCGTCCAGTCGCTCATCGACACCTCCTGGCGCATGAACCGTGCCGCCGCTGTCGAGACTAATCTCTTCTCGCTCGGCATCACCGAAATGGAAGATCAGATCCGCGCCAACCATCCGGAGGCCGAATCCGCACTCGCGATGGCCCTGGCGTTCCGTGAGAACACCCGCGCCTTCGCCCAAATCAGCATCTACAGCCAGCGTCTCGCCCGCCAGTTCGAACGGACCCTTGCTCAGCTCCGCCAGATTCAGGCCGAGCGCCGCGCAGCCGAAGAGCGTCAGCTCGACAAGGCCGCTAAGATTTTGAAAATGCACAAAGATGAAAACATTCCCTATGAACCATCCGAGGATGGGTTCGTTTTTTCGAACGACCAGATCGAAACGTTTCTGCGTCGCCAAAACCGTTCCCAGCAGGCCAGCATCCATGACTTCGAGTCTCACGGGGTGGCACAGGCTTTCTAGCCTGTGTTGCCGTGGCACAGGCCCCGATATGGCGCCGCCCCCGGCCCTACGAATCGCTGCCGTCCGACAATCTGATAAAATGTCAGACAGATGAAAGACTATCGAATCACAGTGCGGTTCCCCGCTGACTTGCGCCGAAGGTTGAAACAGGCTGCTGATAGCCGCGGAACGCGCGAGTCGGACTTGGTTCGCGGCGCCGTCGAGCGGCACCTTGCGGCCGAGAACCATGCGATCACAGCATACGTGCGTGCTAGGCAGGCTGGGCTGATCGGAGTCGTGCGCGGAGCAAGCAGCGATCTTAGCACCAATCCAAAACATTTCGATGGATTTGGTGGGTCTTGAGCAGGCCGGTCCTGGTTGACACCGGCCCGATCGTGGCCATCCTTTCGGCATCCGACCAACACCACGGACCGTGCGTGGAGCAGCTTCGGAGCATTCCGGGGCCTCTCCTGACTTGTTGGCCCGTGCTCACCGAGGCAGCCTGGCTTCTACGGGCATATCCCCGGGCTCTACGGATGCTGATGTCGTCTTTCCAAGGCCGGCCTTTTGAGCTTCTTCCCCTGGATGAGGCGGACCTTTCCGGAATCGCCACGATCCTGACTAAGTATCAGGGCCTGGGAATACAACTGGCCGATGCGTGCCTGGTACATTTGGCAAATCGCGAGGGGATTGAGACTGTGTTCACTCTGGACCGGCGCGATTTTGGTGTGCTCCGCCCGGCGCGCGGAAAGAAGTTCCGCGTCATTCCATAACTGTCGGGGCACAGGCTTTCTAGGCCGTGTTCGTGGCGCAGTCCCCCCGGCCTGCGAAATCAGCCCAGCAGCAGCCCGGTACCGATTCCGGCCTTCCCCGTCTATTAGGAGAATCCGGCCAGGCGCTTGAGCTTCGTGCCGGAAACGCAGGGGGAATTGACGAAATGAAGAACCTACGCGGCAGGCAATGGCTTCCTGCTTTCACTCTGACCGCCGCGACGGGATTGCACTCAGCCGAAATCCGCATCGATGACATGTCGCTGCTCACTCTAGACAATGTCCGAGTGGAAACCACGACGTATCACGGCAAAGTCGGTCTCAAAATGATCGAGAAGGAGTCCGGGCCGGGCGGCGGCCTGGCAGTTCTGAAGGGGCTAGAATTTCGCGATGGCGAGATTGCCCTCGAGGTCTCCGGTGCGCCATCAAAAACCGCGGACCCCACCGCGCGCGGCTTCATCGGCATCATGTTTCGTATCCAGGCGGACGGCTCGCATGCCGAGAGCTTCTACCTGCGCCCCACCAACGGCCGGGCAGACAACCAGTTGAACCGCAACCACTCGGTTCAGTATGTGTCGCCTCCGGAATGGACCTGGCAAAGGCTGCGAACCGAGACGCCGGGCCAGTATGAATCTTACGCGGACATGCAAGCCGGTGAATGGACCCAAATGCGGGTCGTAGTGCATGGCAAGGAAGCCGAGCTTTATGTGGGGGGCGCCGCACAGCCATGCTTGATTGTCAAAGATCTCAAGCTCGGAGAAAGCCAAGGCGGTGTAGCGCTGTGGATCGGGCCTGGGACGGAGGGTTATTTCCGGAACGTTCGAGTGGCACAGGCTTTCTAGCCTGTGTTCCCCCTTACCTCACGCCCGCGTGCCGCTTCAGTATCTGTTGCAGGTTTTGTGAAAATGCCGACCGCGCCATAACAATATTAGCGCCGGCCTCATGGGCTTTCTGCTTAAGCTCGCCCTGGACGTGCGAAAGATAGCCGATGATGCTGATGTTCTTCAGGGCGCCATCATCCTTCAGCTTGGATATCAGAGGCAGCGGTTCAACGGAGTTATTATTCAAATCGAGGATGATCAGCAGCGGCTTTTCGTGAGTCGCCTTTTCGACTACGTCGTGCGCGGACTTCAGGAACTCCACGTCCAGGCCGACGCGCTTGGCGGCGTCGCTGATCTTGACGGTGAACAGGAGGTCGTCCACAACGGCCAGGATTTTTTTCTTCTCCCGATTGTGCATCTGGGATATGCGCCTATGCTCCTGAATGTATCTATTAACTAACGGAGACACCAACAAGTTGTATGGCGGGTCAGATTTATTCTAGCATGTCAGCAATGCCTTCCCGCTTTGTTCATCCACCCCGCACGCTGCAAAAGAGGCCCGGGTGAGCGTCCACTGGTATATTTGCGAGGACCCGCAAGAGGCTGCCACGGCATGCTGCCGAAAGGTTCTCGATCTGCTAAAAGAGTCGCTGGCGAAGCAGGACCGGGCCGCGCTGGCTGTTTCGGGCGGCTCCACGCCGAAGCTATTGTTCGCCGAAATGGCAAAGTCGGGATTTAATTGGAATCGCGCGCATCTGTTTTGGGTGGATGAGCGCGGCGTGCCGCCGACAGATGCGCAGAGTAACTATAAATTGGCCAAGGAGAACTTCATCGATCCCGCAGATTTTCCGGTCGAAAACGTTCACCGGATTCAGGCCGAATTAGATCCCCAGCGTGCCGCGCAATTGTATGCGGACGAGATTCGTCGTTTCTTCTCGCTTGGGCCGGGAGAATTTCCGCGCTTCGATATCATTCATCAGGGCATGGGGCCGGACGCGCACACAGCCAGCCTTTTTCCCGGCGAGCCGCTGATCGACGATCATGAGAACTTGGTGGCTGCGGTGTATGTTGAGAAATTTAACCAATGGCGGATTACGCTATTGCCTGGCGTCCTGCTGGCGGCGCGGAATACGATAATGTTGGTGGCCGGTGAAGATAAGGCCGAAGCGCTCCATGCCGTGTTCGGGGAGCCTTACAATCCCAGGAAATATCCGGCGCAGATCGTGGCCAAGTCTCAAGGAAACGTGATGTGGTTCGTCGATAAAGCAGCCGCAAGGCAGATACGGTGAACACAAGCAGGCGGACCTTTTTACTGCTGCCGGCCCTAGGCCTGTTGCCTCGCGTCACTGAAAGCAGCCTGGTGCTCCCGCTGGCGATTCCGGTTACCCGCATTCTACTGGCCGGCGACGTAATGCTGTCGCGCTACGTAGGCATCGTCGCTCGCGCGAAAGGCGATCCTGGATGGCCCTTACACGATGTGTCGGTTTTGCTCTCGTCGGCCGACATCGCCTTTGCTAATCTCGAATCGCCGTTCTCCGACCGCGGCCGCGTCGTCGACAAAGGCATGCTGTTCAAGGCCGAGCCGGAAATGGTCCAAGCCTTAGAGCAGGCCGGGATTGATATTGTATCCACGGCTAACAATCACGCGCGCGACTGCGGCCGGTACGGCGTGGAATATACCCTCGATTGGCTCCAGCAGCACGGGATCGCAGCGGTGGGGACGGCGCCCACGGCCGAGGCGGCGCGCCAGGGAACGGTGCTGGATCGGAACGGCGTTCGTTTCGGTTTCCTGGCGTATACCTATGACCAGTCCAATGGAAATCATGCCGACCTGGACGACCGCATCGCGATGATGGACGACGGCCAGGTGGCCGACGACGTGAAGAACATGCTGGAGCGCGCCGACGTGGTGATCGTTTCGATGCACGCCGGCGTCGAGTATCAGCATAGACCTAACGCTCAGCAGCAAAAGTTTGCTCATGCGGCTATCGACGCCGGTGCGAGCGTGGTGGTGGGCCATCATCCGCATGTCACGCAACCAGTGGAACGCTACGCCAACGGCGTGATTTTTTACTCGCTGGGAAACCTGGTTTTCGATCAGTTCCAGCAAAAGGAGACGCAACGCGGATGGATCGGCGACGTCCGGTTTCTTGGAAAGCGAATGGCTGAGTACAAAGTGATCCCAGTTGACATTGTGCGGACGGCGCCTCGGGCTGCGTTGGTTCCTTAATTCCTTGGTTGAAGACATGACTGCGCTGGTACTCTCGGCCGGTGGGATGTATGGCGCTTATCAAGCCGGCGCCTGGAAAGTGTTGGCCGAAGTTTTTCAGCCGGACTTGATCGTCGGAGCGTCGATCGGCGCGGTAAACGGCTGGGCGATCGCGGGCGGCTGCGAGCCGGACGAGTTGATCCGCCGCTGGTTGAACCTGGAAGAGGCCGCACGTTACCGGTGGAAGGTCCCTTCCGGAGTTTTTGGCGGCGTGCTCGACTCGCGACCTCTGCAGCGGGCCATTCGCCACATCTACGAGTCGTATCAACCCCGCATTGAATTTGCAATGGTGGTGACCGATCTGGTCAAGCTGCGGCCACGGATCGTGCCGGGCCGCGAAGTCACTTGGCAGCACCTGGTGGCGACGACGGCGATCGTCGGATTCTTCGATCAGGTTCGGTTGGGCGGTAAACTAACTTCCGATGGCGGGCTGTTGTCGGCAGTCCCGCTGTGGGCGGCGGCGGAGTTGGGTGCGCGAAAGGCCGTGGTGATCGACGTCCTGCCCAAGCCGCCGGGTATAGTGGCTAAGACTTTTGTCGGAGCGATGCGAATGCTGTCGCCATTTCGCGCCATTGTGCCACCGGGGATGGAGGTAATCCGGATCGCTCCGCGGGCGCTGCTCGGACGTCCGCTCGAGTCGCTCTACTGGAGTCATCGGAATGCCGCGAAGTGGATTTTGCAGGGGCAGGAGGACGCCTCCGCGATAGAACATTCCATTGTGAATTGTTTTGAGCGAAAATAGATCCTGACATGCCGGTATACCAGATTCACCTTTTGAAGGAAAGCCAGCGACAGCAGTTCCGCTGGGCGCCGCACACCTCGGGCGTCACCATCGCCAAGCCGAAGGACTACGAGAAAGGACGGATCGTCGAAGCAGCCAGCCCCTATGCGGTCTGGCTGGCATTGCGCGGAACCGATGAGGAGCTGCAGGTTGGCGATCTGCTGGAGGTCGAAAGCGGCGAGCTTCGCATCCTCAAGTACATCGGGTTCGAGGAGGCGCGCTGGTACCTACCAGAACCGGTTCCGGCGCCCAATCCACCGCCGGTGGAGGTAACATAAGGCTTAAGCATATGTATAAAGATCCCGCTGCTTGGGATCGGATCAATTCCTTCGCTCTCGTAAGTTACATCCCCGAGCCTCTAGCAGGCTTTCTGGATCGAATGCGGCAGGAACTGGTACCGGACTGTTTTTTGCGCGCGCACGTGACGATTCTCCCGCCACGGCCCATCTCGTCCTCGCCGGGCGCGGCCTGGGATCTGGTCCGATGGTTCGCACCCCAGTTTGGGCCCTTCGAAGTAACTATGACCAACGTAGAGGTCTTCCCTGTCTCGGACGTGATCTACGTGAACATCGCCGCCGGGACCGAGCAGCTCACTCAAATGCATGCGGCCATGAACGCCGATGGGCTGCGCTTTCCAGATGCATTCTCCTATCATCCGCACGTGACTCTGGCGCAGAATCTTCAACCAGATCAAGTGGACGAACTCCTGCACGTGGCGCGCGCCCGATGGGCCGAATGCCCGTATTCCAAGACTTTCCGCGTGGACAAGGCGGTGTTCGTTCAGAACACCCGCAATTCCGGATGGATCGATTTGGGCGAGTGCCGGCTGGGCCACGACGACTCGAAGCTGGTAGGTGAGTTGACGGACTTGCTGGTTCTTTGAATTAGCTATCGGACAGGGATGAGCACGGTCATTCGCATTGTGGCCGCGCTGGTGCAAGACGAGTCGCGGCGCGTGTTGCTGGTTCGCAAAAAAGGAACGCGCGTGTTCCTGCAGCCTGGCGGAAAGCTACGACATTCGGAATCGGACCTTGCCGCTCTGAAACGCGAGCTCGGTGAGGAATTGAGATGCTCGGTCCGGCCTGGAAGCGCCCTGTTTCTCGGAACGCTCACCGCGCCGGCGGCCAACGAAAGTGGATGCCTTGTGGAGGCCGTACTTTACCGGGTCGAGATCCAAGGTCCAATCAGCGCCGCTTCCGAAATCGAAGAGATTGTCTGGCTCGATCCGCTCTCACCTGATCCAATTGACCTTGCACCTCTTACTAGAGATTGCGTTTTGCCCCTCGCTACGCGCGCCTAATTCGCCAGTTGATGCTAGCGGGCCACCGGAAGAACGCTGGTGTTCGCAGCCAGGCCGCCTTGGAAGATCTCCAGTTTTCGATCGCCACTGTGAGCGTCGGCCGGCACCTGAAAGTTGATCTGATAAAGACCGATGAATCCCGGCGTCAGCCCGGCGAACAAGACCGGCGCCGCCTCACCGTCGATCGCAACCAAGGCCGACGTGTCGACGTTGGCTAGCGGCGACGATGGAGCTTGCTTGCCCGTGCCGACCGGCGTATCGGTCAGCCCCATCCCCGCTAGATACGCGACCAGATATTCGCCCGGTTTAGCAGGAGCGTCTTCCGTCACCGGGCTGAAGTCGGCATGTTGGGCGATCACTTGTCCATTCGCGAGCCGCGCGATTCCGGGCGTGACGGGAGCGATATTAATACTAACGGGCGTGGTGTAAGCGTTGTTCGCGCTCACCAGCACCTGATATTGCTGCCCGGGTACGAGATCCACCGGAATCTGGGCGTTGATCTGGCCGCTGCTGACGTAATAGAGCGGAGCCAACTCGCCTCCGATGAGAACGCTAGTCCCGTTCAGCACGCTGGGTAAAGGAATGCCCGTACTGCCGGTTGTGGCGGCCATGGCCGAGCCGAAAATTTGCACGATGGTGCCCGGCGCCAACGGAGCGCCTGGCTGCGGATAAAGGTTGTGAAGTATGCCGTTGTTGGCCAATATCGGAGCTGCGGTGTCGCTCACCGCGCCGAGAATCTGAGCGGAGGCAGGTTGCAATCCGGAGGCAGTCGCCTGGGCGGTCACGGTGAGTTGGGTCGCGGCATGCGAGGGTGTCCAGGTGGCCGAATAGACCGCGCCGCTATTACCGCTCAAGTTCAGCGACAGCGGCGGATCGCCGTTGGAGAACTCCGCGACCACTCGGCCGCTCGTAACCGAATTGCCGCAATCGTCGGCGAGCTGGACGGCGACGGTGCGCGGCCACGCAGCCGGAGTTGAAAAATTGCCTGGCAGGGTGGTCGGTGTCACTACCAGGTTGGCCGGCGTGCAGCTCGATTGCGGTGTGATCGCGCGTGCGGCGATCGTGGCCGACGCGGAAGCTGATCGAGGGACGATGAACGTCACGTTGACAGTACGGACCGCCAGGTTGCTGATTGAAATGTGGACGCTTCCGGCGTAGATTCCGGGCTTGAGATTGGCGCCATTCACGGCGATGGTCAACAGCGCGGGAGCGCTTGTCGAGACTGTTCCGGCGACGGGCGAGGCCGACAGCCAGCCGGAGCCATTCTCGGTTGATACGGCCACCTGGTAAGGCGCGGTCTCATCGCTACTGGTATAGACTGTGACGTTCTGATTCCCCGAAGACGTGAATACCAGTCCACTGGGAACGGGGTCAGGTACAGGAGCGCCGGTAGCATCGGTCACGTTTAGCACGACCATGAAATCCTGCGGCGAATTGAATACGTCGGGCGAGGTCACGCGGATCAATGCATAATACGCACCTTTTTGCAGGCCCGTGCTGGCGGTGGTGAATTGCACTGTTCCAGGCGGTGCATCATTCAGAACCTGCAGCCAGCCGTCTTCGCCGATCTGCTGTGCAGAGAGGGTGATTGCGCTGCCATTCGAACTCGACACGGTGAAGCGCTGGGGCGTCGGACCCGATACTCCGTTGCCTTGCCGGGCTTGCAAGAGAATGCCTGTCGAGCTCAAAAGTAGCTTCGGCTTTGTTGAAATCAGCAAGCTCACTGGAATCCTGGCCGTGCCATTGGCGGAGTCGATTTCGATGTTCTCCGCGTAAATGCCCGGCCCGAGACGTCGTGAGTTATCCAATGCCGCGGCCAGGATCGCACTTCCGTTCGGACTCACCGTTCCTGACGAGGGGTTTACGCTCAGAAACGCTGGGTCAGTCGAAACGGTAAAGCTCAAACTGCCCTGTCCACTGTTGCGGACGTAGATGTTCTGGCTCGCCGGCGCGAGCGACCCGTCGCCGAAGAAATCGAGCGCCTGTGGCGAAGCCTCCAGGATTGCAGGCGCTTCATTGACCGTCAGGCCAACTTTAATCGATAGCGCCGCGCGATTGGGTGAGGTGACGGTGATCGTCCCTGAGTAGCTTCCAGCAGCGAGTCCGGTTTGATCCACGCTGACATCGATGCGGCCGGGCGTTGTTCCGCTGGCCTTTGGCGTGATCCAGGGGGCATCGGCGCTCGCGGAGAAGGGAACTGAGTCGTGGGTAGTAGAGATGACCGAGACGGTCTGGACGGGCGGGGTCATGGCGCTGCGAGCACCAACAAATGAGAGGCCGCCTGCGGACACAAGCAGGTCGGGCGCGAAGGGCCGCACCAAAACTTCGTATGCGGCGCTGGTGGACGCGCCGGTAGAGTCTGTGACTTGCACGGCGAAGACGAAGTCGCCCGGAGAGGTGGGAGTTCCGCTCAAGAGTCCGGTTGAGTCGAACGTCATGCCGGCGGGCAGCGGGCCAGAAGCAGTCCACACCAGCGGGCGCGTTGCGTTGGCCGATTGAAACGCGACCGAGTAGGCGACGCTTACTTCCGCCGTTGCCAGCAGCGACGGCGTAACGATGCGCAGGTTGGCCGGCGTCACATTTAGACTCAGCGCCTGGAATGCGACATTGCCGCTCGAGTCTGTGACCTGCGCGGTCACGGTGCCATTGCCCGCAGAGATTGGCGTTCCGCTCAACAGACCGCCCGAGCTTAGCGTGAGACCATCCGGGATGCCCGAGCCCGACCATTGATAGGGCGGGGCGCCACCTGTGGCGCTGAGCGGGGCTTGATAATAATTGCCGACACCCGCAATCGCCAGGGGCGATGGAGTCGTAATGGTCGGCCCGCCATTCGACGACAGCACGGTGAGTGTGAAAGGCGTGCTGCTTGTGTGCCCCGCCGCATCGGTCGCGACGACCGCAAATGCAGTTCCTCCGGCTGAGCCGCGCGGTGGCATTCCACTGACCACTCCGCCCGCCGACATGCTCCCCCAGCTAGGCAGCCCGCTGGCCGAGAAGGAGTACGGAGTTGTGCCACCGGATGCATTGAATGCCGCCGAAAACGCCTGACCCACGATGGTCTGCAACGCGGATGTCGTCGTGATGGACAGCGCAGGATCGATGGATAAGCTGAACGCGGCACTCGCCCTATTTCCAGCGGCATCGGTCACCGTTATCGAGAAGCTATACGATCCGGCGGATCCTCCCACGGGTGGCGCCCCACTCAACAGACCGGCGGTCGTAAGATTCAGGAAGGCAGGCAGTCCGGTTGCCGTCCAGGTGTAGGGACTGGCACCGCCGCTGGCTTGAAACGTAAGGCTGACCTGAGTGCCTTCCTTCGCGTGTGGCAAAGGTGAACTCGTCGTAATAACCGGCGGTCCGGGGTTCACCTGCAGCTTGAATGAAACACCCGTGAATCGCGACGCGCCGTCCTGCACGGTGATAGTGAAGTTATAGCTTCCAGCCGAGCCTACTGGGGGCGGCGTGCCCGAAAGCTGCCCGGCAGAAGTCAGAAACAGCCACGCGGGAAGTCCCGAGGCGGACCAGGAATATGGTGGCGTTCCTCCGCCGGCTGTAAGAGTCGCTCCGTATGCAACGCCCTCGGTGGCAGGGCCTAAAGAAGAATTCCGGATGATCAGCGGTGGCGGATCGACGAGCAATTGGAATGGAACTGTTGAGACCAGGCCGACCGAATCTGCCGCCCGGATCAAGAACGCATAAGAACCCTGAGCATTGAGCGCTGGCGTTCCGCTGATGGTTCCCGCAGCCGGATTCAGAAAAAGGCCATTCGGCAATGCGCCGGATGGGAGCGACCAACTGTACGGCGGGATGCCTCCGGTTGCGGCCAGTGTTGCGGAATAAGACAGACCCACGATCGCACCCGGCAGCGCTCCCGCGGTGATCGACACCGGGGGCACGACGGTCGCGGCGTAGTTTTGGGTCGCGGAAAATGGAGCTCCGGAAAATCCGTCGTGGTCGGTAACCTGTGCCGTAAATGCCGATGCTCCGGGCAGAGTCGGGGTGCCGCTGATAGTCTGCCCGCTGAACGCGAGACCCGGTGGAAGCGATCCGGACGGGATCGCGAAGCTGCGATTGATGCCGCTGCCCCCGGTCGCTTGGAGTACCATCAAATAGGGTACGCCGACTACGCCCAGCGGCAGTGGCGATGGGGTAGAGAACAGAAGCTTTGCATACTGCGTAATGGTGTAGCTGATTACCAGCACCGGGGACACTTGGTTGTAGGTGAACGTGACGTTTCCGGTTCGCGTGGCCGGTGTCGTATTGGGCGCTACGGTGATGTTTATGTTGTCGAAACCGGCGCCATTGATGGTTCCGGTGATATTGATCCAGGGAACGCTAGTGCCCGGTGTCAGCGGGTCGCAGGGGGAGCTTACGCTCAATACATCGGGTCCGCCTGGATCTTCGAAAGTATGGCCCTGCGACGATGGATTCGCCGTCGCGCTGCAGAAGCCTATGAACAACGTGGTTTGTGCCGGCGGTGATAGAGGATAATTTGCATCGGTGACCTGGACGGTGAACAGATCACCAAATCCGGTCGGCGTTCCACTGATCACGCCTGCCGGGCTCACAGACAGCCCGGGCGGAAGTCCGCCTCCCGCGCTCCAGGTGTAGGGCGGAGTTCCGCCGGTGGCGTTCAATTGCGAATTGTAAGGGAAGTTGAACTGACCATAGGGCAATTGCGTGGTGGTGATAGTGAGTGGCTGCGCTTGGCAGACAACCGCAGTGGCCATAAGCAGTGTAAGCCACGATATAAGAGCTAAGTTGAAACGCTTATACTCCAACATCCTCTCTTTCGGATGTTTGTCCCTAATTCTTCAATTGGTTAAGAGTGCGCAACCGAGAGAACCGGTTCATCTTCTTGCACGTGACCGGCGTCGATCACCAGTCTCGCGATTCGTTCGCGATGATAGGTGGGGTCGCCGAAAGCAAGCTCGGAGGCCTTAGCGCGGCGATAGAACAGATGGGCATCGTTTTCCCAGGTAAACCCCATGCCGCCGTGGACCTGGATGGCGCGGTTGCCCACTTCACGGTAAGCGTCGCTGGCGTAGGCCTTGGCAACGGACACAGCCAAGCGGGCTTCGGGCACAGCTTCCTGGATCGCCCATGCAGCGAAGTAGGCGGCCGAACGCGAGCTTTCGGTATACACCAGCATATCGGCGCAGAGATGCTGGACGGCCTGGAACTGGCCAATCGGCCGGCCGAACTGCTTGCGGGTTTTGGCGTACTCGACCGTTATTTCGAGCAGCCGCTGCATCCCGCCGGTCATTTCGGCGACCAATCCTACGGTGGCGACATCCAGCATGTGATCGAGAGCGGCGCGCGCCGGGTTGCCCTCCGCCAGCAGATTTTCGCGCGGAACGGAAACGCCATCGAGCGCGACCTCGTAAAGCTTGCGCGTGGAGTCCATGGCGGGAAGGTCGGTGATGCGGAGGCCGGGGGCTTTCGCCGGAATCAGGAAGAGCGCTAGCTCGCCGTTCAGACGTGCGACGCAGATGAGGAAGTCGGCGGCGGCGGCGTCCCAGACGAACAGCTTCCGGCCGTCGAGCGTGTAGTTTCCGGCCGACGACGTGGCTTTCAACTGGATGGAGTTGGGCGACCATGAGGCTGAATCTTCGAGCAAGGCGACCGCTGCCTTGGCCTCGCCGCTCGCTATGGCACTGAGATACTTTTGCTTCACGGCGCTATGCGAAGTGCTCTCCAGCAAAGGCCCAGCCATCAGGACTGTGCTGAAGAATGGTCCGGGGAGCAGGGCTCGGCCCATTTCCTCGAGAGTGGCCGCCATCTCCACCATGCCCATTCCGAATCCGCCGTATTCTTCCGGCAGGATCATTCCGTTCCAGCCTTGCTCGGCGATCTTGCGCCACAGAGCCGGATCGAATGCTGTGGCAGTCTCCATGAGTTTCCGGACTTCGGTCATGGGGCTCTCGGCGGCCAGGAATTTCCGAACCGTGTTCTTCAGGGTCTGCTGCGTTTCTGTCAATGCGAATTGCACGATAGGTTCCTTGATTCTTAGTAGCTCTTCGTTTCTTAGTAGCTCTTCGGGAGGCCGAGGACGAAGTGGCCCACGATGTTGCGTTGGATTTCCGAGGTTCCGGCTTCGATGGTGTTGCCGCGCGCGCGCAGGAATGAGTAGGCCCAGGCGCCGTCGTCGATGGCATGGCCGTCGCCCTTGGTCAGCTGCACGTAAGGTCCGAGGAGTTCGGCGGCGACTTGTTGGAAGCGCTGGTTCAGTTCAGTCCAGAAGATTTTTTGGATGGAGCCTTCGGGGCCAGGGACGCCGTTTTGATTGATGCGCGTGATGGCGCGCATCTGATTCAGGCGCATGATGTCGATGTCGATGAAACTCTGGGCGAGCTTTTGTCGCATGACGGGATCGGCGGACGCGGGCTGTCCGTTGCGTTGGATGGTGTGCGAAAGTTCGACCAGGCGATCGAACTGGCGCTTGAACGTGATCTGCATGCCGGCGCCGAGCGTGGCGCGCTCATGCATCAGCGTACCGATAGCCACATTCCAACCGTCGCCGACCTTGCCCAGCACGTTTTCAGCCCGAACGCGGACGTCGTGGAAGAAGAGCTCGCAAAACTCGCTCTCGCCGGTCATCTGACGTAGCGGGCGGACTTCGACGCCGGGAGATTTCATGTTCACCAGGATGTAGGTGAGTCCGTGGTGCTTGGTGGAGGCGGGATCGGAGCGCGTCAGAAGCGCGCACCAATCGGCGGCCCAGCCGTAGCTGGTCCAGACCTTTTGCCCGTTGATGACGTAATGATCGCCGTCGAGGCGCGCTTCGGTGCGGACGTTGGCCAGATCGGAGCCGGCGTTGGGTTCGGAGAATCCCTGGCACCAGATCTCTTCGGCGTTGAGGATGTTGGGCAGGAAGCGCTTCTTTTGAGCGTCGGTACCGAACGCGATGACGGTGGGGCCGATGAGAATCAGGCCCAGCACGTTGGCCAGAGGCGGGGCTCCGGCGCGCGCCATCTCTTCGGTGAAGATGACCTGCTCCATCAGGGTCGCGCCACGGCCGCCGTATTCCTTTGGCCAGGCGATGCCTGCCCAGCCGGCGTTGTAGACCTTCTTCTGCCAGTCGCGGAGGAATTCGAAACGCGCCAGCATCTCGTCTTCGGTGCGATGCTTTTCCCAGTCGGGAGGGACATTCGCTTTGAGCCAGGCGCGGAGGTCGTCGCGGAACTTGAGTTCCGGCGGGGAGAGGTTGAAATCCATGTTTTCCACAGGATATCAGGTGGGAGGGAGGGACGCGTGGCGTGTTGGTCTCCGGTGTGATGCGCCTGGAAGATTATGAGCGGTTCTTAGAAGATCACGGCTGGACGTGGTATGTGGAAGCTTTGAAATTTCACCGAGACCGCTTAAGCGAAGAGGAGAAGCGGGACCCGGCCAAGGACGGGATCGAACGTGCCAAGGTAGACTATTTTCGCTTTACCTTTTCCAAGCTGACTGAAGTGTAGCGTAAGAATGAAGGAGAGTAAGATCGGACATCAGCTACCGTATTGGTACAACTCTAGGGAAATTCCCCAAATTGATCTGGGCGACTCGACATAGTATCTTGAAGGCTCATGACTTACCACGTCCGTGAGCCATTCATTGCCGTTCGGGACGAACCGCCAGCGGCGTTCGCTTTGACCACAATCACAGCGTGATCGACTATAAAGGTCGTCGGTGAAGTCCAGCAGTCAGGACTTGTGGCCAGAGTGAACTCGTCTATGATCTAACGGGAAATTCGTTTTGAATCTCCCGCCTGTCAAATTGTAATCGTTAACGAGCGCAGTGAATCAATTGCCCAACGTTAAACCAGATCCTTCGCTGCAGCCCAGACCCACCGCACTATTGTAATTGTCGAGCGCTGTCTCGAAGCTCGCCAGAGTAGTCTGGAGGCTGGAAGAGATCGGAGCAAGGCTGGTCCCGTTGATAAAGGGAATTCCAGCGAGATCCTTGTTTATCGCCGAAATCGTCGAATCTATACTGTCGGTTTGGGCTCCGGCGGCGAGGTTGAGCACGGCGGCGACGAACTGGCTGAGTGCATTGACGTAGCCGCCCGTGTGCAGCGCGCCGCTCGGCATAATTAATAGAAGCTGGCTTTGGGTATATCTGATCCCGCCGATAACCATGCTATGGTCGGTTCCTCCGTTGTAAATCACGCCATCGATCAACTTGGTAACGTTGGGCCAGCGCGAAGCCTTGTGCCAGAAGCCCTGTGTTGCCGGGCAACCGGTGGGTTGTGCCACTGGGCATTGAATGATCGCTGTGTCTTCGAGCTGATACCCGACAGTATTCGTGGCTGTAGTCGAATCAGAGAACACGCTTTGAGATGCTAGTCCCGCGTCAACATAGATGGCGCCATGCAGTGGGCCGGCGAATTCTTCATTCTGTACGAGAAAGCGTCCCACAAAAGGCGTGAGTTGAGCTGGCGTCCAGGCGAGGATGGCGCCGCTGGTAGACACAGAGTTGAACTGGCTATCCGTGGCATACCCGCTGGCGAAGAAGTCGAAACCGCCAACCGAGCACGACAGCGAGTTCGACGTTACGAACTGAATCGACTCCGGCTCCGGGATTCCCGTCGTTACGGCAAACAGAACAGCCGCGCTTCCGTTGGCTGCGCTTGGGGAAACCGTCAGAATTTCGCCGTTACCCGAAGGCGTTGGGTTGTTGATATTCCCGGACGGCATGGCGGTGACGAAAATACATCCCGGGCAAGCGGCATAGGTGAGCGGCGCGATCGTCGAGGCCTGCAGCACCAATCCGGCAGGCCCTGTGTAGCGAGCTAGCAGCGTGCCTGCCGAGTTGTATATGGAGATCGTTGTATCCGCGGTAACGATCAATGCTCCACTGAACGTGCCCACCTCATCGAAGGCGAGCGCAGTTTGATGCTTCGAGAGTGAAGCGCTGATCGCATCAATGAACGGCGTCGCCGATCCATTCTTGTAAACGGCGTCGTTCGCTGAATTAGTACTGGAGACTCCGCTCGCGAACCTATCGCCGGCTGTAAATCCGCTGCCGATTCCAGGCGCAATCGCCAGACCGTTTTCGGCGCTCACACCTGCCGCCGTCGGTATTGACCCGGCCGAGGCAACGGCCCCCGTAGTCGTGATCGAGTAAACACCCCGAGGTTGGAGGCCATCCGTAAATGGCTGTGTAAAAAAAATCCCACTCGGAGTTGCCGCTATACCGTTCGGCGCAATGCCATTCGCAAGAGTGTACGGTGTGAACGTCGGACTGATAACTGTCGGTGGGTTCGGATCTGCAGCAAGAGCAAGTGCCGCCGCAAAGGTAGTGGCACATAATAAACTACAACCTGCCTTGATGTTCAAAGTCATGTGAAAATCCTCCATTTCGATTGGTAGGCGCGGGGCTCCTCCGATAGATCTTACCCTCAAACGGGCTAAAACCGAATGACATCGGAGTAGGTAACCGTTACATAACGCTTTATTGCGTTGTCACAAGATATCTACAGATTTTATTGTTGACAGCCTGCATCTCTAGGCTTACAATGGACGACACTAGTACTAGTACCGATCTGGAGGAAATCGGAAATGAGTACAGCCTAGGTCTCTACCGACCCAATGGGGTGTTTTTCTCGGACGCGGCGGCATTAACGGAGCGCGCTAGTGTCGAGAAGTCTGACTCACTTAAGTGAACTTACATCTGACGGTCCGATTAGGACCTGAGAGTTGTAACGCCATTCGGAATTTGCAAGGAACTTTCAGCTGGAGGAAAGCTTGAATTTCCTAGTTCTTACATTAAAGGAGGAATTGAATGACTAGCATCTCAAATTCGTTTCGCATCGCGGCATGCACTGTAATGGTTTTGACGTTGGCTACTAGCGCCCATGCGACTTATACTGGTCTTTCCTGGGTTGTGCCTGGAACCGACGCGCCCTGGCTTGGTGGAACGCTGGCGCCTAACCCCATCTTGTTCCCGACGACGGGCTTGGACGCAACGTTCACGTCCACAACTGTCAATTGGATGAATCCCTTCGGGCCTGGTAGCCTGAGGAATTTTCTCGCCAGCGACCCAGGCACCACCATCAACACTTGTACGACCGCCACCGTGGGATCTGTAACCTACAACTGTAATACTGACGTAATCAGCACCGGATCCCAGGGTACTCAAACGGCCACAACTTATGGGCAGATCCTGGAGATTATGGGAACCGAAACTTTCGTTGGGGGCACGACTTACAGCATCACCCATGATGATGGTATCGTAGTCACATTGGACGGGTCGGTGATCATCAGCAGCGGGGTACCAACTGCATCGCCGACTACCAACACATTTACGACTACGAGCGGGACGCATGCCATCGTGATTGAGTACGCTGAGTGCTGCGGTAATCCCGCTATTTTGACGTCCAATTTGCCTGTCAATCCCACTGTTCCCCCTGTTCCTGAGCCGGGTAGCCTCGCGTTGGTGGTGGGCGGATTATTGACTGGAGGTGGTCTTTTGTTCCGCCGCCGGGGGGCACATAAGAGAGCTTGATTCGCGATAACCTCCGGCCTAGTTGGCGGACAGGTGAAGACTAAACAAGTCATTTGGCAACGGTAGCTTTAACGACCCGTCGTCCACAGCCATCCGCCGGAGCCGCTTCGAGAAGAACGGGTGTCTTCCTCCGAGCGCCCGTTTCATTGATTCGCGGCGCCGGCGGTCCACGCTCCATACAGATCCGATGGCGGATAGAAATGCGCTGGGCGTTTGGATAATCATGCAGTGGAAAGTTGGCCTATCGTTGAAATAGGCAATGACATTCTACCCCGAGCCTCTAGCGATTAGGGAGCGAGCTTAGCCGTTGTTGAAACAGCTGTGCTTGCCGGCACTGCTTGAGAGTGCTCGCCAGTGATCCTCTCCCAAAGGACAGCGTTCCATCCTCCACTTGCTTCGCCTCCGATGGTGCGAACTGGCCGATAAGCCTTCGCGAAGTATTGACCGAGTGCTCGATCGAAATCCACACCGAACTTGGGAACACCGTATTCTTCAAAGGTACGATTCGACCAGATCAGGTAACGGACTTTTTTTCGTTCGATCTCCTGGATAAAATCAGCCGTCATTTTTCCCGGAGCGAGAACCCCGGGGGTGAGCGCATAAACACGCGTGGGGCAGTGAATGCCCGCTAAAAAGTACAAACTTACGTCTTCCGGGACAGAGAGGAAACTTGCATACGGCTTTTGATGCTGTTCGATGAAATCGAGCGCGGTACGATAAGCGCTAGCCTTTTGGGGCGTAGTGTAAATCACTCCTCGTTCCGTGGCTAAAGGCACTCGGTCCGGATTCAATTTGTAAAATTGCAGGACGGCCGCACTGACGGCGATGAGTGTCGCCAAATAGGGAAGAAGAGCCGCACCCCGATTGCTCGACGTCAACTCAGGCACTTTCCAACACAACAACCAGTTCAGAATCAGGAAATACGAAAGAAGAACAGGCCCATTGTAATAGATTGCATATCCGACCGGCTGCATTCCGAATAGGACTCGCATGGAAATGCAGCATGCTAGAGAGAACAGCATAAACGTCTGCATGAAACCGGTTGCCAGCCGATTCCTCCAGCACAACCACGCTGCCACCGGAATCATCAGAACCACCAGAAAAGGTGCGGCCGGCGGGAAGACCAAGGAGCGCGCCCGTCGCGCCAGCGACTCGCTGTAAGGGCTCAGAATAAGAAGTGCTATCACAGCCATGAGACCTACCCACAGCAGCCACCGGCGATTACCATAGCGGATCAGAATCCAACGATATCCCAACCAAAAGACCGTCAGGATCAAGACTGAGCGGATACCTCTGAAGATGGCTTCGCGGGAGATGGCAAACCCGTTTAGCGACAGCCAGACTGCCCCGTACCTCTGCATGAAGTAAGAAGTCGGCCAGCTCATCAAGTTTTCCTGAGTTATGAACTCTACTCCTTTGAGTGAGATCATCCAATAAATCACGGCAATGGTTAACAGGCAGCCTGGCAACAGAGTCGCCACATCGGCAGCCAACCGTCGAGACGAGCGTTGCTTGATGCCCCGGATGATGACCAGGATGGCTAGGGCAGCGAAACAACCAACTCCGATCTCCTGCTTCATCAGCAGCGCGCTCGAAGCCGCAAGGCCGGCGCCGAGCATCCACCCCGCTCCACTACTGGAGCATGCTTTCACGATCAGCCAGAGAAAGAGGCATGCGCTGAAACATCCGTAGACCGCGCCGAAACTATAAGGTAAAGGAAATGAAAAAATGCCGGGTACAAAGGACTGGATGAGTAGCACCGTACCACTTGTCCAGGCTGCGACTATTGATACCAATTCCAGGCCGCTCAGGAATAGGAAAACGGCACTCCCCAAAGCTGCCAGTGCTCCGGCCCAATACAGTACGCCTAGTTGGAAGCCAAAAAGGCGAAACAGGACACTATTCACGTACGGGCTGCCTGGTGTGTAGGGATACCAGACATCCGAGTAGAGCGTCCTTCCGCGCGCGAGCTCCGTCGCGACATACATCTCGCGACCGCAGTCCACTGTCAAATCTCCCCAATGTGCCCAAGTCAGGGCGAAGAGAGCACCCCATATGCAAAGGAGACTGAACAGAGCCCAGCAGGTGTTACGGTCCCATAAGGCGTGTTGTGTTGTGCGTACTAAAGTAGTATCGTGCAAAGGCAGTCGGCCCAGGACCGCACCGGAATCATAGGAAGGCGGCACCCTCTCAAGAATCCATCATAACGATTGTTCCGCACGTCAGTCCGAGAGTGGGTTCCAGCTGATTTTGTCGCCCTTTAAAAAGGGCCCAGCAACCGCCAATTTGCCACGCTCCCCTTCCCAATCGGGAGGGACGTTCGCTTGAAGTCAGGCGGGGAGGTCGTCGCGGAACTTGAGTTCCGGCGGGAGAAGTTGAAATCCATTGTGCCACACAGGATATCAGCTGAGAGCGAGGGACGTCGGGTGATGGCATCCGGAGCATTGGGCAGCTTGTCAGCGGCTCTCGGTAACTAGCTTGCGAGTTTCAGCACGCGTGTTCGGGGACACCGTCCGTACGACCAACCCGCCTCACGCTACAGCCTCAATTTCGCTTCCCAGTTCCGGTTCGAGAACAGGCTTCGGCTGTCGGAGCCGCCACGTCTTTGCGATCAACTGTTCCGCCGCAACGGCTCCGAGGAAGAACGTGCTCCAGTCGAGGGGATAGTGATAGCGCGAATCGGTCTGCAGGAGATAGTACACCAGGGGAAAACCGGCCCAGATCGCGAGCATGACCCAGCCGACGGACGCATCCCGCTTGCACAAAATCGTTATGCCCCAAATAGCTAAGAGTTCGACCGGGACCCACGCCCACGATTTGATTCGGACCGTGCTGGGCAGTGTCCAAAAATCGACAATTCTTTGGGCGGTCAGAACCACAAACTTGCGCGGATGTGTTCTGATCCAATCCATCGTCTCGTGTAATTTTTCGCGGTTATACTGGAGTTCGCCTTCTTTGGCTACCAGCCGCGCCTCTGGTTCGCTGGAATACGGATGCATTCTGTAGAAGAAGTTGTCGAGAGTCTCGACGAGGTTATCTTTCAGAAGCGGGGAGGCGAAATCGTTGTTGGAGACGTGGAACTCGATGGGGAAATTGTCGCGTATGAAAGTGAAGCCACCCAACTTCACGTAATTCCGCACGGACCACGGCAAAATCGTAAGTGCGCAGATGGCAGCCACCCAGAATGCCGGTTTCCAGCTCTGCTTCATCACGAAGAGGAGCACGACTATCAGAAAGGCGGGAAGAGCTGAGGGACATGTGAGGAAAAGAAGACCCCAAGAAAATCCGAAAAGGAAGTTCCCGGTGGTGAGGTACGCCAGCGCATTCCAAGGCCGCACGCGACGGTGCTCTTCGGAATTATTGCACTCTGCAGAATCTGTGCCGCTCCTAGCGGCCGGCGTCCAGGCTCTCAGCGTGGCCAGAACGGCTAGCAAAAGTACGAGTCCCGTTAGCGAAGTTTCCCAACGGATGTCCCTCAAAATGCGCCACGGCACCAGTGCGCCCAGAAACGCTGCCAAAAGAGCCGCCCGTCTTGCGCCGGTGATGACACCCAGCAAGGGGAGCAGCGCATATTGTAGGGATGCAAAGCTGATGTTCATCGCGATCATCGCCATAGCGCTGGTAGACCCGTATCCGAAGGCCCGAAATATTAGGCTGAGCAGAAACGGATAAATGGGCGCGTGGTGGGCTGTAGGTCCCGTAGGGACGTTATACGGGTCGCCAAAGAGGTTGTGAATCGCAATACTCTTGGCGATCAGCTCGCTTTCCGCAAAGTCTAAGATGGGTGTGGCATGAAGCAGTTTGAGTGCAACAAGCCGTGAAGCCATGCCTAGCAGGAATAGTGAAGCACATATTAGAACTAGACGTTTCTTTTTCATGCGCGAAGCCGGAAAGGATATCCAACTTTTTGTTCCAGCATTCCCCCAAGAACTTCTCTTGCTGTCTAGGCTCTGCGCGGAGCCATGATTACCGATTGGATCGAGCTATGAAACAACTGTTACGTCTTGTAACCGTTACATAAAATGGCGACGCAGGCTAGTTGATGTTTGACTGGCGATTGTTACAGCGTTGCCACAATAACAGAGCGGGCCGATCCTCCTGAACAGATTAGACCTCTTTATCCTACCGCATCAAGCAAGTAATCTTGCCAGGTTTTTCAGGCGGGCTGCAGCTCAAGGTCTGACGATTGCAGGCTTGATACAACTAAAGGGATGGTCACTCTCGACGGCGCGCGGCTAACCTTCGACGAAGTGCGCAGCGTTTCCAGAGGCGATGAGCGGGTCGAGGTTGCCGGGAATGCCATCACCGCGATGCAGCGGTCACGTGCCGTGGTTGAGAGGCTGGCGGCCGGGGATGCTCCGGTGTACGCGGTGAACACCGGCGTTGGACTGCTGGCGGATGTTCGCGTGCCACCCGAGCAACTGGAGCAGTTGCAGCGCAACGTAGTTCGCTCGCACGCGTGTGGAGTTGGGCCGCCGCTGGCGCGTGAGGAAGTCCGGGCGATGATGCTGATCCGCGCCAACGTGCTCGCCAAGGGCTTCTCGGGGATTCGGCCGGTGGTGGCCGAGCGGTTGTGCGATCTGCTGAACCACGGCATAACGCCGGTCGTTCCGTCGCAAGGTAGCGTGGGAGCAAGCGGTGACCTCGCGCCACTGGCGCACATCGCGCTAGTGTTGATGGGCGAAGGAGAAGCCGAAATTCAGGGCACGCGTTGTCAGGGCGGGGAAGCGTTGCGGCGGGCCGGAGTCGAACCGATCGTGCTGGCTTCGAAGGAAGGCATCTCGTTAGTGAACGGGACGCAGGCGATGCTGGCGGTGGGCGGGCTTCAGTTGCTCGACGCCGAGACGCTGGCCGATTCGGCCGACCTCATTTGTGCGATGACGGTGGACGGCCTGCGGGGGACGCCGCGAGCATTCGATCCGCGCCTCCACCAGACGCGGCCGTTTGCCGGCCAGATGCAGAGCGCGGCCAATCTGGCGCGGTACTTGGAGGGCAGTGAAATCCGCGAATCGCACGTGACCTGTAGACGCGTGCAGGACGCTTATTCTTTGCGATGCGCTCCGCAGGTGCATGGGGCGGTGCGTGACACGCTGGCCGAGGCGCGGCGGACACTCGGGATCGAACTGAACGCCGTGACGGATAATCCACTGGTGATCGATGATGAGATCATTTCGGGCGGTAATTTTCATGGCGAGCCGCTGGCGCTGCAACTGGATGCCATGGCGATTGCGTTGACGGTCCTGGCCGGGATTTCCGAACGGCGGGTGGACCGGCTGGTGAATCCGTCGTTGAACGAAGAGCTGCCCGCGTTTCTGACCAATCATGCCGGCCTGGAATCCGGGTTCATGATGCTGCAGGTGACGGCGGCGGCGCTGGTGGCGGAGAACCGAGTGCTGGCGCATCCCGCTTCCACGGGGTCGATTACAACCAGCGGTAACAAGGAGGATTTCGTCAGCATGGGGATGACGTCGGCGATGAAGCTGAAGCAAGTGGTGCGGAACACCCGGCATGTGCTGGCGATCGAGTTGCTCACGGCAGCGCGCGCACTCGATTGCCTGCGGCCGTTGCGGTCGAGCGGGGTGATCGAGCGAGTGCGGGCGGAATTAGCGAAGGTGAGCGCGCCATGGACATGCGATCGGGCGCTTGGGGGTGATATCGAGAGAGCGGGCGAATGGATTGGGGCGGGCGCGATGGCGGGGGTTTAGTCGGCGATGTACACGTTGAAGTTGGTGACTGTCTGGTAGCCCATGCGCTTATAGAGCGAGAGGCCCGATTGGGTGGCTTGCAGCACTGTGCGCTCGATTCCGGAGCTACGGCCGGCTTGCTCGACGACCTTGCGCATGATGGCTTCGGCATAGCCTAGCCGGCGGCATTCCGGCACCGTCGCGACAGAGTAGAGGCCGATCACGTCCCCGGTGATGATAGCCGCGGCAGTGGTAACCGGCCGCTGATTGACGAAGCCGACAAACCCTCGCAATTCGCCCATCCAAGCCCGCTCGGCGCCGTAGATCGCCAGGCACACCGAGTACGGAATATCGAACGCGACGGACATGATCTGAGCGAAAGCGCCGCGCGTGCGATCGTCGTTTACGGGTTCGACATCGAGCGGCGGCAGTCCACGGCGCGGGGGCGCAAGACGCTCGGCGTACATGCCGGGCGCTTCTGTCAGGGGACGAAGGCCATGCCGGCTAAATATTCGGCCGGCGTCGCGGCGCAGAGGTTGGCCGAGAAAGACGTCGCAGACCCAGCAGGTCCAGCGCACGTTGCGGGAATCGAATAGCTTGGAGGAAACGTCGATGACGCGGTCCAGGGCGCGCGGGTCGGAATCGATCGGCTCGGCCACGAGTGCGGCATTGAAGGCCGCGTAGTTCAAGCCGCAGAAGATCAAGGACACGCCCGGGATGTCGCGGATCTCGCCGGTGTTTCGCGCCTGTCCGAAAAATCGCAAAGCCCGAAGAAGGTTTTGGGCAACTGCGATACTCCGGGGCTCCAGCATTTGGCGATTAGACCAGAATAAGCAAGGGAACGTCAATCCGCGTGGTTAGAAAAAAGCTCGATCCTCGTTGATGGCCAGGATGACTAATTGGCTGAGTACCTATGCCGTTAGTGGTCGAGACCGGGATTCTCCATGCCCGCTGCAGCGCCCACCGTCTTTGCCGGACGCGCGTCCAAGCCGAAGTCCTGCTGGACCCGCGCATACCACGCGTCATCATCAAGAGCGTCCCAAGCCGCCCACTCTTCGTCAGTCCTCGATGCTCTCCAGGCCACGTGATGGACGGGCCACGCAAGCGGAGGCCATCGCTAGAGACAAAGGAAAATTGGTTCGTTGCTCAGAATAGAAGCTTGAGAGCCAGTTGCGCCGACCGCGGTCCGCCGATTTGATACAGCGGATTCAGGCCGCCATTCTGGCCGCCGCTTCCCAGCGACGCTCCCAGCATCTGAGTCGATTGCCCGAATAGAGGAGAACTGAGGTAGTTGATGGGGCTTCCAAAATTGGGGTGGTTGAAGATGTTGAAAAGATCCGCTCGCGCCTGAAGAGCAAACCGCTCCCGGAGTTTGAACTGCCTCCGCAACGTCAAATCGACCTGGGTAGCGCCGAATCCGCGCAGGGCGTTTCGTCCCAGGGTTGCCGAACGGGAATTGCTGTGGGTGGAAGACCATCGCGATCCTCGGTTTTGGGGGTTCCGCCTCTTCCGGGTAGTGGGTCAGTTTGATCTTTCGGTGGGTACGAGACCTGCGCGTAAGATTGCGAACCGATCCGATTAGAAGCTAGTTCAGCTTTGGCGGATTGGGCGGGGTTGCCTTCAGTGGAGAGTCCCCTTCTCGAACTATATCTACAGCGTGTGGCACGATGCTCTTCATTTCCTCATCGAAGAACGGCACGCTATCATACCAGAAGCGACGAAGTAATGCGCTGATCTCTTCACGATCTACAAAAACTTGATTGGGCTCTAAGACGAGCGTGTACCACGCCTGTTGCGCGCCAAAAGGAAACTGAGGAAGACGGGCGCGAAAAATAAGCACACGAGAGCCGTCCTCGCGTCTTCGATCTTCCTCGACGTAAATTTGAAGCTCTTTGGTTTCCTTAAGCCGTTGCAACAACTTGTCGATATTCATGTGTCAAGAGCGCTTCGTGTACGCTCATGCGTGTATCCTCAATCTCGATTGGCGACATTATAGATGCCGTCATGCCCTCCAGCCTACGCCAGCACTCTTCCGGGGCGGGAAAGACAATATCTTCGGTCCAATTGTTAGTCAGACCATACTCGACGTAAACCTTAACTGCCGATCTTAGTTTGTCAACAACTTTGGCCCGCGTGGTGGACACCGTCACTAGGTCAAAGTCTAACGCATGAGCCACCCACTTACCGTCGGATCGCTCGCTGACACTGAAAGTTACCGTTTGCGGCAAACGAAAAGAATTCTTTCGTCTGTGGGGCACTTTCATGATTTTCCTCTCCTTGTGAAAACTGAGTTACTTTCGAGTGGTTGGTGGCCACCAGTCTGTTTTTTCTCGCTGGTTTTATCTTCTCGCCCCCAACGCGCCCTATTTGCCTTAGCGGCAATGGCTTTACGCCGCTCTGGCGAAAGCGCGGCTGCTCGCGCAGGTCCTCCCGCTCGCCCAGCAACCGTTCTAGCTTGTGACACACGCTTATCGCCTTTATTTTCAGCAGTTAACTGCTCTACGATACGAAACGCGGTCCTATTTAAATCCATCTAGTACTGTTCCACAACCATAGTAAAGCACGAGACCTTATTGGTACAAGGGTGAAGGGGCTTATTTTACACGATCTTCATTCCTAGTTCAATCCCCAAGTACTAACAAGGCCATCTATTTGACTATTTTACTTGACAAATAATTGTGTTGTCAAGTAAAATGGTCAGTATGAATCAACTCACCGTAGCCCAGCGCTCGCAAGTAGTTAGATGCTTGGTGGAAGGTACATCGATTCGTGCAACGGTGAGAATAACTGGTGTCGCCAAGAACACCATTGTAAAGCTTCTGGTGGATCTTGGTGCAGCTTGTTCAGCCTACCAGGATCGGACCCTCCGCGATCTCCCCTGCAAGCGAGTACAGGTCGATGAATGCTGGGCGTTCTGCTATGCCAAGGCCAAGAACGTTACGCCAGAGATCGCCGCGAAGAACCCCTTTGCGGGCGATGCGTGGACCTGGGCCGCGATTGACGCCGACACTAAACTTATTCCTTCTTGGATCGTCGGCCCGCGTGACGGCGTCACTGCTCGAATCTTCGTCAATGATCTCGCTGGGCGTCTCGCGGATCGCGTCCAACTCACCAGCGACGGCTTGAACGTTTACCTTGCAGCGGTCGAGAAAGCATTTCGGGGTGATGTCGATTATGCGACGCTGGTTAAGATTTACAGCAACTCCAGCGAAGGCGAAAAGCGCTACAGTCCCGCTGAATGCGTTGGGTGTGAGAAGCACGCCATTGTCGGCTATCCTGACCCCGACCATGTCAGCACCAGTTACATCGAACGCGCAAACTTGACCATGCGAATGGGCATGCGCCGCTTCACTCGTTTGACCAATGGGTTCAGCCGCAAGATTGAGAATCATGCCGCTGCCGTTGCGTTGCACATGATGCACTATAATTTTTCGAGAATCCATCAGACGCTCAGAATCACACCAGCAATGGCAGCGGGTGTGACGAATAAGCTCTGGGAGATCGAGGACATCGTTGCTCTTTTGGATCAGGACATTTCAAACTGACCCACTACCCTCTTCCGGGGGCCATGTAGAATCGGGATAGTGTGCCGAGTTGTATGGGAAAGATGTCCCGGCCGAAGTTGTTGCTCCTGGTCTTTGCCTGTGCGAGCCCGTTGATCGCGCTGGATCCCCATCAGCCGGTCAGTCAGCTTTACCACACGGTATGGACGGCCAGGGACGGCTTGACCGGCGAGGTCCATGCGTTAGCCCAGACGGTCGACGGCTTCCTTTGGGTTGGGACCAGGGATGGCTTATTCCGGTTCGACGGAGTCTCTTTTGAACGTTACCAGCCGGAGATCGGATCCCTGTCGGCGCGCGACGTCGTTACGCTGTTTGCCGTTCCCTCCGGAGGACTGTGGATCGGCTATTTCAGCGGGGGCGCAACCTTTCTGAACGCCGGACGCGCCACGAACTACGCGGAAGAGAGCGGTTTTCCCATAGGCATGGTTAGAGCCTTCGCCGTGGAACTCGACGGGACCGTTTGGGCCGCTACGTTGAGCGGCCTCGCGCGGTTCGACGGCCGCCGGTGGCAGTGGATCAGAAGGGACTGGGACTTCCCCGACCTGGGACCGTCCACCGTAGCGGCCGATGAATCCGGGACCATATGGACTTGCGGCGCCGTGGAAGGGACATTCTTTCTTTCGCGAGGCCAGCGCCGGTTCCAAAGGGCCCGATCGGGGAAGTGCTTTGGGCAGTTGCCCACTTTCGCCGCCGGCCCGGATGGGCGCGTCTTCTCGTGGACCCCGTTCGACTCCTTATTGACTCAGGTTGGGACGGTGCCCAAAAAGGCGGCGGCAATGAGTGCAGTTTCGTCCGGAGGGACGATTCGTTTCGACCGCGACGGCGCCGCCTGGATGGCTACCCATGGCGACGGCATCATGCGGATTGCCTTTCCCGGTCGGTTTCAGGGGGGACGTATTTCCAAAAAAGATCCACTGGTGGAGACGTATTCCGGGAAAGATGGCCTGTCCGACGGAGCCGTCTTCTGCCTGTTGGAGGATCGCGAGGGCAACGTCTGGGTCGGTACGGCGGCCGGCCTGGATCGCTTCCGTAACCGGAATCTATGGTGGACGGAACTTCAGTCTGGTGGCTTTGGAGCGACCCTCGTGGAGGCAGACCACGGTGATGTTTGGGCCTTTCTTGAACATCCTCCGGGCATCAACCTACGCGACCGGAAACCTCTCGCAGGGCTGCCCGATTGGGTGGTCCGAGGCAAGAGGGAACCGGACGGAACCATCTGGATGTGGGGCGGAATGGGCCGGCTGCGGATTGCGGAACGGGAATCGCTGTGGCGGTGGAAAGCCGGTCAACTCGTTAAAGTGCCTCTGCCTTATCCAACACCGGTGGAGGCGATTGCCACAGACAGCACGGGAAGCCTTTGGGTATCGATTCGCGGGTACGGCGTTTTCCACCAGGAGCACGGTGAGTGGAAGCTGATGGAGATACTGAAAGGCCGGTCAAACATCACCGCTTACACCGCTACCGCCGATGAGAAAGGGCGCGTTTGGCTGGGTTATCCGGAACTGAAAACGGTCGCGCTGTGGGATAACGGACGGGTTCAAACCTTTTCCGCTGCCACTGGCCTGACGATTGGCGCGGTAGACCCCCTTTCGCTGGACGGTCCCATACTCTGGGCCGGTGGCGAGTTGGGCCTGGCGTACTTTCGCGATGGCCGTTTTCAGACCCTGGAATCGGCTGATCCCTCCGGGTTCGGCGGGGCTTCGGCAATCATGCCGGTTCGCGGGGACGGTCTTTGGCTCAACCGGCCGTCCGGCATACTCCATATCCCGCAACCCGAGCTGGACCTGGCGCTGCGAGATACGAGGCACGCTATCAATGCAGAGAGCTTCGATCTGGTCAGCGACTTACCGGAGTTGCCATTGCTAGGGCCGATGGCCAGCGCAGTTCGGGACTCCGCCGGAATTCTGTGGTTCGCGACGCCCCGAGGCGTTGCGCGCATCGATCCGGCACGCATTCGAAGGAATCCTCTCGCGCCGCCGGTCGCGATCCGCTCGGTGCTTGCGAATGGAAAGCCGTATCCGGTGTCACAGGACGCCGTGCTGCCGCCGCTCACCAGGAATCTGCGCATCGGTTACGCAGCGTTGAGCCTCTCGATTCCGGAGCGCGTGCGCGCGCGCTACAAATTGGAGGGATCGGACAAAGATTGGCAGGATGCAGGAAACCTACGAGATGCTTTCTACACCAATCTGGGTCCACGCAAGTACACGTTTCGCGTCATCGCCTGCAACAACGATGGCGTCTGGAATGAAACCGGGGCTTCCTGGAGCTTTGAGATTGAACCGGCCTTCTATCAAACGGCCTGGTTCCACGGCCTATACTTGCTTGCGGGCGCCACTATGATCTGGCTCGTCTATCGGTTTCGGTTACGTCAAATGACCGCGCGAGTCAATCTCCGCTACACCGAACGTCTAGCCGAGCGGACGCGCATCGCACGCGAACTGCACGATACGCTGCTGCAGTCCTTCCACGGATTGTTATTCCGATTTCAGGCGGCTGATAACTTGCTCCCAGCGCGTCCGGGCGAAGCCAAGCAAACACTCGAGAGCGCTCTCGATGACGCCGCTCAAGCGATCACCGAGGCACGGGACGCTGTCCACGAGTTACGCTCGTCCACAGTCGTCACCAACGACTTGGCAGCGGCGCTTACAGCCCTGGGTGAAGAACTCGCGGCACATCATACGCCCTCTTCCTCCAGCCAAGATTCAGCGACTTTCCTGGTGGAGGTGGAAGGTACGCCACAGGAGCTGCATCCGATCCTGCGGGACGAGGTCTACCGGATTGCAGGGGAAGGGCTGCGCAATGCATTTTGCCACGCACGGGCGCGGCGGATCGAAGTGGAAATCCGGTATGACGAACGGGAGCTTCGGGTACGGATACGGGATGATGGAAGCGGCATTAACCCCAGTGTGCTTGGTCACGAAGGGCTCGCCGGACACTGGGGCCTGCCTGGGATGCGTGAGCGCGCCGAACGCATCGGCGGGAAGATGGATCTCTGGAGCGAACTGGGAGCCGGTACGGAGGTGGAGTTGCGCATTCCCGCCTCGGTCGCTTACCAGGCGCATGCTGGCCGAAGTTTCCGGCTGTTTCGTAAGAAGATGGGGTCGAGCTCATGAGCATCGAGCGCGTGAGTAACGATCTGGCTCCGATTCGCATTCTCGCGGTTGACGACCATCCCTTAATCCGCGTGGGGATTGCCACGCTCAGTGCGAGATAATTGTGCTCATGGAGCGACGAGCTGCCATCGCGTTCGGCATCCTCCTGGCGTACTGCCCTTACGCTTCCGCCCTAGACCCGTCTCTCGACATCAATCAATACGCCCACTCGGCGTGGACCATCCGCGACGGCTTTTTCAAAGGCGCCATCTCCTCCATTGCTCAGACGCCCGACGGTTATCTTTGGCTCGGCACGGAATTCGGCTTACTTCGATTCGATGGCGTTCGAGCCGTCCCCTGGCAGCCTCCGGCCGGTGAGCACTTGCCCAGCAGTTTTATTCGACGCTTATTGGCCGCGCGCGACGGGCGTCTTTGGATCGGTACCGAAGAAGGCCTGGCGAGTTGGAAGGACGGCAAGCTGACGCGTTACCGGGAGCTTGCGGGGCAAGTTCGTCCACTCCTTGAGGATCGTGAAGGAACGGTGTGGGTAGCTGTCAATGGGGTTCCGGCTGCGAGGCTCTGCTCAATGCAGAGCGGCGGTACGCATTGCTATGGAGAGGACGGCAGTTTCGGCCGCCAGGTGACCTCGTTGTATGAGGACAGCCGGGGCAATCTCTGGGCGGGTGCATTCACTGGGTTGTTTCGGTTGAAACCTGCGCCTCCGAAATTCTATCCGATGCCAGACCTGGTGGACGCTCTTATCGAAGGTGAGGATGGCGGACTCCTGATCACCATGCACAGCGGAATCAAACATCTGGTTCAGGGGAAATCTGAGGTGTTTCCGTTTCCAGGCGCTGGGCGGGATCTGGCACCTTATTGTATGCTGCGGGATCGCGAAGGCACGTTGTGGATCGGAACCGTGGGCCAGGGCCTTCTGCGCGTGCTCCAGGGAAGGACGGATCAGTTTACGCAGTTCGATGGTCTCTCCAGCAATAATATTTTAGCTCTCTCTGAGGATCGGGAAGGCAATATTTGGGTAGTCACAACGAACGGCCTCGACCGCTTCCGCGACTTCCCATTCCCCGCGATTAGTGTCAAGCAAGGTTTGTCCAATGCCGTCCTTGGGCCGGTCCTGGCAGACGTTGGTGGCGGTGTTTGGATTGGCTCTCCTACTGGCTTGAACAGATGGAACGGCAAGCAAGTTACGATTTACCGCAAGCGAGGCAGTGGACTGCCCGATGATAGGACGCAGTGCCTTTTTCAGGATCATCGCGGACGGACCTGGGTCGCCACGCCTCACGGGGTTGCCTACTTCGAGAAGGGCCGGTTTATCCCCATAAGCTCCGTGCCCGGCGGACAAATCCGTGCCATCGCTGGCGACAGTGCGGGGAATCTCTGGATCAGCCACCAGGACCAGGGGCTCTTTCATTTACGGGAAGGACGCTTAGTCGAACAGATTCCCTGGGCGAGGTTGGGACGGAAGGACTTCGCTTATGCTCTGTTGGCTGACCCTGTGCAGGGTGGCCTATGGCTTGGATACTTCAAAGGTGGTGTGGCCCATTTCAAAGATGGCCAGGTGCGCACATCGTACGCAGGCCTCGATGGTCTAGGGGAGGGCCGTGTCAACGGGCTGCGACTCGAGCGGGGCAATACACTCTGGGCCGCAACCGATGGGGGATTAAGCCTGGTACACAACGGCCGGATTGCCACACTTACGAGCAAGAACGGTTTGCCCTGCGATGCGGCTATCGGGGTGTTGGAAGACGACGACCATTCGTTCTGGCTATATATGACGGCGTGGTCCGCATTGTCCAGCCCGAGTTGGAAGCGTGGGTGACTGATTCGAGACGGACGGTACAGGTCACGGTCTTCGACAGTTCCGACGGGGTTAGGAGTCATCCGCTTACAAACGTCTTCAGCCCGCAGGTCGCCAAATCCGTGGATGGAAATTTGTGGTTCTTTTCTTTCGACGGCGTCACGGTCATCGATCCGCATCACCTTCCCATCAATAAAATCCCACCGCCGGTACACATCGAACAAATCACCGCCGACCGCAAGACTTACGATGCATCTTCGCGACTACGTCTGCCTCCGCTGGTTCGCGATCTCCAGATCGACTATACCGCTCTTAGCCTGGTAGCGCCGGAGAAGATCCGTTTTCGCGTCAAGCTGGAAGGCCGCGATCCTGACTGGAAGGACGTTGGCAATGAACGGAAGGCGTTCTATAACGATCTTCCTCCACGCAATTACCGCTTCCGCGTCGCCGCCTGCAATAACAGCGGCGTGTGGAACGAGGCCGGCGCGTCCTTCGATTTCTCCATCGATCCGGCGTATTATCAGACCGCCTGGTTCCGTGCATCGTGCGCGGCCGCTTTTCTGGCATTGCTGTGGGCGCTGTATCGGTTCCGTCTCCATCAGATCGCGCGGGAATTCAACGCGCGCCTGGACGAGCGTGTCAACGAGCGGACGCGCATCGCCCGCGAACTGCACGATACACTGTTGCAGTCCTTCCACGGATTGCTATTCCGATTTCAGGCGGTTAATAACCTGCTCCCTGCGCGTGCGGGCGAAGCCAAGCAAACACTCGATAGCGCTCTCGATGACGCCGCTCAAGCGATCACCGAAGCACGCGACGCTGTGCACGAGTTACGCTCGTCCACAGTCGTCACCAACGACCTGGCGGCGGCGCTTACAGCCCTGGGTGAGGAACTCGCAGCACATCATACACCCTCTTCCTCCAGCCAAGATTCAGCGACTTTCCTGGTCGAGGTGGAAGGCACGCCGCAGGAGCTTCATCCGATTCTGCGGGACGAGATCTACCGGATTGCAGGGGAAGCGCTGCGCAATGCATTTCGCCACGCACGGGCGCGGCGGATCGAAGTGGAAATCCACTATGACGAGCGGGAGCTTCGGGTACGGATCCGGGATGATGGAAGCGGCATTGACCCCAGCGTGCTTGGTCACGAAGGGCTCGCCGGACACTGGGGCTTGCCTGGGATGCGCGAGCGCGCCGAACGCATCGGCGGGAACATGGATCTCTGGAGCGAAC
>Ga0073928_10001478_pt1 | contig 45026 bp, 38 predicted proteins | sample PaiPotPPA55metaG_FD_76969 | JGI IMG/M metagenome (GOLD analysis project Ga0073928, IMG submission 76969) | Iron sulfur acid spring bacterial and archeal communities from Banff, Canada, to study Microbial Dark Matter (Phase II) - Paint Pots PPA... ...
AGACCCTGCCAGCGGCACCAAAAATCCTACCCTCAGGCTTCCAAAATGTGTGGAAAGCGCCCCTACTACCCACGGCAGGACAGCTCCTCCGAAATTCCCGCAAGCGAAGATTGCCCCGCTGATCCGCCCTGCCGCGTCGCCGAACCATTCCGATAGCAACGAAACGCTGATCGGGAATACCGACGACAACCCAAGGCCGGAAATGGCGGCGCCGATCATGATCAGAGTCAATCCTTTCGCGGCAATCAAAACCAATACTCCGACAGCCGCAAGCGCGACGCCAGTAGTTGCGAGCTTGGTCGGGCGCAATCGTTCAAGCGCCAGCGGTGCGAGGAAGCGTCCTACCAGCAGCGCGCCCCAAAAGAACGAAGGAGTAATCGCCCAGAGAGCGTGCGAATCGATTCGCCGGGCATACGAGGCGACCCATCCGCCAACACAGTTTTCGGTTCCCACATAGATAAAAAACAATCCGGCAACAATGGGGAGTATTCCATTGTCCCAAATCCCACGGCTGGATACTGCGACTTGCTTCTCCGAAGTCGCCATCCCGTCCACCGTGAAGCGCACCGCGCCAATCCATGCCGCCAGCAAAACCAGCGCGGCCGAGGTTCCGTAGAGAAATTGAGCCGTATGCCCGGACCGCTGCCCCGCAGCCACCATAAGCGGACACGCCATGGCTCCAACCCCCCAGCACGAATTCAGCAAATTCAGAGCTGAAGCCGCTTTTTGCGGATTCGATCTGGCAATCCGCAGATTGGCCGCTGGAGTATTAACGCCGAAGCCTGCCCCAAAAATGCAGACAGACATCAGTCCAATCGTCCAATTGCTGCGAGCGAGACATGCCACGCCAATCGCCATGACGATGAGGCTGAGCAACAGTGTGATCCGGTATCCGTAGCGCTGGACCAGGACACTCGACAGCAACATGCCGACGATTGAAGCAGCGTATTGCGCTGTGAACAGATATCCGGCTTGCGTATCGTTTAAAGACCAACGAGCCGCTAGCATGGGGAGCATCGGCCCAAGAAGCGTCATCACCACGCCGGTAATGACGAAGTCGAGATAAAGCAAGCTCACCCCGGAAACAGGTTTAGGGGATGCGTCTAAGTTGGAAGGCATTTGTGAAATTTGACCGCGCCGGCGTCTGCGTACTTGATATCATTCTCGAATCACGCGATTCTAAATAAGAGTTTACGTACACCCTGACGCCTTGGTCCGGTTGGGCGACCGAAGCTCGCCGGAAATGTCGCTGAAACAATAGATGATCAACAATAAACGCATCGCCGTAGTGCTGCCCGCTTACAACGCGGCGAAAACGCTCGAGGCAACGGTTCGCGAATTGCCCGATCTCGTGGACATTCGCATTCTTGTTGACGATCACAGCTCCGACGACACCGTGAAGCTTGCTGAAGCACTGGGATTAAAGTGCTTCGTCCATGATCGCAATTACGGCTACGGACGCAACCAGCAAACCTGTTACCGCGAAGCTCTAGCCGAAGGCGCGGACGTCGTCCTCATGGTGCATCCTGATTACCAATACACGCCCCTTTTGGTCACGGCGATGGCCAGCATGGTGGCTTACGGTGTTTACGATGTTGTCCTGGGTTCCAGAATTATCGGAGGACAGGCTTTGCGCGGCGGAATGCCCTTTTACAAATACCTTGCAAACCGCGTTTTGACCGCGTTCGAGAACCTCTTTCTGGGGATCAAGTTGTCGGAATACCACACCGGCTATCGCGCGTTTAGCCGCAATGTGCTCACTACGCTGCCTCTGCTCGAAAATTCCGACGATTTCGTATTCGACAACGAAATGCTGGCTCAGTGCGCACACTTCAAATTCCGAATTGGTGAAGTCTCCTGCCCAACCAAGTATTTTGCAGAGGCCTCCTCGATCAACTTCAGTCGCAGCGTGAAATACGGTTTAGGTGTGGTAGCGACGACCCTGAAATTTGCTATGCAGAAAATTGGACTCGCGCACTTCAGAATTTTCAGTTCCCGGGGGCGCAAGCTGGAACCGGGTTTTCCCGCATATTACGTCCAAGGAGCAGTCGGCGGGACTGAGGGATAGAGTTTGTTCGAACGAAAAAATTCAGATTTCGGCCGCTACTTCACGGGATGCCCCACCTGGCGTTCATAAATCTCTTTCACTCTTACCAGCGTATCGGCTTCCTGCGGCAGTTTATCCGGCCGCAGCCTTACTATCCTCGGAAAGCGCAACGCGTATCCACTGTTGTGCCTTTCCGATTTCATCATGTTGTTGAACGCCACTTCGACAACGGTCTTCGGCTCAACTATCAATCTCAATCCTTGATCTTCGATAGTGTGGTCCAGAAACCATTTCGTCATCTCAGCAATCTCAATGTCGGTGAGACCTGAATATGCCTTCCCGATATTGACCAGCTTCTCTCCATCCCGTACCGCGAAAGTGTAGTCACTCAATACTCCAATTCGTTTGCCATGTCCGTATTCGACGGCGGTGACAACCACATCGAGAGTTGCGAGCTCACGCTTTAATTTCAGCCAGGATTTGCCTCGCCGTCCGGGAGTGTATGCAGACTCAGGGTCTTTGATCATCAAACCTTCGTTACCGCGTGCTTGCGCTGCTTCGAACAGCACGTCGAGTTCTTCATGCGTCGAAACCCCAAAAACAGCGCCGCGAATTACCTGAGTTCGGATGGTTTCTTCAAGGTGGTCGAGGGGCAGACGCGCCTGGAATGTCTTCATTCCTGAACCCGCAGGTCTTTGGTAATTAACCGATTCTCTGGTCAAAACGTCATTCAGAATTCTTGCACGCTCCTTTAAAGGACGGTCCAGCAGCAGATCGCCTCCCGCATACAAAATGTCGAACGCCAAATACGCGACCGGCACGCGCCGGACCATCTCTTCGCTGACTTTCTTCCGCCCGAGACGCTGCTGCAACGCGCTGAAAGGTAGTGCGCGGCCAGCCTCCTCAGAGTTGGCTGAAAGATATCCCCATGCCACGATTTCTCCGTCGAGAATCACATCTTGCGAAAAGCCGCACAGCGCATCCGCTAATTCGGGGAAAGACTCGGTAATCTCATCCCGCGTGCGGGAAAATATCTTGACCTCATCCCCTGAACAATGCGCCTGCGCACGGATGCCGTCATACTTGTCCTCCACGAATGCATTGTCGAAATAAGAAAGCGCGTCCTGCGCCGAGTCCGCCGGGCTCGCCAACATAAATCCCAAAGGATGAAACAATCGCATGCGGGCTTCGGCCAGCTTGCTCTCCGCCGTAAGCCGCAGCGTCTCGCCGATATCGCCCAATAGCATGTTCGCTCTCTGCACCTCGCGAAGCGTTGCTCCGTAGGCTTTGGCAATCGCCTCTTCAACCAGACTTTCCTTAAGCCCGATTCGCAAGTCACCCGTCATGATTTTCACAATGTACTTAGCGTCGAGCGGTGTCACCTGCGAAAGCAAGTCCCGAAGAAGCGCAGTTTTCGCAGCCACACCGCGGGCGGCAGCGATCTCTCGGAAGCGCTTCTGTACCTCCGTCACCGATAAGTCGCCATCTTCTCTGATTGCAGGTAATACTTCGGCAGCGACTGATCCAAGATCCCCATAGCGTTTGTAGGAAGCAGTTAACTCGGCACCGCTTCTTCCCGACAGTTCCTCCACTATTCGCCAAAGTAGAGACCCTCCCACTTGCAGCGTGGTTTCCTCCCAGATCGGGAAAGCGCGGCCGGAGAGAAATGTGGCTGCGGCAACGCCCTCATCCAGCGGACTTGAGCCAAAGTAAGCGGCGACGATCGCAGTCTTTTCCAGCTTCTTGCTGGTGGCTGCGACTTGCTCGCAGACGATCGCGAGTTTTTTCATGCTCCAAGACTAATCAACCCTATTATTTGCCGCAACTTGCGGGTGGCTCGAATCGCGAATGCGTGTGGTATTCTACTGTTTGTGCCTTTGGGCGCGGAAGGATCATCCAATCGGTATGTCTTCATTAAAGAAATTCCTACTTACATGGTGGCATTTTCTGGTCGCAGCGCAGCTTCTTCCCGCGCTGGAGGGTGGCGAAGAAACCCTCGTTGGCGGCCAGGCGGTCCTTGAAGGCGTTATGATGCGCTCTCCTCACGCTTGGGCTATCGCATGCCGCAAGCCTTCCGGCGAAATATCCACTCACAGCGAGCCGCTGGAACGGCTTTCAGAAAAGCATAAATGGATGGGATGGCCTGTGATCCGTGGTGTGATGACCTTGGGGCACGCCATGACCCTGGGCTTCCGGGCCCTGCGTTTTTCCGCCAACGCTGCGCTGGACGAATTGCAGCCCGAAGAACCGGCGAACTCCGGGAAAAAGAAGTTTGAAATTACTGGATGGATGGCCGCGGTCAACATCATTATTTCAGTTGGATTCTTCATCTTCATGTACAAGTTTTTGCCTTTGGTCGCTGCGACAGAAATGAAGAAGGTCGCTCCAATTTTCAGTGGCCAGATCATGTTTAATCTCGTCGATGGCGTGATCCGCCTTCTTTTGTTCTTGCTTTTTATTTGGGGAGTCTCGCTGTTGCCCGACATTCGCCGCGTCTACGAATATCATGGCGCCGAGCACAAAACCGTCTTCGCTTTTGAGAACGGCGACGCAATGGAAACCGGCGCCGTGCAACGCTATTCGACGTTTCATCCGCGTTGCGGCACCAGCTTTTTGATGACGGTGATGATCATTTCCATCGGCATATATACCCTGATTCCGGTGACAACATTCTGGGCAAGATTCGCGGTTCGTATTGCTCTTCTTCCTTTGATTACGGGATTGTCGTACGAAATCATTCGCTTCGCCGCCAAGCATCGCGGATCACTTTTCGCCCTCATGACCGCACCCGGCCTCTGGATGCAGCGCATTACAACCAAACCACCCGCAGATGCACAGGCGCAGTGCGCAATCGACGCCCTGAACCTCGCCATGTCGCTGGAAAAGGAACACGGCGGCGAATTGGTAATTGCCTAGCGGGTCCGCCGCGAACATTGTTCTATCTTTACTTACGCTCCTGCGAACATAATAATTAATAATTAAACGAGAGTAGAGACGCAGCTTGCTGCGTCTTCTAAGCTGAACAACAGACCCAGCAAGCTACGTTGCGACCAACGGCGGTTCCTATGTTTGAACGACTTAACCAAATCGAATCACGCTACGACGAATTGACTCAGGCTCTTTCTTCGCCTGACATCGTTAATGATTCGGCGCGATACCAGAAGACCGCCAAGGCGCATAGCGAAATTTCGGAAGTGGTCGAAAAATACCGCGAATACAAAGATCTGACCCGAGGCATCGCCGAGAGCCGCACCATGCTTGCCGACGAAAAAGATCCCGAAATGCTCGCCTACGCCCGCGAAGAGCTCGACCGCTTGGAATCACGCGTTGCCACCATCGAGCAGGATCTCAAACTGTTGCTTCTGCCTAAAGATCCGAATGACGAAAAAAACGTCATTCTCGAAATTCGAGCCGGCACTGGGGGGGACGAAGCAACTCTATTCGTCGCCGAAATGTTCCGCATGTACACAAGATACGCCGAGACCCAGCGCTGGAAGGTAGAAGTGCTCTCAACTTCAGAATCTTCAGTCGGGGGACTGAAGGAAGTCATCGCAATCATTGAAGGCAAGCGGGTCTTCTCGCAATTGAAATACGAAAGCGGAGTGCATCGCGTGCAACGAGTCCCCGCAACCGAGCAGCAGGGACGTGTCCACACTTCCGCCGTCACGGTAGCGGTTCTACCTGAAGCAGAAGATGTGGACGTTAAGATCGAAGCCAAAGATCTTCGCATCGATACTTTTTGCTCGTCCGGCCCCGGCGGACAGTCGGTAAACACAACATATTCCGCCGTACGCATCACGCACATCCCGACCAACACAGTCGTGAGTTGCCAGGACGAGAAATCGCAAATCAAGAATCGCGAAAAAGGCATGCGAGTTCTGCGCGCCCGTCTTTACGAAATGGAAATGCAAAAGCAGCAGGACGCTCTGGCCAAAGAACGCAAAGCCATGGTCGGCTCCGGCGACCGCAGCGAAAAAATCCGCACCTACAATTTTCCGCAGAATCGAGTGACCGATCACCGAATCGGATTGACGATCCATCAATTGGAACAAGTAATGGACGGCAAACTCCAGCCGCTGTTCGAAGCCTTGGAAGCACACTACCAGGAAGAAAAACTAAAGCACGACACTGCAGTGATCGCCTAAAGCAATCACGTAGGGACAGCAGCTCTCGGCTATCCGGGTGAGCCAATGCGCGCCAGCTCTCTCTTCCATGTTCAAATAGGTTCGTGTCACTTCGAAACTCTCTTGCGACTGCCGTCGAACGCCTCGCCAGCGCTCACGTTGGCTCTGCTCGATTGAACGCGGAGCTTCTTCTCATGTTCACTCTCGCTTGTGACCGTGCCTATCTCTACGCCCATCCCGAGCGAGAGCTGACGGTTGAAGAAAGGCGCCGGTACGAAAATGCCATGGCTGAGCGCGCCCGGGGAATCCCAACGCAGTACATCACAGGACACCAGGAATTTTGGGGAATGGATTTTATTGTTTCGCCAGCAGTACTGATCCCGCGCCCTGAAACCGAGCATGTAATCGAGACAGTCTTGTCTTATGTGGGGCGAGCGCCCCTTCGAGTGCGCTCAGGGCAGGCTTCGCCCGCCAATCCCTTAAGAATCGTTGATGTGGGAACCGGCTCAGGTTGCATCGCCTTCGCCCTCGCCAAGGAACTTCCGAACGCCGAAATTCACGTCACCGATATTTCAGACACTGCCCTCGAAGTCGCCCGCACAAACGCTGCTCGACATGAATTCCAAAATCGAATTTGGTTTCACCACGCCGATTTATTGGAAGGCTTCGAGCCAGCCAGCTTCGATTTCATAGTTTCAAATCCCCCTTACGTTGGAGAATCAGAAGAAGATCAGGCTCAACTAGAAGTCCGCAAATTCGAGCCGCGAAACGCCGTGTTTGCAGGACCCACCGGAATCGAAATAATTGACCGCCTGATTCCGCAAGCCCAAGCCGCACTCAAGCCAAACGGCAGGCTAATAATGGAAATCAGCGGAACGATTGCAAATGGAGTGAGGGCTCTGCTGTCCGATTGGAATGAAGTTCAGATTACAAACGATCTTCAAGGGATCCCGCGGGTGGCCTCAGCAAGAAGACTCTGAGCATGTGGCGGGACTTTGTTCCCCGCGCGCCTAGTCGAGAGCCCTTGGACCGGGGCCCTGTGCCTTGGCTTATGCCATGTACCTGAGAGTCACGGTTCTCGAATTCAGCAAACTTAGCCTCCGCGCCCAGGTGGTCTGACAACTGGACCTTCGTGGATGGAGATAGCTGGTCGTCAATGACGCTCAAGGTGGGCGAGACGGTTCGCCATTGTCATTAACCCCGCTCACGCAGTCGCGCGTCAGCGCTGGCAAGTCGACTTACTCAGACGGGCGTGTCGCCGCTCTTCGCGGCACAAATTATGGGGCACCCAAGGCCTAGTATTCTCAATACCTAGGTTCGGGCGATCGACGAATACAGGCGTGACGCAATTCACAAGCTAGAAAAACTGCGCGATGCTCAGGCCTCTAAGGGTGAGGAAACTGTAGAAGGCGCAACCCAACCGATTCAATAAACCACACCGTTCCAATTACATTACATTTGACTCTTGTTCGGAGCCTTGCCGAGGGTGGCAGCCTTGTCGAGAATGTTCACAATTCACTGAAACAAAAAGTACTGGCGGAGAGGGGGGGATTCGAACCCCCGATACAGCTTTTGACCGTATAACGGTTTAGCAAACCGCCGCCTTCAGCCACTCGGCCACCTCTCCGCGGAAGGCCAGTTTACCACGATAGGAATAGTCGATTTGATCTGTCATTTTGCCACTGAGAAAAAGAAGTAAACCGCAAGACCAATGTAGTTTTCTTGTTTGTTTCCCTTCGTGCTGCCAGTGTCGTTTTCATGCTCGTAATAAGGATTGAACTCTACATACTTTCCTACTGGGAGGAGGCAACCAACGTATTCGGTCGTGGTGCTCCATTTGTTGTACTGGCTTTCGTAATAAGGCTCGAAAGCGACATAGGGGATCAGGCGATAGGAATGAATCGGGAACGTTCTTTCGAGGGTTAGTTTGTTGCGGTAGCGCCAGTTGAACGTGCCGGCTTTCCAGTCAAGATCCGCGCGGTTTCTATCAATAAGCAGAAATGCGGCTTTCAGGGGAAAGTGGGCGGTTGCGGAAACCAGTAAGCGGTTTTCGAAAGGCTCATTTGGAGCGGTTATATACCGATATCCCGCTTCTAACACGAGGGCTCTGGCTTTCGCGTCGTCGAGATCGAAAGTGGTGATTCTCTTGAGGTTTAGGAGGGGTTTAACGTACATCTGGATGCTTGGTCCGCTGGTAATTTGGGTCGAGTCCCCCCATCTCGATCGTCTTTAATCTGGTAATAAGCTCGGGACATTTTGCTGAGCTTGAGGTAAGTGTCGACTTCGGGCAGAAATTGAACCGATTGAGCCCGCGTGGAAACGCTGCAAAGAAGAAGGCTAAGCGCCATGGCCAACCATCTCTTGCGGCTTCGTAACATTCCGCAGTGGGTGATCCAACTTGCAAGGGCTTGATAGAACTTAGTCGGACGTGCCCAAAACCCGCTCTTCGTCGACTGCAACAATGCCAAGCTCGGCGCATGGTTTGGTTCCCGGCATCCGAGTTTATCGGCCTGCAGGTGACAACCGTTAGTTCTGACAGCGGTTGGCCAAAGCATCGGACAAATACTTGGAATTACCGTATCGATGGCCGACCCCTCCGGGACGCGTTTCGAGCAGTCCTGATTAAAACTAAAAACGTTTTGTTTGAATATTCCCAAACTGGTGAGTGCGGTGCCGGGTCCGTCGAATCTGCCGAATCGGTCGAGAAGCGTCACCTAGAAACAATGAAATCAAAGCGATTAACCTGCTATTTACAAAACATTCATCAGTTGTTAACAAATAGGCAGTACGATTTCTCGATCACTTTCGCAACCAATTGAAGTCCTTAGCTAGCTTGCGCCATTTTGGAGGAGGAAAGATGAAACATGCTTTGGCTTTGCTATTTTCGCTCGTGATTGTGGCAGGTGCGCTCGCAGCACCCGCTCCGCAAGATGCGACGACCACTACTCAGACAACAAAGAAGACGACGCACAAGGCTGCATCGACGACGGTATCAAAGCAAATCGATGACATGAAGACCGAGATGAAACAAGCGATTGAATCCCAGCAGCAACAGATTCAGGAACTTAGACAGCAGCTGGCCACTCGCGATCAGGCAATTCAGCAATTGCAACAGCGCATTGATCAAAACCAAGCAGCCGCAACCGACGCTCAGGCAAAAGCCAGCGCAGCGGCAACCGAGGTCGGCGAGCAGCAGCAGAAGGTCACCCAACTCGACAGTGACGTTTCAGACATCAAGCTGAACAACACCAGCGTCGCATTGAGCTTGCAGGAAACGCAGAAGAATTTCAACGATGCTATCGGGAGCCCTTCAACGATTCATTTCAAAGGAATCACGCTTACTCCAGGGGGCTTTGCAGCGGCTGAAACAGTGTGGCGGTCGCATGGCCTGGCATCTGACGTAAATACTCCTTTTAACTCGGTCCCCTACCCAGGCGCTTCACAGAACAATCTGTCGGAGTTTTTTGGTTCCGGTCGACAGTCGAGAATTTCGTTGCTTGCGGAGGGCAAACTTTCCAAGGCCAAGATCGGCGCCTACTACGAAGCGGACTTCCTGAGCTCTGCAATTACCTCCAACAATAACCAGAGCAACAGCTACAGTCTGCGTCAAAGGCAGGTTTGGGCTCAAGCAGCATTAAATAGCGGCTGGACGTTTACCGGTGGTCAGATGTGGAGCTTAGTCACAGAAACCAAGAAGGGCCTCGACAACAGAAGTGAAGCCCCACCCATGACTGTAGATGCGGCGTATAACGTGGGTTTCAGTTGGGCGCGGCAGTATGGGTTCAGGATCTCGAAGGCCATTGGCAAGAAGTTGTGGATGGGTGGTTCGGTAGAAGATTCCCAGATCACGATCGGTGGACACGGACCTACGTGTACTGTGGCATCTGGCACCAGTACCATATCGTACCCCTGCAACAATTACCTTTTGGGAGCGCAAGGCACAAGCGGCGGGCTCTACAACCCAACCACTAATATTTCATACAATCAGATCCCCGATTTTGTTTTCAAGATTGCGGCGGAGCCGGGTTGGGGGCACTTTGAAGTTTTTGGAGTTATCAGCGACTTCCGTGACCGTCTTTTCCCGGGGGCAATACCAGCGACACCTACCTCTAAGGTTTCTGCAGCCGCCGCTTATAACAATACGTCTCTTGGAGGCGGCTTTGGCGCCAATGCGCGAGGATCGGTGTTAAATAAAAAGGTCGATATTGGCCTGCATTACCTGGGCGGAAACGGTGTCGGGCGTTATGGGGCCTCGAGTCTTCCAGACGTCGTTTTTCGACCAGACGGCGTGTTAACCCCAATCAGAAGCTATCAGGGTCTGGCAACTGTCGAGTACCATGGAAAGAAACTGGATGTCTATCTTAACGAGGGTGGGGAATATGCTGCGCGAACCATATTCAACGGTGGGGCCTTTGGTTACGGTTCGCCACTTTTCGTCGATTCAGGTTGTTCGACCGAAACCCTGCCGACGGTGACTGCCATCAATGTCTCAACTCCGGGCGGAGGCAGCACGACCGTCCCAGCTGTTGGGGCTGCCGGAACTCCACTCACCCCTGGATATAACCCAGGCGGACTATCCAAGTGTTCAGGAGACACCAAAAGCATGTGGGAGACCACCGCCGGGTTCTGGTATCGCTTCTACAAAGGTGACAGAGGTACTTTGCAATTCGGGACTCAGTATTCGTACATAATCCGCAACGCCTGGTCGGGCGGGGGTTATAACCCTCAAGGGACCGAGAACATGCTGTTTACTTCGTTCCGCTACTACATTCCCTAACTGCGTGAAACCGTGCTCCAATGCTGGTGGATCCAACATTGGAGCACATTCACTTGCGAAAATTGGCGAGCGTTGCATTGCTCCGCCCTGGTGGTTATGATTATTGCTGGGCTATGGTGCTCTTCCAACGAATGTCGATTGTTCTAAATAAGAGGTTTCGTCGGGTCTCAAGTTGGTGCTGTTTTCTGATCGTGGTAACTGTGTGCTCGTTAGCGGTGAACGTAATGGCGAGATACACTGGCACTTTTAGCGCAGAGGTTCACCTTGGAAAAAGTAGCGTAGTAAGAATCCATTCCCAAGATCAGAAGACGCAACGGCTCAACAAAGATGCGACACGGTGGGTTTCGCCCCCCGATTTTCAAGTAACAGTTCTCGAAACTCCGTCTTTTTATCCTCGGTTCGCTCCCAATGGACCTTCGCTGCACAGTTTTCTTCTGGATCAGCATCTCTACAATCGCCCTCCTCCAGTCTCGTCTTTCCTCGCGTAATCGTTCCGTCCACTTCACTGAGAGTGGTCATTGCCACATATCTTCTATCTTCCGCGCGGTTTGACTTCGCGGAAAAGATTCGGTGCTGCAAGCGAATTGTGATGCCCAAGCCGCATTTCTTGCGGCGCAGATAACGTCCCATTGGAGGAGATCATGAAATACGTTTTGAGAGCGCCTATTTTCCTGTTATTCGCCGGGGCTCTTAACCTTAACGCAACTGCCACGCAGGATCGATCCACTTACCAGCAAGGCATGATTCTCTCGGTCGCTGGAGGCGAGAGTCGTAATCACAAGTACAGCAACGGCACCAATCCGGCTGATGCACCGCTGCAATCGAAAATATACGCATACGACGTCACGGTTCGAGTTGCTTGTGAAACATACGTCGGTCACTACGAATCATCATCCGATAGCCTTCCCGCTTCAATTGCCGACAACAGCCCGATTCAAGCTCGCGCGGGCAAACATTTTCTTTATCTGAAGCTCCCCAGTAATCAGCAAATGAAGATGGCGATCGTGAGCCGGAAGACGGATTCCGACGGAGCTTGCGCGACAAAGCAAACACAACCATGAGTTCCGATCTGTCGTCGCCGATGTTGAGCAAACGAATGAATCGAAAACGTACGTACCTTATCGCCGCCGGAGCGTTGGCGCTCATAATTCTGGCTGTGTTCTTCCGACTGTTCGGAAAGAATGTTAGAGCGGAGCCAACCGAGGATTCGTCGGTCACGCCGGCAGCCGTGGCAATCGTGAAACGTGCCCCGATTTCAAACAAGATTACTCTTTCGGGCGACTTTGTTCCCTTCCAGGAAGTGGATGTTCACGCCAAGGTTTCCGGGTACATCCGCAAACTCTATGTCGATGTTGGCGACCACGTAAAAACTGGCCAACTGATCGCCGTCCTCGAGGTTCCTGAATTGAATGCACAACTGCAGGGCGCACAGGCTGCGGCTCGCCGCAGTGAGGATTCGGTGCGACGAGCGAAGAGTGATTTGAGCCGCGCGCAATCGTTATATGTTGCCACTCATCTGGATTACACACGGCTGAAGCAGGCGTCGGACGCGCGTCCCGGGCTGATCGCGCAGCAGGAACTCGACGATGCTGAAGCCAAGGACAAAGAAGCCGAGGGTCAAGTTTCGGCGGATGAAGCTGCATTCTCAGAGGCTCAGAATCAACTTGGCGTTGCAATCGCCGACCAGAAGCAGTTCAGCGCCATGAGCGACTACACCCGCATCGTTGCTCCTTTCGACGGAGTGATTACCCGTCGCAACGTTGATACGGGCGCGCTCGTTCAAGCGGGCACCGGCTCTAACGCTCAAGGACTTCCGGTTGTGAGCATCGCACAGACAGATTTATTCCGGCTAACTCTACCGGTTCCGGAGTCGGCAGTTCCCTCGATACATTTGGGCACGACGGTTACCGTGCACGTGCAGGCGCTCAATCGCGATTTTGAGGGAAAGGTGGCGCGATTCTCCGATGCCGTTGATCAGCAGACGCGGACCATGCACACCGAAGTCGATGTGCGCAACAAAGACGGATCGCTGGTTCAGGGAATGTACGCCGAAGTCGCTCTCAACCTGACGAATGCTCAGAGTGGCCTTGCGGTTCCGATCCAGGCGATAACCCGGAACGGATCAAAGGCGACGGTGCTGGTTGTAAATTCGCAGGACCGAATAGAACCGCATGAGGTGCAGCTTGGGGTTGAAGGGGCAAATAACGTTCAAATTCTTTCCGGCTTGAACGCCAACGATCGCGTCGTGGTCGGATCTCCAGGCGACTTCCAGGCTGGTCAGCACGTCGCACCCAAAATCATTGCTGACAGTGGCGAGGCCCAGTTCTAATGTCGGGGTTTTCGATTCGCAATCCTTATTTGATTATTGTCGCGTGCCTGATGATCGCGATTGTCGGTGTTGTGTCTCTGGTTCGGATGCCGGTGGATCTATTTCCTCCAATAAATATTCCCGTGGTTGTGGTCGCAACTTTTTACTCCGGCATGCCGCCCGAGCAGATTGAAACCGACATCACTGGGCGCTTCGAACGATTTTTTACGCTAGGAAGCAATATTGATCACATCGAGTCGCGGTCATTGCCCGGCGTCAGCTTAATCAAGATCTATTTCCAGCCAGGCACTGCTCCTGATGCTGACCTCAGCGAAATTTCCAGCCTGGCCATGGCGGATTTGAGAAAGCTTCCACCGGGCACTCTGCCCCCGGTGGTTTTGAAATTCGACGCATCCAGCCTGCCCGTCTGCCTGATCACGTTGAAAGGCGAAGGCCTGAATGAAACCCAGCTTCGCGATCTTGGTCAATACAACGTGCGCAATCAAGTAGCAAACGTTGCGGGCGCGTCTGTTCCGCAGCCCTTTGGCGGACGCTATCGGCAAATCATGGTTTATGTCGATCCTTTAAAGCTTGAGGCTCACGACCTCAGCGTGATGGACGTAGTTCGCACCGTTAATGACAGCAATCTGATTTTGCCGGCGGGAGACGTGAAGATTGGACCAATTGACTACAACCTTTACACCAACAGCCAATTGCCGAACACACGTGAGATAGATAGCCTGCCGCTCAAAACGGTAGGGAATGCCTCAGTCCTGGTACAGAACGTTGGGCACGCCGTGGACGGGCACGAGATCCAGACCAACATAGTTCGCGTGGATGGGCAGTCGTCCGTCTATCTTCCTATCCTTAAGCAAGGCGGCGATACCAACACGATCTCAGTTGTAAACGGCATCAAGGACGCTGTCGCCGAACTCACGGACGTTCCCAAGCAACTGGTTGCGAAAGTGGTATTCGATCAATCCATTTTCGTGAAAAAGGCGATTGACAATCTGTTGCACGAAGGCGGAATCGGATTGGTGCTTACGGGCGTAATGATTCTTTTGTTCCTGGGAAGCGTGCGGGCCACAGCAGCGGTGTTCCTTTCAATTCCTCTGTCGGCGTTAGCGGCTTTTCTTGCGATCAACGCATTGGGGGGAACCGTCAACACCATGGTGCTGGGTGGATTGGCGCTCGCTTTCTCTCGTCTGATCGATAACTCCGTGGTTGTTCTAGAAAACATATTCCGTCACATGGAGATGGGTGAGTCTCCCGAAACGGCGGCGGAAAAGGGAGGCCAGGAGGTAGCCCTGCCGGTTTTGGCGGCTACGCTGACCGCAATAGTAGTTTTCTTCCCCGTAGTATTTCTTTATGGTGTGAGCCGTTTTCTGTTTATTGCGCTAGCGACGGCGGTCGTTCTCTCGATGCTCGCGTCTTTTTTCGTTGCTATGACTGTGGTGCCGCTGTTTTGCGCGAAATTGATCAAATCGTCTCATCTGGCCCATGAACACAAAGTCTCCAGCACAGGTTTTGGGCGGGTCGTCACCGTTTTCAACCGCTATTTTGAAAAGCTGGTTCGCCGCTACGATCACACATTGAACCGATCATTGCTCCGGCCCGCTGTGACAACGGTTGGGTTGGTGGGGGTTGCTGTATTGAGCCTGACACTTTATCCCTTGCTCGGAGTTGCATATTTCCCACGCACTGATCCGGGTCAGTTTGTGATCAACCTAAAGGCTCCATCAGGAACCCGGATTGAGTTGACCGAACAATACGTAAAACGTGTGGAAGACGAAATCCGGCACATCGTTCCGCCGAATGAGCTGGGAATGATCGTTTCGAACATCGGGGTTACGCCGGGATTTTCGGCGATTTACACGCCAAACTCCGCTCAGCACACGGCTTTTGTGCAAGTTAGCCTGCAAGAAGACCACAAGGTCGGCAGTTATGAGTACATGAACCGCGTGCGTTCAGCATTGCGAAATGACCTGCCCGAGATCAGCACTTACTTTCAGTCTGGCGGCCTGGTTGATTCGGTTTTAAATCTGGGGCTGCCCGCGCCGATTGATGTTCAGGTGAGCGGAATGAATATGGGGCAAGCTCATCAGACGGCGGTGGGAATTGCCAGCAAGATTCGACAATTGAAAAATGTTAATGACGTGTTGATTCCGCAAGATGTGGACTACCCGGCACTGAGAGTGAATATCGACCGCGAGCGGGCGAGTCTTGTTGGAGTGAATCAAAAAGAGGTGGTGGACAATATTATTACCGCCCTAACTTCAAACCAGATGATCGCTCCGAGCTACTGGGTCGACCCGAAAAGCGGCAACGACTACATGTTAACGGTGCAGTATCCGGAAGATGAAGTACGTTCCCTCAGCGATCTGAAGCAAATTCCTCTCCGCGCTGCAGGCAGTCAGCACACAACACAACTCGATTCGGTGGCGAATATTACTCCGATTGAGTCGCCTACCGAAGTGGATCACTATCAGTTGCGACGGGTCATCGACCTCTATGTCGCTCCGAAGAGCGAAGGTCTAGGCACATTGGCGAGCTCGATTGACAAGATTGTTTCGCAAACGAAATTGCCGGAAGGGGTCCGCGTTAACCTTAGGGGTTCGGTGCAAGGAATGCGGTCCTCTTTCAAGAGTTTTGGAATCGGCTTGCTGCTTTCGGTGGCCCTCGTCTATCTCATTCTTGTAGCGCAATTCCAATCTTTTTTGGACCCGTTCATTATTCTTTTCGCCATCCCACCGGGACTGAGCGGGGTGTTGTTCATTCTGCTGCTCACCGGGACGACTTTGAACATCATGTCATTAATGGGGCTTGTAATGATGGTGGGAATTGTGGTTTCCAACAGCATTCTGATCGTGGATTTCGCGCGATCGCTGTGGCGGCAGGGCAAGCCCTTGAAAGAATCGGTCGCGGTGGCGTCGCGCCTGCGGCTGCGTCCAGTGTTGATGACATCTCTCGCCACGCTCATCGGACTTCTTCCCATGGCGCTCAAGCTGGGAACGGGTGGCGAAGCCTATGCACCGCTGGCTCGTTCGATTATCGGAGGGTTGCTGGTTTCGGTGGTAGTAACTGTTTATCTCGTTCCGGCCGCTTACCTTTGGGCACATCGCAGGGAAGAGCGGGAAATACAGGAGCAGCCGGCATGAAAGCGGCGGGAAGATTACTGCTGGTGATGCTTTCAATGGCTGCTTGCTGTCTGGCGCAGCAGAATCCATCGGATAATCCTGCTACTAATCGGCCAGCGTCGGCGGACGCGCACAGCATTCCCAGTGCGCCGACTCCGCAAATGACTACGGCCACACAGCAACCGCCCGCTGGCGGCGCTCCGTTATCGCTGAAAAATGCGGAAAATCTCGCGATCAAAAACAATCCGCGAATGTCCGTGGCCCGGCTGAGCGCATTGGCGGCGCAGCAAGTCATTAGAGAAACCCGCTCGACTCTATGGCCAACCGCGGTTGCCAATCTGACCGCGGTGGACGCCAATCCGGGCACCCGCATCACTGCCGGGGCTTTGAATAATCCAATCGTCTATCAACGCGCCGCCGTTGGCACGACGGTGAGCCAACTCATCACCGACTTTGGACACACCCGCAACCTAATTGCAAGCGCCAGCTTGTCGGCGAAGGCCGAGGAGGAAGACGCCGTTGCCACCAAGGAACAAATCCTGCTCGCGGTTGATCAAGCTTTCTACGCGGCTTTGCAGGCCCACGATCTCCTGACGGTCGCGCAGCAAACTGTGGCGGCGCGGCAAACGGTTAGCGATCAAATTCAGGCCCTGTTTAACAGCAAGCTGAAATCCCAACTCGACCTCAGCTTTGCCAACGTCAATCTGTCACAGGCCAAGCTGCTTGTCCTTGACGCACAAAATAATGAGAACGGTGCATTGGCTACACTCTCCATGGTCCTTGGCTATCCCCGCATTCAGAGTTTTCAACTGGTGAAGGATACGACCGCGGCTACTGAGCCTCCCGCGAACGTGGATGACCTGATTTCACAAGCGCTTTCCACCCGGCCCGAAATATTGTCGTTGGAATTGCAGTTCCGCTCGGCGCAGAAATTTCAGTCCGCTCAACACGATTTACTTTTCCCCAACATTCGAGCCGTTGGCACGGTTGGAGATACTCCGGTGCGCAATCCGGTGATTTCCAATTGGTATGGTGCGGTTGGCGTCAACGTTGAAATTCCAATCTTTAACGGATTTCTCTTTAACGCGCGCTCGCACGAGGCTACTTTGCGGGAACAGGCCGTCCAGGAGCGTCTTGCCGATCTGCGCAACACCATCGCACGCGATGTGCGAAACAGTTGGCTGAACGCAAACACCGCGTTTCAGAGAATGGACGTCACCCGGCAATTGTTGGATCAAGCCAATCTCGCCCTCGACCTTGCGCAAACCCGATACAAGCTAGGCCTTGGATCCATCGTCGAATTAAGTCAAGCCCAGCTTCAGCAGACGCAAGCGCAAATCAGCAGCGCCCAAGCTGGATATGACTACCGCCTGGCGCTGGCCGTCGTGCGTTACGAAACCACCGGCATTTAACCGACGGCGGCGTTAATCGCCGAGGCAAGAGAGCTTGAGTGCGCCTCGACTGGGGCATACAATCCGTCTGTTAATTATGGTCCCCTGAGGAGGTCGCTCATGTTGAAGCCAGGCAGGTGGTTCCATTTAGTTATCGGTGGTGTTGCGGTGATATTGCTTTCGAGCTGTACTGTTCGTCACAGCGGCGATGAAAAATATTATCTGGTCTCCTCGAATACGAAGGTCTCGTACTGGCAGGCGGCCGGGTCCGGGTTCACGCAAGCTGCCACCAAACTGAAGGTTCCCGCCGAGTTTGTCGGGCCGGATACTTATGATCCGAAAGCTCAGCAGGTTGAATTTGAGCGGGTAGCCAAGTTGAATCCGAGTGGAATTCTGGTCTCCCCCGCGAATCCAGAGTTAATGAAACCGGATATCGACGCTGCCATTGCCGCTGGAATCCCCGTCATCACGATCGATACTGATTCCCCCGGCAGCAAACGCCTGTTTTTCATCGGGACCAACAACTATCAAGTCGGGGTCATGGGAGGCAAAATCGCGGTGAAAGCCATGCACGGCAAGGGCAACGTCGTAGTTTTCACCATGCCCGGGCAAACCAATTTAGACGACCGCCTTCGCGGCTATCGCGACACATTTGCTGCCGATCCGCAAATGAAGATTGTGCAGATTGTGGATGTGAAGGGCGACCCCACGATTGCGTTCGACAGTACATCGCAGATTGTCGGAAAACAGAAGGACAAAGTGGATGGCTTTGTGTGTCTCGAGGCTCTGTCTTGCAAGGAAGTCGCAAATGTGCTGGATCGCTACAAGGTGACGGGCAAGACCGTGGTCGCAATGGATACCGATCCAGAAACGTTGGCATGGATCCAAAAGGGGATGATTGTGGCCACTATCGCCCAGAAGCCTTACACGATGTCCTATGTCGGGTTAACCATGCTGGACGATCTTCACCACAATAAACCGGCATCGCTGCAAGCGAACTGGGCGACAGAACCATCGTCTCCGCTGCCTGTGTTTGTGGACACGGGAGCTGCACTAGTAGACAAGAGCAACGTCGAAGCGTTTATTGCCGGCCAGAAGCCGGCAGGCACAAATTAAAGGATGACCTGCCGCGAGGGAATCTGAGGTTCAGAACGGTTAGCGGGAAAGCAATCTTCATCTGCTAACATCCTGCGCATGCCCGACACCGACCTTAAAACGGGGCAGGTAGTCTCCCACTTTCGAATTCTGCATAAGCTTGGCGGCGGAGGCATGGGCGTTGTCTACCGTGCCGAAGATACCAAGCTCGGCCGCAACGTTGCTCTGAAGTTCCTGCCTGACGATTTGGCGCTCGACCCCACATCGCTGGAACGATTCCAACGTGAAGCACGAGCCGCATCCAGTCTGAACCATCCTCACATTTGCACGATTCACGATATTGAACACGAGAATGGACGCTGCTTCATCGTGATGGAGTTATTAGAGGGCCAGACGTTGCGGGATGTTATTGCCCGCGGCCCTGTCCCGCTCGATCGAATTCTTGATTGGGGAATCGAGATCGCTGATGGGCTTGAGGCTTCTCACCGCAAGGGTATTGTGCATCGCGATATCAAGCCGGCTAACATTTTCATCACCTCTCACGGTGAGGCGAAAATACTCGACTTTGGTCTGGCGAAAATTTCTTTTGCCGATGGTCAATTGAAAGAAGGAGAAACCGAAGCCACAGGATTGACCAGCCACGAAGCGGTTCTGGGGACGATCGAATACATGTCTCCGGAACAGGTTTTAGGCAAGCCGCTCGACTCTCGTACCGACCTCTTCTCACTGGGAGGCGTGCTGTATGAGATGGCTACAAATAAGCGCCCGTTCTCCGGGAATACAAGGGGAATAACGGCGGACGCCATTCTGCACAAAGACCCAATTCCTGCCGGGAGACTGAACCCAGAGCTACCTGAGGAATTAAACCAGGTCATTCACAAATCGCTGGAAAAAGACGCGGACCTCCGTTATCAAAGCGCGGCCGAACTGCGAGCCGATCTCAAACGAATCAAGCGCGATAGCTCCTCCTCTACTGGGGGAATCGAAAGTGTTGGAAGCCAGCTTCGCAGACAGGCATCAATCCAGAGAGAGGGCGCGGGGCGTTTTCGCAATTGGTCTATTCCATTAGCCGCGCTCTTATTGGCGGCCGCCTTTGCAGTTTACTGGTTTCGCCGGGCACCGGTCCGAACGGCCGAGAATCTTAACATCGTGCCGCTTACTTCTTATCCGGGTGCGGAGCTCTATCCCAGCTTTTCACCGGACGGCAATGAGATTGCGTTCACCTGGAACAACGATCTTTACGTAAAGCAAGTGGGAAGCGAAAAAGCGGTGCTCTTGACCAAAGGCGCAATTTCGCCAGCGTGGTCTCCGGACGGCCGGTCCATTGCCTTCGCGCGCTTGGGTAAAGACCATTCAACTGTGTATTCAATCCCGGCACTGGGCGGCCCCGAGCGTAAATTGAGTGAAGCCTCCCTTGCGCTTTGGGGATGGGGACAACTGAGTTGGTCTCCAGATAGCAAGTGGCTGGCTTTTCCCGGCCCAGACTCAGCCATGTCCCCGGATATGCCGTTGGCTCAAATCCACTTGCTTAATGTGGAAACTCTCGAGCGTCGAGTCCTTCCCAAAACCTCGCCTGATTGTGAGACCTCTGCGTTGCCTGCCTTCTCTTCCAGCGGTGACGTCCTTGCGCTTTTCTGTGCCTCTTCATTCGGGGTCGGAACCATCTTCTTGCAACCGTTGCAAGGTGGGAAGGCGCGAGAGTTAGTTCGTATCCAGGGAGATATAGCCAGTTTGGTTTGGACTGTAGATGACAAATCGATTCTCTACAGTCTCAACAACTTTCTTTGGCGCGTGCCAGCATCGGGTGGAACTCCTGATAAACTCCTCTTCGCCCAAGGGGCCCAGGGACTGACGGTGGCGCGCACCGGAAAACGGCTGGCTTTTGCGCAGCAGAGTTTCTTGCATAACAATCTACACATCCAACGCCTGGACTTAGAAGGGCCTGCCAAGCCCTTGCATGCTCCGGTGACCATAATTTCTTCCACTCAAGGAGAAGAGGAGCCACGTCTCTCACCGGACGGCAAGCGAATAGCGTTTGGATCGAGCCGCTCTGGAACTTTGGAGGTCTGGGTGGCGGATAGCGACGGCTCGAATGCGATAAAGCTGACGTCCTTCGGCGGACCTATTACCGGGACGCCGCGCTGGTCTCCGGATAGCCAACGCATTGTTTTTGATTCCCGGGCGAGTGGGCACTCTGAGCTCTACATCGTAAGCGCGGATGGCGGGCCACCTCAACGCTTTCCGACCGGGACACCCAATGCCGGGGAACCTTACTGGTCGGCCGACGGCCAATGGATTTATTTTAAGGTTCTGACCGGGCAGACCGGAATCTGGAAAGCGCGAGCAGGCAGCGGAGCCTCACTGCAGTTAACTCATGATAACGCGGGACTTCCTCAGGAAATTCCGGGCACCTCCCGTGTCGCATACGTAACCACCTCCGGCGACCTCAAGTCAGTTGTAAAGACGGGGGGCGATGTTCGACCAATTGCGGGAATTCGGGTTGCAGCCGGGGATTTCTTTTACGACGCGTGGACTCCATCCCGCGCAGGCTTGTACTTTCTCGATGGAACCACGAAACCGCCGTCGATCCAGCTATTGGATCTGGCGACGCAACGTCTGCAGCACGTCGCCGACATCCATGGCGATTTGCCCCTTTGGGGAAGCGGACCGAGCGTTTCCGCTGACGGCAAAATTCTGGTCTGGGCCGAGGGAAATCCAATCGAAGGCGACATCATGCTGGTGGAAGGCTTCCAATAGGCCGCGACGATTACTGGTAAGCACAGGTTGAGAGTTTCCACTACATAGTTCGATCCGAATCCCATAAAATGCTTTTACGAATGAACGAGTCGAGCTCTATTCAGGAAGCCAGCGTTAGCCAACCGTTGCCGCAGATTCGCGAACCTTTACAGTTTCCCGCAGGTTTTTTTTGGGGAGTTTCGACGGCCGCGCACCAGGTTGAAGGCTGCAACGACAATCAATGGACGGACTGGGAGGCGGCAGGCCGGATCAGATCACGAGATCGCTGTGGTGATGCTTGCGATTGGTGGAAAAATGCCGAGCGCGATTTCGATCTTGCCGCAGATATGGGCCTGAACGCTCTCAGGCTCTCGGTCGAGTGGAGCCGGATCGAGCCGCAAGAAGGTCAATGGTATCGCGAGAGTCTGCTGCGCTATCGCGAGATGCTGAAGGCGCTGATTGAACGCGGCATCGAGCCGATGGTTTGCCTGCATCACTTCACTAATCCCCGGTGGTTTGAGCGGAAGGGTGCGTTTCTCAGTGCAGAAGCGGGGAAACTGTTTGAGCGATTTACCCGGCACGTTGTCGAAGAATTGGGCGATCTGTGCCGCTATTGGGTGACGTTCAACGAGCCCAACGTTTACGCCTCGATGGGATATGTGCTGGGGGATTTTCCTCCCGGTCGCCTTGGAGACGTCGTCGGCGCTTTCCGTGTAATCAACTCCATGTCGCGGATCCATGTGCGCGCGTATCACGCCATTCACGAGCTTCAGCCAAAAGCGCAGGTTGGATGGGCTCACAACTACATCGCCTTTGTGCCGGCAAACCCTTTGTCCCCGTTTGATCGGTGGTCGACGAGCGTGGTCAATGCGCTCTTCAATGAAAGCTTTCTGGGAGGCATGGAGCGGGGATATCACAAATTTCCTTTCAATCTGGCGGACCGGGGTACTCCCGAAGCAAAGGATGCTTGTGATTTTGTGGGACTCAACGTGTATAGCCGGCTGCACGTCAGATTCGATTTGAGAGAGACGTCACAACTCTTCTCGCACGTGTACGTGCCGTCGCATGTGCCGCAAGGAGACTCTGGAATCGAAAGGCCTTATGGGGAGGCTTATCCCGAGGTGGTTCGAATCGCGGTCGAGCGTGCCGCGAGGCTGGGCAAGCCAATCTACATTTTGGAAAACGGAGTTCCTGACGCAGAGGATCGCATACGACCCTGGCTGATGTTGAATACGCTCAAAGAACTGCACGGCCTAATAAAGGATGGCTATGACATTCGAGGCTACTTTCATTGGACCTTAGCCGACAACTTTGAATGGACCGAAGGATGGAATCTGCGTTTCGGATTGATTGCGATGGATCCAACGACGCAAGTCAGAACCATGCGGCCTAGCGGATCGTTATATCGCGGGATCGCGCGGGAGAACGGATTCTCGCGGGAGATGGTGGAGGAACACTTTCCGGGTCAGGAAACGGCGGAAGCATGAAGGCGTTATTGTCGCTCCTATTAGTCGCTATCGCGGTTAACCCTTGCCAATCCGAGGCCGCCAAGTCGCCTAAGGCGCCGTTCTCGATAAGCATTAGTCCCGAAAAACAGGTCGTGAAGCCAGGCTCCGAAGTGTCGATAAAGATCCGGCTCACTAATACCTCGAATCGCCACATGAACGCCTCAGCCTCGTATTACGGCGTCGTCGATGCCAGCTACCAACAGGAAGTGTGGAATGACGCAGGCAACTTAGCGGAAAGATACCAAGCGGGCCAACCGCAGCCGGTAGCCTCTCTACATGGAACCGTTAAACTTCGTACCCTGAGACCGGGCGAAAGTTGGGAAAACGTCAGCGCTATCAGCCCTCAGTATGACATGAGCCAGCCAGGACAATATGTGATTCGACTTTCACGGCTCATCTCGGACAACCCCAAGAAGGGTATCGTGAAATCGAACAAGATCGTTGTTATGGTAGCTCCGTAGACTTGGAGCTGGCTACTCTTGCTCCGAGGAGTACAGTGACAGCCGGATGGGGTTGGGCACATAGGCGCGGGTCGCAATTCCCCGCGTAGGCAACGTGACAGTTCAACCAAACTTCTTCGCAGCTCTTTCGCTAGGCGGCCTGCTGGCCGCGTCCTTTGCTTTCGCCCAGGGGCAAGCGCCGGCGCGATCTCCACTCTCGATCATCATCAGTACACCAAATCCAACGATCAAGGTTGGTGCGGATTTGAAGATCGACGAAGCGTTGACTAATACTTCTCGTGAGCCGTTGAGCGGCACCCCAAATGGAACGTTGAAAGTCCATGACAGCAAAGGCAAAGCCGTTAGTGAAGTTGAACCACCCAAAGCAGATGTGGAGACGGTGCTGAAAGATGGAACCAGAGCCCCAGTCGTTCGCGTGCTCCAAGGAAGTCATCAGAGCCAAATTATGCTTCCCGGGACCACCCATTTTGAGCTGGTAGTAAATAAATATTTCGACCTCAGTAAGCCCGGAACATACACGATCCAACTCTCGGAGACCTTCCACGGTTTCGTTGTGAATTCGAATACCGTTACGGTCAGTGTGGTGCCGGCTGAGACGGTTGGTGCTAGCTCGGGGAAGCCGCGACTTTCGGTGGCGCTCAGTGCGGTGGAAAAGACTTCAAAGGCCGGATCGAAAGTGATCGTTGATGTCTTATTGACAAATACCTCGAGCGGAAGAGTACTGCTTCCCGCGGGCGGAGGGGAGGACATACTGCTCTGGTACACAATACAGGTCCGTCGCAAGGATGGTACTCCGGTACCGGAGTCCCAATTAATTCAGGCACAGAAACGAGAATCCTCGAAGCCCCTTCCTCCGGGTATGTTCAAAGTTGATAACTATTCCAGAATTATGGGGGAATTGCAGCCCGGTCAAACTGCGAAGGACAGGGTTGTCCTTAGCGACTTGTACGACATGAGCCAGCCTGGCGACTATGTAGTACAAGCGGAGAGAATCGAACCCGCTAACGGCGCGATTCTGAAATCGACCGGCCCTGCGGCGACTAGCGGAACTGACAAGTCGAAGGCCGGCACGGTTGTGAAATCCAACTCTCTTACTTTAACCGTGACACCTTGAGGTAGTTGAAGCCAGCCTGTCAATGCGGTAACGGCTGTAATGGCCCGAATACCTGGGTGATACCGGAACGTCGTTTCAGCTCGCTGAGTACAGCCTGGGCTGCATTCAAATAGGTCTTGCTGGGGTCGGAGGGATCCGACCACACGGCGTCATAGATTACTTCGGCGGCCTCTTTCACGTCCATATGCAAAACTGCTTCGAGGACATCCACTCGTTCCTGTAACTGGTCGTAACAATCCTGGCATACCGTGGCAGCTTCCTGGGTCCCCTGATGATTCTCGTCGAGAGTGCAATGCGAGGCCGTGGGACCTAGTTGGAGCGATGCCGCGTGAGCTTGGGATTTGAATTCGCGAAGAAATCGTTCGCGCTCTTCTTCCAAGGCTCGGGGATCCGCCAGCGTCTCAGCCGTGACGGATGTGTTGGTTCTGATTGCGGCAATTGCAGGCACGCGATCGGTCGCCTTGCAAACCGGGCATGCTGCCAGATTCGCCGCATAATAAGTCTTGCACCGGCCGCACGGCAGGCCGTAGCCCACACGCTTCGCGATAAGTGGCTCGGATGCCACTTCGGTTCTTGCGGATGCAGGGGCCTGAATCGGGGCGTGCTGAATTCCTGCCTGAGAAGGAAGCACAGTTCGCACTTCGCGCGAGTTGCCAACCGGAACGGTTTGTGTCGGGCTCATTGTTAGTACTCTCCGCTAGTGATTTTAGGAGGATGAACGCGGTTGAACTACAGCACGAGAGTTCATGGCAGTAACTGTCCTGATGTCACACGGGTTTTGAGCCGGCGAACCTCCCTAGTTATTGGACTTTATTGTCGTGCATGAGCTTGAGCAGCTCTTCTTTTCGGGCGCGGTAGAGGTTCTGTCCCGGTTTCATGCTTGAAGCGAGTTCCAATTCCGCCAGCGCTTCGTTGTCGTGTCCCATCGCCATAAGGCAGGCAGCGAGGAAGTAATGATTTTCGGCGGAGGGCTCCAAGCGCAACGATTCGTGAAATTCCTGCGCCGCGGCGGCCAGATTATTCGCCTCAAACAACGCGGTCCCGAGCAGATGATGGGCTATTGCCGAATCCGGATCGAGCTCGACGGCAATGCGCAGTTCGCGCAATCCTTCCTGCTGCTGATGGGTGAGTTGCAGAACCTGCCCCAATACACGGTGTTCGGCTGACGCGGTGGGATTGTCGATGATGGCAAGCTTTAACTGCTCAATCGCCGATGGATAGTCCCGTTTCGCGAGGAATGCTTTTGCCAGTCCCGCATGTCCGCCTTTCCAATTAGGATTCGCGCGGAACAATTCGCGGAACTCGGCGATTGCCAAGTCGTATTCGCCCTTGTCGTAGTAAGTGTTTCCCAGATTATTTCTGATGGTGGGTTCTTTTGGAGCGGCCAGCTTGGCTTCTTTATATTGCGCGACGGCCTCGTTGAACTTGCCTTCGTCATGCAGGAGAATTCCAAGATTATTATGGGCCTGCCAAAAAGCGGGATTCAGTTGAATTGCCTTGCGATAGCCGTCGGCCGCGGCCTGCGAGTCTCCTTTGTCGTTCAGTGTCATCCCAATGTCGTAATAAGTATTCGCGTTATCCGGTTGGAACCGCAGAGCCTCTCGAAAGGCGTGCATTGCGGCGCTGGATTCTCCATTGCTGTACAGCCCGAGTCCTAGAAGTCGATGGGCTTCAGCATTTTTCGGATCGATGCTCAACGCGGTGCGCGCCTCGGCGATTGCGTTGTCTCCGTCACTTGATTGATAGAACACTTGCGCCAAACCGAGGTGCGTCTCGGGCAGGCCGGGCATCAGCTCCTTTGAAGTGCTGTATTCGTCGAAGGCTTCGTCCCAATCTCCTTGCTGCTGGCGGAAGTAGGCGAGAGCAAAATGAAGCGCTGCGATCTTCGGATTGTCGTCAATCAACTTGCGGAAAATGTCTTCAGCGCGTGCGTAATCACCCTGATGAGCTGAGAAGGCGCCTGTCCATATTGCAGGTGAGCAATTACCAGGAGTGGTTTCCGATTGATTGGCTTTCAACTTCTGAACCGTAGCCACGTCGCTTCCCGCGCTTAGAAGATTCTTCTCTGCGACTTGATTGACCTTAAATGAGACCTTTCGCTGCTGTGCCAATTCCCCAAGGCGCTGATTTGAAACTCCGGCGGCCAGCAATGCGACGGTGTCTGTGCAGGTGAGGGGTTCGTGTGCGTCGGCTGAGCAGGGGCACGTGCACACAACAGCAAGAAAGAAGGTCAGAAACTTTTGCAAAACGGACTCCTCGCCCCGTACAGGAATGGTGGCAGCTATTCATCGCACCATAAGGCAACAGCGCGCCGAACGGAAGGTAACCACGGTAAGCCGCGTTCATTACACTGATTTTTGCGCTTAGCGGTCTTTAGTAATAAGGGCGCAGCGCCCGTGTTCACGGAAATTCGACTTAGGAGTACAATATGGGATGTGTATCTTGCGCGGAGGACTGTATGATTGAAGGCCTGTTTCAACCCATGCACCTGTTGGTGATCTTTGCCATTGCTCTGCTGATTTTCGGCCCCAAAAAGCTGCCGGAATTGGGTAAAGGAATCGGCGAAGGCATCCGCGCTCTGAAGAGCGGAATGAAAGATGCGACCAATGATCCGCCGCCGACTCCGCCTTCTACTACAAACACCCCTAAAACCGACGTCAAAAGCTAGTCCCGGATTCTCCTGCAAGTTGTAGTTCCTGCCTTATGCAGAGTTGAGTAGCTAACCATGGGGACGTCGCATTTCGCCGCCGCTTTGGGCCCCTTTGCCAAGTCAAAGCAACCTAATCTTCAGCAGACGCTTCCCAAGCTGTCCATGCCCCGATTCCAATCTGGAGGAATGCCTTGCGAAAACATCTGTCAGTCGCCCTTCTAAGTCTCGTTGCGTTTCATTCCATAGTAGTGTTCGCCGATCAGGTGGTATTGAAGAATGGCGACCGCTTGAGCGGAAACATTTTGAACTCCGACGGCAAGACTCTGGTGATGAAGACGGAATTTGCGGGCGAGGTCACAATTCAATGGCCGGCCATTGACGAGATCCACTCCACACAGGCGCTGCATGTCGAGGTGAAAGATGCGAAGCCCGCAACCGGAACGGTCACGGCCTCAGCGGGCACTTTCGAAGTGGCGACGGCGGCCAACGGCACGGTCACAGTTCCGAAAGACGCCGTAGTGGCCATGCGAAATCCCGACCAGGAAGCCGCATACGAACAGTCTCAGCATCCCCGCCTTACTCAAGGTTGGGATGGAGGGGTCGACGTTGGATTCGCCCTCACAGCTGGGAATAGTAAGACCAAAAACCTGGCCCTGGCATTCACCGCCGACCGGAAAACCTTGAACGACCGAATTGCGCTCTACGCCAATTCCGTCTATGCGAGCAGCGGCCCGCCCGGGGGACCGAGCGCCACAACTGCAAATGCAATTCAGAGCGGCCTTCGCTATGAAAGAAATTTGACCAATCGCATATTTGCCTTTGTGGGCGGTGATTTTCAGACTGATGAACTCCAGGGCCTCAACTTGCGCTCTGTATTCGGCGGAGGACTTGGATACCACCTCATCAAGAGCGACCGGACAATACTGGATCTGCTTGCAGGCGCGAATTACACCCGAGAAAATTACGACACCTTAAAGCGTAACGTGGCGGCTCTCACCCTTGGCGAGGAATTAACTCACAAGCTGGGGAAATCGACATTGCTGAGCCAGAAGCTATATTTTTTCCCCGCCTTGAATGAGGCCGGAGAGTATCGCTCAACCTTCAACTTCGGTACGGTAACGAAAATCAGCAAATGGCTGGGATGGCAAAACGCCTTCGGAGATATCTACGTCACCAATCCCCCGGTGGGAAAAAAGAAGAACGATCTGACATTCACGACGGGGCTGAACGTTACGTTCGCGCACTGAGGATTGCGTGTGGCGCGGACACTCCTGTCCGCGGAGGTTGATCTTGTTTGGTTGGTTATCCTGGGTAGCAAGATTACGTGACAAGCTCATCCGCAGCCGCGCTTGCAGCGATGCAAAGATCTTGAAACACCCGCGCGTTGAGGGCATCGGCTGCGCCGGCCCTGACAAGGATATTCTTAAAGTCCGCACGGAGTACCCGGTAAATTCGATCCATCTGTAGCACGGTGGGTTGGCGATCAGTTCTAACAAACACATTGCAGAGTTCGCGGAAAACCCCTTTTATTGTGCCTCCGTGAATATAGGGATCGGTCCCGTCCAAATCGCTCAGCGATTTGTTAATGCGGCGCCGCACAGATTCACACACCACCCAGGCGTGATTCGGAACTGCGGTTTTTTGGAGCGCGACCGCCAATCCCAACTCAAATGGCATATTAAAGCGAGGGGTTCGGGGACGAACCCGATCCACTTGTACACGTGACAGATCATGGATGGAATATTTGCACTCGACAATCAGCGAGAGGATGCGGTCGAGTCGGCGTTCGCCAAATGGGATCTCCAAAGTCGCTCGGGGCGCAAAGCCGAACGCGCTGATAGCGGAGATGTAGGCCAGTAACAGATTTTCAAAGGCCTCATCGTACGGGATGTTTAAGAAGACCGAAACTCTAGCTGTGGGCCTTGGAGCATTTTCATTTCGTCTATTTCTTTTTTTTCGTCTTTTTCGCCTTCGTGAGGGCATTGTGTGCATCGTCTTTTCGGGGAGATGTCCCTGCGGACTCTCTTTTTGCATGGACAACAGCGGATTCCCCAGTCGAGTCGCGATGTAGCATTCGCTTCACACGCCTTACAATTTCGTCGGTTCGGGACTTCGACACACCCAAAATTCTAGCCGTGTCATGCGGCGTAGCAAACGGACTATCGACTTTGATCGCTTGTGCCATCCTACTTGTAATTATAATCTGACCCCTCGTCGCTGTCAGAATCTTGTTGGTCCAGGGGTTGCCATCTTCGCTTAGGAAATAAGAAGTAGCATCTGCAAGCCCAGTGGGGCGGGGACAGTCCCGTCCGCGGCGCAGAAACGCCTAGGGTATCGACGGATGCAAAGTCTTCCGTCAATCGACAATGAACGCTGTTATACCTTCTGTCGGGTCAGCAAGGTTCGCAACGCGCGCAACAGAACCCAAGACGTCAAGTGACCAACTAATCTCGGGGTCGCGCTTGCTTTCGTCCGTTACGTAGACGAGCGCTACGGCTTGATCCTGCCCTATAATGCCCCGCTGTACTACCTTTTCGAACATCCAGGCAGAATCGTGGACGGCTCTCCTAAGGGGGGTTGGTCTTCGCGACAGCGGGACGCGCTGGTAGAGCCTTTTTAAACTGCCGTTCTTGTACGCATGACTAAACTCGAAACGCTCAACGATATTGGGTGCTATTTTGCACGGGACCTCGAACTTTGTATGAAATGCCGAGTTCTCCTTTAGGCGCAATTTCTTAATAAGATCATCCGCAACACTCTCCAATACTGGGTCTCGCGCCTCATCTGGCGCGCCAGATTCTACTAGTCTAGAAAAAAGATCATCCGCAACTTCCGGCAGATTCCCGACTTTATCGAGTATAAAGCCGCCTTCAACAAGACAAAAATTGCCGCGACTGCTTCGCTTGAGTCTTTCGAACAAATCTTGGGATCGACGAGGAGAAACAAATTTTTCGTTGAGTTCATTCCTCCAGAACTCCACCCATTGCTTGTAAGAGGCCTTGCTCGTCACGAATGGCGGGATGCTCCTTCCGTCAACCTCCCCTGGACTTCCCGCTCGCTCCGCCAGGAACCGGGCAGATGTGCCGTCCCGTAGGCGAACGATCACGCCAATATTTTTCGGTTCCATACGTTGCAGATCCGAAATGTACTTCGCTACGAGATAGCGTGCTGGCTCACTCATCGAAATAGTCTCCAACTACTGATGCCAGTAAACTCTCTCTTGTTGTTTTCAACAATCTGATCAAGTTTAAGACGACGGTATTTTAAGAAAGCCGCCGCCGCTTTCGATTCTGCCTCGGTGCAACCTAATCCCACAATTTCCCTAGACAACTCGTCAATAAAGAAGTCAGGGATCACTCGAATTCGCTCCAACCAATGCCCAAAGTGAACATCGCTGCCTACTTGGTCAATGAGGCAGTGCCGATTTCCTGCGGTACGCGACCCGGCCGATACCGCCAAGCGGTTCCGCAATTTTTCTAGCCGCTCCGCGCCCTCCCCGACGGTCTTGCCGAACAGGGCGTGGCCGTGATCAAAGACGTTCATCATCGCCGGCCTGGAGGGAAAATCAATGGAGAAGTTTCTCCCATGTCGGTCAGAATTTGCAATGAGAATGTCGAATAGCAAAAGCCCTGCAGAGAGGTCAGGGAGTTCCTTGACGCGCTTGGTAGTGTTGACTGGCGGTAAAGCGTCGCCCGTCAAGTTAAAGTTCAAAGAAGCATAAAAGAGCTTACCATCGGGTGAGTAGACAACTCCGCCGGGAGGAACCGGCAAGCCCAGGAAGCGACCTAGCTCGCCGCACATCAACTCATTTGCTACGCAGTAGGGAGCGCTGGCGCAGTTTGTTTTTGCGACAGCATTTACAGAGACAAGACGACCGTCACTGACCCCGGAACCAAGCGAAGGGCCAAAGAAAACGATTCGGTAACGGCCACTTCCTGCTGGCATGACGGCTGTCGGCTGCGAATTCTAGCACGGCTTCGGACTTGAAGCAGCATCAATGATCGTTGCCGAAGACGCGTTTGAAATGGCGTGAAGCGTTCTAGCGACGATGTTTGAGGTAATCGCTTAACGATTCCGATCCCGTCTCGCGCAACACCGTCCCAAGGGTCGCATCGCTCCGAAATTCATCAGCAAAGTCTTCGCCGTAAGTCCTGCGAAGAGTTCGCACGAGGGTGTCGTCTCGCTTTTTCCGAATTTCTCCATCTTCATCGCGGCATCGACCGTCCAACCCGTCATTGCAACGCATACTGGCGACTCCTCCCTTAAGCAAAATCGGGCACGGCGTTCGCCGTGCCCTTCCACAGCTATAACGTCTTACAGAACTCTCACAAGCACGGGCAGACCATGCCAAGCGTGCTTTATAGAACCAGTCCTCGTCCGGCAACCACGGCACATCACGAGACGGCCCATAGATGTAGCCATCCTGAATATAGAAACGACCCTGGCTCCCTGGCCCATAAACGTAGTTGTCGGACAGATAGTAGCGCCCGTTGGACCCCGGGCCGTATATATACCCGTCCTGGATCCAATATCGACCGGTTCGCTTCGGCCCGTAGATATATTGATCCTGAATGTAATAGCCGGTATACAACGTTGCTCTCCTCAGCTACACCCGCTTGTACTCCCGCAGCTCATGCATCTATAGCAGCTTCCATTGCGCGTCATGATTGATCCGCAGAAGCTGCAGGTTGGGGCGTCTCCTAGATCGATCATGTTGGATAGGGCATCGGCGGCGTGAACTGGACCCGTTCGCGGCCGGTCTGAAGAAGGCGCAGACGTATCCATATCGGCTGATAGCTGAGAGCTGACAGCTGAGAGCTTGGGTCGCAAAGTATCGAACAGCATCTGCTGCTGGCCGGTGAGGAAGCGCAGTTGAAGCCAGCGGAAGATGTAGTCCATGATCGATTTGGAGAATCCGATCTCGGGAGTCTTGCTCCAGCCGCTGGGCTCGAAGCGGGTATGGGCGAACTTCTCGCAGAGAAGTTTCAGCGGCACGCCGTGTTGCAAAGCGATCGAGATGGCGCAGGCAAAGCTGTCCATGAGCCCGGAGACGGTCGACCCCTCTTTCGCCATGGTGACGAAAATTTCGCCGGGGCATCCGTCGGGATATAGGCCGACGGTGATGTAGCCTTCGTGGCCTCCCACTTCAAATTTGTGGGTGACGGACGCGCGCTCTTCCGGTAGCCGATGCCGAACCGCCCGCGGCGGCCCGTTCAAATTGACTTCTTCAGCAGGCGCCCGCTCCAGGTTTGTACGAGCATCTTCTTTTCTGCTGAGCGCGGTTGTGCTGCCGGCGGTGCTCAGCGGCTGCGACTTCTTGCATCCATCGCGATAGACGGCGACGGCCTTGAGTCCCAGCTTCCACGCCTGGAGGTACGTCTCCATAATGTCTTCGACGGACGCATTCTCCGGCAGATTCACCGTCTTCGAAATGGCGCCGGAGATGAACGGCTGCGCCGCCGCCATCATCTTCAAATGTCCCAAATAATGGATCGACCGAGTCCCCTTCGAAGGCTTAAACGAGCAGTCGAACACGGCGAGATGCTCGTCTTTAATTTCAGGTGCGCCTTCGATCGTGCCTGTCGCATCAATGTAGCTGACAATCTTGTCCGTCTCTTCGTGCGTATATCCCAGCTTGAACAGCGCGGTGGGCACAGTCTGATTCACAATCTTAATCATCCCTCCGCCGACGAGCTTCTTGTACTTCACCAACGCGAGGTCAGGCTCGATGCCGGTGGTATCGCAATCCATCATGAATCCAATCGTGCCGGTTGGAGCTAAAACTGTTACTTGGGCGTTGCGGTAGCCGGATTTTTCGCCTTGGGCCAGGGCCTCGTCCCAGCATTGTTTGGAGGACTCGTAGAGAGTGGTGGGGACGTTGGTTTTGTTTATGTTGTTGACGGAGGCGCGGTGCATGCGGATTACATCCAGGAACGGTTCGCGGTTGATGTACCAGCCGGGGCAGGCGCCTCCGGGCATGACGTTTTCGCCTAGATTAGTCACGGCGAGGCTTCGTTGCGTTGGCTCTGTGGATGGCGTCAACGGCGGGCATTGTTCAGCGATCTTCGCGGATTGGAGATAGGCTTCGCCGCACATGATTGCGGTTACGCAGGCGGCGTAGTCGCGTCCGGCGTCGGAGTCGTAGGGCAGGCCTGCGGCCATTAACAGAGCGCCCAGGTTTGCGTAGCCCAAGCCCAGCGGGCGATAGTCGTGGGAATTCTTGCCGATCATTTCAGTGGGATATCCCGCATTGTCGACCAGGATTTCCTGCGCTGTAATAAGGATGTCAACAGCATGACGATAGGCTTCGACGTCGAAAGTCCCGTTGGGCGCGAACTTCAGAAGATTCAGGCTGGCGAGATTGCAGGCTGAATCGTCAAGGAACATGTATTCCGAGCACGGATTCGATGCGTTGATGCGGTCGGTATTCTTCGAGGTGTGCCAGCGATTCGTTGTAGTGTCGAATTGCATGCCGGGATCGCCGCAGCGCCAGGTAGCATCGGCAATTTTGTAGAGCAAGTCTTTGGCTTTGAACGTGTGCATCGGGCGTCCATCGCGGATGGCCCGGGTGCTGAAATCGGTGTCGCGCATTACGGCGTACATGAAGTCGTCGGTTACGCGAACGGAGTTGTTGGCGTTCTGGAAGAAGATCGACGAATAAGCTTCGGAGTCTGGCGAAGATCCGTCGTATCCGGCGGCGACTAGGGCGTGAGCCTTTGCTTCTTCCTTACTCTTGCACTCGATGAAGTCGACGATGTCAGGATGGTCGATGTTGAGGATGACCATCTTGGCGGCGCGGCGAGTCTTGCCTCCCGACTTGATGACGCCGGCGAAGGCGTCGAAGCCTTTCATGAAGCTGAGCGGACCGCTCGCAGTACCGCCGCCGCTAAGGCCCTCGGTCGAAGAGCGCAACGATGAGAGATTGGTTCCGGTGCCCGATCCCCACTTGAAGAGCATGCCTTCGGTCTTTGCCAACGTCAGGATGGAATCCAGCGAGTCTTTGACCGAATTGATGAAGCAGGCGGAGCATTGGGGAGTTTTGTATCCGGTGATGCCGAACTCGACGCGTCCGGCAACGGGATTCCAGTGCCAATTTTGAGCGTCCGAATTGGGCTCGATGCGGTCGCATCCTACATTGAACCAGACGGGGGAGTTGAATGCGGCCAGTTGGCGGACGAGGATGTGAGCTAGCTCGTCGTGGAAAGTTGCGCCATCCTCGGCGGTCTTGAAGTATCCCTGCGACATACCCCAATCGCGAATGGTTTCAGCGACGCGAGTGATCAAAGCGCGCACACCGGATTCACGGTCTGCTGTCCCGACCGTACCGTGCAGATATTTGCTGGCGACGATGTTGGTCGCGGTCATCGACCAGTCTTTAGGAGTCTCGACGTCTTTCTGCTCGAAGATCACGTTGCCTTTGGCGTCGGTGATCTGAGCGAGACGAAGTTCCCATTCGACCTCGTCATATGGCGACACACCGGGCTTGCTGAAAAGGCGGCGGAACGTCAGGCCGGGGGCTTTTGCGACTGGGGTGGTCGTCGTGACCGTCTGGGCTGCGGTGGGGGCTCCTTTAGTTGTGACCTGGGACATGGTTCTTAGTCTCCTGCGGGCTCTTCGGTCCGCTTGTTCGTGTTGTTATTAGATGACCTCAAGTACATGGTGGAATGTGGTTTTACGGCTTATTGCGCCCTGCTGGCGCGTGAATCGTTTTGATTTCTTGTCCCAGGACTTTCGTCCTGGGCTATTATCAGCCGCCCTTCAGGGGCTGGAGTTTGCTGGTTCAACTCCCTCACCTCACAAGCCGCTTCGTCCTCGGCCTAGAAGCGGTTTCAGTCTAGTCTCCAAAACCCGTTGCTTTCGACGAACCTCATCAGCCGCTGGTTCCAGTTCGTATTAGCGGTAATGAGTTTTCGGCATCTTCTGAGGTGTGCTGTTCTTTTGCGAAAGTATGTACCTTCAGGTTGTTCGGTACCTCGGTTTTCTCTGAGGATGATGACAACCACTCTTGTAGGGCACGATAGCTTGAGTGGCGTTGATCCTCATCTTCCAACACTGCATACCGCACATAACGTGCCTTGGGCGCGGTGGGCAGCAACAAACGCGTCAAGGCTGTGCCGAGATCTTCAACTTGTGAAATTTGAAGCAGGGTGAGAGGTACACTCTCAGCTCCGAAGCTGGCGTCTCCCTCACCGAGCGCTAACAGGCCAGGCTTGCTTGGTATAAGCAAGGCGCTGAAGCTCGATTCACAGCGGAGCCATGGGGACCACTGCAGGCGGTGATGATCTATCTGAGTGGTGAAACCGTGACGAGCCAGCGACGCCGAAACCAGATGGGCGATGCCTTCCATGGAGACTCCTTGGACCTTGTGTCTGTGAATTATCAAAACTGTCGTGCCCGAGGGGATGTTCGGCCCGAAACGGTACCAAACCGGGAACGGCTACTTATGCGCCCTGCGGACGCGTGATCAAGCTTTCCGTCTGACCTAGGACTTAAGGCCAGGGCTATGATCTGTCGCCCCTTCCGGGGCTGGAGTCTGCTGGTTCAATTTTTCCCTCACCTTACAACCTCGTCTCGAATCTTTCCGCACTCTGCAGTCGTGACTCGATGCTGTCATTGCTTTGTAAGCGATTTCTTGACTGGGATGCCAAACAGTACTCCCGTATATGGGGTCTGTCAATAGGATATCACTACATATTGTATCTCAAAGAATTAACTGGCCTGATGCGTGACCTTCGCCGCAATTTCCACAGCCGTCAAGCTGATGGGGGCTGCACGGTACTCATAGAACCTCTTTCTGGCTGTTGCAGTTATAGGGTCAGCCGTCGATTTCCCGTTTTGGGTGGTCGACGGCATCACGACATAAATGTCCTCGAAGATCGCATGGGGCGTGATCCTGGTAGTCCCGTCTGAAGATTCCACTAAATAATCGCCAGGCTCACCTCTATGTTCTCGTCCCAGTGCGTCGGTAAAAACGAGGCGCTGAGTCAGTTGTTTAGCTCGAACCAAGAATCGCGTGCGATAAATGTTCCACTCACTATTCTGTTTCACCTAGCATCCACCCTTGGGGGAGGGAGAGTTGATTTTGAAATTGAAAACATTCGAGTGGCTGGAGCTCGGCTGAAGTGAGGACGACTATACACCTGGAAAACATCCGGTTATGGTGCACAGGATGGGAATTCCGGAATGGGCGTTCCAGATTTGAATTTGAGTCGGAGATTTTTCTTGGAGGTCCTGTAACCTGCGCTGCGGGTTGCTTTTAGTGGAAGCATAAGAGCGCTTCGTCGAAGGAGAAGTGGTTTCGAATTTTCATTTCCACAGAGATCGCACAGGAAATGCAGAAATCAGAATTGTCGGATTGTAAATTTCGCGAACCGGGGGTTAGCCCAACGCGAGTTTTATCAGTTCCTGCGCGGCTCTTTTTCCGCTGGCTATTGCGCCGTGGACGGTTCCGGTCTGGCCCGTGGTGTCGGTGGCTTCTCCTGCGAAGAATAGTGTGTGGTCAACTGGTTTAGCGAGAATGCCTGGCGCATTTTTCCCGCCGACTTTTACGTAGCTATAAGCGCCGCGTGAAAATGGGTCGTTTTGCCAATCGTGGAAGTGTCCACTCCTCAACAGAGCGGCGATATCTTTCTTTGGGACTTTCATCAGACGGCTGAGAGTCGTCAGTGCTTTATCGACTATAAATTTTGAATTGTGTCCGGAGAGTTTATCGGCGGATTTGAAGGGCGCCCATCCGGTGATGATTGGGGATTTTATTGGCATTTGAGTCCACCATGTGGGGAACCATTCATCGTCAGAAAACAGAAAGCTGAGTTCAGAAAGTGTCTTCTCGCTGTCCTGCGGAAGCACGTTCTCCCAGAAACGCTCTTTGAATTGGAGTGTGACTCTCATGACGTGGCCCATTGAGAGTTTACTGAGTGCTTTTTGTTTCGAAGCCGGCAACCGCGGGGAGAAGCGGATCGCGCCTTTTTCTGATGGACGAGCAAGGAGAACGCCGAGCGGGACGGTTATCAAGGCGCGCGGTGCCGAGAATTTGAATTGTTTTCTGGATGCGTGACCTCTTACTTCTACGTTGCCGCGACTCCATCGAATGGTCTCAACGGTGCTACCGAGATTGATGGGCACATTTAGATTGCGCACGCGTTGTAGCAGAATTTCGACTAACGATTGGTATCCTTTAGTGATCCGAAAAGCACGGTCGCCTTCGATTTGTTCCTCGGATTCCATTTCTTCCGCCAGCCAATTGATGCTTACCTTGCCGGGATCGGCGGCATTGAATCCGGTTACGTAGGCGCGGGCATGGGCCTTTGCTTCTTCCAGATTGGGATCGTGTTTTGGATTCGAAAATTGCTTGGCGAGAAAACGCAGGAAGGATTGATCTGGAGGGCGGTCTTTCATTTTGCGGATGATTTTGTCGACATCGGCGAAGAAGTCGCAGGGACCGAGTTTCCCATCACGGAAGCACCAGTTGTCGCCATCGACCTCGGCGACTTCCAGATTGTGTTGTTGCAAGGGTTCCCAAATTTCCGGTGCGAGACCGTGCAGGAATTCCGCGCCTAGTTAATGGGAATCTTTGTCGCAGGATCGCGTTCAGTGAGAATGCGTCCGCCAACGCGATTGCGGGCTTCTAGTATTGAGACCTTCATGCCCGCCTGGGATAAGTCGATCGCGGCGGAGAGTCCTGCGACGCCGGCGCCAACGATGATTAAGTCGAGATTTGCAGGCATGGGGGATAGAGATGCGGAACGAAGGTCGGTGGATGTAAGCAAGAGAGATCAAGAGCCGCGTACAGGAGTGTCCGCGCCACACAGCCAAATTAAAAAGCGGGCAGGTGAAGGCACCTGCCCCTACGCGCGTTTCGAGCAGTTATCTCGCGGCTAGTGCGGGTTCGTGTTTGCCGGACTTAAAAGTCTCAAGGCGTTTGTTGACTTCGTCCCAATTGATGACGTTCCACCATGCGGCTAAATACTCGGGACGCCGGTTGTTGTATTTGAGGTAATAGGCGTGCTCCCAAACGTCATTGCCGAAAATTGGGAAGAGGCCTTGCGTGATTGGATTGTCCTGATTCGGCGTGCTCATGATTTGGACTTCGCCGCTGGATTTCCCCGCGAGCCAAACCCATCCGCTGCCAAATTGTTTTACTCCGGCGTCGTTGAATTTGGTTTGGAAGTCTTTGAAATTTCCAAATGATTTATTAATGACTTCAGCGATCGGGCCGGTGGGATCGCCGCCACCTTTGGGCTTCATGATCTTCCAGAACATGCTGTGATTCACGTGTCCACCGGCATTGTTGCGAACGGCGGCACGGATGTCTTCAGGGATGGAATTCAAATCACGAATCAAATCTTCCGCGCTCTTCGAGGCGAGCTGCGGATGTTTTTCAATCGCCGCATTCAGATTTTTTACGTAAGCGCCATGATGCATGTCGTGATGCAACTTCATGGTCTGAGTGTCGACAACCGGCTCCAGAGCTGCGTAGTCGTAAGGCAAGGGGGGTAACTCGTGCGCCATAATTCTCCTCCATGGGGAAAGATGATTTGCTGAGTGAGAACGATTCAAGGAACAGCATGCCCAAACTCGCAATCAGCTTTTTGTGCTGTCCAGTCTATTGTCTACCAAACGAGCGGGTATTGCACGAGGCGGACGAAGCTCGGAAATATGGAACGAGAGCTAGGCAGAAAGAGTGGTAATGGCTCTCACGGTGGGAAATGGATAAAGGTTCGAGTCGCGATTTGTAAGCGGCTCATTCTTTTGTTTCAAGGTCTTCTCGCGCTCTTCAAGGGCCTTATCCAGCTGCTCAACCAACTCAAGCAATTTTTTAGGATCCTGCTCACGACTCGCAGCTTCAGACAGTTCTCTCCAATCCTTCGTCATGCGTCGTCTCCTCACAGAATTCCTGTACGATCTATTGAAATGCATTTGACATGCCATATCGGAAATGCCGAAGAGCACGATAGTTACAAGGAATTGGGGATTTCGAAGTAATGGCTGGTAAGTAATTAATTCATGGATCATTGTGAGACTTCCGGCGAATTATCTATACAGGAACGCGCAAAGAGAAATACTGTTATTTGATTCGCTGCAAGTACACGGTTCGCACCGGGACTACTGCGCAAATACGTTTAGAATGAGGGTTGAATGACTAAGGCCCCACCCAGGCGAGACGATACGTCGAAGAGAATGCGGCGCTTCACTCGGTACCCGGTCGATGTCCGTATTATGGTGAGTGTTTTTCGATCCGCCGAGAGGCTCTCCTTGTGGGGACGAACGAATGAGGTTGGACAGGACGGAATTGGGGGAACACTCACCGGCGAACTTGAATCGGGCGAAGTTGTCGCCCTGGAGCTCGAGTTTCCGTTAGCTCCACTAAAGATTCGGGCGATTGTGCGATATCGCGATGGGTTGCGGCACGGCTTCGAGTTTCTCACGCGGACGCCGGAGCAAACTGAGATAATTCGGCGGATTTGCGAGCAGCTTGCATTGGTCCAATAGAGAAAGCTTTCAGCTATCAGCTGTGAGCTATCAGCCAAATTCCCCATCAGAGACTCCCTAGATAGATAGATCGATCAATCATTCTCGTCTAAGTTCGCCCGAGCTGACTGCTGAAGGCTCACGGCTCTCTTTACCCCATCAACATTCCACCATTCACGTTCAAGACATGGCCGGTTATGTAGGAGGATTCCTCTGAAGCGAGGAATGCTACTGCGGACGCGACGTCTTCAGGAGTGCCGATGCGCGCGAGGGGGATCATCTTTAATGCTTCCTTTTTGAGGTCCTCCGCGAGGCTGGCAGTCATTGCAGTTTCGATAAATCCGGGCGCGACGGCATTGCAAGTTATGTTGCGCGACCCTACTTCCCTGGCGATTGCCATGGTGAGGCCGATTAATCCTGCTTTTGACGCTGCGTAATTTGCCTGGCCGGCTTGCCCCATCTGACCAAAGATTGAAGTGATATTGATGATGCGTCCCCAACGCTGCTTCAGCATGGATCCAATGACCTGTTGGGTGCAAAGATACGCGGAAGTCAAATTCGTGTTGAGAACAGAATCCCAGTCGCTGCGCTTCATGCGCATTAGCAATTGATCGCGGGTTATTCCGGCGTTATTTACGAGGATGTCTATTTTTCCGAACTGGGCGATTACTGATTTGACGGCGTTCTTGATTTGATCTTCGTCGGCTACGTCGAGAACAAATGCGTTGGAGTTCCCTCGCGCTGCCTTAATTTCTTGCACCAACTCATTCAGTTTTTCCTGATTGCGTGCGGCCACGGCCACGGTTGCGCCGTCCTTTGCCAGCCTGAGCGCGCAGGCGCGACCGATGCCCTGGGACGCGCCGGTTACGAGCGCGACCCGGCCTGAGAGATCATCCATGTGTTCTCCTTGATTTGATCGAAGAGGCAGAGGGATTATAGCTGCATGGGCGTTATTGCGGTGGATGTGGACTTTTTGCGTTTTGGGTTCGGAGCGGCAGGCCTCCCGGTTCGGCACGGATAGAATCCCTGCGCAAACCAAAGGCCGCGGACAAGAGTGTCCGCGCGACACGGTCAAGAGACCATTTTCGCAGTAGGTTACAGCGCGGCTAACATTCCTTGGTATAGTTGGGCGCGATGGATAGTGGGAATAACAAAAAGCTTGCTCCAGTTTGGAGAGCCATTATTGAGGTTGGGTTCATCATTGTCCTTTTTTATTCCAACCTTTTGATGGGGGAATTTACTCGTACAAATGAGCGTGGTAAGACTCTGCTTTTTGCTGTTGAAGATATTTTTACCATGGAAAATTTTGTGATTGCAATAATTTCCGGATTCGTTGGATATCTGGTTTTTGAACATCTTCGGAAGAAAATCTAGTTCATAAACTCCGCAATCGCGCTATTAGTTGATGTCTGCTGAATCCGAGGCATGGGTCGATTACTCTTATAGTTTACGGTTCATCCCATGAGTTCAGGAAAAACCACATTCAGCTGGAGTGTAATCCTCGCCTTTGGGCTGGTTTATTTTTTTTGGGGCTCAACGTATCTGGCTATCGACATCGCTGTGGAGCGGATTCCTCCGCCTGTAATGTGTGGCATACGATTCCTGATTGCGGGCGTCTTCATGCTTGCGTTTTGCGGGCTGAGCGGACGGAAGGTCGCTTACTCCACACTGCAACTGCGACAAATGGCGGTGGTCGGAATATTGCTGCTGGTCGGCGGGAATCTGACGCTTGCTTACTCGGAGACACGCTTATCGTCAGGCTTGGCGGCGCTCATTGTAGCCATTATTCCATTGTGGTTCCTGGTTTTGGATTCGTTGCTATTGGGCGACCATGAGATATCAACGCAGGGAATCGCTGGATTGGTTTTGGGTCTGGTTGGAATGGCGGTTCTACTGTGGCCGGATTTGACCGCGACCACTTCATTCGGGCGTTCGCAGTTGTGGGCTGCTATAGGGCTCTTGGGCGGAGCCTTCAGCTGGGCGCTGGGTTCGGTATTGGCTAAGAAGTGGAAATCCGCTGAAGTTGATCCGTTTTCAGCAACTGCATGGCAGATGACTTTCGCCGGACTCGCGAATCTGGTGATCGCAATTGCCTTGCGGGATTTCTCGCGAGCCGTGTGGACTCCGCGTGGAACCGGAGCTGTGGTGTATCTAATAATTTTCGGATCGTGGGTCGGGTACACCGCGTACATCTGGCTCCTGGGACATGCGCCTACATCGAAGATTTCCACCTACGCGTATGTGAATCCGATTGTCGCGGTATTTCTGGGTTGGCTTGTGCTGCACGAAAGAGTCGATAAATACATACTTGGGGGAAGCGCAATCATAATCGCTTCGGTGGTGGCGGTAACCAGCGCCAAGGTGAGTTCGAAGAAGCCCGCGATGTCGGAACTCGAAACGGTGGGCGACTGACTTCGCTTCAATCCGATAAATTTTCTAACTCGATGATAGGCTTGGCGTAGTTCTGCGGATTACTGAATATTCCTGAATGGCGAATTGCATCAGCTGCGGGCGTGAATTGCGAACGTCCCTGTTCGGAGGGAGGGGGAATGTGTGCCCTGAATGCCGTTCGAATGCAATCGACGTTCAGGCACCCGATTCGGTGGCGGCTCCCGCGCCCCGTCGCATTGTTGCAAGCGCGAGGCCCCCGGTAACGACAGCGCTGGTGGGAGCTAACGCGGCTGTTTTTGTGGTGATGCTTTTTTCGGGAGTTCCCCTCACGAACCCAAATACTGCACAGTTATTGAGTTGGGGAGCGAACTGGGGTCCTCTGTCGCTGGGACCGCAGCCGTGGCGAATTTTGACATCAAATTATCTTCACATCGGAATCATCCATATTGCCCTGAATATGTGGTGCCTTTGGAGTCTGGGGCAGCTTGCTGAGCGCATTTTCGATCGCTGGACCTACTTTCTGACTTATACGGCTTGCGGCATCGGTGGCAGTTTGGCGAGCCTGTGGTGGCATCCCATGGTGGTGGGAGCAGGCGCGTCAGGCGCGATTTTCGGATTGGCCGGAGCACTCATCTCGGCTTTGTATCTCGGACGCCTCCCAATTCCGAAAGAGGCTCTGCGCGGCACCATGAGAAGCCTTCTGACCTTCGCAGGCTACAATCTGTTTTTCGGAGCGGTGGGCGCGGGAATCGACAACTCCGCACACATCGGCGGGCTAATCACCGGCCTTGTGCTGGGCGCGCTGTTGGCGAGACATCTTACGGATCCTTCGGAAATTCGGAGCCGATGGAATGGCGGCGTTTTCGTGGTGACGGCGCTGATTCTTTTTGGCGCGTTTAATTTTCTGAGGCATGCGAAGGGAGACCTGCCGCAGTTGCCGCCGGGGAACACTACGTGGTCGATACCGTCCACGCGGCCAGTGGGTGTGAACAGCGATTGCGCCCTTCGGGCGCGTGGTTTTGCGCAACACCTATCCCGGACTTCCGTCCGGGGCTAAGATTGGTCGCTCCTTCGAAGCTAGTTTCTCTCTGTCCTACTGTGTTCCTTCTTCATCGCCAGCTACGTCCAACACTTCGGCATCGTGTCCCCGCACTGAATACGTGGAGGTCTGACCTCTTGACGTGAAAGTTACACGGGCGGGCTGCCGTTGCCATGAGGGGGCTGGGCATTCTGAGTCAGGCAAGTCTTGTCCTGGCCTATCTGAACTTTGTCGATTATCAGTGGGAACGTCGGCATCCCTCGGGCTCGGTTCCCCGAGCGTTTTTTTTAGGATTGGCTTTTTGCGCCCCAACTGCGCCACCACGACGTACACTTTCTTTCCATCATCAGAAACTCCGCAATAGGCGATGTAATCGCGGTACCAGCTGGGCGCGGAGTAATAGGTGTCAAACTCCGGAAGTGTAAGTTGCGAGATGTGGCCGGAGACGCGGTCCACCAGCAACCATCCACCACGCTGCCATTTCCAGCGTGGGATTGCGGTTCCCTCCTCGGGTAGAGCGTCGTTCACGTGAAACGCACGCCTCACCACGAAGAAATGATCGGTTACATCGTGCGGACTCCCTAAGGTAAATTCCTTCAGCCGGGAGTCGACGTAGAGGGCTCTCACCTTGATGTCCAATGGGTAACTCTCATCGGCGCCGACAAACCACTTCGCGGATATCGGTTTTCCGAAGCTGATGACGTGTGGTTTGGAGGCAGCGAAAGCTGAACCAGCAAGCAGGAGATAGACAAGTGATTTGATTAGATTGCTCATGGCGGCAAGCCTAGGCGCATTTTCAGATAAGAAACAAGGGCAGATGGCACATTGCACGCCTCCGTACCCAAGTTGGGAATTGTAGGCGCCCCCAATGACGCGGAATATCTTTTACAATAGAGGCTTGGACTTGTAATGGATTCGCAAAAGAGGCATCAGCCTACATCCTTCGTTCTTGCCGATTCTCAACTAATTACGCAACGGCGTGCTGCCCGTTTGTTGGTTGTGGATGACAATCCCGACATCACTCTGGTGATGCGAGAGTTATTGTCCAGTGCTGGTTATGAGGTGATTACAGTCTCCGATGCGGCGACCGCGTTGACAGAAATCAAGAGTCAACTTCCTGACCTGATCCTGTCGGATGTAATCATGCCTGGCATGTCCGGATTCGATCTCTGCCAGCGACTGAAAGAAGATCCGTCCACGCGGCTGATTCCGTTTGTGTTGATGACCGGCCTCGGTGATCGAGGAGACAAGCTGCGGGCAATTGAATCGGGCGCCGATGACCTGATCAGCAAGCCGGTCTCTTCCGAAGAGCTTTTCGCACGAGTCAAGTCTCTGCTCAAGCTGAAGGAATTCACCGACGAATTGGAGACCGCAGAGTCGGTGTTGTGTACGCTCGGGCTGAGTGTGGAGAGCCGCGATCCGTATACCGAAGGCCACTGTGAGCGATTGGCTCGGGATGCAGTCAATTTAGGACGACATCTCGGCCTGGAAGAAGACTCCATTGTCGCGCTGAGAAGGGGCGGATACTTGCATGATTTGGGGAAGATCGCGGTTCCGGACGAAATTCTGAAGAAAGGGACTGATCTTACCCCGGCAGAATGGGAGATCATGAAGCAGCATCCGGCAACGGGCGAGAAGATTTGTCGTCCGCTTAGGTCGTTGCGGCTGGTGCTTCCAATCATTCGGAGCCATCACGAGCACTCGAATGGCAGTGGCTACCCTGACGGCCTGCGTGGAGATGACATACCGCTGCTCGCGCGAGTCCTGCAGGTAGTAG